>Ga0265797_10003285_pt1 | contig 26052 bp, 30 predicted proteins | sample P2T30metagenome_FD_192433 | JGI IMG/M metagenome (GOLD analysis project Ga0265797, IMG submission 192433) | Plant litter microbial communities from East Loma Ridge, Irvine, California - P2 T30 | ecosystem: Environmental > Terrestrial > Plant litter > Unclassified | place: USA: California... | reverse complement strand
GTCAATAATTCGTAAGCTGCGACGAAGAGTACGAGCAACTCATGTCAGGTGGGTGTAAGCAAGTGAATATCATGTTTGATATGAGCAATCCATCAGACGCCCTCCAAGAATAGCATATGTAATACTGCAATCTTACCAAAATCTCAATACATGTCAATCCGTCCCGCAGTCTGGAGCTCTGGGCAGCCATCCAAACCCACAATCACCAACCCCCCAACGCCACCGACACCGCCTTGGCAACAAGTCGATGAATGGCAAGCCCCGGGTGATACTGTGAATGAGCATTAGCCTTCCTCCCTCCACCTTGCAAGAACACCAAGACAAGGACTCACATCATTCCACCACAAACACTTCGTCCCACTCTCATCAAAGCAAGTCGCATCCACCGCCCCAAACGCCTTCGGATCGTTGATCGCCTCCATAAACGGCTTCGTCGTGTCCACAACCGCCACTTTCACGCCTGCGTTCGCTTTGGCGAAAGCCTCGATTCGTTTCGTCAGGGCTTCGTTGTATTGTGCTACGGCTTTGCCTTCGGCCGCGACGTTTTCGGCGCCTTGCGCGAGGACCGTCGGGCTATATTGGATCGGCGGGACGGTGAGGAAGACGAACGAGCGGGCGCCGGCCAGGTTGTAGAGGGTTTGCGTTTGGTTGATGTATTGATCCATGATGTTCGACAGCAGGGTGGCGTAGTTGGATAGGTACCAGGCGTTTCCAACGTCCTGTCAGTAGCGTCAGTACGCACGCACGTTGTCCGTTGTATAGCGTGGCACGGCAGTGGCGCGCATGCCTCGGTTGCCAAAAAACATATTGGCAATGGTGCCGGGGAAACTCACATTCACACCAATCCAGACGGCAAACACGGCATTCTTCGCATCCCACTTGACAAACCCGGGCTCCTTTGCGCTGTTCAGATACAAGTTCACCTGATCAACGAACGACAACACCGTATCTGCGAAAGGTTTCACCAGCTTCGAGTCCGTGGTTGCACCTCCCGAGGCGAAATTGTAAGAGTAGACGGGGGTGGTATTGAATTCTGTGACCGAATAGCCGATCCAGTTGGAGCCGCCGGAGGTGGTCCAGCCAGGGAAGGTTGGGTTGCCTAGTGGGTTGGAGGGAGATGGGGGAGAGAGGAGAGGGGAGAAGCCGGTTTGGGAGTAGGAGTCTCCGCTGGGAGGGGATTAGTGAAGGGATCTTGATTGGGAATGTGGTAAGAAGACCGGTGGACGTACAAGGAAATGAGATATTTCGGTGCGGTGGTCGATGGGTTTGGGCTGGGAGGGGTGGATGTCAAAGTTGGAGACCGTGTCGATGTTGTGGTAGAGACTGATACGGTTGTCGAAGATTTCACAGAGGTTGTAAAAGTCTTGGTCGAGGAGATTTTACTCGAACTGGAACTGGCGACGCCGGGGATGCATTGGCCTGGCGATGTCAGTCACGGTATTTTCCTGCCATGCTGCCAAGATTGTATTACTGTAATACGCATTCTGAGCCTGACAAACGTGGCCCGAAACGCAAGTGGTCTTGCCTGTCCATCCTGTGCGATGGTTAGTGTTGGTCATGAACCCAAGAGAATAACTTGACAGTACCTGTTCCGCCGCACTGAGCCCAAGCCGGTTGTTGAGCATGTACGAGCGAACATGTGCTCACCACGAGAGCTAAAGCTTTGATGAGTAACCCCATCGTGTGTTCGTCGAGAGCGATTCGAAACTAGCCAGAAGGGTTCGAGACACGCTGGCGGAACGAGGCTGTAAGTAGTCATGGATTTATTTGTCAAATCGTCCAAAGCGACCGCGTTTTGTGCTCCGCATCTGCCCCAGATGCATTGCAAAAGCCCTACATCTCGGTCCGGGCTCGTTACAGAGCGGAGGAAGAGAGTAAACAAATGTATCTCCTTTCGTTGGTGGATGAATTGCACGAAAGCGTGAAAGCGGGGGAATTGGACAAACCATGCTTGAATGGAAAACATTGGAGAAGCGCAGTTTCGGTTAGTATATACAGGCAAATCCAAAGCTCACAGTCAAGGTCGCGTGCTGTATTGGAATTGATATTTGACGTTGCACTTTGCGGGAATCAGCAAAACGGCCAAGGGTATATTATCATTACTCATCAAAATCCAAACGTGCCATCAAAGGCCCGTCCAAACCAACAATTAGCGCGTGTAGTTGCAAAGGTGTAGTCGAAAAGCATCGCGCGGACAGCTGCATGGCGATACATTCAGTACCTTACTGGCGGCATCCAGACCGGAACTCGCCAGACCCATCGAGGAGGCTCTGTGCCGTTGTCTTTGTGGAGTTTAATCAGACCAGCCCTCAAATCGTTGGCTTGCCTAACGATTTCCAGGGTGTTCTTCTCCGCCAACTCCCTTCCATAGCGACAATACTCTCTCATGAGGTTTTCGAAAACCTCGCTCTGCAGTGGCGAAGGGGTGTCCACGTGCTTTCTCAGGCCCTCTTCTAGAGCTGCCAGCTCGGACATTGTGAACGTTTTGACCCTTTTCCTCAGATAAGCAGGGAGAAAGGGCTGGCCGTCCATGTCGGTTTCCACGAGTGCCATCGGACACGATCGGAGGTGGTCCAGTTTCCTCTGGTTCATACTGTTCTTGCTGACTTCCCACCGCGCACTGTTCATTTTCTTCCACTTTTCTTGATTGGTCCTCTCCGTCTTCCGTCTCTGCTCCACTCGCTCACGTTGCTCGTTTCTGGCTTCAAGCTCTTGATGCAAAGCTTCAGCTCGCTCCTTCGCCCGTTCATTTGCGAGTTTCATGTTGTGGAATTCTGTCAGTTTGTCAAGGAGGGCGCGGAGGGCAAGAGTGATCCCCTTGTGCACCTCTCGCTTGATTGGCTCGCTCAATCCGGTGTACGTGTGATACGCATTATCCCCACAACTCCAGATAGCGTGCATGAGGTTGATGACATCGGAAAAGTGGTCCGTGGAGATTTGCGGTAGGCCTGCGCCATCGATGTCACAGCGCTCGAAAGCTTCTATCACAGCCGTGAGGAGCCTCACCAGGGCTGGCATGAGGAACCTGAAGATGTGGACCCCTCGGTTGTCTCTACCACGCACTTGGCTGGTGTCGCCACACAATCGTGCAGCCCGATCAACGGCGTTTTTGCATTCTGAAGTGATATGTTCAAGCTCGTCAGAGTCAATGTCCATGGCTGTGGCGCGCACCGTCCTTCTCGCACGCTTGCAATCGCGCAGAGTGGTTTTGAACATCTTGTCGCGGGTGCTGGGTCTTTCGTCCCTGTATTTGGCGGCTTCTTGCATGAGCTCATGAATCGACTCCCAGTGACCAAAGAGACGGCCAGAGTCGTCCTCAGAAGTCGCTGGGCGTTCTTCTTCGTTCTCTTGAGCGTCGTCGTCGTCGTCGTCGTCGTCGTCGTCTTCGTCGTCCTGCTCTTCCTCAGCTTCATCAGGCTCTTCATCCGCGTTCTGCGCTTGGCCGTCGTCTTGATCGTCGTCAATGACGACAGGTTGCGCCACGCTGTCAACCCCTTGGGTAGCCTGTTGGTGTTCGTCGTCGACAATGGTCTCACGTATGTTGGGGCGTCTTCCATTGTTGGACCCTGCTCGGTTTGCGTGGTTGCTCGGCTGGCTGGCGGCTGAGGTGGAAGCTGCCGGTACAACGGACTCCGTCGTAGGTTCAACCATTTCGCCGCTGACACGCCCGCTTCTCCTCACATTGGCTTGGGCATGGCCGTTCGAGAGTCGCTGTGCACTGCTGCTAGCTCTTGCAGCTGCAGCCGCAGCTTCTTCTCTCGTGGGTCTCCCACGCTTCCTTGCAGGCGCGGTAGTGGTATCTGGAGTGACTGAATTCCCATGCTCTGCTGTCGCTTCGGGTGAATGAGCACCGCTCGTTGACGGTTGTATCGACGGCTGGCGTCTTTGATTGTCGGGTTGGTTGTGCCTCGACGGCCGGCCTGGCCTTCTTTTGCCATCAGCATTCAGCTGTATCGACTTCCGTGGTCGTCCTCGGCCCTTCTTGCCGCTGCCGCTCTGTTGTGGTTGCTCAACAGCAGGCTCTTCTTGTTCACGGCCCTCAGATTCCGCCTCTTCCTCTTCTTGCTCCACATCTCCATCCTCATTGTCTGCTGCCTCTCTTAACTGCTGGTCTAAGAGCAGCTGCTCCGGCGACTTGTACGAGGGTTGCTGCGTTCGTTGGACGATACGCCGGAGTGGTGTATGTCGCGCATTGATTGGAAACACGTCATCGTCGTTGTCATCCTGGACGTCGTAGGTATTCCCATTCGCCAGTGGAATCCGGCGAGCAGAGAGCGCGTTCGACGGACCGGCCGAGACGCGCTTGAGCTGCCCTCTTTTGGGTTGACGAGCTTCTTGTCCGGCGCTATGGAGGGCGGCATTTCTCCCTCTGACCGTTTCGCGCGATTCTTCCTGACCCATTGCGCGTTGGTGTGAGGGTCTGCTTGTGTTGCCGTTCGAGTGCCGGGCGTCTGCATTGAGACGTCTGCGTTTGGGCGTCGCATGTTCTTCCATTGCGCCTTCTTCTTCTTCTTCTTCCTCTTCCGAGTCCGCGACACCTTCTGCACTCACTGACTGCTCTTCACTCGTCCTCCCCGACGCTGCATACCTCGCATTCGAGTTCGACGCCGACAGACGCGCCATACCGGGCGATAAGTTAACGACGCGTAAATAAACGTTGCTGGGTCGTCGTCAACAGTTGACGCGACTGTGAAGCGTGGGGTGTTTGCAGCTCGAGCCGACCACGTGATGAGGCACAGTCTTGAAGATCAACCTTCGTTCATAATTACAACAACACACCTGAACTCTTCCAACACCTCGATATGGCATCCAGCTCAGCCGACTCGCTGGCGCCATGTAAACGAATCAACGATGGCGATGACCTGAACTTCTTCCTCGCCTCCGTCGCTTACCGAGATATCAAGATCTGGCTGTCGCAACTCAACAGAGCTTTGTTTCCAGTTCAAGAGGCAAACGGCCAGTTGTCTACCTGCAAACTCGACTCCCCACCGCCATACTCACCTGTGGTTCAGAGCTTACGATCACTCGTTCAGGACTTTGAGAATTTGCTCTCACAAGCTCCACCAGATACAGGTCCCCGTCGCTTCGGCAATGTGGCGTTCAGGGAATGGTATCGCCTCGCCGAGGAACAGACCGATTCGATTTTGCAACGCCATCTTGGATCAATCCTGAAGAAGACCTCGGATGATCCAGTCGTCCGCAGAGAACTCAAAGCCTACTTGCTTGGAGGTTTCGGTAGTGCCCAGCGTCTCGACTATGGCACTGGACACGAACTCAGCTTCCTTGCCTTCCTCGCTTGTCTGTCCAAGATCGATGCGTTCGGTCTGGGAGAGGAGCGAGCGATCGTAGTGGGAGTCGTGCAACCGTAAATGCTACCCATCCGTGTTTTCGCGTAATCCGCTAACGAAATCATCAGCTACATCGAACTCATTCGCAAGCTCATCTTGACATACACCTTGGAGCCGGCTGGATCTCATGGCGTCTGGGGTTTGGACGATCACTCTTTCGCTCCCTATATCTTCGGCTCTGCACAACTAGGTCCACCCATCACATCACCAAACGCGCCAACACCACTCCAAGGCTCTATAGACTCCGCGCCAGCGCCAGATACAATCACTTCGAAGCCCACAGTTGCCGAGCATAAGTCTAGCAACATGTACTTCAGCGCGATCCAGTTTATCTTCGATGTCAAGAAGGGTCCCTTTTGGGAACACTCTCCCATCCTGTTCAACATCTCCGGCATCAAAGATGGCTGGGGAAAGATTAACAAGGGCATGCTGAAGATGTACGACGCAGAAGTACTGGGCAAATTCCCGGTCGTGCAACATTTCCCCTTTGGCCATTTCTTCAAGTGGGAGCGGGATCCCGAGGCTGCGACATCTGCCGGTCCGAGTGTGCATTCTCAACAGCAGCCTCCATCAGCAGGCGCGGCACCGGGCGCGACAGGCACATCCGCGCCATGGGTTCAGCAAACATCATCATCGCAACCTCAAACTGGCATGCCTTCGACCAGAGCTCCGTGGGCGAGCGCTGGTGCGGCCAGTGCGCCTGGTATGGCTTCCACTGCGGCTCCGTGGGCGTCGACAACTGCTTCTAGAGTGCCACCTTCAGGGGCGAGTACTCGGAACTACCCACCCATAGCCCCAAGCACTAGCACTTACGGTCGCATGCCACCTCCTGCGGCTGCAGCGAGGGGTTCGGGCACAGAAGCTCCGTGGAAGCGCAATGGCTGAGCCATATTGGTTGGTTTGGATGATGATCTTGAGCTCAGCTTAGCCTGATGGATTGACACATAACTCGAATCTGCATCGACGCATCGGGAGCCACTCTACAACGTCGTTTTCCCGGATTTCTTCACAATTCAAATGCCTACTATCACGGCGATGTCGATGATCCGCCGGAGAGTGCAAAGATACCCCATCGCCAGGGCGTTGCGAACGAGATGTCTGAAACTACAGCACTCAAGCATCATACGAACGCGATGATCGGGACTCTGTTTAGTCGCTCGCCAAATTGTGACACCAGCCTTGTCTCACAGCGGGTTCGGCAGCGCAAGAAATACTCACTGGTCCCTCATCACCAGGGCCAGCGGTTGAGTACAGAAGTTTCTGCGGCATCCACAACTTCAAGTAGAAAAAGCAGGTCACTCTCGAACAGACTCTCAGCCATGCCTTTCATTTTACTTCCTCCCCACCTCCCTCCCACCGTCCTAAGTATAGGCCGAACTGTCACAAGTAAAACTCCCCGAAACCTCTCCACTAGCATACAAATCCACAATCTCTTGCACACTCGCCCACGTCCCCAACCCAAGAAGCAGCAGCCCAATAACCCCAACCCCAACATTCACAACAGTAAGCACGACGTTCCACTTGGTAGCATTCCACTTCCCCTCCTTCAACAGCAAAAACCAAAACAAACCCGGGAAGTAGAACGTAAACCCCGAGATAAACAACGAAGAGATCAATCCCAGCAGCGCGTTGAAAAACGGCACCGCCTCCGCGATGACAAAACTCACAACCGTGATGCTCGCTATAAGGATTGTCCACGCTGTCCAGCCGGCGCGGGTGTTTACGTATTTGATCGGGGAGTCCGGGAAGGCGCGCGTCAGGACGTAGCGGCCCACGACTGTGCTGCTGATGCTGCCGGAGATGAAGATCACGGGTAAGGCGACGCCGAAGGCTAGGCGGGAGAGGGTCGTGGTTGGGGTGGAGAGGAGGGCTGGGGAGCGCACGCTGGGGCCGACGAAGGCGTAGGTTAGGGCGCCGGTTAGGGTGTAGATGAAGATCTCCATCTGTATGGGGACTGTTAGTGAGGGGATTTTTTGGGGGGATGGGTAGGGTTGATTTCAGGATGGTTGGGGGACTTACAAGTCCGAGCGACCAGATCGATTTGATGTAGTCTTTTGGTGTGTGCATTTCGGCCATGAAGCTGAACTGTGAGACGGCGAAGGAATAGGCCAAGACGATGTTGGTTGTGCTTAGGAAGGCGGATTTGAGCGAGATGTCTTCGGGCGGCCAGGCGGACCATTCGACTGCTGAGAGGCCGCCTGGCTGTTGGCTTGCGGAGACGCCGGTTGCGATGACTGTTATCCCGATCGCGGCGATGATGGACACGAAGTCGATGTACCCGAGGATCGCAAACTCCGCGAAGCTAGGCGGGAGAGCCAACAGGAACAAGACGATGGCTGAGATGACGGCCCACACGAGCGCGCAGAGGGAGGTGTCGTTGACGATCCTGATGAAAGCGATGGTGCCGGAAAGAGTGTGCGAGCCGACGAGGAGCGTCAGGTAGCACACGAACATGGCTCCGCAGAGCTCGTAGCCGGCTCGACCCCAGATCAATCTCACCGCATCCGCGTAGTGTTTGACCTTTGGATACTTGACGGCGACCTGGCCGATGATGTTGCTGGTGTAGATGGCTATCAGACCGATTCCGATGGTCAAGATGACTCCTGCGATCATCCCGAGGTTTGCAAATGCGGACGGGATGCTAAGAGCTCCCAGAGCGATTGCCTTGACGATGAGGCAGATTGTGAGTTTCTTCCATCCGAGCTGGTGGAACTTTTGTTCGCCTTCCATGAGGGCTTCATGGCGTGCCAGGTCGATCTCTTTGTTCTCGTAGGCGGCGTCGTACTCTCGCTGTGGGCGAGATGCTTCGATTTGTTGGTCCGGGTCTGAGATCTTGGTGTCGGCGGCATTCGCAGCGGCAGATGAGCGATGGATAGACATGACTAAAGAAGACAGTCCGTCGATAACGACCGAAACAAAAGGAGCGTTGAAGAGCGAGGCTCCGTCAAGCCTACATTAAATGCCCATCCCGACCCCAGGTGGATCGCATTAAACCCACATCTTCTCCATGGGCACGCGGGTTGTTGTCTCCGGGATCTTCCAATGTGTCGCGGAGCGGTTCCACTTGCTCAGGCCTGGAGGAGATCTCCTGACATATCTATAGGGTAATTGCTTGGAGTTGACAAGACGGGTGTTGTGGAGAAGACCTAGTGGAGAGAGCGTCGCGAGAATGAACAAGCTCCACATGCGATGTCAAGTCTCAATGCTTCTCCATGATAGGTCCCAATAACACAAGGACTTGGATCACTTGTCGAGTGGAAATCGCCTAGCTAGTATGCACTCATACAAGATGTTTTGATGGCGATGTGTGTTGGTAATTCTCGACTTCCTGGTACCCGGTCATTTTTCGTATAGAGCAGACGGCCATCAACCAGTCCAGTACGCAGCATCCGTTCAGGTCGATCTCGGGCAAGTAAGGTGAAGTCAAAGTTAACTTCACTTCTCCCTGCTCGGCTCATCATGTAACATGTATTCCTCGCCGTCCGATACCGCCCGACAGTGACGATCAAATGCCGATTCCAGCGAGTAGTAGAGCAGGCGGACCTACGTGAGTCCGTAAGAAAGATCTTGCGTTCCGGACGGTGAGAAACTATCGTGTTACGTACAAGGTCGAATACGTTACGCTACTCGGTCACATAGGGTAAGAGAAAGGATCAAGGGCTCGCGGAGAATCGAACTCAGAGACAACTTTCCCGAACGCACGCACCGCCTTCCCCAGCCTCAACGCGCTCTCCTCCGCCTTTACTGTTCGCCTTCGTCGTTCGCCATCACCTCAACCGTGTTCATGCAATATCATGCGAGTGGTCACTTCACAGTCTCCGACTCTGTATCCCCTCGTGATGAACCACACGAACACACGCCGCGCTCGATGTCTCCCAGGAACTGGACACCCTTGTTTCTGCTTTAACACACCACGACGCCATCTCGCTCTTTTGCTGTCACGCTGGTCTCCATCGGAACCGTAGTCGCTGTCGCTGTTGTGTGTGTTGTCGCTGTCGCTGTCGCTGTCGCTATCATAGTCGTCGTACCATTCGTAGTTTGATCCCCACTCAATACTGCAAGTCCATAGGCACTCTGTCTCATATATCGAAGTAGTCAACGCCCTGATCTCAGGTCCCACCGCCAACTTCCTCCCGTCTTCCGAATGTGAAAGCCGCATCTCAAGAAGACGGATGATATCTCTCTTCCTCTCTTTATACCTACCATTCCTTCGGCGATTGCCTCCCTTCCGTACTGCGACTAACGCATCGTTGATGTCGACAGCACTGTACCTCGGCCCGTCGCCGAGTTCCAGCAGTATCCTCGCCAACTCACTGACTCGAAGAGATCTCGCTGCAATCAAAATAGCTTCAACATCAAGTCGGGCTCCTCGGTTTAAGAGAAGATGGAAGGTGGTGTTGTAAGCAGGCCGCCGCCCATCTCGCAAAGTCGCCAGCAGTGGGGTGCCATTTTTACCCTGCTCCATGTTGATATCAGCGCCGTTATCGAGAAGGTACATGGTCATCTCAAAATTGGCCTCAGACGAAGCAGCGTGAAGAGCAAGACCGAAGCTCCCTCCGGTTGCGTTGACATCGGCGCCCGCTTCAACGAGGCAGCGTACGATCTCCGTGTCGCCCATCAAAACTGCGTGCGAGAGATAATTGTTGTAATTCACGTCTGCCCCTCTCTGGAAAAGTCGCCGCAAGAATGCTGTTCCTTTGAGGAGGGCCCATCTCCAGGGCACGCCCTGGCCCTCGTTGTCCAGAGCCGCGACATCTGCTCCTTTTTCGACTAAGAACAGGGCTCTTTCCCGATTGGAAGAAGTCATTGCGCTATTTGCCGCTATGTGAAGGGGAGTACGCCCGTGATGGTCACGACATTCTATGTCTGCTCCATAGTACAAGAGTTGATCGATGTCTCCAGGGGATTTGTCGATGCAGGCAAAAAGCAGAGCGGTGTTCACTCCTTCTTGGCAATGATAGTCACCTTCTATCTCCAGAACGCGTATTAGGTCTGTCGCGGCCACAAAAGATGATGCGGTCCATGTCTCGATCGCACATGCGTAATCATCCCAGTATCTTCTACACGTGCTAGAAGGGTGATCGTGTTCCCGAGCCACCCACACGTGGGGGTCCACAGCCCTGGTGCTGACTATACTACGGAAAAGCTCCGGGTCGCTTTCCAAGAGTTTATCAATGCGACTGCGGAATACCTCTGGATCCGTCGCAAGTAGGTGTTTGTCGAAGAAGTTTGCTGCGTATTGCAAGAATGGATCTTGTATAAGACGGCATCCAGGATGATTGATTGGTTCGAATTGTCCCGAGAACATCATAGGCTGATAAAAATGTGCAAGACAATCCGCTACAAGACTTGCGTTGGAATCCGTGCGATTACCTATTGGCAGCTTGACGGCCGGCAAATGCTGCGCCTGGTCCTCACTGGCAAAGTACTCCTGTATTGAATAGTGTATTGGGCGAACAATGAACTGGATCCCCCCGGTCTGTTCGACGACAAGATTGGCACGCTCGACAAGATTGGCACAAGCTCCGAATATGACATCCAGATCATCCAGTTCAAAATCTTTGGCGTTTTGACCTTCGTCAAGTGTGGCGAGGGCATATTGCAACTCTAGAATATACAGAGGACGCTTTGCGTAAAGTACCCAGCGAAGGCACCTAATACCAAGGGAGCGAAGGTAGTCCGGCTTTTCCATGATTTGTTGGGAGATCCTCGCATAAGTGTCGTGCAGTCCGGTTGGTAGGCTGGCAAGTGCTTGACGTACGAGGCTGTCCTTGCGAGCCTCACTGACTCTGCACAGGTTCTGCAGCTGTAGGTGTACCCAGAGGAACCTGTGAAAGAGTTAGTGTGCTCCTGCAATAGCCTGGTCGGTTTCATGATTCCTTACATCCCGTCGGCCTTCTCACTCAAAGTACGGACAACTTCTTGAGCCAGATCATCTGATCTGATGTACAGATGAACGCCGTTCCTGCCAAGCCGCAGGTCGCGGACTTCATCTGTGACAAACTTGTCAATGTCCGCCGCCATGAAAGATGCATCGATCTTGAGGGCTGGTGTGCTGGCCTCCTCCATGAATCTGCTGATATCAGGCTCCGGTCGACTTGTCACAAAGACTTTCACGATCGGCAAGGACTGCAAAATGTCACGAAAGACGCCAATTATCTCGGGGCGATTGTCTCTCGTACACTCGTCGAGAGCATCTACCACAATGGAAAGTTCGCGGTACGTGCTTGCGATAGCTTTGAGGTCTTCGGTACTGCCCACAGGAAGCGCCTTCCGCTTTGCTTCAAGCAGATGTTCCGGAGCTAGATTGCGGGTCCGGCATAGTTGCTTGAGCATTGCACGAACAACGTGGTTTCGGTTCTGCTGCGCTGCGACCTGATGGTCGTAGTACGCGAACGCGATTCCAACGTGTTCATCCAAAGCTTTCTCCGAGGTAATGTGCTCCAGAACATTGGCTGCCAGGAATGACTTGCCGGTACCGGGGCCACCGTGACACCACAAGACAGCAGAACCAGTGGACCGGAACCAGTCTTGGAACTTGTCGTGTTGCAGCAACCAATCTCCGGTCCCTGGATGTTTCTTGGAGTATCTCTCTTCATGTCTTTCTTCATAAGGGTAGTCTGACAGCCAGTTCAGCAGATCCTCTTTGACTTGCGCTTCCTGATTGGCAAGGACGTCTATAGTCTTGGAGAGTGTGGCCGCCGATGAAGAGTGTTGTAGCACTCGCAGATGATGCCGTAAGTCGTCTTCAATGGAGCCGAATTCGGCCTCGAACGGCATCCATTGCACTCGCCAGAACACGCGGAAGGCAGTCATCTTCCTTCTGCGCCCACGTTCGTCAACAAAAACCGCGTGAGCCTTCTGGCAGAAGAGCAAGAAATCCCCGTACACTGCTGAGAGTGAATCGACCAATGTCATCTGATCTTGCGGTATTTTGGCGTACTCCGCCAGTGGTGCAAGGTAATCACCGAGCCGACAGATCATGCTTGTCAGCTTGCCGAAAAAGCCCAGAAAGCTGAGGCCGATGTCCAGAACGGCACGGATAGCTCCTACGGCGACTGTAGTCTCCGGGTTGGCGGAGACCGTCGGCGAGACAATCTTCAAGAACTTGTCAAGAGTTCCGAACAAACTTCCCAGCTTATCTGCATATTGGCGAAATCTAGAACCATCTTCGTGGTCCTGATCGCAAGAGGTTATCCTCTGCAGTAGCTTGGTTTCTGGAATATCATGAAATGCTTGCATGCACGAAAGGCGTTCGTGCTCGCTGAGTTTCGCAGCATGTTTCTCGATTGCCTTCTGCAAGGCGTTGTTTGTGAGAGCAGGAGGGCTGGACTTGTCGGATTCTGCCACACCCGTATCTGGATCGCTAGTAGCAGGTTTGTTGGCTGGGCAAACTTCCGGTGGATTTGTAGCTGCGACAATTTGTTCCGGCGGCGGCGCACTGGTGGGAATTTGTGAAGGCGGTTTCACAGGCGCATTTCTAGAGGCGAAGCCAGAAGATGACTCAGTGGCAAGATGGTCTCCATCTTTCAAGGGCTCAGTGGATGATAGTGTAGGCAAAGCACCGGCAGTAGTCTGCGGTTTTGATTTGTAGCGCGACCGTAGTTTTTCGAGGTGCCTCTTCATCGCAGTGAAATGGAGGCTGTCTGTAGCCAGAGCATACGTGTGAGAGAATGAGGATGTCTGTATTTGATGCGTCGGTTAGCACAGCAAGACAGCATGGGGACTTGATGCAAGCTGACGAGGCTGAAGCTTAGCTCTGCATAAGGCCGCTCGCTTAGGTACTATATGTATGCATCAAGAGGCACGGATCACTATCACGCCTTCTCCGGAATTTTCCTGCTTACATTGCCTCCAGGCGTGGGTCTGAATATTATACCACGGTCAAGTTGCTGTGCAAATCCAAGATGACCCTCTTGTACCTCGTCAAAGGAATTTCGGCGGAAGTTCGAGCAGCTAGAATGACATGATAGCTCTGACAGCTCCCATCATCCGCCAAACACGCTAGATCTACTTCTGGCGTTTTGATCTGTACCCGGCCACAGTCTTCGCTCACGCAGGTAATCTTGAGCTGCGGGACGTGACGCTGGACGACCCAATCTGGATTTGTCGCAAGAGTGATTTCGCGATAGTGGAGCCACTGAAAGTCCAAGGTAGATGAAGAGTTCGTGTCTACGTCGATACTTTTCGAAGCGTCGAGAGAAATCGTTTCGCCGGGATATAGTGTTAACGTCAGTGGATCGTATCCGCTACTGCCGTTGACGATGACCTTCGGTGGGTGAGTAGCTTCAGAGTAGTTTGAGGTCAATGACCAACCGATATGAGCAGTCATCTCGTTTTGGTAAGCCTCACGCCAGCGCCAGATGGTGGCATAGTTGGAGACGAAAGTCTGGTTGTTCTTGCCGACAACGAAGTCGACAGCGTCGGAATAGACTTGTGAGGCGCCAGAAAGATCTGCCGCTGTATATCTGCCACCCCAACCACCATACTCCGGGTGTTCAGGCACGTTGAGCCCGTTCCGCATATTGTACAGCAAGGAAGGGCTATCGCCTTCGATGATGTAGGCCGGGTCGAGGTAGTGTTCTCCAAGAGGGCCACGCTGGAAATTCTTCTTGATCTAATCCTCCGACACAAGAGATGTGTCTGGACCGCCGGCGTCAAAATAGTAGTACTCCTCTCCAGACATGCCCACCCACGCGGCTCGTCCATACATATTGAAGCCGTGAACGGAGACAATATATCTCAGAGCGGGAGACTCACGTCTGATCCAAGGACTAGCGTCGTCCTGGTCGGAGATGCCGTAAGCTCTTAACTTCGAAACAAAGGCATTGAGCGACTCCGCGGATCGAGTCGTTTGTATATTGTTGAGCTCCTCTGCCAAGACCACCGCCCCGCCCCACATTTGGACGTAAAGCGGTTCGGATGAGTTGTCGACTGCCTGGACTAGAAGTTCGGCGCCAGTCGACATGTTACGTTCCAAAGCAGCGATACCATAGAGTTCGTGGGAAGCGGCCACGCGACTGCGGAGGTGGTCCGCGGAAGGGAATCCATATTCGGAGTGAACGTTCAGATTGTCCACGACGTCGGCGTATCCATCGATGACATCGAGAATGTGATCCGGATACCTCGTGTTATTCAGGCACCAAGAGGTCGTAGCTACCAGGCCCTCCACGTGGTACAAATCGGCGTGTGCAAGTAATCTCACTGATGACTCCTGATCGTCGGGCTCGTTGGAGATGTCGGTGAGAACGAAAATCCGTGTCCTGTCGTCTGATGCCACCACGTGCGTTGCGCAAAGGTATAGGAGGGCGAACCCCTGGAGGAGTAAGCTGAATACCATCATGCCTTACCGGATGATTTGGTCGTGAGAAAAGCTGGAGGGGCTCCTCGATGCTATCTCTATATACGTTACCTATGACGGCTGATGGCAAGTAACCGACAGTAGTTTCGATACGATTGCCGTGAGCTGCCCGGTTGATCAACGTACTGGCGCCCCGCACGAAATGGCCTCATACCGCGTTGGACGACAGGATCCTGGTAAGTTGGAGAGAGGAGAGAAATCGGAGAGCACATCACGACTCAAGCAAACATGTTCAAAAGCCGATGACCACACGTCATCCTCTTGGCGCATCCAATTCTCCGCCTTCTCCCAGCCCCCGACAATTACAAACTGTTCTTGAACATCTCATTTTACCTCTACAGAAACGTGTCCTCGGGTGCTCAAAGTCAACGTATTCGAGCTTAGCTCACGAAACAGCGAGCAAGCTTGATATTTTTCTTAAGGTATCGATGGACGATCTCAAGAGATGTCGCGGTATACCCCGACCCAATTCCCGAGCTCCCTGCCGCTGCAAGCCTCCAGTGAAAGGTGGAGGAGTGGAGTCTCAAACGAACGGAGATGGATCGTAGAGGCTACTTTTGCCATTATCGGAGTGCAGGACTTAGGGCAAGTACTCACTTTGGTTGGGGCATTCGCCATGTTATGAGATCGTGTCACTGCTTTGCCGTGCACAAGTCTTCTTAAGTGTTGCTAGACTGCCTGCGTACAGAAAATCGTTGCTCCGGAACCTCAATCTTCTACCGAGTGTTCAAATCTAAGAATCTCTGCCAACCATGCCCGTCTCAACGATCAAGCTGGCTTCTGGCCACGACATGCCTCTTGTAGGCTTCGGTCTCTGGAAGGTACCGGCTGATCAAGCAGCCGATACTGTCTACAACGTGAGTCCCGGGAGTCGAACGCAGCCTGAACAATCAGCAAGCTGACCGGAATCAGGCCATCAAAGTCGGATATCGTCTCTTTGACGGCGCGTACGACTACCAAAACGAGCGAGAAGCAGGACAAGGCATCAAACGCGCTATCGACGAAGGGCTCGTCAAGCGTGAAGACATCTTCGTCGTAACCAAGCTCTGGAACAACTACCACCGCAAAGAACACGCTCTCGCACAAGCCAAATCCCAGAGCGAAGCATGGGGCCTGGGTTACATCGATCTCTATTTGATCCACTTTCCAATTTCTCTCAAATACATCTCGCCTGAGCGAATTCGCTATCCGGTATGGCTGCTCCAAACCTTTCAAGGTGCTCGACATGTTGTAAAAAGCTAACTCGCAACAGGCATGGTGGCAAGACACCGAACACACCTCCGTCGCACTTGAACACGTCCCTCTCCGCGAAACCTGGGAAGCCCTCGAAGAAACCGTCGACAGCGGCATCGCCAAATCGATCGGGATCTCCAACGCCCAGGCACAGACCCTCTACGACCTCCAGACCTACGCGCGCCACTCGGTCTCTTCCCTGCAAATCGAACACCACCCTTACCTGGTCCAGCCCACTCTTATCGCCTTGGCCCAAAAGCTAAACATCGCAGTGACAGCCTACTCCTCCTTCGGTCCGCAGTCGTTCAAAGAGCTGCCTCCGGCCTTTAGCAAGAGGACGGATGATATCGCGCTGCTCTGGGATGTTGATGTTGTCCGGAAAGCTGCTGGGAGAGTTGGCAAGACCCCGGCCCAGGTGTTGCTGCGCTGGGCTACGCAGCGTGGTATCGCGGTGATTCCGAAGTCGAACAACAAGGACCGACTTGCTCAGAACTTGCAAGTCACCGATTTCGATTTGCTGGACGAGGAGGTTGAGGCGATCAGTGGGCTGGATAGGAGGCTGAGGTTCAATGATCCTGGGTTTTACTTGGAGACCCCTATTCCTTTGTTCGCTTAGAGTGAAGAGTGCAGAAAGGGCGTCTGAGCATCTACAAGCGCCTGAACAAATGCACCTGGAACCTCAGATTCTCTAGACTGCCTGGATACCTCAAGCCCTCTCGCAGCCTGTACGCCATGCTGGTTTTTTCCAAAATCTTCTCCCACTTGGGTCTTGACTGCTCGTCCTCGTTGTCTTTTTGGCCTGTCTTCTTCGTCGCCTTCGGCACCAAGGCGAAGTCCAGCAGTAAGTTCATGGGGTACTTCCTCTTCTCCTCCTCTCCCTCCGCACTGGTTACGGTGACTTCTGTGTGGGCGCCTGGAGCATCGACTACAAGCAACAGACTGTCTTGCGGGGCGGCCTCTGTCAGCTTCTTGAGAAAAGCTGTGGTGCGAGGCATTGAGGTTATGTAGAGGTCGTTGAGAGTGGATAGCAGAGTTAGGAGAGCCGGGGCGCTTCCTATCGTGGAGCGCAGATCTTCTGTGCTGCTGTCCAGGATGTCTGCTCGCTCGAAAGAGTGCTCGATGGATCCGGGTGATAGGAAAGAAGCGTTTGTCGCGCGAGCGCTGGCGCTGGCGTATTTAGACAGGACCGGGGGCGTGTTCAGGCCTTGTTCCAGTTTCGAGAGCACGGAATCCCAGTCTGCGATGTCGATGTGGTTGAGATGAAAGAGAGGGGTAGTCGCGGGGTCTGTGGTTGTTGCCGAGATTTTCAGTGCTTCTAAGCTATCTGAGACTTCTGTCGTAGCTGGTGTGCTGGGTTTCCCGGCTGCTTCTGAGGGCCGTGACTGACGCAGAAGACCCGCGAAGGCCATGGTCTCGGCCGCGCTCCCTCCGAAGCACACCGCCTTCGCCGGGCTTTCGCTGGGTGTAGTTCCGAGTAATTTCTGGATATAAGTGTCGTCTGCCTTTTCCGCACAAATCCAGGCGAGTAGCTGCGCGTAGCCCAGGGCGCGACTCGGACTCCATCGGATAGCATAGGCCTCCAGATGGTCCTCATTCGCAAAAGCTGCATCAAGATCTCTGCGCTGAAGGGCGTCGTTAATCTTGTATAGTATTGGTTTCAACGATTCAAAGTCACTGGAAGCGGGAAAAGTGACGCGAAAGACCTCGAGCATTCGCTGCTCGAGTCCAAGAGCAAGGCTCGGTTCCAGCTTGAATGGCTCCTGTGCTGATGATACTGTCGGAACCGCAGTGGACTTCTTCTTTGGGTTGTAGCCAGGGCCTTTCCATTCGGGTGTGCCATTGTTTGGTCGTGGGGCTGCTTTGGATGCGCCACTGCTGCTGGGCTTTCCGTGCTTTGGTTGCGATTGTGCCTTGCGATCGAATTGACCCATGTCTATGTAATGCTCTTGCGTTCTGTGTTGGTATTGTTTCTTTCGATGTGGACGGATTTCTGTTGAGTTTTCTCAATTGTTGAAGGCGTTGTCTTGATGTAGCGTCTGCTCCGAATTGGGTGAAGTTTTCCCCGGGCGTATCTAACCTGCTTAGTCAGCTTTTTCTGAATGTATCTCGGGTTAGGGTTAGGGCTACTCAAGAATACTGAACATCTTCTTTAGTAGCTTCGGATGCGGATGATTGGTTGAAATTGCGATTGCCTTTTGCCTGTTCGAATATGTAGCTTCTGGCTTGATGGAAGTGGAAAACGACAACTAAGATTCAATATCTCATTTCGCCACCGGGTCGACTCCATCATTCACTCGCGGAGAAACAATAGCATCAAAGTAAGCCCCAACCTCGTCCCCTCGATCAAGCCCAGCCGCAAACCCCAGTATCCCATCCGGCCTAACAACAACAACCGCCCCTTGCCCTTCGGCGCTCGAAATGCCATACCTGGCGAAAGCAGAACCCTGAGCATCATAATAAGCATTCCCGAACTTCTCCACCCCCAGCGTCTCATCGGCCTGTAAGCCGCTCCCGGCGATGATCGTCAGGAACTCGAAAGCGTTTCCTGTCAGACGCTTGGTGAAACTGTCTGGTGAGTCGAGGTAAGCGCGGAAGGATTTGAGTTTATCTCCGGCGGGACGCTGCTGCGGTCCGCCTAATGCGAATACGAGGATCCAGAATTTGCCGTTGTTCGGGGTCAGGGAGTATAGTCTGGTTGGTAGGCGGCTGCCGGGCTTTTGCACGAGGATGTCGGGCGCTCGCTGGCCTGCTGCGATTGAAGAGATGGGGGAGGATTTGTTGAGAACTCCGTCTGGGGCGTATGCTACTCCGAGGCCGATGGTGAATTGTGCGGATGACGCGAGCACGTCGCGCAATACCATGTTCGCTTCTCCGTGGTGGGTGTTGCCTGTGTAAGAGGGGGGTATGTGGCCTGAGATGAGGGTGGAGATCGTCTTGTCCAGTTTGATCAGGTGTTGGGCGACAGCGCGGCGTTCGGTGGAGTAGGTTGAGAGGATATCGGGATTGTATTGCCCGTTGAGGACTCCGGCTAGTTTCCAGGCCAGGTTCACGGCGTCGTGCACGCCCGTGTTCATTCCTTGGGCGGCGCCGGAGGAGTGCGTGTGGGCTGCGTCGCCGGCTAGGAGGATGCGGGAGTTGTGCTGGAAGGTTTGGGCTACTCGCTGGCCGATGGAATACAGAGTCCACCAATCGACCTGGACGAATTCTATCTTGAAAGGGGCCATTGCTTTGACGGCTTCTTGCTTGACGACCTCTTCAGTGATAGGGTCGCCGTGTTCTTCATAAAGGGCTTTCGGCAGGGCGAATCCGATTCTTGAACGCCCGTGATCGAGGGCAACCCAGAGGACGTTTCCGTGAGTGGCCGACTCGATTGCACCGAAGCCGATCCTTGAGTCGGGCATGTTGGTGTTGACGACTGCATCAATGCGAACCCAGCGGAATTCGGATTTCTCGCCGACGAAGGGGATTCCCGCGATTGACCGGACACTGGATCTTCCGCCGTCTGCGCCGATGGTGTATTTGGACTGTGCCGTGACGGTAGCTCCCTTGTCATCGGTCATCTTGGCGATGATCCTGTAATCATCGGAAGTGTCATCGATGCTGAAGTCCTTTAGCGTCCAGCCAGAACTGACTTTTCCGCCATGTCGCTCGAGTGCAGACCTGAAGATGTTTTCCGAGTATTTCTGCCGTATGTTGAGGCAATAGTCGAGATGAGTGTCAGTCATTCTGCTCAGCACAATGTCCCAGCCGCGGTCGTGAACTTTTTGGCCGTCTTTGTAGGTGACGCTTGCGCGTCCAACGAGGCCGACCTGTAGCATCTCGTCTAGCAGGCCTAGTTGGTCTAGCATTTCGATAGTTCTCGGGTAGAGTGTACATGCACGCCCATATGTGTCTTGCTGGGCCTTGTCGTGCTGTTCGATGATCAAGGTTGAGACGTTCAGGCGAGCGAGTTGGTAGGCGAGCAACAAGCCGACGGGGCCGCCGCCGACAATTATTACGTCGTATCTGCTGGTCATGTTGGCGGGAATGTCTGTGAGATGCATATCAATGGGCAGGGCTTTGATGAGTGGTAGGAGTTTGAACGTGGATTCTTTTGCGGAGCTACCGGTATATATGAGCTTCCATAACAGCTCTTTTTCGTCTCGGCCGAAAGGACATACTGGATGGACAGCTTGCGAGCATGGGTGCGAAGCGCATCATGTCTCACGCATCTCACGACATTGAATTGTAGGCCGCAAAAGCCGCAGAGGTGTAGCTGACTGTATCTGCCTCGGCATTCAGTACAGTATTCCAAATCGTCAGCGCCAAACTAAAAAAAAGAGTCGAGCTGAGAGGACACACCGTGGCTGTCAGCATCAAACTTCGAGTTCACTAGTTTCTGACATACCGTGCCGTGTGTTCCGAACTCCATGTGAAACGCAACGACGAAGACGTTTCGCGAATCTACTCTCAAATGCGAAGCGAACGATCACTCGAAGCACGCTAAGTGTCAGCGTCGGGATTGGCTGGGGAAACACGCGTCCTATTATCGGTTCCGGCATTGCCATGAAACACAGAAATCTAGACGACCTGTGGAAAAAGGAATTTCTTGTTATACAGCGGAACATTTCCTCCTATCATGGAGACCTCACCCCGTCGCTAACATCCACCGTCCGCTTCACGACGATCGCACGCTCGGAATTGTCGCTCGCGGCATCACTGTGTCGGTCGTGTATCCCACTTTCCACGAAAGCCTTGGACTTTCCCGAGTTCGTCGGAACCCAGGCCACGCGGGTGGGGCGTGAAGCTCGACTCTTACTCTGTAGGCCAGATCTCGAAGCTGAGGTAGCGTCTTTGCTTGCTGAGCTGCTGAGGGTGGTGACGTCTGCGAATGGCTGTGAGCATGCGTACGGAGTGGAATGGGAATTACGAAGTGGAGGTGTCTCACGTTCTCTGTAGGCATCATGGTCGATTCCTGCGAGCCCAATATCCATGAAGCTGCTGTTCCATGCTGTCAAGAAAAGGCGCAGGCACGGGAGTGTCGTTGTGATGAGGTTGCAGTACATCTCGAGCTGCGTCATGACTTCTGGCAGGGCGTACGAGAAGGAGAGATCGTCGACCTGGACGTGGCTCAAGGTCACCAGTCGCGCGATCGTCACCGGCGTGACGAACAAGCGCAAAGTGAAGGCGGTGATGACGAGCGACTTGGACTTGGAAGCCATGTTCAGATCCCAGACGAGGTAGATGGACATTCCGGTGACGATCAAGTCTGTCAGGATGCTCATGATTCCTGTTGCGATCCAGCGCGCGAGTATGGGTGTGAAGTCTTGTCCGTGATGATACAGCCACGGTTGTGCAGCGTTGGCATGGACGGCCACACTGACGAACGAGATCACACCGAACGTCGATATCAGTGCACTCAGGGACCAGCCGAGCCGCGATTTGTTCGATTCTTGGGCGAGGCGGGTGAACAGAAAGGAGACGGAGAGTTTGCCGGTCCAAATGGAGAGGAGGTAGATGAGGTCTGTCGCATAGATGGCCTGGGCGAGAGATCATGTATTAGCGAGTGTAGGTGATGGGAGGGTGTTCAGTTCATGCGCTGGAAAAGTTCAGGACTTTGAAGTCGCTCTCAAGATGCATGCGGCCACCACGCCTGTTTGTAAGTTTCTGTCAGAGGTATGACCTACCTTTGCAGCGTCGACCATTTGCTTCCCTTTCAACTCAGATTCTGATTGACCAAGGCCCTTGCTGACTGCATTGATGACGACTGCCGTTTGGGCGATGGCAAATACTGCTGAGACGGCATAGGTAATATCGTCCTTCCCAGCCAGCATGCTCAACGGCCAACGGATGTAGACTCGAACGAGTGACAGCAGGACACCGGCAGTGAAACACAGCCAGGCGACGAGTGCGATGATCTGGCCATGATCAGTCGGTGTCACGGCGGTGCTGTGCTGGAGAGTCGGTATTGGCGGTGCAGAGTCTGTAGGACTTGACATGGCGTTGACAACGTTGCAGTAGTGTGTCGATCCAGATGCCGGTCAGAGGGAGGGACCAGGGTGGTGATCACAGATATGGTGCTGGCCCAGGAACCTGGAAACTGAAAGGGTCCATCACATGCTGTTTGGCGAAGGCATGCAAGCGAGGCAAGACAAGCCTTCACCCTGAATAATACCATCGCCGTCTGCTGCCATGATTTCTGACGTGCCGAGTAGGACCGGACGAAGAGACTATTACAGTGCAAAACGCGGTTCACACTCCACTTGGTCTGCCAGCCCTTCAGTCAGCCCTGGAGGATGCGTGTCATTTAGAGGTTCGTGGTAGAGTGAGCAAACTCCACTCGCGGTGATGAGGTCGAGTGAGAATTGATGAAGCGAAGATGAACTTACCCGTGCCTCCAACCAATGAGTGAGGGTGAAGGTTGATTGCCTCGCTACGAGACTTTGGTAGTTCTTTAGGGTTGCGGTTCGGGTGGAGATCCCGCGGTCCCGCAACCCTAAGATCGCATCCTTCGCGAGCTTGGCACACGCCCAAAACTCCTTACCGAGACGACCGAAAGGCTCAACCGATGGACACGGACACATCGCTTGCGTCTTCCGCATCCTGCAGACTCCACACCCCCATCACAGCCATCCTCTGATCGTCAGACGAGCTTGTGCCTTGCCTTCAACAGGCGAGGCGCCAGGGCGTCTCTTCACATCTACCGGCCGATGCTACCACGACATGACTTGCCGGCAGCGCTAAGCAACCTCCTGCTGCGGACGAGGCTGAAGGAATGCCAGGATTGAGTAAAACCACCGTCGTCTCGCCCTATGTCGCCCGCTCTCTTGTCCGCAATGAGCAAGGCCGAAGATGCCGTAGTCGCTCGCTGCCTCGGGGAACGGCATCGGACGGCATACTAGCTGGACCCTCTCACACTGGAGGCCCGTTGAGTTGCGCAATCAAAACCTCAGATTCGCAGTATGTGGTCCACCTGTTTAGCCGCGACAGAGCCACCCATATGTATGCAATGGAATCTGTGCGCCGTTCAACTTTTCTCCTCTGCCATACGTGCACCTGCCTTTTCGAGCGCAAGGCCTCCAGCTTGATCGATTTCCCTTCTTCTGATCTTCACACTTGATCTTCACACGCATTCCCCCGTGGGTTCTTTGTTCTCTAAAGCATTGATCTTCTGATCGACTCTCCTGCTGCCATCTCTTTCCCGCACACACCATGGCCACCTTCGAGATGCAGCCCACCAAGGGGTTCGCACACGCGGAGGCATCTGCACCCAGTAGCCCGGTCGACGAAGCTCGCGTGCGTGTTGACGCCACCGGACAGGCGACTGGTACCGAAGCCGATGCTTGGGACATGGCACGCATGGGTCGATCCCAAGAGCTGCGCCGCAACTTCAAGTCCCTCTCGGTACTTGGCTTGGCTACGACTACCATGTCAACCTGGGTGGCATTACTGCTGGCAAATGCATTCTCTTTGACCAACGGCGGACTTGCTGGTACTGTGTGGGTATATCTCGCAACTTGGATATGCACCTTCGCATTGGCGGCCTCTTTGGCAGAGATGGCGAGCATGGCACCCACGAGCGGTGGTCAATATCACTGGGTCTCCGAGTTTGCTCCTCGCTCGCAGAGTAAATTCCTTTCCTACACTGTTGGTTGGCTTGCTGCACTCGGATGGCAAGCCCTCGTGGCTACCACTGCATACTCGTCCGCAGTCATCATCCTTTCCATGGCTTCCATCTACCATCCCGAGTATGCGATGCAGAACTGGTAAGAATCGAATTCTCATCCCATACCTCGCCCGACAGTGATCCTCTCTCTTCAAATGGATCCAAGCTGACACACGCACAGGCACCAATCACTCTTGATGATCGGCATCGGCGTTATTGGCACTCTCATGAACACATACGGAGCCAAACACCTCCCTGTCCTCGAAGGCATTGTTCTAATTGTGCACATTTTTGGCTTCTTCTGCATTATCATCCCGCTATGGGTCCTTGCACCTAAAGCGCCTGCAAGTGAGGTATTCGGCACGTTCGAGAATTTTGGCGGCTGGTCGAGCATTGGAGCTGCGTGCTTTGTGGGTTCCATCACAGCAACTGGTTCGTTCGCCGGTTCAGATGCTGCTGTGCATTTGTCCGAGGAAACAAAAGATGCCAGCAAAAGCGTTCCGCGAATGATCATGTTCACGATTGTGCTGAACGGTCTCATGGGACTTGTTTTTATCATCACTTACGTGAGTTGCAGTCCAGTCCACCCTGGAGACGAAGAAGACAACAGGATCCGCGCTGACATGATCTTTTGTAGTGCTTCTGCATCACCAACCTCGAGGCTGTTGTCATGTCAGAAAGTCCCTTCCCCTTTATGGATGTAAGTCTCGATCAATCAACGTCGACACGTTCGAAGGCCACTCGATTGTTCGTTGCCAGCGCTGACATTCTGCGTACAGGTGTTCCTCGCAGGCACAGACAGCAAAGCCGCGACCGTCGCAATGTCAACGATCCCACTCATTCTCAGCGTTTGCACTTCTCTCAACGCACTTGCCGCTGCTTCCCGTCAAGCTTGGTCTCTTGCTAGAGACCAAGCTCTGCCATTCTCTTCTTGGTTCCGTAAAGTTGGTGCACTTACCGCTCACTGCAGGCAGTCCACAGGTCACTGACGTATCACAGGTCACAACAATCGGCACTCCCATCCCTTTGAACTCGATCATGTTCTCTCTGTCGATCCTCGTCATCATCGCTTTGATCAACATCGGGGTAAGTCTCATCCTTCATCTCGCGCGAGAACGTGAGCAACTGTAACTAACAAATTTCCCTCATGCAGTCCTCCGCAGCCCTGAATACCATCATCGCCCTCCTCACCTCCGCAACCTCCTTCTCCTACGCTCTGTCCATCGCCTGGTACGCTTTCATTCCCCTTTTTGCCTCCCTACACCTCTTTCTTCCTCCTCAACGAAACGTGCTAACACAAAAAAAAAAGCATCCTCCAAAAACGCCTCCGCAACGAACCCCTCCCAACTTCCCGCTTCTCCCTCGGCAAATTCGGCATCCCCATCAACTTCTTCGCCGTCCTCTACGTGACCGTGGCTTGCATTGCGAGCTTCTTCCCCGTCGTCAACTCGACGGATGTCGCGGATATGAACTGGAGCGTTGTCATGTTCGGCGGTGTTTTGGTGATTGCTTGTGTGGATTATGCTGTGAGGGGAAGGAAACATTATGTTGAGCCGGTGAGGCATTTGAATAAGATTTAATACGAAGAATGGGATTTGAGGGTGGGTAGTGGTGGTAGATGTGGGGGGTTGTAGGATTATTTTGCTATGTTGATTCAGCCATCGCATCAATGCGTCAACACAACTCCGTCCTCGCGAGTAGTCTCCACCAGCATCACTTTGGCTTTGCCTGCAACCCCCGTCATCGTGCTCACATCGTGCAACACCGCCTGCTTGGCCAGCAGGTCCGGATCCAGAGTCCGATACAGTAGCGGCAGCATCGAACTCTTCCAGATCTTGAGTCCACACCGATGGCTGTTGAGTGCGGTAGAGACGAGCAGAGCAGTCCCACCTAGTACCAATGTCGCGGGATATATCAGCCAGTGCCAGTCAACAGCGACAAATGCCTCGGTGGTGTACACTGTTCCTGTTAGTTTTTCGGAAGTGTTGGCGAAAGGTGCTTGTTGGGTGAGTAATGCGGCGACTCCAGCTAGAACTGGTCCCAGGCCCTTGGCAGCGATGTACTCTATGGTGTAACTGCTATTGGCCATGTCGCTTTCGGTGACGTTTCCACGGGCCAGACGGTCACAGGTCAAGTTTGCAGTCTGATTGCCAGTCAAGGGCGTTAGAATCTTGCTTTGTACGCTCGGTAATGCCAGTATGGAAGCAGGAGAGTTGTCGGCGTGCTCCTGGAAGGTATGGACAACTATGCCGTCTGAGCAGAACTCCAATCCTGGATAGGAAAACTCTTCGAAGTCGAACGAAGAAGTGACGTTGGTAATCTGGAGTTCGTCACATGATTTTCTAACCTGCCAGCAATGTGTGTTGGTTTTGTATACAACTCTGCCGGTATCATCGTGGATCTGAGACATACAGCCATAGTCTTCGCTGGTGACCGTGGTTTTAGCAGTACTGTTCACGACCGAC
>Ga0265797_10003284_pt1 | contig 26066 bp, 18 predicted proteins | sample P2T30metagenome_FD_192433 | JGI IMG/M metagenome (GOLD analysis project Ga0265797, IMG submission 192433) | Plant litter microbial communities from East Loma Ridge, Irvine, California - P2 T30 | ecosystem: Environmental > Terrestrial > Plant litter > Unclassified | place: USA: California... | reverse complement strand
TATGGCGCTGCCCGATCCGGCACCCGGCGTGGTCTCGGCCGTCCATGCCGGCGCCGGCTGGCTCAAGCAGGCGGCCCTGCGCGACATCGACTGGACCGCGAAGTCGCGCGACACCGGGCGCCAGCGCGTTGCCCACCCGGGTGCCGGGCCGATCTGGGCGCGCTACTACGACATTGCGACGATGACACCGATCTTCGGCGACCGCGACCGCAGCATCCACGACGACGTCAACGAGATCAGCCTGGAGCGGCGCAACGGCTATGCCTGGTACGGCACGCGGCCGGCGGAAGCCCTGGCGCGCTTTTCCGCATGGGCGCCGCAGCATCCGCTACAGGCGCCGTCAAGCGCCATGCATTAACCGACATAAATTGCATACCTGAATGAACAGATAGCTAGACCCCGTGTCGGCAGGTCAACTAATCTCGGCCAAGTAGCGCTTGGCCTTACGCGCCAGGCATGTTACCGTAATTACACAAAAGGCCCGCCAACACCTCTCCCGCATTGCGCAAGGCATATCCGACGCCCCGCAGAGCCGATAAAGTGGCCCGACCAATTTCCAGTTTGGTCGGTCAAGAATATAAATTGGTTGTACCAAATAAACAACAAATCGGAGATAGGAGACAGCATGACAGCAGTTCGCAATGTGCAGTACCGTCCACGCGCCATCGCTTCCGCAGTGGCCCTGGCCGTCCTCCAGATGGCGGCCGACGCCGGCGCCCAGACGGCCGAGCAGGCCGCGCCGCAGGCGGTGGTGGTGACCGGTTCGCTGATCCGCCACGCGGTCGACGAAGGCGCCACCCCGCTCATCACCGTCAAGGCGGCCGAACTGGAAGCGCGCGGCAACACCGAACTGAAAGACCTGGTGCTGGAACAGCCGCAGTCGCTGTCGCTCGGCACCAACCCGGGCGCGGCCGGCCCGGTCACCAACCTGCGCGGCCTGGGCCCGATGCGTACGCTGACCCTGCTGAACGGGCGCCGCCTGGCCAACGAACCGCTGCAGGACCAGTACGTGTCGGTCAACGTGATCCCGCGCATGGCGCTGGACCGCGTCGACACCCTGAGCGGCGGCGCCGCCTCGATCTACGGCGCCGACGCGATCGGCGGCGTGCAGAACTTCTGGACCAAGCGCGGCTACAAGGGCGTCGACCTGAAGGCCGAATACTCGACCCCGGACCGGCAGGGCGGCGGCCAGGTCAAGAGCCTGGGCGGCATCTTCGGCTGGGGTAACCTGAGCCAGGACGGCTGGAACGCCTACATCGCCATCGACCACCAGGACAAGAGCGCCCTGTTCCAGGGCAATCGCCGCGAACAGCACGACCCGGCGGTGCTGCAGTCGCTGGGCCTGGGCATCGCGCCGGACGCGCGCAACGCCAACCCGGGCGCCAACTTCGGCTTCACGCGCGCGGCCAACACCAACTTCAACCCGACCTTCGCTTCGGGCTGCCTGGCGCCCTACTCGATGCCGACCCTGGGCAACAACAGCCTGCTGGCGAATCCGACCTACGCGGCCGGCTGCGCCCGCAACCCGCTGTTCTGGTCCGCCATCAGCGACGGCAGCAAGATCGACAACATCAGCGCACGCGCCAGCTTCAACCTGCCGGGCGGCCACAAGATCGACATCGACCTGCTGCACGCCAACTTCATCGTGCAGAAGTACCGCGGCCTGCAGGTGCCGGGTTCGACCCAGCCTTTCACCACCTATTCGCTGTCGCCGAGCAGCCGCTTCTACCCGGGCAAGGGCATCACGCCGCTGCCGCAGGTGGTGGGCGCCAACGGCAATACCAGTACGCCGACCCTGTACATCGACCCGGTCAAGACCCCGGGCACGCCGGTGCCGCTGAACATGGCCAACCGGACCATCTACTTCCAGTGGGGTCCGGCCGAATTGGGCCCGGCCTACCGCAACGACGAGCAGACCAACGACCGCATCGTGCTGTCGGCCGAAGGCGACGTGGCAGGCTGGGACTACCGCGCCGGCCTGAACTACGGCCGTTCCAAGCGCGACACGCGTGCCGGCTCCGGCTACATCCTGTACTCGAAGGCCCAGGCCGGCTTCGACCAGGGCATCCTGAACCCGTTCGGCCTGCAGGACGCCGCCGGCCTGGCCTACCTGCAGGACATCCAGGCCAGCGACTACACCTATCGCCTGAACAAGGCCTTCAACCAGAGCGCCGACATCACCCTGTCCAAGCCGGTATGGACCCTCGGCGGCGGCGACCTGACCGTGGCCGTGTCCGGTGAACTGCGCAAGGATTCGGCCCAGACCTTCAACGCGCCGCTCGACTACGTGCTCAAGCGCGCCAACGGCTCGTACAACATCGACGCCTCCGGCAACGTGGTGCAGTCCGACCTGATCGGCGAAACCCCGCAAGGCGTTGCGAAAAAGATCCATCGCAACATCGCCTCGCTGTCGATGGAAATCGATGCGCCGATCACCTCGACCTTCCTGCTCAACGGCGCGGTACGCGCCGACCGCTACCAGGACCTGAAGACCACCACCGTCAATCCGAAGCTGGCGGCGCGCTGGCTGCCGCCGATCAAGGACCTGGTGGTGCGCGGCTCGCTGTCGACCGGTTTCCGCGCGCCGTCGATCATGGATATCCAGAACCCGACGCCGGAAGTGCGTACCCAGACCATGGACGACCCGGTCTTCTGCCCGAGCGCGCAGCCGACCGTGGCCGGCACCGGCACCGCCGTGCCGGGCCGCAGCCCGGACCAGTTCTGCAACGTCGAGACCACCTACTGGACCAAGTCGCCCAACAACCAGTTCCTGAAACCCGAGAAATCGCGCGGCTTCTCGTTCGGCTTCGGCTACGAGCCGATCAAGAACCTGTCGCTCACCCTCGACTACTGGGGCATCGGCCTGCGCGACGTGCTGGGCGCGGTGTCGATCGCCGAGATCCAGCAGAACCCGGTCAAGTACGCGGACCTGATCCTGCGTAACGCCGACGGCACCATCGACCACATCGTCGCCAGCCAGGCCAACCGCGGGCAATCGCGCATGCGCGGCGCCGACCTGTCGGTCAACTACCGCTTCCCGACCACCAGCGTGGGCCGCTTCGACGCCAAGCTGGACGGCACCTGGTACCAGAAGTACGAGTTCCAGGCCGAAAAGGACGGTCCGTGGCTGCAGAACGTGGGCATCCTCACCAACGATGGCCGCTACGGCAGCGCCGGTCCGAACGCCGGCCTGGCCGGCCTGCCACAGATCAACCCGCGCTGGAAGCACACCGCGTCGGTCACCTGGAGCCAGGGCGCCTACAGCACCACGCTGTCGCAGCGCTACAGCTCGAGCCTGACCGACCTGACGCCGCGCACCGGCTCCAAGCTGACCGACGTGGACGCCTACAGCCAGTACAACCTGAACGTCAGGTACACCGGCATCAAGAACGTGACCCTGGCCCTCGGTGTCAACAACCTCACCAACGAAATGCCGCCGATGACCGCCGACAGCGTGTACAACGGCTACATCACCAGCATGGCCGACATGCTGGGCCGCGTGTACCGCGTCTCCGCGGAATACAAGTTCTAAGCAGTACCTCCACCGCGGGCCCCAGGGCCCGCGGTTTCGTTTGGCCTGCCGGGATTCCTCCAGATGACTTCACTCCCCTCCCCCTATCGCCGCACCCTGCTGAAAGCCGGTGCGGCCGCCGGCGCACTGGCCGCCCTGCCCCCGCTGGCATGCGCCCAAGCCGCCGACCCGTGGCTGCGCGCGCAGCAGATCATCGACCAGTTCGCGCAAGCGCTGCCGATCCCGAAACGCGATTTTCCCATCACCGCCTACGGCGCCAAGCCCTGCGCGCTGCGCAAGGTCACGGGCTTCCCGACCATGGAAGCGCAGGGCGAAGTCGAGACCCCGGTCGCGGGTGCGCACGACAGCCACCCGGCCATGCGCGCCGCCATCGCGGCTGCCAGCAAGGCCGGCGGCGGGCGCGTGCTGGTCCCGGCCGGGCACTGGTACCTCAAGGGCCCGATCGTGCTGCTGTCGAACGTCGAGGTGCACCTGGCGGCCGGCGCCCAGGTCTGGTTCAGCGCCAACCCGCGCGACTACGCGCGCGACGGCGACCACGATTGCGGCGCCGCTGGCCGCCTGGTGCTCACGCGCTGGCAAGGCAACGACTGCCTGAATTTCTCCCCGATGGTCTACGCGCGCGGCCAGAAGAACATTGCGATTACCGGCGAAGACTGGACCAGTGTGCTCAATGGCCAGGGCGGCGTGCCCTTCGAGGACGGCAGCGGCAACGGCTGGTGGGGCATGAACCCGAAATGCGCGCTGCCCGGCGCGCTGCACCAGAGCGTCAACAACCCGCGCAATCCGCAATCGCTGGCGGACCTCGCCCCGCAACTGGATGCGGCGACGCTGGCGCGCATCCAGGGCGAATCGCCGAACTGGCGCAGCGACGAGAAATTCCTGCCGGCGCTGTCCGAAGCCGGCGTGCCGGTGGAAAAACGCGTGTTCGGCCTGGGTCATACGCTGCGGCCCTCGATGGTCTCCTTCATCGATTGCGAGAACGTGCTGATGCAGGGCTACCAGGTGGTGGGCACCCCGTGCTGGATCCACCATCCCATCAATTCGCGCAAGGTGCACTTCTCGAAGGTGCGCATGGAGAGCATGGGGCCGAACAACGACGGCTTCGACCCGGAATCCTGCGACACGGTGCTGGTGGACGGCTGCTGGTTCAACACCGGCGACGACTGCATCGCCATCAAGGCCGGCAAGAACCGCGACACCCAGTACGGCCCCACGCGCAACGTCGTGATCCAGAACTCGGTGATGAACAGCGGCCACGGCGCGGTGACGCTGGGCAGCGAGATGTCGGCCGGGATCGAGCACGTGTATGCCCAGCACCTCGACGTGCGCAACATGCACTGGCAGGATGACCCACTGAACACGGCGGTGCGCCTGAAAACCAATATGAACCGCGGCGGCTTCCTGCGCCACTTCTACGTGCGCGACCTCAAATTGCCCAACGGCGTGCGCCTGAAACCCGGCTTTTACAAACCGCTGCCGGGCGGACCGGTGCCGGCCAACACCGCCGCGGCGGGTGCCGGCGCCGTGATCACTTTCGACTGCGACTACAGCCCGGCCTTCGACCTGGTGCGCTCGCGCCCGCCCGAGATCTCGGACATCCATATCTCGGACATCCGCGTCGGCAACGTCAAGACCGACAAGGGCAGCTTCTCCTGCTACCAGGCCTTCGTCGTGATGGGACCGGTGGCTTCCAGCTACAACGGGCCCGCCGGCGTGCCGGTCCTGCCGGTGACGAACGTGACGATCAGCGACTGCGATTTCGGCACGCCGGTGAGTGGCGCCCTGCCCTGGTTCGTGCACAACGCGAAAGGCGTCCGGCTGCGCAACGTGACGATCGCCGGCAAAGTACGCAATGAGGTGCTGTCCGGCTGAAACAGAGTACCACCCCTGCAGTACAACCATAAAAACGGAGACAAGCATGCGGAAAACGAAAGGCAAGGCAATCCTTGGAACCCTGTCGCTGGCCGCCCTCGGCCTGGCCGTGGGCAACGCATTCGCGGCGCCGACCTCGCTCGGCGCCGACGGCTGGGCCAGCGTCGGCACCAACAACCTGGGGCAGGCCGGCACCACCGGCGGCCAGGGTGCGATGGCGGTCAAGACCTATACCGTCAGGGATCGCAACGGGCTGATCCAGGCCCTGTACGGCAACAGCGCCACCATCAAGGCCGACGGCAGCTTCAGCGGCACGCTCGACAACAGCCGCAAGATCATCTACATCGCCGGCACCATCAGCCTGAACATGAACCAGGCGCTGGTGGAGCAGACCGCCGACGACCACCTGGTGGCGGCGAACGCCGGCAGCAGCGCCTGCGCCGGCTATGGCTTCAACACCTACGACGCCTGGTGGAACGCCTACCTGGCCGCCTACAAGCCGCCCTACGCCACCGTGCCAAGCGGCACCGCGGAATCGGCGCGCGTCTGCGGCGCCAACCAGCAGCGCAAGATCGTACGCCTGACGGTGCCGTCGAACACCTCGCTGATCGGCGTCGGCGCCACTGCCAAGATCATCCACGGCAACCTGATGCTGAGCGGCGGCGGTTCGGCCACGCCGGTCGACAACATCGTGATCCGCAACATCGCCTTCGAGGACGCCTTCGACTTCTTCCCGCAATGGGACCCGACCGACAGCGGCGGGCGCTGGAACTCGGCCTACGACAACGTCTCGGTGCAGCACGCGACCCACGTCTGGATCGACCACTGCACCTTCTCGGACGGCGACCGCACCGACGACAAGTTCCCATCAAGCTGGGCCGCGCCCTACGACGCGGCGGCCTACGAGGTCCAGCACCACGACGGCCTGGTCGACGTGACCAACAGCGGCAACTACGTCACCCTGTCGTACAACCACTTCCACGACCACAACAAGACCACGCTGATCGGCGGCAGCGACACCGCCAGCCTGAGCGACAGCTACCCGGGCGTGCTGAAGACGACGCTGCACCACAACTTCTACCAGAACGTGGTACAGCGCCAGCCGCGCGTGCGCTTCGGCATGGTTCACATCTACAGCAATTACTACACCGGCGAGAACGGCAATGGCACCTACGGCGTGCCCGACTATGGCTGGAGCGTGGCCTGGACCGTCGGCCAGAGCGCCAAGATCTATGCCGAGAACAACGTGCTCGACATCACCGGCAAGCCGGTGGCCGTGAACGGCAAGGTGATCGGCTCCTCGCTCAGCGCCGCCCGGGTCACCAGCTGCGCCGCGCTGGCCGGCATGAGCACCGCGTACTGCTCGGCCTACGTGTACGACACCGGCACCGTGCTGAACGGCGAGTCGGTCAACGCGAGCCAGGCCGCGCAAAGCGCGAACGCCTTGGTCACCGCGACCGCCACGCCCTGGCCCTCGAAAGCCTCGCCGGCCTCGGCGCCGTCCGCGACCCCGGCCAGCTACTACAACTACAACATCGGCGCGACCAGCGGCCTGGCGGTCTCCGTGCCCGCCAACGCCGGCGTCGGCAAGCTGTAATCCACCCGAGGAGACAACATGAATAAGACCCTATTTGCCGCCCTGCTGTGCGCCTGTGCCGGCGTATCCCAGGCCGCCGTGCTGACCTTCGACGACATCCCGGTCGCGCGCCAGGACGGCTACGGCGCCATCGGCACCTACGCCGGCTACACCTTCGGCGCCACCGTGTTTGAAAACCGCATGGACTGGATCGACAGCGCCAGCAACCTGTATGGCCGCGGCGCCGTCAGCGGCGACTTCACGATGGTGAACAACTACGGCGGCGGCGCCGTGATCAAAAAGGACGGTGGCGGCAGCTTCAGCTTCGGCGGGATGTGGGCGGAAAACTGGCTCGACTTCGAGACCAGCAGCGGCAGCATCCAGGGCTGGCTCGATGGCCAGCTGGTGTGGACCCGGGATGTGACGCTGGACACCAGCTTCGGCCGCATCGCCGGCATCGCGGGCAACATCGACGAGCTGCGGCTCGACATCGCCGGCAACTTCCTGGTCGATGACCTCGAGCTGAACGAGGCCGCGGCCGAGGTGCCGGAGCCTGCCAGCGGCGCGCTGCTGGGCCTCGGCCTGGCCGGGCTGCTGCTGGGCCGCCGTAGAACCAGGCGCTGAAGTCCTAACCGGGCAGCAGGCGCCGGAAGCCGACCACCCACACCAGGGGGTCGGCGTCCCAGCTGCCCGGACCGTTGATGCGCTCCCACACGCCGCGATACGCCTGCACGGGATCCGGCGTGCTGCCATCCGCAATGCCTTCCGCCAGCGCGTCAAGCGCACTGATCGCCTGCAGCCTTTCCATACGCACCTCATCGATCTCGAGCAGGATGCGGCTGGCCGCGCGCGGCATGAACAAGGCCGGACGCGCATGCCAGGCCGGTGCCGCGCCGGCGCCGCGCCCCGATGCCAGCACCAGGCCGTCGGCGTCGTAGCGCCAGTCCCGGCCGCTTTCCCGTGTCAGGTCGACGAAGGCCCATTCCTCGCGCCCCTTGCGGGCGTTGTAGCGGGTCTGCCAGTGGCCCCAGGCGAAGAAGCTTTCCTTTACCCACAAGCGGTCGCCGGGCTGCCCGAACGGGTTGCCGCGGCCGGCCTGCGCCGGCTTGACCGCGCGCCGCGTCTGGGTCTTGATGCCGGCCAGCAGGGCTTCGACCATCGGCCGGGAAAACAGGATGCCGCGCCCGGCGGGCGGTATCGTCGTGGTCACGCTCATATCCTTAAAAGTGGGAAACGGTTTTTTTGAGTCTCCACAAGCGAACTCATCTTTATAGGGCGATGTCCGGATGGGCGGCCTAGACTCGAAGCGAGACCACATTCTCCGGAGGCCATCATGTCCGCATCGCCCATCCAGTCCGAGTTCCGGCATCTCGTATCGACAAGCATGCTCGCCGCCGCGGCGGCCATGCTCGTCGCCTGCGGCGGCGGGTCCCACCCGCACCATCCGCCGCCACCGCCACCGCCGCCCAGCGGCGTACTGTACGACGTCATCCAGCTCATCGAGGATGCCGATGCCGACATCCGCGTTTCCGCGCGCGGCCTGAACGAGGCCGACCAGGTCGCCGGCACCATCTTCGCCGGTGACGATGCGCCGAGCCGCGCCTTCCTGTACAACGGCAAGCGCACCATCGACCTGGGCGATTTCGGCGGCCGCACCGCCCAGGCCTACGCCATCAACCGCTGCGGCCACGTGACCGGCTGGGCGGAGGGCGCCGTGCCGAACATCACGCAAGCCTACCTGTACGACGGCACCCTGCGCCCCATCGGCGATCCGAGCCGCTCCAGCTGGCCCTACGCCATCAGCAATTGCGACCAGATCACCGGTTTCGCCAGCTTCAACGGCCAGACCCATGCCTTCCTGTACGACGGCACGCTGCGCGACCTCGGCACGCTGGGCGGCGGCTTTTCGGTCGGGAACGACATCAACGACAGCGGCGTGGTGCTGGGGTCGTCCACCCTGCCCGGTCCCCTGCCCCAGGTCTTGCGCGCCTTCATCTACGACCGCCGCAGCGGCGCCGGCCTGCAGGATATCGGCACCCTGGGCGGCGACTACACGGACGCGGTCGACCTCAACAACGCCGGCCAGGCTACCGGCACCGCGCTCACGGCGGCCGGCCTGCGGCGCGCCTTCCGCTACAGCGGCGGCGCGCTGCAGGACCTCGGCACGCTCGACGGCCCGGGCGGCTTTTCCACGGTGGGCCAGATCATCAACGAAGCCGGCTGGGTGATCGGCACCGATGGCGCCAGGGACGGCCGCGAAACCGGCTTCCTGCACGACGGCACCCGGATGTACGCGGTCATGCTGCCGGGCGAGCGGATCTCCCGCGCCCGGGCGCTCAACAACAAGGGCGTGGTGGTCGGTTCCTCCTCGGGCCCGTCCGGCACCCGCGCCATCTCGTGGACCATCGCCGGCGGCGGCGTCGACCTGAATACCCGGCTGTACGCGCCGCCGCCGGGCCTGGTGCTGACCGAGGCGCAGGCGATCAACGACAAGGGCTCGATCGTCGCGCTGGCCAACACCGGGCTGGTGCTGCTCAGGGAACGCCGCTAGGCATGCGGCGCCGCACCGCGGCCAGCGCATCGTCGAGGGCATGCCGCACGCGCGCCGCGTCGGGCTTCGCAGTGTCCCGCAGCGCCGCGAAGCCGGCCTCGGCGCCGTGCAGGCCGAGCGTGGCGCAGCCTTCGCGCAGGCGGTCCAGCTGGACGCGCGCGGCGTCCGGCTGGCCGTCCGCCAGCAGGCGCGCGATCGCGGGACCGGCGGCGTCCAGCTGGCGCTGCAGGCCGCCCAGGTAGAGCAGCAGGCGCGTGCCGTCGATGCCCAGCCGCGCCGAGGTGTCGTCCGCGCTTTCGTCGGCCGGGGCGGACGTGGCGGCCAGGCGCGCCAGGTGCGGCGCGACCTTGTCCTGGTCGAAGGGTTTCACGACATAGCCGTCGGCACCCAGGCCGAGCGCCTGTTCCATGGTGGCGGCGTCGTTCGCGGCCGAGGCCAGCACGAACGGCAGGCCGGCAAAGCGCGCGTCGGCGCGCAGGCGCGCCAGCAGTTCCATGCCGGACAGCCTGGGCATGCGCAGGTCGCAGAACACCAGCGCCGGGCGCAGGCCGCCGTCGAGCAGGGTCCAGCCCGCTTCGCCATCCTCGGCTTCCAGCACCTCGAGTCCGCCGCCGCTGTCGGCGCTGTCGATCAGGTGCATCAGGACCATGCGCGACACCACGTCGTCATCGATGATCAAGACCTGCATGGGCGCTCCCTGTTGGTATTGTTATAAAGCAATATTATACCGGCCTGCGACACGCGCACGTTTCATCAAAAGATATTACTCCGCATCTAAAGCGATCGTGTCTTCGAAGCGTGCGAGCAAGTCCAGCAGGCGCGGCATGCGGGCGCGCACGGCATCCAGGCGGCCCGCGTCGGCCTCGCGTTCGAGTTCGCCGCACAGGGCGTGCAGTCCGGTCTCGCCGAGGTAGCCGGCGCTGCCGCGCATGCCGTGCAGCAGGCGCCCGGCGGCGTCGTGGTCGCCCCCTTCCAGCGCCGCGTCGAGCTCGGCGCGGCGGCGCGGCAGGTCGACGGCAAACGCCTGGCGCAGCCGGCCCTTGAGATCGGCCGGCGGCCGTCCGGCATTGCGCACCACCTGCGCCGCCGCCGGCGCACCGGTGAACACGCCGAACATGGCGTCCAGGTCGGCCGTGGAAGGAGGAATGGCTGTGGAAGAAAGAACGGGCATCGGCGGCATCGGCGGCAACACGATCCCGCGCCGCAGCTGGCGCTCGATCGCGCGCGTCAGGTGGTAGTGCAGCTGGGTGTCGTCGATCGGCTTGGTGAGGAAGGCGTCCATGCCGCAGGCCAGGTAGCGCGAGCGGTCTTCCTCGCTGACGTTGGCGGTGAGCGCCACGATCATCATGTGCTGGTCGAGCACGGGCGCGTCCAGCGGTCCGCCGGCGCGGATCAGGCGGGTGGCGGTGGCGCCGTCCATCTCCGGCATGCGGCCATCCATCAGGATCAGGTCGTAGCGCGTGCGCGCGCAGGCCGTCACCGCCAGCAGGCCGTTCTCGACCACGTCGACCTGGTGGCCCAGTTCTTCGAGCAGCATGCGCACGATGATCTGGTTGGTCGGGTAATCCTCGGCGCACAGCACGCGCAGGCGGTGGGTATGCGGCTCGCGCGGCGTGTCGACGACCTGCGGCGGCGCGCTGCCGTCGGCCAGCGGCAGCACGACGCTGAAGGTCGAGCCCTTGCCCGGCGTGCTGATCGCGCCGATGCGCCCGCCCATCAGCTCGACCAGCTGGCGGCAGATCGCCAGGCCCAGGCCGGTGCCGCCGTAGCGCCGCGTGGTCGTGGCGTCGGCCTGCTCGAACTGCTGGAACAGGCGCGGCAAGGCGTCCGGCTCGATGCCGATGCCGGTATCCTCGATCGAGAAGCGGATCATGTTGTCACCGTCGGTGCCGCCGATGCGCTGGTCCTCGAAGCGGCGTTCGACCCGCACCCGCACGCTGCCGCTCTCGGTGAACTTGAAGGCGTTGCCGACCAGGTTGACCAGGATCTGGCGCAGCCGGGTCGGGTCGCCCACCACGTAGCGCGGCAGGTCGGGGTCCACGCGCACCTCGAAGCCGACGCTGTGGGCCCCGGCCTGTTCCTCGAACAGGGTCACCACCTGGTTGATGGTGTCCCCAAGCGCGAAGTCGATGTTCTCGATGGTCAGCTTGCCGGCCTCGATCTTGGAAAAGTCGAGCAGGTCGTTGATGATCGCCAGCAGCGACTGGGCGTTGGCCTGGCCGCGCAGGATCTGCTCGCGGGTCGACTCCCTGAGTTGCCCGTCGCGCAGCGCGAAGCCGAGCATGCCGATCACGCCGGCCAGCGGGGTGCGCATCTCGTGGCTCATGTTGGCCAGGAATTCGGATTTCTGGCGCGTGGCGTCCTCGGCGCGCTGCTTGGCCAGGTACAGGCGTTCCTCGTTTTCCTGCAGCGCGCCGTTGGCCTGGGCCAGTTCGTCGGTGCGGCGCCGGACCTGGCGCTGCTGCTCGCGCAGCTCGGCCGTCTGGCGCTCCAGCAGGCGGTTCTGCTGTTCGATCTTTTCGGTGCGCACGCCGACCTGCTGCTCGAGCAGTTCCTTCTGGCGGCTCAGGCCATCGACGCGGATGCGGAACACGCCGTAGGCGATGCCGGCCCCCAGCAGCAGGCCCAGGCCCTCGAACCACCAGGTCTTCCAGTACGGCGGCAGGATCGTGATCTCGAGGCTGGCCGCAGCGTCGCTCCATTTGCCGTCCTTGTTGGCGGCGCGCACCTGGAACACATAGGTGCCCGGATCCAGGTTGGTGTAGGTGGCGAAGCGCTTGCCGGCGTCGGCGCCGATCCAGTCCTGGTCGAAGCCGGCCAGGCGGTAGACGAAGCGGTTGCGGCCGGGCGCGGCGAAGTGCAGCGCCGAGAACTCCAGCGAGAACACCGAGTCCGAGGCCGGCAGCGTGATCCCGGTGGCGCGCTCGATCGGTCCGCTCAAGAGCCCCGGATGCGCCTTCTGCACCGGCTTGTCGAAGATCTGCAGTCCGGTGATCACGGCGCGCGGCGCGATCAGGTTGTCATGCAGCGCGCGCGGATTGAAGGCGGTGATGCCGTTGTTGCCGCCGAAATAGAGGGTGCCGTCGCGCGCGCGCAGCGCCGAGGCGTCGAAATACGCGCCCTCGATGGTGCCGTCGGCCGAATTGTAGTTGCGAAAGCCGCCTTCGACCGGGTCCAGGCGCGACAGCCCGCTCGAGGTGCTGACCCAGATCGCGCCGTCGGCGTCTTCCAGCATCGCCGCCACGGCATCGTCTTCCATGCCGTCGCGCCGCGTGTAGCGCTGGAAGCGCGGCGTGCCGTCCGGGCCGACCACCATCCGGTTCAGGCCGACCGCGGTGCCGACCCACAGCGTGCCGTGGCGGTCTTCCAGCAGGTAGTGCACCTCGTCGTGACTCAGGCTGGTCGGGTCAGCCGGGTCGTGGCGGAAGTGGCGGAATTTGCCGGTGCCGCGGTCGAGCAGGTCGAGACCGTCGAAGGTGCCGACCCAGAGCCGGCCCTGGCGGTCTTCCAGCATCGGCCGCACCACGTTGTCGGCCAGGCTGGCGCTGGAAGCGGGGTCGTGCTGCCAGGTGGTCAGGCGGCCCTGGGGGTCCAGGCGGTGCAGGCCGCCGCGGGTGGCGATCCACAGCACGCCGTCGCGCGTGACCAGCAGGCTGCGCACATTGCTGGCGTCGACGTCTTTGGACAGCTCGCGCCGGGTGATGCGCCCGTTGGCCGGGTCGAGCCGCGCCAGGCCGTTGCGCGCGCCGATCCAGACCGCGCCGTCGTGGCCGAGGGCGACGGCGGTGGCCATGGCGTCGCCGGTGACGCCCCCCGCCGTCGGTTCCAGGCGGAAGGCGGTGTCGTCGCCGCTGGCCGGGTCGAAGCGGTGCAGGCCGCCATTGGTGGCCAGCCACAGCTTGCCGGCCGCGTCGGCGACGATGCCGCGCACCTTGTTGTCTTCCAGGGCGACCGGCGAATCCTCGCCGCGCAGGATGCGCGCGAAGCCGCCGCTGCCCATGTCGGCGCGCGACACCCCGCCGTACCAGGTGCCGGCCCAGAAGGTGCCGACCCGGTCCGCGTACAGGGCCGAGACCTGGTTGTCGCCCAGGCTGTAGTTGTCGGTGATGCGGTGCGGATGGTGTTCGAAGCGGCCGCTTGCCGCCAGCCAGCGGTACAGGCCGCGGTCGTGCGAACCCACCCACAGCTGGTGCCCGGCGTCCTGGTACAGCACGCTGATCTCGCCCGCCGGCATGCCCTGGGCCTGGCCGAAGCGCCGCAGCTCGCCCTTCTGCCCCAGCGGCAGGCTCTCCAGGCCGCCCATGCTGCCGACCCACAGGCGCGATGCGGCGTCGACCAGCAGCGCCTGGATCACGTCGAACTTGTCGCCCTGGGGCGACGGGTGGTGGCGGAAGTGGTTGCGGTCCGGCGCGAGGCTGTCCAGACCGGCCGCCGTGCCGATCCACAGCCGGCCGTCCTGGCCCAGCGCCAGCGCGGTCAGCTTGTCCGAAGCCAGGCTGTCGGCAACCCCGGGCACGTGGTGCCAGACCTTGAAGCGGCCGCTGGCCTTGTCGAAATGCTGCAGGCCGTCGGCGGTGGCCAGCCACAGGCCGCCGCGGCCGTCGTCCTGGATCGCGCGGATGTGGCGGTTGCCGTTGCCGCGCTTGGCCGGCTCGTCCGGCACGAAATGGCTGAAGCTGCCGGTCGAGGGCTCATAGCGGTCCAGGCCGCCGTCGGTGCCGATCCACAGCCGCCCCTGGGCGTCGACGTGGAGCACGCGCACCCAGTTGTTCGCCAGCGTGCGCGCATCGCCCACCACGTTGCGGTAATTGATGAAACGGTAGCCGTCGTAGCGCGACAGCCCGGACTGGGTGCCGAACCACATGAAGCCTTCCGCATCCTGCACGATCGCCAGCACCGATTCCTGGGGCAGGCCATTTTCCACCGACAGGTGCTCGAAACGCAGCGTCGGCGCCGGGGCGGCCCCGGCCGGCATGGCGAACACGGCCAGCAGCGCCAGCAAGGGCAGCAGCGCTGCGAACAATCTCTTCATGATCCGAAAAACTCCAGTACGTAGTCGCGCCGGGCAAAGGTGTCCTGCCTGCCCAGCGCCATCAGTTCGCGTGTGTAGCCCGCCTCGAACAGCAGGTAGGACGCCAGCGCCGCCCCGCGCGCCTCGGTGGCGCCGATCCCGGCCAGCAGCGTGCGCACCGGCCCCGGCAGGTCGTGGGTGTGGCGCGCCGCGATGTCGTCCAGGCGCTCGGACGGTGCGATCACCAGCAGCGCCACGCGGCGCAACGGCGTGCGCTGCAGGGATTCCGGCGGCAGCATCGACAGGGTCTGGTTGATGCGCTCCAGGCGCTCGATGTCGACCGCCAGGCTGTCCAGGAAGATCGAGGACAGCGCATGCCCGGCGACCTGCGCCAGGCTCGGATAGCGCACCTTGCGCGGCGCTTCCCGTCCACTCTCGCTCATGCGCCCGGCCCCGATCACCAGCACCCGCGTCGCGCCCAGGTGGATCGCCGGCGAGATCGGCGCCAGCTGGCGCATCGAGCCGTCGCCGCAGTATTCCAGGCGCCCGTTCAGGTACATCGGCACCGCCGGGAAGATGAAGGGCAGCGCGCTCGAGGCCAGCAGGTGCTCGACCCCGATCTGGTCGGACAGCGCCACGCGCTGGTGGCGGCGCCAGGGATGGATCGCGCGCGCGCTCTGGTAGAAGGTCACGTGATTGCCGGCGCTGTAGCTGGACGCGGTCACGGCCAGCGCATCGAGGTGGCCGGCTTCGAGCGCCGCGTCGAGCCGCGGCAGGTCGAGCATGCGGTGCAGCAGGCCGACCAGCGGAGTGTTGTCGAGCAGGGAGTTCGGCGCCGCCGCATGCCACTTGCGCAGCAGCCAGCCGAAGGACAGCAGCGACAGCCAGCGCGCGCCCGAGCGCAGCACCGCCAGCGAATCCGCGCGGTAGACCTGGCGCACGGCGATCCCGTTCCAGGTCTCGCACAGGCGCGCCACGGCTTCGGCAAAGTCGTCGGCGCGGCAAGCCAGGCCGGCGGCATTGATGGCGCCGGCCGAGGTGCCGCACACGATCGCGAACGGATTGCGCGCAGCCGGCCAGCCCGCTTCCCACAGGATGCGGGAAATCGCCTGCAAGACCCCGGCCTGGTAAGCCGCGCGGGCGCCGCCGCCGCTGAGGATCAGTCCGGTTTTCTGTTCAATGTCCACCCGGCAAGGTTAGCAAAGTCTGCTGCCCTTGCGTGGAATAAATAGTCTTTCGATATCTATTTAGTGGGCTGTTCAATCACCTTTTGCCACACCTTCGCGGCGCGGGTCGGCGCCGCCGAACCACAGCGGCACGCCATGGATCTCCAGGCGCTGCACGCCGTGCAGGCCCGAGGTCTGCTCGCCGGTGCGGATGGTGTGGCCGCGCGCTTCCAGTGCGCGAATCTCGGACGCCGGGAAGCGCCCCGCTTCCAGCTCGGTCGGGCCGTTGCGGCTGCCGAAGTTCGGCAAGGCGATCGCCTGCTGCATGTCCAGGCCCCAGTCCAGGGTGCCGACCAGCACCTTGGCCACGTAGTTGATGATCAGGGGGCCGCCGGGCGAGCCGACCGCTTCGACGAACCTGCCGGTCTTCCTGTCGAACACGATGGTCGGGCTCATCGCGCTGCGCGGACGCTTGCCCGGCTCGACGCGGTTGGCGATCGGGCCATTGGCGTCACGCGAGTCGAAGGAAAAGTCGGTCAGCTGGTTGTTCAAGATAAAGCCGTCGACCATCTGGCGCGAGCCGAAGGCGTCTTCCACGCTGGTCGTCATCGACAGCCCGGCGCCGTACTCGTCGACCGCCACGATGTGCGAGGTCGAATGCGCCTCGATCGAATTGTCCAGGCCCCAGTTCCAGGCCATCTCCACGCCCGGCGGATTGCCGGCCGGCGCCTTGCCCATCGAGCGGTCCTTGATCAGGGACGCGCGCTGGCCCAGGTAGTTCTTGTCCAGCAGGGCCGGCAGGCCGCGTCCGGGCAGCGGCACGAAGTCGGTGTCGGCGGCGTAGCGGTCGCGGTCGGCGTAGGCCAGGCGCCCCACTTCCGAGAACACGTGGACCGCCTCGGTACCCGGGATACCGTTGGCGGGCGCCAGCGCCTTCATGTCGCGCGTCTCGAACATGCCGAGCATCTGCGCCACGGCGATGCCGCCCGAGGACGGCGGTGGCATGCCGCACACGGTGTAGCTGCGGTAATCGTTGCAGACCGGTTCGCGCAATTTGGGCTGGTAGGCGGCGATGTCGGCGGCGGTGAGCATGCCCGGATTGGTCGGGTGGCCCTTGACCTTGGCCTCGATGTCGCGCGCGATGCGGCCTTTGTAGAACACGTCGGCGCCGCCCTGGGCGATCTCGCGCAGGGTCTTCGCGAGTTCCGGGTTCTTCAACACGTGGCCGACCGGCCGGGGCTTGCCGTCCGGTCCGTAGAAATAGGTGCGCGCCTGCGGATCCTTGCCGATGAAGGGGTCGCCCGCCAGCAGGCTGTTCAGGCGCGGGCTGACCTTGAAGCCGTTCTCGGACAGGCGGATCGCCGGCTCGAACAGGGTCTTCCAGGCCAGCTTGCCGTGCTGGCGGTGGGCGAGCTCCAGCATGCGCAGCACGCCCGGCGCGCCGGTCGAGCGGCCGCCGACAATACCTTCGGTGCGCGACAGCGGCGTGCCGTCCGGGCGCTGGAACAAGTGCTCGTCGGCTTTCGAGGGCGCGGTCTCGCGGCCATCGAAGGCCTGCACCTTCTTGCCGTCGTAATACACCAGGAAGGCGCCGCCGCCGATGCCCGACGATTGCGGCTCGACCAGCGTCAAGACCAGTTGGGTCGCGATGGCGGCGTCGATCGCGGTGCCGCCCTTCTTCAGCATCTCGTAGCCCGCCTCGACGGCCAGCGGATTGGCCGCCGCCACCATGTTCTTGCGCGCCGTCCAGCCGGCCTTTTCGTGCCAGCCGCTGGCCGCTTCGGGGGCCTGTTGCAGGGCTCGGCCGGCATCCTGGGCGTGGACGGCGGCGGTCGTGCCAAGGGCAGTCAGGGCGGCAAACGCGGCGGCGGCAAGGGCGGGCAACTTCAACTTCATCATTCGATCTCCGGTCGTGAAAACGGCACGCGCGGCCGCAGCCGCGCGCAACTTCACGAAGGATCGTACCCTAAATTACTAAAGTGCTCATATGAGCGCTTTTGTTCGATGACTTGAGTACCTTATTTCGGCTGCATCCGGATCGCGCCATCGAGGCGGATCGTTTCGCCGTTCAACATCACGTTTTCGATGATGGCCTTGGCCAGGTGGGCATATTCCGCCGGCATGCCCAGGCGCGGCGGGAAAGGCACCATCTTGCCCAGCGAATCGCGCACTTCCTGTGGCATGCCCATGAGCATCGGCGTCTCGAAGATGCCCGGCGCGATCGTCATCACGCGGATGCCGCTGCGCGACAGGTCGCGCGCCATCGGCAGCGTCATGCCGGCCACGCCGGCCTTCGAGGCGCCATACGCGGCCTGGCCGATCTGGCCGTCGAAGGCCGCGACCGAGGCGGTGTTGATGATCACGCCGCGCTCGCCATGCTCCAGCCCCTCCTGCCGGCCCATCGCGTCGGCCGCCAGGCGGCACATGTTGAAGGTGCCGACCAGGTTGATGTTGATGGCGCGCTGGAAGGCGTCCAGCGGGTGCGGGCCTTCCTTGCCGACGGTCTTGATGGCCGGTGCCACGCCCGCGCAGTTGACCAGGCCGCGCAACGGCCCCAGGGCCAGCGCGGCCTCGACCACGGCCTGGCCGTCCGTTTCCGAGGTCACGTCGCATTTGACGAAGCGCGCGTCTTTCAGCTCGGCCGCGAGCGCGGCGCCGGCGTCAAGCTGCACGTCGGCCAGCACCACCTTGCCGCCGGCGGCCACGAGCATGCGCGCGGTGGCCGCGCCCAGGCCGGATGCGCCGCCGGTCACAATGAATACATTATTCTGAATCTGCATTGGGTCTCCTCCAGGGTTTTACGTTTACGTTAACGTCAACCACTGGATTGTAGCGAGGTTTGCCCGGAAAGACCATGCATGCGCTCAGAAGCATTGCACGGTCGTCCCGGTGCGGGTGCACAGGCGGCCGCTGCTGTTGACGCCGGCCGTGCCGGTGCCGATGCCGTTGTAGGTATTGCCGTTCGTGTCGCGGCAGACATTGCCGGCGCAACTGCCGATGACGTTCGACGTCGGCCCCACCGGGCGCGGCGGCGTGACCGGGGCCGGCACCGGGACCGGCACGCTTGCCGTGTTTTCCGCCGGGCGCAGCGGACGCGGCGCCAGCGGCTCGGCGGCCGCTTGCCAGGCCGCGCGGCGCGGCGCGGCCGGTGGCCTGGCCTGCTGCGACGCCTGCGGTTCCTGGACAGACCGGGATGACTGCGATGACGGACGGGATGACTGCGGCGGGGCGGCCGGGCGCGTCTGGCTGTCGGTCTCGTCATGAACTTCGGCCGGGTCCTTGCGCGTCGAATCGGCGGGCAGCTGGCCGCGCGGCGTCAGCACCGGACCATACGAGGGCGCGGCGCCGCCGGCATTGCGGCGCTGCGTGGCTTCGAACTGGGCCGCCTCGGACTGGGCCGTGCGCGCGGCTTGCGCGGCCGTGCTGGTCTCGTCTTCCACGGCGGCGGCGCGGTTGGCCTGGTCAGTCTTGCGGGTCTGCTGCCGGGTGGCGGCGCCCTGCTCGCGCGCGGCGGCCTGCGCGACCTGGGACTGGGCGGCCTGGAGCTGAGCGGCCTGGGACTGCGGGACCTGGGCCTGGGCCGGCTGCGCGAGCCAGGCGCAGCACAGCGCGCCCAGCGCCCACGCGCTCAGCCCCAACCTTGTTACCGGATTGAATCTTGACAGTGTCATCGCCCCTCCTTGTCCACGCATCCATTATCGGCCGCTGTGGCCGAAGCCGGCGCACGTGTCAGATTGATATCGATCCGCGCCACCGGCCTGCTATGCTGCGTGGTAAAACACGATCAAAACGACAGGAGACAGCCATGCAGACGATGCAGGAGATTTACCGGTCAAAACGCGGCAGTGCCGAAGATGCCTTGAATCACGTGCGCGACGGCGACATGATCATCGTGCCGACCGGCGTCGGCGAGCCGCCCGCCCTGCTGCACGCCCTGTCGGCACACTGCCGGCGCTTCCGCGACGTGCAGGTCGCCCAGATCCTGGCGATGCGCAAGTACGGCTATTTCGAGCGCGATTGCCGGCCCCACGTGCGCCACGCCGCCCTGTTCTTCGGCGGCGCCTCGCGTGCCGGCGGCCAGGGTGGCTGGTGCGATTTCATCCCCAACTATTTTTCCGAAATCCCGACCCTGATCGAGCGCGGCCTGATGCCGGCCGACGTCGTGTTCGCCATTGCCTCCAGCATGAGTCCGCACGGCTTCTTCGCCCTCAGCCTCGGCACCGACTACACGATGGCGGCCGTCGCCAGGGCGCGCGCCGTGGTGCTGGAAGTGAACCCGAACGTGCCCTTTACCCACGGCCAGTGCCACGTGCACATCTCGCAGGTGGCGGCCCTGGTGGAGAGCGAAGACCCGATCCTGGAAGTCGGCCTGCCCGCCATCGGCCCGGTACAGGAAGCGATCGGGCGCCTGGTCGCGGAACACATCGAAGATGGCTCGACCCTGCAGATCGGCTACGGCGGCATCCCGGACGCCGTGGTGATGCAGCTGACCGACAAGCGCGACCTCGGCATCCACACCGAGATGATCGGCGACGGCATATTGAAGCTGGTGGAATCGGGGGCGGTGAACAACAGCCGCAAGACGCTGCTGCCGGGGAAGATGGTGGCGACCTTCGCGCTCGGCTCGCGCCGCCTGTACGAATTCATGCACCAGAACCCGATGCTCGAGATGCACCCGTCGAACTTCACCAACGACCCGTACATCGCCGGCCAGAACGACAAGCTGGTCACGATCAACGCCAGCCTGCAGGTCGATCTGCTCGGTCAGTGCGGCAGCGAAAGCATCGGCCACCTGCCCTATTCCGGCACCGGCGGCCAGGTCGATTTCGTGCGCGCCGCGAATCGCTCGCGCGGCGGCAAATCATTCATCGTGCTGCCCTCGACGGCCAAGGACGGCACGATCTCGCGCATCGTGCCGACGCTGTCGCCGGGCACCCACGCCACCACCAGCAAAAACGACGTCAACTACGTCGTCACGGAATGGGGCGTGGCACAGCTGCGCGGCAAGTCGGCGAAACAGCGCGCGCAGGCGTTGATCGGCATCGCGCATCCGGACTTCCGGTCCTGGCTGCGCGAGGAAGCCGACCGGATGTGCGTGTTTTGAATCAGGCGCCGCCCGCCTCCATGCCGGGGCGGGACGCCTGGCCGGCCGTGCCATAGATCAGCAGGGCGCGGCGCAGCTCGTTCAGCGCGGGGTCCTCCTCCGCCATGGCGGGGGCCGCGGCCTGGAGCGGTGCGTCCGTCCCCAGCCCGAGGCCGCGGGCGGCCAAGGTATCGTCATCGTAGTGCATGGTGCTTCTCCATTTGGTTGGTAACAGGCACGGCGGCGGGCTCGACCGAACAACCGGAACGGGAGCACGCGCTGCCGCTGATGACAATACTTTAACCCAGCCGGGGCACCCGTGGCGCAGGCTTGATGCTTTTTTGACAGTAATTTCCTAGCCGAAAGCTGCGTCAGCGATCCCGTCGGCCATGTCATCATGGTCCCATCCGGCGGGGCCTGCCCGGCAAGGCGCCGCCTCCCACTTTACGGAGGCAAGATGAAACGAGTCGATGAGATCGGCAACGACGAACACGTACGCGGCCCGCAGGATGCGGCCCTGACCCTGATCGAATACGGGGACTTCCAGTGTCCCTACTGCGCCCGTGCCCATGCGGTGCTGAGCGAACTGAGCGACGAACTCGGCGACGAGGTGGGCGGCATCCGCCTGGTGTACCGCCACATGCCGCTGACCGACCTGCACCCGCTGGCCGAACTGGCGGCGGAAGCGGCCGAGGCGGCGGCCAGCCAGGACAAGTTCTGGGACATGCACGACATGCTGTTCGAACAGCAGAACCAGGTCGTGGACGAGCAGGACCTGGCCGTGCTGGCCGAGAGCATCGACCTCGACATCGAGCGCTTCCGCGACGAGGTCGTGGCACGCCGCCACCGCCCGCGCGTGCAGCAGGACGCCGAGCGCGGCGCGCACGACGGCGCCGACCGCACGCCGACGTTCTTCATCAACGGCCGCCACTACCCGGGCGACTCGGACCGGGATTCGCTGGAAGCGGCGCTGCGGCAGGCGGCCGGGGGCTGAGCTGCCGCCCGGGCATCATCAGCGGCGCGGCGACTCTTCTGCCACGGGGGTGCCGCCCACCCGGCGCACCTCGGCGGCGGGCATGGCGCTGTGCGGCACGACCCGCAACTGGGCCACGGCCGGCTCGGTGACGGCGAGCCAGCCGCCGGCCGGCAGCAGCGGCACCAGCAGCAGCGCCACGATGTTGATGATCTTGATCAGGGGGTTCACCGCCGGCCCGGCCGTGTCCTTGTAGGGGTCGCCCACGGTGTCGCCGGTGACGGCCGCCTTGTGCGCATCCGATCCCTTGCCGCCGTAATGATTGTCCTCGATGTACTTCTTGGCGTTGTCCCAGGCGCCGCCGCCGGTGGTCATCGAGATCGCCACGAACAGGCCGGTGACGATGGTCCCCATCAGCATGCCGCCCAGGGCGGCCGGCCCCAGCAGCATGCCGACCGCCACCGGCACCACCACCGGCAGCAGCGAAGGCAGCACCATCTCGCGGATCGCCGAGGCGGTCAGCATGTCGACCGCCTTGTCGTATTCCGGGCGCCCGGTGCCGGCCATGATGCCGACGATGTCGCGGAACTGGCGCCGCACCTCGACCACCACGGCGCCGGCCGCGCGTCCCACCGCTTCCATCGCCAGCGCCCCGAACAGGTAGGGCACCAGGCCGCCGATGAACAGGCCGACGATCACCATCGGGTTGGAGAGTTCGAAGCTGATGCGGGTGCCGCCCGCTTCCAGCGCATGCGTGTAGTCGGCGAACAGCACCAGTGCCGCCAGCCCCGCCGAGCCGATGGCGTAGCCCTTGGTGACGGCCTTGGTGGTGTTGCCGACCGCGTCCAGCGGGTCGGTGACGGCACGCACGTCGTCCGGCATGCCGCTCATCTCGGCGATGCCGCCGGCGTTGTCGGTGATCGGGCCGTAGGCGTCCAGCGCCACGATGATGCCGGCCATCGACAGCATGGCCGTGGCGGCGATCGCGATGCCGTACAGCCCGCCCATGCGGTAGGCCACCAGGATCGCCACGCACACCATCAGCACCGGGTAGGCGGTCGCCTTCATCGACAGGCCGAGGCCGGCGATGATGTTGGTGCCATGGCCGGTGGTCGAGGCTTCGGCGATGTGGCGCACCGGCTTGAATTCGGTGCCGGTGTAGTACTCGGTGATGTAGACCATTGACGCGGTCAGCGCGATGCCGACCACGGCGCAGCCCAGCATGGGCCAGCGCATCGCATTGTCCGGCCACACCAGCCAGGTGACGGCGGCAAAGCCCAGCAGCGACAGTCCCGCCGTCCACCACAGCCCGGTGTACAGGGCCGCCATGATCTTGTGCCCGGGGCGGATCTTCACCAGCGAGCAGCCGATGATCGAGGCCAGGATCGAGACGCCGCCCAGCAGCAGCGGATACAGCATCCCGGCGCCGCTCGTGGTCGAGCCAAGCCCGGGCACCATCAGCGCGCCCAGCAGCATGGTGGCGATCAGGGTCACGACATAGGTCTCGAACAGGTCGGCCGCCATGCCGGCGCAGTCGCCGACGTTGTCGCCCACGTTGTCGGCAATGACGGCGGGGTTGCGCGGGTCGTCCTCGGGAATGCCGGCCTCGACCTTGCCGACCAGGTCGGCGCCGACGTCGGCGCCCTTGGTGAAGATGCCGCCTCCCAGGCGCGCAAAGATGGAGATGAGCGAGGCGCCGAAGGCCAGGCCGACCAGCGGCTGGATCACGTCATGGGTCGATAAAGCGGCGTCGGCGCGCGCCACCAGCACCCAGTAGAACAGCGACACCCCCAGCAGGCCCAGCCCGACCACCAGCATGCCGGTGATCGCGCCGCCGCGGAAAGCCACGTGCAGCGCCTGGTCGAGTCCGCGCGAGGCGGCCTGGGCGGTCCGCACGTTGGCGCGCACCGAGACGTTCATGCCGATGAAGCCGCAGGCGGCCGACAGCACGGCCCCGGCCAGGAAGCCGAAGGCGGTTGGCGCACCCAGGAGAAAGAAGATGGCGATCAGCAGGATGACGCCGACGATGCCGATGGTGCGGTACTGGCGCGCCAGGTAGGCCGAGGCCCCCTGCTGGATCGCCAGCGAGATTTCCTGCATGCGGCCGCTGCCGGCGTCCTGTTGCAGGACCCAGCTGCGCGACCACAGGCCGTAAAGCACCGCGATCACGCCGCACGCGACGGCGAAGATGAGCTGCGTGGATGCCATGGTTCGTCCTCCCTGTTCACTGATCAAGCATCACCACACGTTGAAAGACCGCATTGCTGCCGGCCTGCCTACCTGCGTACTGCAAAACTTTGATCTGGAAACCTGGACGGATGGCATGACGTCATCCGGAGCCCGGAGCGATGTCATGTGGCCAGTCAGAGCGACATGAAACCGCGCCTTTTATACGGGAACAGCGTCTTGCCGCCCCGTTCGACCAGCGTTACTCGGCCAGTGCGGCGAACGCGGCGTCGCGTACCTGCTCGACCGGGCCGACGCCCGAGATCTTGCGGTATTTCGGCGCGCCCGGCAGGCCCGACTGCGCCCACTTGTTGTAGTAGCCGAGCAGCACTTCGGTCTGGTTGTGGTACACGGCCAGGCGCTTGGCGACGGTTTCTTCCTTGTCGTCGTCGCGCTGCACCAGCGGCTCGCCGGTGACGTCGTCGACGCAGTCGACCTTCGGCGGGTTGAACTTGATGTGGTAGACGCGGCCCGACGCCGGGTGGCTGCGGCGGCCGCTCATGCGCTCGACGATCATGTCGTCGGGCACGTCGATTTCCAGCACGTAGTCGATGTTCACGCCACTGTCCTTCATGGCGTCGGCCTGCGCGATGGTGCGCGGGAAGCCGTCGAACAGGTAGCCGTTCTTGCAGTCCTCTTCCTTCAGGCGCTCCTTGACCAGGCCGATGATGATGTCATCGGAAACCAGTTGCCCCGCATCCATCACTTTTTTTGCCGCCAGGCCGAGTTCAGTGCCGGCCTTGATCGCCGCGCGCAGCATGTCGCCGGTGGAGATCTGGGGGATGTTGTACTTTTCTTTGATGAAGTTCGCCTGGGTGCCTTTGCCGGCGCCGGGGGCCCCTAACAGAATGAGACGCATGAAGGATTTTCCTAATAGTTTTTTGATGACGATTCTCTAAAACGCACCCATGTTGTGCCCACGGGTTACCAAAGACAATCGAGTTGATGCCGAATCTGGTGCTTGCTTGACTAGCTTGACACGAAACTTACCACAAAAGCACCCCCAAAAGCCACTGGCAGGGGGCGATCGATCGACCGGTTGAGCTGGCGCAGACCTATCGTGGAGTCGTTTCCAAGTGGATCAAGACTCGTAGAAAAGACGTACCCGGGCCAGGTCTTCCGGCGTGTCGACGCCGGCCTGGGGCGCGCTATCGGTCACGTGGACCGCGATCGGATAGCCGTGCCAGAGCACGCGCAACTGCTCCAGCGCTTCGATCGCTTCCAGCGGCGCCGGTTCCAGCTGCGGATATTGCTGCAGGAAGGCGTTGCTGTAGGCGTACAGGCCGATGTGGCGCAGCGGCTGGTAGCCCGGCGGCAACGCCTCGCGGCCCTGGGCGAAGGCGTCGCGGTGCCAGGGAATGGTGGCGCGCGAGAAATACAGCGCCCTGCCCGCCTTGTCGAGCACGACCTTGACCACGTTCGGGTTGAAGGCGTCGACGGCGTCGTGCAGCGGATGGGCGCAGGTCGCCATCGGCACGTCCGGGCCGATGCGCGCGGCGCAGGCGGCCAGCAGGGCCGGGTCGATCAGCGGCTCGTCGCCCTGCAGGTTGACCACGACGGCGTCCGGCGGCAGTTGCAGCGTGCGCGCCACCTCGGCGATGCGGTCGGTGCCCGACGGATGGTCGGCGCGCGTCATGCAGGCTTCGATGCCATGGGCCGCGCAGGCGCCGGCGATGTCCGGATGGTCGGTGGCGACGATGATGCGGGCCGCGCCCGATTCGCGCGCGCGCTCGGCCACGCGCACCACCATGGGCTTGCCGCCGAGGTCCGCCAGCGGCTTGTTCGGCAGCCGGGTCGAGGCCAGCCGTGCCGGGATGATGACGATGAAACCCATAGTCTCAGATGCCAGGGTCGACCTTGCGCGCCTGGTCGGCCCACATGATCGGGATACCGTCGCGGATCGGGTAAGCCAGGCGGTCGGGGCGGCAGGTCAGTTCCTGGGCTTTCTTGTCATAGTCGAGCGGTCCCTTGCACAGCGGGCAGACCAGGATATCAAGCAGTCGAGCGTCCACGACATTTCTCCACAATATGGGCAGCGAGCGCAGCATCGATCTGCGCCGCCACCGGCACGACCCA
>Ga0265797_10003283_pt1 | contig 26066 bp, 20 predicted proteins | sample P2T30metagenome_FD_192433 | JGI IMG/M metagenome (GOLD analysis project Ga0265797, IMG submission 192433) | Plant litter microbial communities from East Loma Ridge, Irvine, California - P2 T30 | ecosystem: Environmental > Terrestrial > Plant litter > Unclassified | place: USA: California... | reverse complement strand
ACCAAGACCTCATTTTGGACACGACGGCGTGGCCTATTACCTGGCAAGCTGGGTATGGACAAGAATCAAAAGCTACTTGCACGCCGACTTGTCTCTGACGATATAGCTGTTGCACAGCTCGGCACGAGGTCCAACGAGGCGCTCGCACTGGTCCTGGGCAAGGCAATCAAGCAATACAACAAAAGGCACTGCAGATATGGGATGGCCAACATTAAGCGAGATGTTTACGCTGAACCTCCATTTGTGGCGTTGAGAAAAGAGGTCATGTGGTGGGAGCTTCTGCGAGAAAAGTCAGCCCAGGATGGGAGCCAGCCTTCGAACATAAAGATCCAAGCAGATTGGAGGATGAGTATGCAACCCAAATACGGAATCGCCGAGCGACACAATCGGAAGTTAGACAACCGGTCCTATCATGGGATGGGCAGTCTGCCGAATACGGCACCGCGTGGGAACAGTCATAATACGCGTAGGCCACGCTCTTTTCATGATCTACAGGCTATACAGGAACAATCCGAAGCACCGACCAGACCACAGTCTGTATGCAACATACGCTCATATATTATGCCTCGACCAGACGCAGCTTGTCGTGGGCTATCGACGAACTTTTAGTAGGTTGCGTCGACGCTGAGGCATCTGGGTGATAAATCGATGGTGCTCTCGCAGTAAGATACTATACACCGTTCGTCAAAGACAATGAAGGTCCCTAAGCTCATACAACGCGCATTGAACACAACCAGCTCCACTTTCTGAGTCAGATTGCTACAAATACAATATAACCAACACCCTCTATCCCAACCCAAGGATAGCAACTCAAACTCCTATTCCCAGAAACATACGATTCGCGCTTCTATACTCTCCCTCGGTTCCTCTCCCTCAGTCCCCTTGACTCTGAACGCCGTATGTGGACACCTCCATCCCAGCTCCTCCCTCTTCGAGTCCAACCCCTTGAACACGACCATTTCCCACGGCTGCATGTTACTCATATACCACCACTCATGCTTCTGTCCGCTCTCTCCATGACTCATAACATAGTTCTTACTCTTATTCCCCGTACGACTAAATTCCCTTAGTCTGATCTGATAATCGCTGTCGGGAACGGTGGTCGCGTCGCACACGGCCAAAGGATCTCTTTTCACTGTTTTCAAGGGGCGCCAGGCGCCGAGGAAACAAAAACGGGAGGATTTGGTGAAGAGGGCCTCGATGTGAGGTGGGAAGGAGAGCTCCGTGAGAGTACCTGATAGGGCGTCGGGGGAGCCTTCGTAGTCGACGTGTGGGTGGCCCGAGGGGATGTCTTGCCAGCGGCCTTGTGCATCTTGAATGCCTTTTTCCGTGGGGGAAGAGTGGGCACGGATAACATGGTTGAATACGTGGGCTGTTGATGCGCCGGTTCTGTGTTGGTGGTGGTGTTAGCTTCATTCCTCTTTTGTCTCTTCATTCCTATAATGAGATATGTACGCGGGCATTACAATTTCTTGGCGACTTCTTCTAGCTCAGGGTAGTATTCTCGCTTGACATCTTCTTCGCTGCTGTTACGTCCTACTCTCTCTTTGCGTGGTAATGTCACGAACGTGAAGCCGTTTACATCCAAGTCGAAGGTCTTATCGGCCTTGCGTACATCTCTGATCAGCATAGGTCGAGTGTATTCATCGTTGTCATCTAGATATTTCGTTTTCCATGCTGATTTGGGGATTGGCACGCCTGTGGCAGGGAAGTAGTTGATGTTGGCGACGACGTCGGTGCTATGTGGATCTGGCTGCATTTTGTGGGTGACAGACGTGATTTTCAGGTCTCGTACAAACGAAGAAGTGCAGTTTAAGTTAGTTGAAGACTCTATCAGACATGTTCAAGATGGTAAAGTATGCGTAACCCTGTTCGCGGATCCGCGGAAGGCATGATGTTACGGATGAAGTGGGGTAAGCACATGCGCGGTGCTCAGCCCAAGCAACAGGCATCTATCATGACTGAGTGTTCCAAGTCGTATAATAATCGTTCCTCATATCTCATGATCTGAAATTACCACAGATTTTGTCTAAACCGGTTTTTTGGCGTTACTCAAACACATTGATTCTCTAGAGAATCGCCTTCAGGATGTCGATCTGCTCCATGACAGCACTCTTACTTGTACCACCAGTAGCGTTCTTCAGCTCTACTGCACGCTCATAGTCTAAGCACTCAACCACATCGTCGCCTAATCGCGAGTCGATACCCTTGAGCTGCTCCAAGCTCAGCTTATCCATGGGTACATTCTCCTTCTCTGCCAAGGCGACGACACGACCAGAGATGTGGTGACCCTCACGGAATGGTACACCCTTTCGGACAAGGTAGTCTGCGAACTCTGTAGCCAGCATCTCTGGGGTGAGCGCGGCATGCATTTTGTCGGCTTGAACCGTCAGAGTTGATAGGACACCGGTGGCGATCTGAATGGAGTCGCTGACCGTCTTGATGTGGTCGATGAGAGGCTCAACAGACTCTTGCAAGTCCTTGTTGTAAGTTGTGGGTAGACCCTTGATGGTGACATACAATCCTGCCATGTGTCCGAAAGCACGGCCGCTCTTTCCCCGGATCAGCTCCAGGGAGTCTGCGTTCTTCTTCTGCGGCATCAGGGAGCTTCCTGTGGAGTAGGCGTCGGCTAGTCGCACAAAGCCAAACTCCAGACTCGAGTAGATGATCAGATCCTCCGCCCAGCGCGACATCTTAAGCATGAGGCTTGACCCCCATTGCATTGTCTCGAAGACGAAATCGCGATCTCCGACAGCATTCAGCGAGTTTGGAAGCAGGCCTTCAAATCCAAGCTCCTTGGCCATAGCATGACGGTCGATGCCGAAAGGGTTGCCAGCCAGCGCACCGCATCCCAGAGGAGAACGGTTCACACGCTTTATGACTTCGCGGAGGCGCTCGAGTTCGGACGCGAAAGCGGTGGTATGTGAGAGGATCCAATGCGACCATCGGATTGGTTGTGCCTTCTGGAGATGTGTGTAGCCGGGCATCAGCACATCGATCTCAGCCTCTGCTCGCTGTACTGATGTCTTTATGAGAAGCTTCAGGTAGCCTTCTAGTGTCCTGAGCTGTTCCCTTAGCCATAACCGTAGATCTGTTGCGACTTGGTCGTTCCTGCTACGCCCTGTGTGGAGCTTTCCTCCAATGTCCTTGCCAATGATCTCGCTGAGTCGTCGCTCGTTGGCGGTGTGAATGTCTTCATCGTTGGCCTTGACCTCGAAGGTCTTTGACGCCCACTCCTCCTTGATCTGTGCCAGGCCCTTCTCGATGGCAGCGAACTCATCGGCGGTCAGGATGCCAGTGTTCTTGTTGGCGCGAGCAAACGCGATTGAACCGGCAATATCCTCGGCGTAGAACAGACGGTCGTACGGTAGAGAAGCATTGTACTGCTCCATGACTGGGTCAAGGCCCTCTGTACGCGTCTCAGTATCCAGTCATCCCAAGTGTTTATCGGCTCAATTGAACCATTGGCTGCACAAACCTGTGAAACGACCTCCCCAAAGCTTGTTCTCTGCTACCTTCTGTTCTGAAGCCATCTTGAGTATATTAAGAGTACAGGATTTGTGCAATTAGGTTGTGACTGTTTGCGCGTTCAAGAAAAAGATGACGCTCCGCATCGGCGGCAGGGGTGCGATAGCGCTAAATGTCGCGGGGAACTTTCCCTTGTCCCCACTTCGGCTGCCCCTCAATCATAGACTCATCACCAGATTCACGTACATGTCAATCATGCATTCTCAATTGATGGAACATTTGATTTCAAGGTATCTTGCTGATTCATGGGTAATATACTGGAACATAGAACATACGCTATCGTAAGCACCACAAGAAAACAAATACCCAGTACTACTGTTTGCTTCGAACCTTATCAAAAGCTTGCTTCAGAACATCGTGAGATAAGCGACACCAGGCGGGCTTTCTGGCAGGGCGTCCCCGCGCAATCCAGCTTCTAACAAGCTCAAGCTGTTCGAGTGGTTCGGGTTGTGTTTGGATGGCTGCAAAGCAACATGCAACTTGGTTCCAAAAGAAGGCTTGAAAAGCTCAGAGTCTGGTGAATCACGTGTTGATGGTGACACCATGCTATCCTTTCTCTCAGGAACTTCGAAGGATGAGCCTCCAGATTCCTCTCGTTCTGCTTTGGCTTCTAGGTTTCGTACAATGCTAGATTTCAGTGGTGGACGAGGCGTCGGATGCACAAACCTTTGCTGACGATAATTGACGAACTTTGGTTGGTCTAGCACTGGCATCTTGGGCTTCCGGTTGAGAGACTTGTAAAATCCTGCGTTAACATCACGTAGGAGAAATTGAGAGTTAACTAATATCTATCATAGTTACCATGTGATATAATAAGGATCATGGTAACTGCAACTATACGAGTGATGTTATCACACAATGTTGTCAAAGTGCACGGTGAGTGTTCAGGCATGAACATATCCTTCATGTTCTTTCTGGAAGTATAAGGAAGCTGTTCGGACTATTGCATGATAGATTCCGGCGCTACTACAGTATCGTGTCACTTGAAAGCTTGAGTTATGAGGATTGTCATTATTCATTAGATATGGCGTCAACGCCAGAAAATGCTAAACAGAACAACCGTGGTATATAACTTGACCATGCAAATCGCTCCCTTGTACTCTCAATGTGCTCTAGAACTGCCGTCGCAGCTCATAGTCCTCCCACAACAGCACCAAGAACACTCAGACCGAGCAAGGCTGAGACCATCCAACTCCTACCTCCACTGATCCTCATACCGGCACTAGCATATCCTGCCTCGTCATCGTTCCTCTTCGCACCAACCGCCTTATCTGTATTGAAGCAGCCAAAAATACCCATACCACTCGCGCTGTCCTTTTCGTATTCCTCCATTTTCTGTGCCAAGCAACTCTGGACGATGTCTGGAGAGTCGGTGATGCAGTACTGGAAGCAGCCGTCGTTGTCTTCGGAATTGACAATGACCGGTGTTGATGATGTTGAAGGTGACGATGTGGTTGTGTCGGGAGCGGAGTATGTGGCGATGGCGTTGATGTGGCCATTACAGCATGCGTCTAGGATCGAGGAATTGGAGCCACCGACAGGTACCGCGCAGGAAGGGAGTGTGGTGGGTGGTTGGGGAACCGCGGTGAAGGGTTGGCAGGACATTGTTGCGTGGATAGTTAACTTTTGTCGAGCTTGATTGTGGAGGATTTGTGGTATTTGCCCGGAATGAAGTGGCGATGTAAATGCAGCTCGGATTGTCGTTGGTGATAAGACACGACTTGCGCGCTGTTCGAAATGCTCTCGAAATGAGTAGATGAGAAAATTCGAAATCGATGGGAAAACTCCGTCGCTATGCTGAGACTTGACTGAAGGAAAGAAGCAAGTGAACTTGTGAATGAAACACTGAGTTGTTCACGGAACACACTCAAAAGAAAAGAACCGAATGGAATTGACGGAAGGAAAGAAGACTGTTTGAGGCTGAAGAATACTGTATCATCATCGCAAAGAACAGAGCCTCATATGTACATTGCCATTTTCTAAGAATATCTCAAGTGGGTAGGCGGATGGATAGGCGGGTAGTTGACAGCGCGAGATCTAGCGTTACGCGCCGACCCACCGGCTGCGCGACGCGTTGGTTGGCTCGCAACGTCTGGTCGATTTACGCGCTAGAACCACGGGCAGATCCGAAACGATGTGTTCTGTCGTGTTTGAAACGTTCTTATGCTGGTTTAGGGTAGTCGTCATGCTTTGTTATGCCCAATAAGTGTGTTAATTTGCTGAGTACTCGAAGGTCACGTGCGAAGGATCGAACCATCCATTTCCCTTGCCGCTGCACAAGGCAAATATGGATAGCTAGATAGTGAGCAAGCCTCACTAGTGGCTGATGAGATCGAACAGAGTTGCGGCTGTGCGGATTGATTACGACTTGGGGTCCGATTAGTGCCGAAACCCGTTGCCTGGGTATGCGAAGCTAAAGAGACGTATTCATCTGACTGAACACACCACAGTAGATGGTGCTGGATCAGCCATGTACGTGTAGTCCATACTCGATGAATGCAGCAGTCAGATCTTCCAAACCCGAGACCTGAATGTAACATGCCACCAACACCTTCTGAGGCACGGGACAGTATAGGCCTTCCAGCGTAGGACCAGCTGATACAAGTAGCGTTATTCCTGATCGTTTTCGTCCTCGTCTTCATGCGCGGCCGCCCATGGGCTTCTCTTGCGTAATGACACGCCCCTCCTTTCAAGAAAGAATGGTATGGGCGCTAAACAAATTGCAATTGCCATCAGCACAAGGCTTGCGTTCCTGGTGCCTACGTTCAGAAACAAATGTCTTCCGACCAGTGGAAATCCAGCGCCAGCAAGGTTACGGATGAGCCCAATGCCAGCAAGTGCTGATGCTGAGTACGTTTTATACGCGTCTTCAGTGTAAGTAAGGGTCATGAGGACTAGATCGAGCCGTTAGCGTCATATAGTTGATACCAAACGCCTGGCTGACTTACTCAGGGTATAGAATGACCACCCCCAAAACGCACTAGCGAGCACTGCAAAGAACGGATGTATGTTCGGCGTTGCGGTGAGTGCGAAGGCCAAAAGGGAAATCGGTAATACGATAGCTGCCAGCTTCGCGTGGTACACTCGCGCCTCAGGGACGTCACGATGGCCAGCCTGGGAGACTTGTCGTTGGTAGTACCGTTCTTGAAAGATGTTCGTGATCAAGCCAAACGTGATGCCTACAACTATCCCTAGGAAAGAGATACCGACGCCGATGGTATCAAAGCCGTATCCATTCGGACCGAAAATCATGTGGAATGCGCCGTTGAAAAGGAAGCTCAGGCCGTAGAGGAATCCGTTGTAAAGTGCACCAAACTGCACGATAGCCTCAGATCCCAGGAAGCGGAATGGGCGTGCGAGCGCTGTGCCGAACAACTGCTTTGGTCCTCGCTGTTTCATCTCATCTGGCACTTCCAGCTCCTCGTCCCCTGTCTGCAGGCGTAACGCGTTTGCTCTTCGTAAGAGAATGACGCTATGTCTAGTCTCTCCAAGACTGTATAATGCAAAGACCATAACAAACCAGAAGCCCAAGCAGATGAAGAACATGATCCTGAATACAGCATGCCATGATCTACCTTTTGCGATAAATGAGAAAAGAACGAATCCAGTAGGACTGCCACCTGTTGCCGCCCAAAGAAACCATGACATGGCTGGCCCAGTGTCATGATGGTGGAAGAGATCTGCGATGGTGCCTCCAAAATTCGAGATCGTCGTAGATGAAAAGTAGCCTGAGAACAGGCGCAGGACTAGGAATGGACCTAATGTTTCTACGTATGTCGTTCCCAAAAGTAGTAAGAGAAAGATGCCGTAAGACACGATATAAACAGGTCTCCTTCCAAAGTACTCCGAAAGAGGAGCCAAGGTCATAGGCCCAAAAGCCAACCCAAGGACATACATGCTTAATCCCAGAACCGCGACGCTCGGTGAGACGCCCATGTCTTTCGCAAAATCGCTCGCAGCAGGACTAAAGCCACTTGCTCCCCAGGAGACACTGAGGTCTATCGGAACAATAGCAGCGACCATCAGCCATTTTCGCGCTTTCGACCAGTTCCGCGGGTCGTCTGGGTCGTTGGGCTCGAATGTTATAACTTTGGTTGGAGGGCTCCGCAGTAGAGGCTCCCTCTCCCCCTGGAAGGAACTCATCATTGAACAAAGGTTGGTGTATCCGTACGTCCTCCCGCTGCGAAGCTTGGCTGGGTATTGTATGTTTTGACGCGTGTTGTTGTTGAATCATGTCACAGCTTGCGGGAACGATTAGTCCGATGATGACGTAATTGAAGATAGTCAGAAGGCTCGGGCCGCTGCTCGACACCTATCACATGCTCACCATGATCTTCATTTATTGATTTACTCTACTGAGACATGGCCCCGGGATACTAACAACAGTCTGATTGAAAAGTAAATGACTATTCTTTTTTGTTCGAAATCGCGACACCAGGCTTCCTTTTCCTACCGACCTCAGGAGCAGACGGAAAACACCATATCTAGTAACTTCTACACTGACCATCGATTGCTTATCACCGAATGCTGTGTAACCACTCCTAACGCACTGCATGTACTGTACCTAGGTAGCCTGCATCGGAGTACAACATCTGCAGTCATGAAACCGACCCCGCCAAATTTACCCAGTGCCGCACGCAACACCACGTAAGCTATCACAGCTGAGCACGCTGGCTTCTCCCAAGATCAGATGCTATCTACATACATGATCATGATGTTCATACTGGCAGTCGTCTCCACTGAAACTAAAGCATGCGATCACGACGACTACGTTTCGTTCTTGTGATACCCCATGCCTCGTGTAATCTTGAAAGGCCATGTCTTTCCACTATTCTCTGCTTGGAGATATCCGTCCTGATACCAACTAGCATATACCTCAAATTCTAGCAATTCTTGTACATCTGCAATACTCAATGGTGTTAACAGAACATGCTCATATGCAGCATCAATACACGGTGCCCAGATCACCATGTCTATTCTCAAATACCCCAGTCCTTCCATTTTCGAGATCTCGGACCACATTAGTGGCCAGGACGAGGTATTGTAAGGTGGATCGCCCTCAAGGAAGTGAATCATCTTCCATGTCTCTTCGTATGCCCATCTCAGTCTTACGGAACGGATTGTCTGGAATAGACGGGGCGAAAGCAGGCGATGCAGGCAGAAATATGCTGTAAGGTTGGGAATTCGAAATGTATTGCATGTGTAAATGTATTCTTTCGCCTCGATGTATCTACAACAATTTCAATTAGATGCTGCAAAGAAAGTGAGAGTCATTGAACATCACTACTTACGCCATCTTACACGACTTTGGAAATCTCAAAAGCTCTTGTGCTTGACCACATCTCGTCTGGAACGGGACACGCCTGTCTCCATCTTCACAAAGCTCAAGCTGAAGTTCTTCTTTGTCCATAACATAGGCATATACGAGCCTTCGCAGCTCCAGAGGTAGCTTTCCGAAGAAGAGCGATTGTTGCTGGAGTGATATGTTGGCAGTTGAGCCGATGTCGAAGGCATCATCCGTCTCTGCTCTTGGGTCGGGGAGACGTGCATGCCATGAAGCACTAGTCTCTGCTCGCAGTCTTCTGAGGTGTTCTTCATCTGCCCGCCTTTTCTTTGCTATCATTCGTTCATAAGGCACGACAATCACCGTCTCGATGATGTTGTCCTTGAGGGCGCGCATCAGTGCCGAGGTAGACCGTATATTCGTATAGATTGAGGTTTCACTACACATCACCTACGCAATTTGGATACATCTTGTGCTGGGTGATCTCTCATGTAAGGGCTGATGCCTGCGCTAGCCCTGGAAGTGTGGCGTAGCATGCTGCGAATATTCAATACGACTAGAACACGGAACATATTCGACTTACTGTGTCCATCGTAGTAGACCACTCGACGGAAGCCTATGATTACTTGCTTGGAATTGCAGAGAATCAATCGTGTGCATGATAACAAGGCCGTACCGGAAAGTAGCACATTCCTTGGTTCCGTCATGACTCGCCTAAATGAGAGGCTATTCATAGGTACCGCCCACAAACAACGCCCGCCAGCAATTCTCCACACCCTCATGTGAAGTCATAACCACTCATAATCGCGTATTTAATATAGTCTGCCCGTGTAAACACATCTTTGGGAAGGTACGAAAGAACATGTGGGCCGGTTCGACTTTCAACAGACCCTGTCCTCGGGCGCTTTCCTACCGAAGGGCCGATTAGCGTCACTACCCCATAGCATTCTGTCCTCCTTTACCCCGGATTATGGCTGGGATCAACGAACTTGGCTTCAATTAATTTTCCCGTGTACCTGGATACGAGGTGTATAAAAATGGGGAGGCAAGTGCTCCCCAGGGCAAGCAGTGCTCGTTGGCACCTTCCATCTACAACATGCGCTCCACCGTAGCAACCGCGGCGGCGCTTTTGCTGCCTTCGACATCATGGGCTTTCCTGAACGCGAGTCAAAACAATCGAAGTCTGACTATCGCCAATGACCGGCTCGTCGCGTCGGTGAGCAAGACAAGAGGATATATTAATGTCCTCACTCTTGACGGCCAGAACCTCCTTGGGACGGAAGACGGCAACACCGGAGTTGGTCCATATCTCGACTGCTACTGCACTCCAAGTGGCTTTTGGACACCCGGTCGGGGCAGCAATGTTCAGTACCAGCTGTTCAGTGGCAATGATTCTACTGGTACCCCATATGGTGGTATTAGCATGGGCGAGACCTACGCTCCAACTGGGCAGAGGTTGGAGCAATACTGGTTTTTAAGAGAAGGGGAGACGGGCCTACACACCTTTAGTCGTGTGATTTACAACAACAAGACCACTCCGTTCTTGCGCAATCTGCAGGAGTTCCGCACATTATTCAGACCCAACCATGAACCGGCACTTTTCACACACTTCGTCACCAACGAGAAGTTTGCTGCACCTCGCCCGGATACCGAGGGTCAGGTTACTGTCCAGGACGCTACGTGGTATCTGCCCAATAAAGAGAGTCCTTATGTCGAGGGAGTAGGAGACTACTTCACCAAGTACACTTTCCAAGATACGTGGCGCGATCACAAAGCCCACGGTATGTATGCCGACGGTACCGGTAGTGCCAATGGCTCAACTTACGGCGCATGGCTCGTACACAACACCGTCGAGACCTACTTCAACGGCCCTGTTCATTCCGATCTCGTTGTCGACGGCATTGTATATAACTACATGGTCTCCAACCACCACGGCATTCAAACACCCAACATCACCGATGGCTTCGATCGTACCTTTGGACCCCAGTACTTCCACTTCAACTCTGGCGGTTCGCTCGAAGAGCTTCGAGAAGACGCAGAGCAGTACGGTCTCCGTCCAGAGTGGAATGCCGAATTTTACGATTCCATCGCAAAATACGTACCAAACCTCGTCCCAACATCTGGCCGTGGTACCTTCAATGCAAAGATCAACCTGCCTGCCGGAGCCAAGAACCCCATCGCCATCCTCACAGAAAGCGGCCACAACTTCCAAGACAACGTCTTTGACACCAAAGCATACCAGTACTGGGAGGACATCTCCGCAGACGGCGAAGTAATCATTCCTCGTGTAAAAGCAGGAGACTACCGTCTCACCGTCTACGCCGACGGCATCTTTGGCGACTACTACCAGGACGACATCTCCGTGTCCGCTGGAGAGGAAACCTCCGTATCAGCGACATGGATCCCCGAATCCGCAGGCAAAGAACTCTTCCGTATCGGCACCCCTGATAAATCTTCTGGTGAATACCGCCACGGCTACGCTCAATCCTCCACGAAACCTCTCCTCACAGAAGAATACCGTCTCTACTGGGGCGCATACGATTTCGTCGACGAGTTCCCCGAGGGTGTGACGTACAAGGTTGGTCAGGACGATGAGTCTCAGGCACTCAACTACGTCCACTGGGCTGTCTATGGTGGAAAGGCGAACTACGAGCGCCCGGTACCTGTGCCCGATCATCCGTATAACTGGACTATCTTGTTCGATGCACAGGCGAAAGAACTGAGTAACAAGACTACTGCTACTTTTACTGTGCAGCTTGCTGGTGCGAAGACGGCAGCAGGAAATACGGATGTGTTCAACGCAAGTGAGCCGTACTCGAATCTACCTTTTACCGTCAATGTGAACGGCAAAGACCTTGAGCCATGGATCATTCCGTAAGTTCCTCTGTGCATTATACCTTGAGGTTGTTACTAATTGAGATTTCAGATACAACCAATCCTCATCTTGCGCTGTCCGCTCTGCAGTCATCTGCTACAATCTCGCACACAAGTTTCTTTTCCCGACTTCTATGCTGAAGGATGGTGAGAACAGTTTGATACTGAGCCTACCGTACAACGGGACAAACTACGAGAGTGCGTTGTTGCCCGAGTCGGTGTATGTACAGTATGATGCGATGAGATTGGAAGTGAAGTAGTTAGATCAATAGACAGGAATAATTGTATCATGATTATGACGTGTTCTAGAAGCTCAGCAATAACACAACTCCATAATATGCACCGCTAAATGTACACCTTCTGTTTCTCTTTATCGACGTTGTCCTCAGACTGCCATTAAGCTACCTCCTCAACCATCCTTCCACTGAATGGCTTCTGAGTCCCCTTCTGGATGTCCCCTGCGAATATACTGCCAACGGGAGCCTGAAGCCACTCGTCAGGAACAGCGAGCTGAGTTCCCTTGGCATTCTGGATGTAGCGTGTGAAGAGCGGGTTTGCGCGCTCAGGCTCGTGTTCTATCTCTTCTCCGTCTTCGTCCACATTCATCATAGATTTGCGGCCACGTTTTGGAGGCTGTTTCTTGAGGAGACGGTTGATAGTGTCGAGCTAGAGATGGGGATTAGTAGCTGTTTCTTCAGATAATGTGGAATGGGGGACGAACCTTTTCTTCTTCATTCCTCTTCTCGCTGAGATTCTTCCTTCGCCTTGCCATCTCAGCCCTTCGCATGGCGTGTTCTTCAGCTGTGAGGTGCTTCTTCTTCTGTGCCTCGTTGGAGAGTGCCAGGAGTGCGCCATCGCCTTCTTCGTTGATGAGAGCGCGTTGTCGCTTCGTCATCTTGGTGACATCAGGGGTCTGGTCGCGGCTGGCATCTTCGTCGCTGTCCATGTCCTCGTCCATATCCCCAGTAGGTGTGACGCCCATGTCGTCGTCTTCCTCGCCCTCGGCATCCTCGTCTTCGCCTTCTGCGTCTTCCTCGTCGAGGTCGGAGTCGGGATCGCTGAGGTCGTCGTCATCGTCGTCGTCCATGGCCATTTCCTTGGCCTCGACTTTGTCTTGTGCTTTTGTGAGTTTTATCGCTGGCGCTGGTTGGACGGGGATTCCTCTGTTCGCGTTTACGGTGATTCGGGGCGCTGGTGTGTCCTCCATATCGTCGTCTTCGTCCCCTTCGGCGTCCATGTCCTCATCCTCGTCGCCTTCAGCGTCTACCTCGTTCTCGTCCGAGTCGTCGTCCACATCCATGGCATCGACCTCCTCGGCGTCGTCGTCGTCGTCTTCGTCCGAGTCGTCGCTGTCGATTTCCTGCACTACACGACTACTCCGTGAAGCGCGTTTGCCCGCGACTATGTTATTCCTGCTGACGCCTGCCTTTGGCACAGCCCCGCCGGTGGCCTGTCTGATCTTGTTGGGGGATGACTTGACGGTGAGGTGTATCGACTGGCGCGTCTCTTCGGGCGAGGAGCGCTGTATGACGGCAGCAGCAGGCGACTGGTTCGCAGTCCCGCGGCGTGGACGGGTCGAGGAGGCGGTAGGAGTGGCACTGGAGGGTGTTAGAGGAGCTGGAGGTGCGCGCGACCGTAGGCGAGGCATGATTGTAGCGGCGTATGGGGAGAACAGAGCAGGACCGGCAAAAGCGGGAGAAGGCAGATAGGAAGGATTGCGACGGCGTCAGATAGCCCGTTCGTATCTCCGTACCGCTGACGTCGCGCAGGGATGTGCAAGCGGGTGGCACAGAGGTGGTGGTGCAGAGAGGGCCTTCTTGGGTCGCAGTTGCTCTTTGGGGATGATGTACTCGACGCGCTGCCCTTGGCGATGGGTGCAAGTCATTCGCTCGCCTTGTCAGCCACATACCTGGTGCTGTTTCCTCTCGCATCCCATCCGTCGCCCTCGGATTCGTCATATTCGGTGCTTATGCGTCGCATCCGTTTGGCCGCGCGATCTGCCATGTTTATGATTGGCACAGGGATATTCTGAAGTTTTGGTGTTATTCCAATTGGTAGGTGCGACGATTTTACGCGTGTTGGTCTTCGGCCATGTCCTAACCTTCAGATGGAGATTCGCCGGGATCTTCCCCAGGTGTCGAAAACAAGCTAGCGTGGGCCCGTCCCAAAACATGTGAGACGCCAACAGTGCTCTCTCGCCTCATCACATCATCACGTTTACAGCAGTACATGAGAAAGACGCGTGTTTCAGGCATATTTATTTAATCATTATCGTTATCACAAATTAGGTGGAAGGACTACCTCGAGACGCTATCCAGACCGACAGTTCTCGGTTTAACCCCATACAGCCTTGATGGTCTCCTCAAAACCCTCCTTGGGCACACCCAGCTTCTCGTTCCACAGACCCGCCGACGACAAGTCACCTAGCTGATGCTCTTTGGCAAATGTAGCACCCTGGATCAAGTACGGGATGCCGCTATGGTCTCCCGACTGAAGCTTAGCACGCCCTTGCTCGATGTGCTCCTTCGCGCTGGCCTTGTTGACAGTCCACTTCGCACCAGTGACCTTCTCTGCCGCAGCCAACACCTCGTTCTGCGTTGTCTGGAATCCACTGACGTATACGTATTGGTTCTTGGTCAGATCTGCGTGCTCGAGTGCCCTCACGGTTGTAAGGCCAATCTGGTGGAGGTTGGTCGCCGAAAAGACAGCTTCACCATCGTCGAAGATGGTTGCAGTCTTGGAGGAGCCATCAAAGCCTAGGAAAGCGACCCTGAGGCCCCAGTCGAAGAAAGGACCGGTGATGATGCTGGTCCAGCTAATCTCCTTCTCCTTGCTCTTGAGGTAGTTGACTGTGCCAAACTTGGCCTCAAAGACAGGCACAATGTCGCGAGTGCGCTTGTCAGGCGTGTTGCTGCCGTACTCTGAAGGAAGGAAGCGCTTCACTCCCGCTGCAATAGCAGCATCGATCAACTTGTTCTGATCTCCCAGTGCCATACCACCAACAAGTGAGACAACGGCATCTTGGCCCTGGAATGCCTCTTTTAGGCTGTCGTGGGAATCGTAGTCTGCGCGGATGACCTTGACACCTGAGGGGAAGGTAGACTTTGACCCTTGGCGGGAAAGGACGGTTGTGTTGAAAGAGGACTCTTTGAGGAATGCGTTCAAGATGGAGGGACCGAGGTTACCACCCGCCTAACGTTGTTAGTCCATGAGTACACGGGCAGTTTGGGAGAGATGCATACTCCAATGATGATGACATTCTTGATGGCTGCCATGTTGAAGTGTTGGTGTCGGTGCGTGAATAGACTCGGTGTGTTACCTGACTATAGAGTGTAGAGTAAGTTGAAGAAATGGATATCGCTGAGTTTGTGATCTATTAAGGTGATGAAGACGACCTCTTATATATGTCGCGACGAAGACGTGATTATGCAGTCCTATGATGCAGGTACAAGGCCCCACATCCTCAGTTCCTCACTTTCCGCGTTGCTTTCAAACCCGCGCTTTACAACCGCTATGCTTTGCTAATGCACGCGTAGACTAATGGCGTACCTGAAGCTTGTCGCAGACAAGGCATCCCTGCATGTGATCCTATCGTCGGTCGGTAGTTGGGTAGACACTCGGAGCGACTCGAGTCCTCCGCTACGTCGCTCTTCGACGAGCAAGAATTGTTGCTTTGGGGTCGGACTACTACCAGCTTTCTTTTGCGCTGGTCATCGAGAGTCAGTTTACTTTGGTACACGGTATGGTTGGAGCAGCTTTGGAGCACGTCACTCTCCAGAAGCTTCTCTGTAAGCGCAGCACAGCTCGAGACCCTGTCGCTTGACATCGGTGCCGTAGTTACACCGGAGCTATCATGCCACTGAACCAGGTTGGATGCAAGGGAAAGGACGATGTTGTTGGGTGTGCTTAGCATATCGTGCGGAAACTCACCGTCGTGCCAAGACGCTAGCCAACCTTAGACATTCAGTAATCCAAGTTGTCCCTTTTGCTACCTTGCGCCGTCTCCATCGAATCACAAACGCGAAAACCGATTTTGCATTAAACTGCTTTGATTATAAAGCCAAGCTTTTTAGACTTTGTCCGATTACTGTGTTCATACTTCAACAGCTCAGGACGACCGCAAAGTCAGTGTTCGGCATCTACCTAGGTAGACCTACTCGCTCAATCAGGCCCCTTCTCTCCAGCTGTATGAGCAACTTGAAGGGATCTTCTGCGTTCAAGCACTTATCTCCCATTACGTACATCTCATGGTAGCCAAATGCGACGTAGGAATGCCTTTTCCTGGTCCAAAGAAGAGGGTTGTTCAGACTCTACGGGGAGCAATTCATCGCCACACTTGATAGCATTCCAAAATCGGCCGACTTCAATCGGCTTTTCTGCCCACTCGGGCAGCCGTGTTTCAGTTCGGCTAGGATTGTCTTGAGTAGGTAAGTCTTTCGTAGTAAGATTAGCAGAGAAAAGAGATGTTTACTTACTGAGTTGTTTTGGTTTCATCATCTTGCGATTCTTAAAGGCAAGGAGGACGGCGGCTACGTCGACTGGTGCGAATGAATTTAGACATTTGCGCGCGATCTGAAGCGCAAGTTCGACATCTCTATCACTCGTTCCCTGCTTTGTTGACCAAATTTTTCGCAATTCCAGTGCTCGATTAGCCCATTTCGTTTTGCCTTCAGGGTCGTCGAATTCTGGATAAAGCTCAGAGAGCCCGGCTTCTTTCAAGTTCTGCAGAGACGTGATGCACGATCGATTGGCAATATTCGTCGTTCCTTGAGAAAGGTACTCGCCGTTGTAGTAGTCTGAGTTGGTTTGACGGAATCTGAAGAAATTTCGCGCCTGACCTTGCGGTAAGGTTATCGACTCGATTGCTTTGAATAACCACAGATCTCGCGCAAATTGCCCTTGTGGAAATTTCCTGGTATCCACTACGCAAATCTTAAAATCTCCCGGCTGGCGCCCTTGGCTTCTCCAGATTGCGCATTGTATCGCGAAGAGTAATGAGCTTGTCCATGACATGAGGTTGTCGTCTTCCTCCGCTGTACGTGATTCCGGGTCTAGATGCCAATGCAAGCGTTTCGCTGCATCGATTCTTTCTCGCTGCAACAAATCGATTCGACCCTGTTTGGATAAACCAATACGGCTCTCTACGGACGCTATTTTATTGTCGTCGTTCGTTCCATGGCTAGCCACATCAAATGCCCGGAAAAGGTACCTAGGGACGTCTTCAATCTCGAGGGCCCGACTGTTGGGACTCAACGGTGGATAAAAAAGCGTTGGTCCTCCAGGTGACCTGTTCAATACCGTGACCCAGAAATCAATCCAGCTCCGCTTGTACACTTCTTCTTTCTCAAGTTCGCGATTTATTCTGGCTTGGAAGCTTTTGACGTAATTTTCGTCTGAAAAGAGACGCTCCTCATGGTCGTAATATGCTTCTGATTCGTAGTCCTCGTCAAACGGCCAGCCTAACTTTGCCTCCCCTAAAGGGACTAAATAATCATCGGCATCAAGAGCGCCACGAAGCCTGTTGGCTTCTTCGTAGCATTTCTCGGCAACCTTCCACAGCAAGCTTTCATCACGAGTGCGATCAAGAACGTCTCGGATGATTTCCCTAATCTTTTCATCGAAATGCGAGAGGAGTTTTCCAACGAGAGGCCTATCGGACACATCGACTGTACTGTATCCTCCAAGCAATCCGATGCGCGTAATTATGGAATTCTCTATCATTCTGTTGAACGTTTTGATGGTGGTCTTCAAGGTTATCGTGGTATCTGCAAGCCTTTTGGTGTTCTCATAAAGCAAACAAATCTCCGTGGTGGGTAGAGCAGTAGAGAGGAATGCAGCATCAGCTTCAGATGTGTACTGTAGGATTTGAGAGTTGATGGCTCCGGCGATCTGAGCAGATGAGTGGACAGCATCTTGAAAAGAGGCTAGTGAATCGCAAAGCGAGTGGTGGGTTGATTCCTCAAGGCCTAAATCGCCGAGTGAAATTATGACATCCTTCGATTTGGTCGCCATCGCAGTATCTGGATTAACAAGTGAGGGTACACAACGGACTCTATTATGATAGAGAGAACGTTCGAGCGGGGACCACGTCTGCACTTATGTCGATCAAGTTGTGCTGTTGGCTCTGCATATGCAGAGATCGTCTTTGGGTGTAAGCAGTGACAAGGTGGATGAGTATCCTGCTCCAACATTAGACGAAAGCCGTGTATAAAGAGAAGTATACTTCTTACATACAAAAAATGGCGATAGAAAGTATACGTCAAGTTGGCTACACGTCACGTAAGTCCCAGGTTATCAGAAAACATCATACTTTCGGTAACTGACGTAGCTAGCTGTCAGTGAAGTTTGTAGATCCGGCCAAACATAGAGAGCAAACCCCTTCCCTGGGTTGAGCATATATCAATGCGAACCCCTCTGCCACCTTTTTCCTTCTGCAATACTCTCCTCAGCAAGGCTGAATAACGTAAATGGCCGAGCGCAGCCGGTGAGTACACCGCAGATGCAAGAGTCAAGGCAACAGTCCAACAGAGACATTAACTCATCTTCATTCGTTCGGAATAAAGCGCGTGACATGTATGATTTTGCTTAGTGTGGTTACACAGCATAATCTGATCAGGATATTTATCGTGCAGATCACTGAGAACGGATTAGATGCCAAGAATGAGGGACCTCAGAGGCCTGAAAACCAGCGCTAGTGCTGCAGTGGTATTCGTGCACAGGACAGGGCAACGTTATGGGTGGCTCTTTGGAAACACCTCGGCACATCAAAAGACATCTGGGCTGTCACATATATAAAGTGCCTCTTGCTCTTAGTATGACAACCTTCCCTAGTGTTAAATCTTTACGCTACTAGTAAATCTGCTGATCGTTCGTGCTTGGTTGGGAGGCGTGAACGTCGCCGTGATGGGTGTGGTGAAAGTTGTGCTTGGAGGAAGGCTGGAGATATCGGTACATATGAGATGCCATGGAGGGAGGAAAGAACTTGTCGGTAATCGGAGGAAAAATCGCAGTGCGGATAGTACTCCAGGGAAGCTACCAAAGAAGTCGCCAGTGGATCTGATTGAGAGACACGTTGTTGAAGCTTCAAGTAGAGAGAGCGACAAGGTTTGTGAGTGTTATGAGCTCCTACAACATTTGCAATTCATTTAGTGGGCCAAAGTCTGGTGCTAAATTGCTGCATTTGGTGGTAGATACCTAGGGCTGACGGATGTGACAGTGGTTGGGGAGTCAGGTCTCGACGGCGGGATACTACTGGTAAGTACAGAATGCGGAGGTGGATAGGCGATAAAGGGAAGGAATATATTGGATAGGTGGCGCACCTACAGCAGGTACAATTCTGGTGCATGGACTGTAGGTGGGAGGTGGAGGATGCTTGGTCAGTGGGACATGTGAAGCATCGGCAACATGTCCCTGGTAGTTAGAGTTATAGACTATAGCGTGGCTGAGTGTGTCGGATTTTATTATTTATATGTTAGCGCAGATTTACTAAGAACCCTGGAAGGGTAGTGGTGTATGAAAGAAACCTTTGGTTTCTAAATACAAATCTAAGGCGTCCATTTGCGGAGAGTTGTGATGACGAAATAATGGCAAAGGACTACAACGGAAGGTCGAGGAATGTTCATACTGAGCGATTGAGTGATCCAAATGTGCCTAGTGTTGCAAATGACAAGGCCGAAAATATGGCGAAGGCTCAAGTGAAGGCGCCATCTGAATCATTAGCTGGGGACATGATAAAGAAACTCTAATGAAGGATTGTGTCGAGAACGGTAATTAGGATGCCTGAGAGTGAGATCCGTGATTATTGTGATCTAGAAATTTTTGGCGTTAGGCTGCTGCTTTGGATTGGCGGTAGTGATGGAGGCTAATTCATGGCGTAGTAACTAGAGAAGCAAGTTCAGGTATTGGGGGGCAGTCACCATGGGTCTGGGCCCTTCCCGTATACCAATCGCAGTGCTCTCGTCTTTACACTAGACTGTGTAGGAGTGTCTGCGTGCCAGTGGCGCAACTATGCAGGTGGTTTCAAATAATCTAGTATTCATAAGGTGAAGGCACCATGCCTTTTTGTATATTGAGATGCCTTCTTTTCGATTACAATGGGAAGAATTTGATGGAATTGCTAGACTATGACGATTGTTAGCGCTTGAAAACAGACACGAGTGCACCGCAGATTTCACTGTCCCGTCCACTTCCCTCTCGATTCCATTCGTTACCTGGGTATTCCCTCGCCAGACCACTACGTCACATCGAAGAGCACCTTGCAGATAGGCTGCAGGCGTTGGCACGGAACAGGTGAAGTTGCAACAAATACCCTCGCCCTAGGTGCTGTTCACTGCCTTAAGTTTCTCTCTTCGATACTCCCTCACTTTCTCACAACGACAACAGCAACAGCAACCACAGAAATATTACCCTACTTAGGTACGCGCACCTAGATTAGTGAAGACTGGACTTCGCGTAGCGATCAACATGAAGTAAATATGCCTCGCGGCTCGGGACTTTTCTCGTTATCACTAACACGTATAGCCCGAGCGACACAATTATCCAGCTAGTAGTCGCGCGATGCGTTGGCGATACCGAGCGTCTCAACGTTCACCGTGGTGTTCTTTACAAAAGCTCAAAATTCTTCCAGAATGCTATGAAGCCAGAATGGACCGACATGCAAGCGGGACCGAATGTCATTGATCTTTCAGTAGATCCCGTGGACATAGTCAGCGACTACATCAAATGGTTGTACTACGACACTATACCAAACAAGCAGTACGAAGCAGTCGCAAATACATACGAAGAGAGGGAAAAGGTCTTTGTTGCGCTTGCAAAATCATACGTCTTTGGAGAAAAGATTATCGATGTGAGGTATAAGAACGCAGTGTTGCAGGCGATCTTCACAGCGCAAAGGGCGCTTCATTGGTACATGGGACCGGAGAGCGTTAAGATCGTTTATGAAGGTACCCCTCCACAATCTCCACTTCGACGCTTGATCGCTGAGAACGTTACGTACATGGCGTATGATGACTCAAAAGAAAGTGTTGGCTGGATGCAATTCTTCGACACATGTCCTAGAGAAGCTTTGGTTGATGCACTAAAGACCACGGTGAAGGTCCGCCCCGAAGATCCTGAGTCCAGGCCTGACGTCGGATCGTATCTTGAGAAAGAATAGATTCAAGCTGTCTCCTCTAGAAAGTTGTCGAAAACTCCGGAGTGGCTCAAATAGCGAATTAAACAAGTCCCAATCGGGGAGTGATGAACCGCTGTTATTAAGAAACAAAATCAAGACCTATCGTCAAAAGCGTGCTTACCTAATCCAGGAACCTCTTTCTAATCTTCACTAGGCAACACGCCCCATCGATCGTAGAACCTCCTCTTCAGCTCATTACTCAATATATCATTCGCCTGGTTGATTTCTGCCATCTTTTCAGTCGCTTCTTTCTGTTCCTGCTCAGTGCGGCGATCGGGGTGCCATCTCAGACTCAAAGCTCGATGAGCTTTCCTAATTTCAGCCGCTGTAGCGTTTCGTGTAACACCGAGTACAGTGTATAGATCTGTGGTTGGCTGGACGCCTTCTGGTCGTGGAGGGACAGGACGACAAGGTGATGAGGGTCGGGTGTAGGGATACGAGGGAGGTGTTCGGTCACGGGAGGAGTTATTGAATGATTCAAACGCCGAGTAGAACGTAAAGCGGGGTGGTGGTGGTGGTGGTGGTGGTTGTCGTCGGGTGTAGAAGGCAGAAGGACGAGTACCAGAGCAAAACGAGGGCCGAGAGTCGGTGGTACGCGAATCAGGAGACGCGTAGGGTTCAAAATGGTCTGGTATTGGGGGATATGAAAAGTAAGTCGAGTCCGACGCGTAAGAATCATAGGCTGATGGTGGCTGGCGGCCTTCCGTGGTGTAGTAAGACTCACGAGGTGGATGAGTACGAAGATGGTAGGAAGACTGGCAAGGTGGCGCAGGCCTAGTATGGCTTTGAAGGTATCCACAAAACCTATCCTGCAATCCTGTGGCATTATATCGGTAGTCGTAGGGAGAAGGAATGTATTCTGGAGTCGAAGAGTACCGAGGTCGTGATCTACTACTTTGAAATACCTCTTCAAGATATGCTGTAGTGGTCAGAGACATTTTGGCATTGTGGATCTGTATGACGTATTGAAGGCTGCGTTCTGAGGCTTCGTTAATGGTACAGCCTTCATTGCGGCAACAGATGTAGTAGAATTCTCGGAGCTGCTCTTCTTCTGCAGGTGTGACCATGGCTGTTGAGTAAGAGATCAGTCCCTGGAAACTAAAGGTCCACTGGGTGATTCAAGCTGTCAGACGGGAAATTTCTGGTTAACGTGTAAAAATCTAACAGTGGACTAGTCTGGCTTCTTATGTGGTCGGCGGTGCATTGTGAGAACCAATGCTGCTTCACACGACAACACCCTCGTGAGTGCTTCGGACGATCATTGTAGTCACACTCGACTTGGCTCAATGCATAGGTCAAGTGAAGAGATCTAATGCTCATTCTATCAGCTTTACTAACAACAAGAATATTAGATTGCTTTGTCCTGCACACGTCGCATGACCGCACTCGACCAGTTCAAGGGCTCTTCCAAAAGTTGAAAGGATTGGAATATTCGAAGATTGTTGGAGAATGCCATCTTCGGACTTACGAAGGCCGAGAGCGACTCAGCCAGACGGTATTATTCTCCCTTTGGCGATGTTTCGCAGAAATTTCTATATATCCAGGACTGAGTTCAAGATAATCATAACATCTTGATAGGCCTCTTAGCTCCAATCTATCGATGTCTTATTTGCTTGCCATTCGCTCGCCCATGGAATCGGGCTGCAAAGCTGACTAACTGCAGCTTGATAACGTGTCACAAGGTTCCCCGCACGATCACACTTCATACAATGTCAAACTAACGAGAACTATTGCTTACGATGACTGAGTCTTTTGAATGGAACCGCCCCGACCTGAATTGGGCGCACTTCCATTCTCTCGCAAACCTTCTCTCACTTCGCAACGGTGGCCAAGCCGAACCTGCCGCATTTTTCGAAGCCATACTTGAGCAGGATAGAGAGATTCGCGACGACGGAGATGAAGATTCTCATAGCGTGAATACTGATGTCGTGAATCAGATATCAGATTCAGGGCATAGCAAACTGAAGAGAAGGTTTCTCGACGGGTTAGCTGGACTCGCAGCTAACGAGGAAGGCGGTAAAGCAGTTGCTTGCTCGGCCATGAAAGAGGCTGAGGATGATGTTGTCATCTGGCTAGCTCGTAATGGGGGTTTCTCAGGCGAGGACAAACGTGTGTTCGATAGTATCGCAGAGCTGCTGAGTTCAATGTCCTGCGGGAAAGGTGAGTTTGGTCGGAGAACTAATTTCCGAATACATGCTAACACACGCTTGTGATGATAGTCCAGGAATTCGAGTATCTCTTATGGAAAGAGATGGTGTCTTACCATGGTCGTCGGATCAAACAACACTATATTCCTAATTTGAGATCAAGCTTTAAGGCCTACGATGCTGTCCCAGCTAGAAACATTGCCAATGCGGCAGCGTACAATCCAGATCCCCAAAGCGGGATTTCAGTCCTGCGAAATCTCCTTTTCGATAACCCTTTTGGTAGTGCTGACGTCTTTGAAAAGCATGCGAACCTGATAGTGGCATCGTACAACCTGCGTCGGACAAGATCCGTCGAAGAGGTGCTGAACAATTCCACATATGCGACTCGGGAATCGAAGAGATTGTGGCAGAGAATTTGTCTACTCTCCAGGCTTCGTGCTGCTTACCAAAATTTTCTGGACATCGCCCAGACACTCCCAAGCTTCGCGCAAGTCAAGTTCGTCCTGGTACCCCTTCTGGTTGCGCCTCCAAATCCGCCTCAACCGCCACTCACGTTGAAGCAAACGTTCAGAATACTCGATTTAAACCTAGATGACACTACGAGAGAGGCAGTTTTGACTAAAGTTTGCAAAGCCACCGAGACTGGAAAGAAGTTTGCGAATTTGCAGAAGCAAAAACCCTATGTGCACGCCGAGGTACAAATGATGGTCTTCCTTGCTGCCAATGAACCAATCAACTCAAAGTTTCTCCCATACCTCGGGTGTAGCAAGCTGAGCTGCTTCATGTGTAATCAATTCCTACAGGCATATGGTCTGTGTTCAACAAGAGGGTGCCACGGCCGTCTCTTCAAACCATGGACTGTTCCGAGCGCAGACAGATTATTGCCGGGTCATGCCGACCGAATAGCCAGAGCACTTACGTCAGTGCAAGAGCATGTCAAAAACAAGTTACGGGAATCGGTCAAGAGCCATGTCCGACTTGAGCGAACTTCGGTCGTCGGAGGAAGCAGCATTGCGCGTGAGCAACCGGAAGATAACTCATCAAGAAGATCGCAAATCGATGAGCTGGAGAAGAAAGCCACACACGCGAGAGTTGCAGCAAGCTTCAGAAGGTCAGCAAGCTACCAAACTCATCGCGTCGCCTGTTTTTGCTTGTACTGACACCTCGTTTCAAACGTTACAGACAATCTGAGGACACAGTCACCCCCTTCATACCAAGAGGCTTTGACAGAGACCGATTAGCCTTGGAGTGTGACATATGCGACAGGATGACGAGAAGAAGCTGCAGTATCTGCAATAAAGGCTCCTTCTGCAGCGAAGGCTGCGAAAGGAAGAGGTCTGGATCGCATCTGTTCACATGCTCAAAACGCTCAATCACATCAGCTGATTATCTATGGATGTCATTAGCAGATGATCGCATGCCTGATGAGGGGGATGTTCTTGAAGACTTTGGGTTCAACAATACGTCTTCTTACCAGGACAGAACGTACCTCTTAGGTCTTTACAGAGGTCTTTACCTTTCCGGCAGCTTCTCAGCGGAGGATCTTCACAAATGGCGTACCGGAGGCATCCTAGCCGAAAAGATCGAAGAGTTTTATTATGGCATTCCTGAACAATCACGCGGGGGCTATTTCCCATGGTACTTGCAGAACCGCCATGTTTTGAGTCGTCCTGGGACGGAAGGAGAGGGGAGTCAACATCTCATAGCCACCTTCTACGACAAAGTTAAATCCTACCTGGATGTCAACGATCGCAACAAAACGGCGAAAGAATTGAAACCAGAAGCCAAGAGAGATGCTTACAACTTGCTAGCGACAGTGTCACATCAATTCATGCCCAATCCCATCGAGAAGAACTGGTACTCTTTCGGATTTGTAACCTGCCGAGGAAAGGACGAAGAGAATATACTCGCAGAGATCTACCGGTGTCTTCTCCTCAAAAGCGGTGGAGGCTTCTTCTCTGACGTCTACCAAAGCTTAAGGGCCCACAATCAGCCTGTCAATTTTACGCAATTCTGGAAAGCGTATGAAGCCGGCACTCTCATACAGCTTATGGACGCGAGTAGCCTCAAGGATTCCCGATCCCGTCTTCCGTTCCTGGAAGTCTTCCTGTCCGTTCCGCGAGCCTGTGGCCGTCCCTCCGTATGGGGTCTGAAGTGGATGCTTGAAATCAACGACCCCACGAACTTTGAGCCCATTCCTTCAGTCAGCGTTGACTATGGCTTTATCAACTGTCACACATTTGAGGAGACCTGTACACTGGTCGAAATTTACAGAAGAGTGCTCCTGAATACAAGTCCACTGGATCTTCATCAAGCGTGCATTACAGGGACCCTGTGGCAGTTCGCAAGCGGTCGTATTCGGATGGAAGAGCGGTGGAGGCCATTGATGAAAGATGACCATTTACAGGTCGAATCAACAGCGTCGGAGGTAAGCGTGGATACGGAGTCAAGAGCAGGATGCGAAACGGACGGAGATCCTGTGGAGTTTTCACCTTTATTATCGAGACTGTTACGTTCTATCGGCATTTCCTGATTCAACTCTTTATGTCGTAGTGGCTGTTACAAATCTAGTGTCACAATGGCTATTCAGTGTGGAGGTCGTTCGATACCAAGAAATAATCAGACCTTGCAACAAGGCGGAAGGATACGTTGGCTTCGAGATACGGTCTCTGCCTATATGCTTGCCTAAGTCTGAACACATGATGATGCATACATTTATTGTACATACCCCCTTCTTCCGTCACATTGGCACAGGTGTTAAATGCCCATCCTTATCGTACTTCGCCTTGAAGAACGTATAACTCAATGTGACCGTCTCGATACCCTTCATATTGATGTCCTTTGTAAACTCCGGGTCGATGTAGAAGAAGACTGGCATATCCACTGTTTCTCCTGCATTCAGTCTCTGCTCCTCAAAGCAAAAACACTGAATCTTGCTAAAGTACGGGGCGACCTGTCCAGGCGTAACAGAATAGGTGGCTACGCCAATGATGTCTTCCGCTGATTTGTTGGTTGCAGTATAGAAGGCGAGGGCAGTTTCGCCTGGGAGTACACGGACTTC
>Ga0265797_10003281_pt1 | contig 26087 bp, 21 predicted proteins | sample P2T30metagenome_FD_192433 | JGI IMG/M metagenome (GOLD analysis project Ga0265797, IMG submission 192433) | Plant litter microbial communities from East Loma Ridge, Irvine, California - P2 T30 | ecosystem: Environmental > Terrestrial > Plant litter > Unclassified | place: USA: California... | reverse complement strand
GGACTCTTACCGACAACAAAATCAGATTGGCTGGCATGGGAAAGTGAGAGGATATGGTCTGAAAGGGCAGTACCGAAGGAGTGGTTGTAGACGCAGTCCTGGTTGGAGATACGTATTCTATGATTACAGTGACGGAATAGTTGCTAAGGCTTCATACAAGGCCATCATTCTGACCTCGTCCGTTCCGTCTTCGTCATCTCTAATCCTTTTCTCAGAACCCGTCTCGTGTTCTTGTTTTTGTCCTTCTCTCGCTCGTTCTCAACCAGAGAGTGGTGTTCAGATTGCCTCAGCCACTACGCGCCCATTCTTTGTCCTCGCCAAACTCCACATTTCCGTCTTCAATGATTCTCGTCTTGTCGCCCGTGGATTCAGGATTCACACCCCCATAGTCGCTTCCACCCACGGTCACAGACTCGTCTTCTGAAATTTCCCCTAATGTTTCTGTGTCGGCTGCTACCTCAATCACAGCTGGCTCTTGTACGGCGCGGTCGAGTTCAGCAGCCGTCGCCAGGTCGGCATGCAGCAATTTCATCAAGGCTTTTGGTATGAGATGTGGACCTTCGTGTCGCAAGTCCTCAGCTCCGTCACGGAGGTCGGAGACACTGTGGTACCCGTCGAAATGTCCACTGAGTGTCATTTCGACAGCTGCCAGTAGAGCGATGAGAGGGTCTCCGACTTCATCTGTGTCCAGGAAGGGGGCGACATCGCTCCATCTGGTGATGGTTTGCTCTATGACCTTGAGCATATCACGCTCATCCTTTTTTATGGCGTCTTCATTACTTGGACCGGTGGCTGAGAAGTCGATGAGCAGGATGTCTGGATAGCCGCGGTACCGATGGTGATGCACCGTAGGGTAGAGATTGAGCATGATGTTCGATGCCTCAACCTTCCCATGTACCAAACCCTCCTCGTGTAGGAACCATACAGCATCGATCAGGCCCACAATGATATGCGCAACGAACCAGCTGGGAATGCCGCCCTGATCATTCAGGATGTTCGCTTCGCCAAACTGCGCCAGCGTGGGACCGAAAATAGGGCGGAGACAATTGTACGAGGTGGGTGACGAGTCGACGTACTCAGCGCGTAGGACATATGAACCAATGAATAGCGAAGCTTTGTCCCTCTTACGGTGCTCATCGAACTGCGTTGCTTCATTGCGAAGCACGTCCGTGTCTTTCCTTGTCTTGACTACCACCAGCTGAGGCAGCATCCTCAAATATTGTTCCGACAGTGCAGATGTGCGGTTTTCCTGCATGCTCTTGTACAAGACGTCGCCCAGGTTCTTGTATGTCAGCAACGGCAGTTGCTGTTGGAGGCGCGCAAATCCAGACAAGGTCTTCCAAGCGTCGTGGTTCTCGATCGTGTCGTGATCAATATCTGGATCAATCTTATTTGACGGCTCGAATGGAGGGGGCAGCGCGCGCGGTAGGCAAAGGTACACTCCCGCGGAAGACTTCGGTGCTGAGAGGGTCTTGACCACGCGGAAGGAATCAGATGGGGGGCTGGGGACGGCGCCGGGGAGACGTTTTACAGAGAACGCCTGATCGAACGACGGAGCGGATGGGTCCATGTTTGTATAATAGTGGTAGAGATGTGGTAGAAGAGATGGTTGCAAAGTCGGTCGCAGAGCTGGCTGCAGAGCTGATTGCAGAGTTGACTGAGAAGACTGCCCAAATGGGAAATCACGGTGACTGTGCGCATGATCGTGTACCAGTCCAGCATACGACAGCCCCAGAGGGAAGTCATCACTGGCACTACGCGTGTGAAGGTGCTCGACGCGCTAACAACGTCACATCAGCTGGGAAACAGCGTATCATGATGAACCTCAGTGGGATATTGCGTGCACTGTTGACAGCCAGAAAGGGCACGTCGTCTGCCAATGTCTGCTTCCAAGTTCTCTCGTTAATGTGCTGCTCGTTGTATACTGCCAGGGAAGTCTCTGACCGACTCTTTCGCTAGACAAACAATGACAATGAAGATTGCAGTCAGCGTTTTCCGACGCGCGTGGAAAGGTGCGCATGGCATATATAGTGAAAGAGCTTTTTTTGGGGGTGAATACGATGAGCTGGGTTTGGGACGAAGATTGACATTCTTTGACCATGACTTCGAAAGCTACGATACTCAACATCATTTGATGTCTTGATACTCAGCACTGCTCTTCCAATTTTTCGGGTATCGCCTCGCAACGCGCCACTCCTCCGCCTTACTTCTTAACCTCTCGTACACGTTCTCTCGCCACCCACCATCACCATCTTGCTGGAAACTGAACGTCACTCCAAAAGGCCAGTACAACATGTTCTCGACTCGAGCTCCATCCTTGGACTCTAGCAGACCAATAGCGATATCGAAGATCTGCGGTCGTTTGCCAGTAGTGTAGAAGACAACTGCGGAACAGGTATTGCAGAAGTGGCGATAGACATCGGGCGAAGAGTTGTAGTACTTCAGCGTACCCACAATGGGGTCTTTCGCGTCGATGAGGGCGTTGAGGGCGTACATGTCTTTGGGGAAGTCTTTGCTACTATCCTTTCCAAAAGATATGTACTTCGTCTCTGCGTACGTCCAGTTGAAGACATCACTCCCACTTTGCAATCTGCAGCTGTCGCATCCACAGAAGCCGGCTTTGAGCTTCCTGCTGACAGGTTCGACGTTGGAGGGCAGCTCATCTACGGCCATGTGCTTGTAATCGCCACGGTGGAGGACCAGATCTACCCCGCCGCATTTGCAGCGTATCGGTACACTTTCTTCCTCTTTCACTTTGAGTTCCGGGAGAGTGGAGGATTGTGGCCAGTCTGCAGGCAACTCCTTCGCGCCAGGGCCACGACCGGCTACCACGCTTTCATAACGCTTCAGATCCTCCCCTTCGCCATTGAGAGCACAGAGCCATGGACTTGCACCTCCATCCTCCGTGTCGGCCACGAAACCCTGCCCACCGAACCTGATCAACTGGCGACCTCCAATATCCACGTTACCGAGCGCACCAGTGACCACTCCCAGATTCCTGGCCGGATCTTTGAAGGCACAGAAAACCGGGCTTGAACAGGTAGGGCAGAACAAGAGGTCGAAGCGCTCCCAGCAGCTGAACGTCTTGAGGCTGGAAATGTCGACGTTGGCGCGAGGCTCAGGCCATGATGTGAGCGAGGTGTGGAGCGAGCCGCACAGGTGCCGACAGGTCGTGCAGTGGCACACATGCCCTGGTAAGGGAAGAGCGGATGCAGGAAAGGTAGTACTGTAGTTGTGAGCGCCACAGAGACATGATGCCGTTAGATTTACGGTCTCAGTGGAAGGAGACATCGTAGGTCTCGAGATTGGAAACGATTCTGCAATCGTTGCAAGACACTCTGGCGATGATCCTGCTAGTTATAGGATATCTATAAGTTACTATCAGGATGGGTCTCCTTACTTGCTACGTTGCATGTGCTACGCCGCAAGCATGACGATGCAAAAGTGTGACCACATGCCGGCGCATGTCGAAGGGCGTGACGTTGGATTGGTCAGCGTACATATGTGGGGCTCGCATCTTCGCGTCGTACCTCGCATTCAGGCTTGGGTGCACAACGAGTTGTTGTTAGCGGCTTGGTTAATATTGACGTGGATCCTGCCGTCGGCTAGGTGACTTGAAGGATTTTTAAATCTTCACCACCCGCATGACGTCGAATAGGCCGGTCTTCTGCTTATCGGACATGCCTGCTTTCAGAAGACCAGTTGCATGTTCGCCCTCTCGACCCCGCTGGTTGCTCACGATCTTGTGTCGCCTCGCTTGAACTCAAATGTCCGGCCTGTCATACCCGAGATCCACATCTTCACGTTGCGAAAATGAGGGCCATGTAGCAGATTGGTCCCGTATGCTGATGCCCAAGGCGCATCCACGTGCCAGGAGTCCAAACAACCAGGTAGATCTGGCGCGAAAGACGTGACAACGACGATTTGTCGCTCATCTTTTGACGCTCCGAAACATTTCAGTGCTAACGCGCCACTCGGTGATGCATTGGGGCTGTTGACTGCATCCAAGAGCCACCTCAAGTCCCTTTTATGCTCCGAGTTGTGCTTGGCGACGTCCCACATCTCTATACCGGTATCCCTGTTGAATTCAGGCATCTTTCGCAGCACAGCAGGTGCGTCCGAATTCGGTATGTTACTCCACAGCGTGCAACCAAGCAGCGTAATGTTCGTACCCGGCACGTCGCTTCCCGTCTCGTATAGTATCTCCAATTTCCCCTTCAGAGAAGGCTCTCTCTCCATCTTGTGCGCCAACTGTAAGCCGTCCATCCAGCTAATGCCGTGGAACTCCAGAGGACCGAGAACCAGAAATACCTTCTCATGAAGACCACACCGTCGAATCAGAAACCACAGGTACAGCTCGTAGTCTATAAGCCTGCCAATGTTTCCAGCAAGTATCAGGAAGGGCGCCGCAGCGGGTACGTGGAACGTGAGGTATTGTGATTCGTAGTCTAAGTGGAGATCTGACAGGACCTGGAAGGAGGTCTTCGGGTTCGAGAACAGGCTAGATAGGCGTCGCAGTGTGCTCGGTAGCATCGTCGCGGTAGTGATTATATAGCAAACTAGGGGGAAATGGTGAGAATGAGCGTCGGGATGCACTCGACGACTAAAGCGCTGGTAAGGAGACTAGGAGGGCTGTCTGGATTAGAGAGAAGCTAATGAGATCACACGCATGAACGAAGCGACGGAGAGCCTGAGATACGGGAGAAAGAGCTCGTCTTGTTGTAAGGGCTGAGCGCAGCTGCGCCATGAGAACCGATCGCGGTCCGCAGCATTGCGGCGCCTGTGTTACTTTCCAACACCGTCGGAATCAAAGACGAAGAAAGTTGCGACTGTGCCCATCCTTCCAATCCTTTCGATCCCTGCGGAGATTTGCTATTGGGCGCGACGCGACTGTGCGGCGTTCTGGTGTTGGAGGTTGGTGGCTGTGAAGAGAGAGGGATCTCTAGTAGGGATTGAATTAGATTCCGTCTAGGCCGAGTCCGGATGGCGCGATTTCGGCCCGGCCCCACGTCATCTCCTTCATCCCCTTCTTACCCAGTAGCGCCAGCTTTCGCGACGGCGACGACGACGGCCTCTACAGCTCTCAATGCGTCACAATCGTCCTGCTGGTGTAGGCGCATCGTTTGTGTTCACATCTTCGGCAGCCCACAGCGCGCGGTTCTGCCTCTCAGCCTCAACCTTTCCGAGGTCCACTGGCGGATGACGGGCTTTCCTTCGCGCCATGAGCAGTCCACACCGCGACGACCACAGCTGTAACATGGAGGAACACACAAGCTGAGGTTCTCCATTTAGACAGTGCGACCTTTTACGGCGTTGTTCCTCAACGTATGCGCCAGCGCACGCCGGCTCCATCCAACCTCGCCCAGCCTCGCGGCCGATCACGTCGAGTGTTATCCGTTGCTTGAAGTAGCCCGGTACCGTCACAAGTACCGGTTGATCAGCATCCTATACCCTCGGCTGGTCATTCTGTACAATCGCATGCGATATATGCGTAGGAAGAAGTTCATGATCTCGGCTTTCATCACGCATGATGAACGATCGACATTACATCTCTGGCAGGAGGCACAGCAAACCACGTGTTTGGTATGCTGAACAAGACGCACATGCAAAGGCAGCCTCTTGCATTGGCATCGAACCATGGCTCGGTACGAAGAAGAAGCCGTTGAGTACTGTGTGTTATCCGGCTAAATGTTACTCGCCTGGCGGCGGCGCCCTGGCCTGCAGCTTACCGGTTCACTGCAGTTGTCTGCCACACGCATCACTACCTAGTCGCTCTAAAATTCATTCTCGCTCGACGCCTCTTCTCGTCTCGCTCTGCAGTGCCTTCCGCGGTGCGTCGAATACGATCGCCAGTGGTTCTGGGAGTATATGCCCAGATCTACTTTGATTGTGAGGCTGAAGCACTAATGTATCTCGGTTCCACCATCGACGGGTTGATATTGCGGTCGCAGGATCTACAGCCTGCAACCTGGGACCGACACACTGGCAGCTTCTAAGAATAGTCGTATTACCTGGAGACCATTCGACTGTTCCCTATACGAGCTCGGTATATTGCCTGCGTCTGGACTTGCCGGTCCTTTCGGCCGCCGTGTAATATCCCGCGTGTTCACTGTTATTGACAAAAGCATGAAAGCTGTTGAGAAGTAAGAGCGTACTGCGATCTACACAAAACAGCAGTATGCCGAAGCTGATGACCTTTGATACTGTGTAATTGATATGTGTTTCACAGAAGTATCCGCAAGAATAAGTATCAGTCTCAGCCCCTGCGTAGCCTAACTACTACACGAGAAAATTCCAGCTCTGCGTTCAGCTGCACGTGCAATATACTTCACGTATTACGGCAGCATTCCAAACCAATCTTCGCCTCCCGTGTTCGCGTACCCGGTAGCCAGGCACGTCTTTCTCACCACCTTGCTCAGTCTTAACCAATCATTTAGCCTCCGATCTTACCTCGTGGCTGTCAGCTCCTTCCCTTCTGGATTCTCGGCCTTTTAGATGGTCTTTCGACTTTACACCCGGATATAATACGATGAAGACGGGGTCAGAAGCTTTTGATCAGCGAGGTGAATGCCATATGGTATGACAGTATATGCAGGGTAAACAGCGGCCGTATCCATCTGCACCCTAATACCGGCGTTCTGGATGGTCAGTGGCAATTATGTCTCAATCTAAAGTATCACTGAAGCGAGATGTACATCTTAGGGTTACTCAGAGGAAGTCTATAAGAGTCTGAATCCACGCACGATCGTTTCACCCATATCAAGTCGTCCACTTTGTCACTCCATAGTTGTGCATCATCATCATCATCATCATCATCATCATCAAGCAAGATGAAAGGCTTCTCTTACTTCAGCTATGCTCTCCTGGCATGCATGCCCCTCACGGAAGCTCACCCAGGGATGGGCGATACCATGGCAGAGATGCGCCATCTCGCTGCCCGTGAAAAGCGACAAGCATCGAAAGAGCTCATCGGCGACCTGAAGACACTCGCAGACTCCAAGCTCACTGCCATCGGCAAAGACATCAAAGCGATCATCCTCGACCAGAAGTCTGCGGAGTCTGCTACCATTGATAGCTCCATCCCTGCTGGCAACATCGGTAGTGCCGCCTGCAAAGCCGACATGTGCTGTCATTGGAAGTGGCTCGCGTACGAGATGACGGCCAAGTTCAATGGTACTTCCGGTCGCTGCAGCAAGTTTGCTCGTCAAGCTGTTCGTCTGGGCTTCCATGACGCAGGCGTATGGTCTAAGAGCAGCAGCTATGGCGGTGCAGACGGCAGTATTCTCCTCAGCGACGAGATGTCGCGAACAGATAACAACGGTCTTTCTGCAATTGCCGACCAAACGAAGAAGTGGTACACCAAATACAACCAGTACGGAATGAGCATGGCGGACATCATCCAGTTTGGTGCCAACGTTGCCACTGTTGTATGTCCACTCGGACCCAGGGTCAGAACGTTCATTGGGCGTAAGGACAATAGCAAAGCTGGGCCTACCGGGCTTCTCCCTGGAGAAAAGGACACCGCGGATAAGCTCATCAAGCTCTTTCAAGACAAAACTATCGATGCACACGATCTAGTCGCGTTGGTCGGAGCGCACACTACATCGCAGCAACACTTCGTCGACACTAGCCGCGACGGCGACCCACAAGACTCGACTCCCGGTGTTTGGGACATGGCCTTCTACCCACAGACGACAAACCCCAATACACCTGTTCGTATCATCAAGTTTCAAAGCGACATCAACTTGAGCAAGGACTCGAGGACGAGCGCTTCTTGGGCGCAGTTTAGCGTTCGAGGTACTGCTCAGCCTCAATGGAATGCGGTATGACTCGCCAAACACCCGAGAAAAGGACTTAGCTAACATGTTTATGCAGGACTACGCTAAAGCCTACACACGTTTGTCTCTTCTTGGCGTCAACAACATCAACGATCTCAAAGAATGCACTAAAGTTCTGCCGGCAGAGCGCCCTACGTTTGTCAGTGAAGACCAGGTTTTGCTGGATAGATGGCTTGCGGGCGAATTCGATCAGCTCAACAATTTAGTGGACGACGCTATCCAGCTAACTGGCGTGATCTCGTCAAAGGACAAGAAGGCTTGAGTATATTTGAGTGCTCAAATCCTTCATCGGCGACTTCTACGGTCGATATAGTGTAGCAAATGCATGCCCTTACTTCTTTCATGTCTGTTCCTCATGCTTATCCTTAGTTCCTGATTCGTCACAATTTTCACGTTCACTGATGAAGTCTTGGTGAGCTTAAATGAGCCGCGCAGTCACCGCGTAAAGCTCGCCTATCAAAAGCTAGCCGGCACACGCACACACTCATAGGCCTTACTTTCCAAGGTTACTATCGAGTCTACATCATCTCCATTCTCGACACCGATACCCACATCAAGCTCATACGATGACATCCCTCCAATCCCTCAAGGACGCTCTCTTCCCCGACGGCCTCCCACCCTTCCTCGTCTGCAAGGTCTTCGCGGACCTCATCAACACACACAACATGGACCTCGAACCGAAGAACATCTGCCACGCAGATCTCAGCGCCAGCAACATCCTCCTATCACCTACAATGGAGCATGAGTTGCCTCAAGTACAGATCGTGCATCTCGAGGATGTCGCCGTCTGGGACGAGCAAGCCGTTGTCAAGCAGATCATGAATCTGCTTCAGTATCTCACAAACGGCGAATCACGCATCCCAGACGAGTTCCGCACCACCAAGAAAGGAGAGAAGCTCAAGGATAGCAAGGGAAGAAGTTTGAGGGATGGAGACAGATTGTACTCGTTCGTTGCGGGTTACGACCCACAGGGACAACTGTCGTGGAAAGACCTCAAGAGGAGGTGGAGGAATCTGGCGGATTGCTCGGCGAAGGAGCTATACGACAAGGGGAGATCGGCGGATGTCAGGGAGGCGCTTTGGAATGGAAAGGGTGCGGATGAGGAGTAGATGGGGGTGGTGGAGGACGGTGACATAGACGTCATTGTTGACGGAAGTCTGTAGATTAGTGGCGGCTGCAGAAGACATTGGTATGCATGGATAGCAATGGAAGCATGAAACCCGAGCGCGGTATACTTCAAGCTTGCCACAGACGTTATGAAGTTGCTCAATCATGTCGGCTGATGTGCTGCGAGGTCATTACCGCTGCCCATTTGTGTGATGGAGAAGTCTACAATGTGTTTGCTGAAGTCCAGATGACCAGTGCGGAATGTCCGTTTGCTTCCCACTAACCTATATGTAATCCGTACTCCCTCTTTTCAAGCGTCAGTATCTACGTTACAGAATGTCTGCTTCATCTTCCTACCAAACCATGATTCCTTACAGTGCCGACATCAAATACAAAACCCTCAAATTTTTGGGTGGAGGTATGGACGGCATTGCAGTTCTTGCAGTTCCCAAATCTGGTGAACAAAAGCTGGACTCGTGTATAGCCCTGAAGCTTTTGATTGACGACAAGACTACTTCCGTCTCCAAAGAACTGCTCATACAGCTGAAAGGTATGCAGAGCAAAGAAGACCACCTTATAGCCGCAGTGTATGACTACCAGCCCATCGAACATCCTGAATGGCACTGTATGGCATACATACCAGGTTGCAGTATCGAACAACTACTAAGGAGGGATGACTTTCAGGACGGAATGTCACCTACTGTTATACTCCACGTTCTTTCAGAGCTTATCCGCGTCCAAGAGCATCTGCGAGCGAACAAGCTAACCCACACCGATCTTGGTGCGGGTGGTAATGTCATGCTTAGCAACAACGGCAACGATGCATGGCCTTGTGTAACACTAGTCGACTTCAGCGGGATTTTGTCCTACAGCAAGCCCAAGGAAGCAAAGAATGTCTTCCAATTGGTCTCGAGCATGACAATGGACCAAGAAGCCGTTCCGGAGTGTTGGAAATTATCCACCTTTCAGGCCCACGATGTGACGACTGCAGACGAGGTGTACAAGGAATGTAATCGCCTGCAGTATTCATGGGACGAAGAGCTATTACAAGGGCTGTGGGAGTTCTGTCGCGAGAAAACCAAAGGTTTGAAGCAGCGCTTGAGAGATGATGTGGCACTTCAGAAACTGAGCAAGGTACTCGACACCGCAGGGACTACTGAGCAAGACGTGGAGAGACTGGTAAAGACACCTGAATACACAATGGAAGTGCAGCGATTCGATGCGACTTCAAAGTAGACAAGGAAAGAATCGACTGGCTCCGGCTAACTCTGAGAAACTTTAGTGTTGATACCACAGACACCCTTCATGTCAGCCATGTCCAAGTAGGTAGTAGAATGATCAAGCTGGCATCTTTATAATCGCGAACGATTCCGCAGGTATCGGGTTTCATACGTACGTAGCGGATAAGAGCTCTTGAAGCTTTCCAGTATCGAGTCCAAGTCTGTGATCAGCGTCGTCGCCGTCCAGACTTTGTGTCATGTATTTGCATCCGCCTGACTTCGCAGCTATTCTGTGAGGCCTGTCTCTACCCCGGTATGCTGTTTCTCAGATTACTCGCACATACATCAGGGGCGCTATGAGCGGGCGGAGTTGTGAGCATGAGCGTTGAGTAATCGATATGAATATATTGTGACTGGACGGGTAATGCGAGGTTTCGGTGAGAAGCCATCGTTGCCTCGACGATCGTCTTTCACGGGCACCTCCGTTCTTCGCCGCGAGTACTCGATCCGCTTGCAAGATGCGGCCGATGTCGACTTGTCGAGGAACTTCGAGTACCACAAAGATCCGGAGGCGCAGCGGCTATTGTTGTGATTCGTTCCGCTCCGGTCGCGAGATCCAAGGTTGCCGTCAGCTGTAGCAGCAGCTCCTAGCCTCTATGCTACGGGGATGCGCATAGACGGAGAAGGCGCCACTCTGTATTGGGAGATGTAAGACGTGTCTGGCGAGATCCTGTTGAGTATGCATGCCTGTCGTAGGCGCTCGTGAAGTCCCGTCACCGCTGCTAGGGATGTCGTCGGCCCCGGGCTTTCTTTAGCCCTGCGGAGGTTTCCCAATCTGCATCTGGCAAACAGGCCGTCTCTGCGCTGATGACGTGGATCCAATACAGCTGAGGAGGGTCGTATGGGTAAGACGCAGCTTTGGGGGTGCCTCATGCAGCTCTGTGAGGGCGGTGGTGGTGTTGCTGGGCTGCTCGGGGAAGGCACCTCCAGCGCACGGACCGAATGAAGTTGGTTGCTTCAATTCTCGGCCCCTTCCTCAAGCCCACAGACTACCCCAACCCAATCACCCCAACACATCGAGGCTATAGTCTCGGACTGGCTTCTGGTGATGACACATTCCTCCTCTTACGGCAGAGCAGCTCCGCTCGCTCCTAACGTGCCGCCGTAGCATAGGACACGACCGAGAGCTTGACCGAAGCCGCCGAATCCACGCCATGGACCGCCCCGTCCACGATCGCGAGAGAGACCAACAAGATACCGAAGAGGCCCTCGAGCTCGTCGAGCTTCCCTCGGATGGCCTTGCGCTGTCGACGTGCGTTGTCAGGCGACGATGGCGCGGCTCCTTGATCCTCCGCCGGCGAGCATCCTGCGGCTCCTACCCCGCCTCACTCGCGGCCTCCTACACGACGATTAGCATACCTTTCTGAAGTTAGAACGCATACCGGGCGCTGGAAACTTTGGGCACAGTGCATCGGACTGAGAGAATTCGGCAAACAATCGATTGCCGCTCGCTACATCCACCACGCAGCCGGGCTTCCCACGAAGCATTGTGAGCCGCCGGGCTCGCACACCCGTCACCTTGTCTCCGCCTCGATACCGCAACGTCCACCTACCTCCGGGTCAGCACAGAGTCAATCATGTCTCTCAATGGTCTCTTACCTTCCTCCCCATCTCGTATCGCCACCGCTTCAACCTCCATCTTATATCTTACAATCTCTCTTCGCCTCCCACCCAGTTCGGCTACCTAAGTTGCGTCAGCTTCTCCTCATACAATATGGACACGGAGTACATACGCATATATGAACCAGGATGGAAAGAGGTTAGTGGCGTGCGTCCCGGCCTGTGTGGTTGAGTTGACAGACGGCGGCAGCTGGCCGACGCACATGGTGGTGCGTACTGCTCTCCGGTCCATCTCCGAGAAGATGCTTGACAAGGGAGTACGGAGGCAGGTTCAAACTCCCGCAAGCCATGTGTTCGGCAGTCCGACCAGCGGCATGTCTTGCTCCGAAATCTGTTTGGAACAGACAACGGTGTCCTATGCAACGTCATTGCTGACATGCAATCCTCAGACACCATCATTTTGCTACAGGCTCACGGCTTCGAGGCCGACGTCTCCTTCTCTGTGCCTCTTCGATATCCACCGCTTGCGGTCGAATTGAAAGCCGGGAGATAGGTGATAGATCGTTCGATTTCGTGCCTCTCCTACCTCGTCCGTCTCTTCGTTGCCCACACCCTCCACTTCCACTGCAGGCGACACGTAGCCGTTCTAGAGCTGTCAAGCATCGTCGCACAATGCAAAAGTCAAGCTTCTGCGCGCTTCAGTCTAGGAGATACGGGCCTATGCATCTCTTTGGAAGTGTTGAGTGGTGTGAGTGACATCGAGAAGTTCAAGGGAGGAGAGGGTTCTGCCCGTAGTAGGTCGATGTGTTTGAACTGAGCTCCACGACAACGGTATCCTCGATCCATCATGGCTCGCTCTCCACACCCGATTTCACTCCTCTTCAGCCCAGGAGTCTGAGAGACATTGTCACTATCGCGTTGTAGAAATGCGGACAAGGACGCATTCCACGACTAGAAACCTCAACGAAGTACGAGCCGTACCCCAGGCGAACGTGGACTTTAGCTGCTCGGACTAATAATCGGCGCTTCCGGAGACTCAGTCGACGACTATGATCCAAGTCAATCGAGGTCCAACCTGCTCTCTGGGAAGGCGTAGCACAGACGCGTACCGGCTTTGAGATTGGGTTCACGCAGCCTTGCGAGTAATGATCGACAGCGAGTCAGGCGTAGCTGCCCCAGGTTTGATGGTGTCGCCCTAATATCCCCGTTGGCATCTTGGAGGCCACTCGCATCGCCATGTACGGCGATTCTGCCGCAGAGGCATTAGGAGCTCGTGAGTATTGCGTTCAGTGCACAGAGTGTAGAGCGTGTCGCCGTCGCCAACGAGGTAGCAGACATGGTAACGCGGCCTGGCTGTGAACGAGATTTCTGCAAGTCTCGAGTGATGATACGACAGCGAATATGCCGAACTACTCTTGTGATGAGTTGGTCGTGCTAAGGGCTCGTTGACTTCTAGTCGAACAATACGTGCCAGGTACCATAGGATGGTGCCCTAACCGACGATAGCGATGACCGGTGCCAGATCACCCAAGATGCCCATGGCGCGGTAGCCTGTACCTGAGGAGGCTTTGAGAAGTCGCACGTCAGCGACGTCATACTCTGTCTTGAGATAACAAAGACATCTCTGCATACTGCCCGACGATGCCACGGCATCTGGTCATCGCATCGAGCTGGGGGCTGCAAGTATTGCTGCTCAGCTCCTTTTCGTGTTCGTCAGCAGCGCTGGCCGCGCCGGATGAAGACGGCCGGCCCCGCCATGGTAGCTTCCGACATTGCCACATGCGCGTCAAACCTCTTTCCATCTCTTTCTCAAGGATCCTCATCTTCTTCAACATCCAGCGTCATTGGTCACATCTTCCTATCTCTTTTTTCTGTTCCTGTCTAGTCTTCGGTATGCCTCAGGCTCTTTGCGGCGACTCAGGCTTGCTTGTCAGATCTCTTGCCAGATGGTCCATTCATCGTCATTTCATCTCGCGTCTCGCAGGCTATCAGGCAAGCAACCGCTGTTTCTTTCTCCGACATAAAAGACCCGGACTGCGGTTCGAGAAGAGCAGGGAGTTGGTAGCGGTTTGGTCGCAGAGCGCGAGGAGCGTTTCGAGAAAATTCCATCCCGGATGAAGACTGCGACACATTTGACCAGTCGCCGACACTGTGCCGCCTTAGCCCCGTCTTCGCAGCCGGTTGCGTTGCTGCAAGGAGCCTAGAGCAGGACTAATCCCATGGCCGCCATTACGGCACCGCATTCAAGCTTGGCCAGGTGTGTCTCGTACCCAGTCTGGTCGCCGTCTTATTGTCTTGCCCCCGTCTGACACGGCAATGAGATGAGGCGTCTTCAGTGCTTCCTTCCAAGGCTGCCTATCGTGTCCATCCGCCATTGCCACTGAAGACCGGCCAGCTGAACCTTACGGAGGATGATCTGCTATGCGTCCACCCGCCAAATCGCACCAAAAGCTTTCCCATTCGCAACGTGGGTTCCGCACGACGCTCTTGACTGCTGCCGAGTCTGTCATGTTTTGTTGTACCCTTGCATATCCGTACGCCAGAGACGTGTCTGGAATCCTCCTTGTACGTGAGAGGCGGCTGAGGCAAGCGATCGACGTTCGTTCGTATGCGAAGGGCGGCGCGTCCAAAGTTGTATGCCTGCGAAGGAGACAACGTTATAATGCGGTCGTCAGCGGAGGAAGCCCCTAGCTACCTGTCAGTGTGTATTCAAGATAACGGCGCTGCGTGAGGCGGGCACAGAACTTCATACCATGTTGAGACCAGCTTGAGCAAACATGCAGGCTGCCTTGAGCATGGTGTTCCTTATCCCGACGCATCCGGACCGATCGCCTGTTCTCCTGTCGCAAGGGTACTTGTGGCTCCGTCTTTCTCTGCGGGGAGCTCAGCTGCGGACGCAGGTCGGCGTTCGCGACGCAACGGCTTCCAATGCGAACAGTCTCAGTCATCGGCGGCCTGCTGTTACTAAGGCAAGAGGGATCTCTTTGCCTGCTGTCGCTCCAGTCGCTATGTCGCAGAAACTGTAGTCTGTTGCCTCCTTTGTCCTTTCTGGGAGCCAGCGGCTTTACGCTGCGCACTGCGACAACAGACAAGATCGAGACCTCCTGGGGTGCCACGCTACTTCGCAAGGATAAGGAGCTTGTGAGCTGTCCGACTTTGCCAGTCGCGACGGCCGCAGCATTCTCCAGAGGCGCCGCCTCCGCCGCTACCGTCGCCTGCCGGTGTGTGCGTATGTATAGCCACTTGCCGACAGGGCGACAGCCGTCAAGACCGCCTATCGGAGAGCGATGTGCGTCGAGTCGTTCCTCGTGTTCGTGGTGTTGGTGCGAGTGTGTTCGGTGTTGAGGGTGCGGTGCCGCGGAGGTGATGCAGACGTGAACCAGCCGCAGCGGCAGGCCAGCGATGGCCTGGATTGGCAGACTGAGTTGATGCGGCCCATCTCTGTCGCTGCCTCTAAAGAAAGAAGATGTCAGTTGTCTAGCAGCACAATGGGTCTGTTGAGATCTACCCCGCCGCCGACCAGGAGGCGTCAAAGCCGCGACTGAACGGTTCTCTCTCGATCCGCCACCTCCGCAGGAGGCAACAAGTAACACACCCAGGAGGAGATGAACTTACAGTGCTGCGATGAAAGGTGGTTCATGTATCGGTGCTTCCCTTGCGCGAGCGCTGGAGCGCAGACGGGAAAGTTGCTTCGCACCGCATGCCCTTCGTCGGCAGAGCGCCCTCAGGTGCAGTTTCCGCTATCCTGGATTCTCCAAGACTCATCACGACGTCGTCGCAAGCCATTCGGATGCTCATTTCGTCGTTTCGGGGTGATGTGGTTTGCGTCGTGGTGTTGGTTGCGGGGGTGGTGGCGGAATTGTCGATGAAGTTGCGGACATAGAGCTGAGGCCCCAACGCCCTCGCCTCAAGTTGCGAACATCAAATCGACCGACTGCGCACAGCGCCTATGTCTGCCCTCGCTAGGCACAGAGACGCTCGGCATTGCAGCACAGCTGGAATCATACCAAAGTCTACATCGGGGGACGTCTCAGTGCGCTTGCTAAAGGCTATCCCTTGTCTCAGACCGGATGATGACCGCAACGCATCAATAATCGTGGCTGGCCAAGTCGACATCCGTAACACGTTGACAAGGCTGCACTCAGCCTGCAAGTAAAGATTGCACCGACCGCATGTGCCGCTAAGTCTAGAAGGCTGCGGTCACCGGAGCAAGTCAAGCTTGAGACATGCACGTGTGATCATGATATGCTGTTGAATCTCCTTACATCCCAGCACAGAGTTCTGATGTCATTATCTGGCAGTACCAGTCTCGTTGGCTGCGTATTAACCCCTGAGTCGGGATTCATTCATGGAGGATGGACGCATGTCTGCAACCATGTTATACATTCTGCATCAGGATGAGCATTGCTCAGAAACGGTATTTAATATCGGCTCTGTGATCCTGTTGTTGAACAGACTAGAAGCTGGTGGATGGCACTACAAAGTCCAGAGATCGCAGTCGATCAGATGCCATCTGCACGAAGTCAAAGGAAGTCACGAAAAGGACACAATCATAAGGGCTAATAAGTCTCTTGCTCGTACATACCGCACATTCGACTGGAAGTATGTACAAGCCTCGCCGAAGCCATAAAGTGCGTTGTCTTATACTCGGTCATGGGTTGGAAGACGTCTAGCCAACACCCGTAACATTACCTTCTTGTCGGATGCTGGAGAACGAGAGTCGAGCGATCGACTCGCAGTTGACCCTGCTGGGTGAAGGAGCGCGATGTCCTGCGCCCGCCCAATCGCCCGCCCACCAACAGTGAAGCCACAAATCCAAAATCTACAAGGCACACGAACCAACTAAGGTCCGTTGGATATATAAATAAAGTAAATCGTCGTTATTCCACTGACTAGTGGTCACAGGAAAGGATGTAGGTGCCGCGGGCACCGAACCTTTTGTTGTTTCCGCATCCATATCTCGTTTTTTTGCTCCCGCGTTCGACTCTTCTTGGAGACAAACAATGAGTTAAAGGGCTCGCTTTTTGCCCGCCCTTCACCTCGGCTCCGCGGTTTCTGTTGTGCGCAGACGAATGTTTTCACCGCGTGTCACTGGCTTTGCGGACGTTGCGGTTCACTTCCTTTTTGTTCCGTGAAGAGCCCGTGAACGGGACTCCACGAATTCGGGTCAGCTTCTTATGTTGGACATGTCTCTCGCGACTTTGTTGGCTATATATTCGCAAATATTCGTCGTTATTCCACTAACTCGTGGCCTAGGAGAGATGTAGGTGCCCCCAATTGGGGGCACCGAACTCTTTGCTCCCGCGTTCGAATCAGCGCATGCTCGACATTAAGTCGGGTTTCTTTTTTTTTGCTCGTGGGGGCTAATTGAGCGCGACTGGCTGCATTGATACATACGTGCCGTGCCGCCTAGTACTGAAGCTTAAAAGCACATGAGCGATTTGGCGTGATCTAGATCTAGTATCAGAGATTCTCGGCAGAGACATAGTAAACATGCGGCACGGATAGTCTTGCAGAACGGCAGCGAGAAGACTCTTAAGGTTGTTGGCACCACCAATGGCACAGAAGACGTGCCGCATGCAGTAGACAAAACGTGATACAGTCGAGCAGCTATATTCGATGACGGTCATGGCAAGTATCGCAATGGCGGCAGCTGGCAAAAATGAAACAGCGGCATGCTGTGTACATCACGAGAAGGCAGGCCGTTCGAAGGACTTGAAGACTTGAGACGGCTGGAGTTGGTCAAGGACTTAATGTCCGCTTTCAGCCGCGATACTCCACGAGAGTCTCATTTTCTAGATACATACGCCTGTATCGCGCGACAAGTTCTGCCGGTAATGGACTGCGCAATCCGTACATGATGTCTGGAAGTTAAGATTCCACGAGATCATGGTGGGGCGAAATTGACCGATGTGGTGTTAGTACCACGCTAAGACTACTTCACCAAACCTCATCGCGGCGGAGAGAAGGTCGACGACTGCGATTAAAAGACATTTCGATTGAGACTATTGCATGGAAAGATGCTGGTTTCAAGAATCTGGCATCATTTTTCATGCCCCGACATGTTTTGGCCGAGCCTTTTCACTGGCTGCGGCTGCTAGTTCACTTCTACGGAATAAGTTGCGAGCCCGGATTTAACTGCGTCTTCCTTCGCTGTCCTTGCCTTCGACCACGTCAACACAATCTAAGAAGTCGTCCTCACACTTCCATGAACGAGGAACTCGATCTCTCAAGGCTCGCAGGAACCTCCTGTGGCCTGCGCCCATGCATCGATCAGCCACCGCCTGATACCTGTTAATATCTCCAGAGCTTCCTTCTTCTGTGTCTGGAGGCGGGATATGGTCGAGGAAATATAGCTCTCCAGCAACTTTGAGAAGATCTAACCGAGCTTGAGTGGCCATTAGCTCCAATGTGGCTTCAAAGTTTGTAGGCGACATGTCGAAGAGCTCTGCGCGCCCCCCGACTTCCTCGACGACCTTGTGTATTGCATTGTCCAGTGTTCGAATATATGCCTCCGTTTCTAGAGCGCGAACCGGTGCACGTCCAACGTCCTCCTCCTCGTCCGATTGACATTCGTAGTAATGGTAGCCGAGGCTCGTGAAGGATAGTGTCTTGGATTCCGGGCTAAGGGTATGATAGACACCTGCATCCCTGAGCCCTTGGTCACGACCGTACTGAGCCGCTGTGGGGTCAAGGTACGTTCCGGTACCGTTCAAACGGGCGGGCTTCTCTGGGCGACAGAGGTTGTGTTCGTCGGTCGGTGTGATCCTGAACATGGAGTGCCAAGCGGCGACGGGTAGTGTGAGCATAGCCGTTTCCGAGTATTCCTCCTGCCAGTAGGTGACCTCTACCTCTTGGTCGGGCTCGACGTGATCGATATGGGCTTCGTGTACTTCTATCGAGGGGGTAAGACCTGAAGATGTTAGCCTTAGTTTGGGTCTCGCTGGATGTAATGGCGGACACAAACCTTCGGTGAAGAAAGCCACTGTCGGGGCAAAGGCCTTCAGAACAAGGACACACTTGTTGTGTGACAGATACGCATGCCTTGCCTTGAGGGAAATGGATTGGTTCTCCAGTACTGATACCTTGCCTGGATGGCCTTCGATATTGCGCACTCCTATCCAGAGTGAACTTCCGCTCTCGTCGGCAACCTCAGACATGACCGACAAGCGGTTTGTCGTGTCGCTGAATTCGAGAAACAGGCGGTTGACGATGCGGTCGACGCGATACAGATCCCGCTCCGCCCTCTCCTGGACGTGAGTGCGGACGCTGCGGTATCCGCCATCTTCGAAGCAGACAGGAACCCCTGGATGGTCTGCCATTGTGGCTTGCGGTTTGGAGTAGGTTTCGAGCGTGCGAGAGCGCATAGATTGACGGCGGCCGGAATGTGTTATGGGTGTCACGGAGGTGAGAGATATCGCGCGATCTGAGAAGGGAATAGCGGGGTTTGTGTCCAAAATGTCGTTCAGAGGAGACGGTGCACGAGCGGAGCGAAAAGAAGGGTCCAACTGTCTCACTTTATCACTCCTGTCACTGTCACCGCCGACGACTTGTCCGCACAGAACCAATCCCTGAACAACGTCGACGATGTCCTCTTCCAGCGCACCTTCAACAGCCGGACTCACGATCAAAGAGAGTCTCGAACTCTTCCTCATCGCATTCAACGCCGCCGTGGCCGCATTTCGCCCATTCTCTGTCACTTCCTTTGGCGCCAGCAATCTTGGCGACGACCATATACTGGTGACACGCGATCGCCAAAGCCACGGCCAAGTGCCCGTAGGGACCTCAGAAGCGCTCAAGATCTCTTACAAGAAGCTGAACCTGTGCGACACCTTTTGCACGATCTTCTACGAGGCGGTCGAGACGCGACTACATTGTAAACTCCCTGATCGTAGCTTCCTCGCCGGGCCCCAGTAATTAACATTATCCCTACAGCATACGACGCCGACGTCGAGTATGCTGTAATCGAGAATCCAAGGCCGACCCAAGTCCTCCACATCCGCAACGAAAAGACCTCGATGCCCCATTCGGTCCTTCTCATCCGCAAGCAAGACGAATCCGAGATCATCTTCGATGGCACAGCAGAGCAATTGGGGTGGCCAGTAACAAACGCGATTATAAACGGCGACAAGTTTTGGCATGATTACACCCATGATGGGCAATACAAACTCGACTTGTACCACAGAGATATGAGTCTGGAAGACCACAAAGAGCTTTGCCAGGGATATTGGCACAAAATCGGGATCAGCTTGCGCCAGATGCTGCAGAGCTTCGACTGGGCGATGCTGGAGGGCATGGCGACTAGCGATCGAGAAGACTATGTACGTGGGAAAGCGACGGAAAGGGCCCGGGTTGTTGCTCAAGCTTGTTGGGGATAGAGAAGATACATAGTCCTTGGCTAGCTGTCCTATCAGTTGCTTGCCGGCTTGTACGTAGGCAATCTGTACTCTGCAGAGGACAATACATGCCGGGTTTCATGCTGCGGAAGCTCATCGTCAGCCTCAGAAGCTGTTTCATCTAGATGATATCAGTGTACTGCGTGAATAGTATACGAGAACCGCTGTTTTGGGCGTACATATGTTCAATCATCGGGTAAGCCAAGGCTGGAAATTCAGCCAGAAAGACATCTCAACATTGCGTAGCTGGAATCACGCAAAATAATTTGGAGGATACTTGGATTAGATGAGCTTGTAGAATCCATGAATGGTGATTGTAAACACGGGGCAATGAGTTGCGGTGTAATGATTAAATTGGTCTTTGCCCGCGCGCAAAGAAGCTACCTAAGAAAGTTGATGCCGCGTCACCTCGAGTCCCGACGCTCGCTCCAAAGACTCCATGACCTTCGCATGACCGGTACCCATGCAGGATTTAGCCAGGGCTTTCCAGTGTGTGTTCCTGTCGAGATTGCCCGGGATGTACTTGTTGTCGAGGTAGCTCGCCAGGACGTCGAGATCCGTCTTGACGGAGCTCAGGATATCATGCTCCAGAGCACCCCACTTGTCATCATTGCCGCTCCTGATGACGTCTTTCCATGCGCAGCCAGTCATCTTCTGATATACCCGATTGTTGACCGTTCGCACGATCGCTTCGGTTCGGAATTCTATGCGCAGGGTGCGGGAACGTGACGAACTGGCTTCGTTCTCGTGAACGCTGTTGAGGTGTTGGGAGTAATTGTATCCCAAGGAGAAGAACTCTATCGGCACTCTCACTTCCTCGTCCGGGTATGCAGGGTATCCCCTGACGGGGTATACGCCCGCGGGTCGTAGGTACTGGGGCGCTGACGGGTCGATGTAGACGCCCTCTCCGTGGTCGTTGGGGAGGTGATTTTGAACACCGTGTGTTTTTGGGCGATCCGCCTTCTCCTGCCCGTGGAGCTTTCGACGCAGACTACGGGCCTGATCTCGTAGACCCCGTGTATCTCCACCTCTTCGACATTGATTGGAAGGCGTAGTTCTGCGTCATAGTTTGTTAGCGGTGAGAATCTCTTGTAAACAATCGAAATACCACTCACCCTCGACTAGCCAAGCCAAAAGACCCGTTAGGAGCTTGCACGCAAAGACGCAGTAGTTGTGCGACTTGAATGCTTTGAAGCTCTCATCTGTCACGGACCTTCGCTCTCGAGCGAGAATTCCGGGACTGATATCCCATTTGGGGCGGAAGCGCAGATGTAGCTGACCGCCCACTTCCCTCGCGCTCAGAAGCTTGTGCTGATCGACCGCTTCTGTGGTCATGGAGAATATGTTGACCATGAGCGCTGTTGTACGAGCGAAGCTCGGGTCTGGCTGTCGCGCTTGCTGGATGTTCATGTTGGCCTGGATTTGCTTGTCGTGTGCGGGTACGACGGGGAAGGTATTGATGAAAAGGCTTTTGGAGATGAAGTGCTCGGGACAGAGAGTAATTCTGAAGACGGGGTGAGGGCGGGGTGGGCGGCGCTCGTCAGTGGTGAAGCAGAGATATCGAGCCTGGTGTTTTGGTCTCGCGCTAGCCCCCCGACGCTCCTCCGCCGGACTGACAAACGCACCAATGACTATCTCTGCGCTCGCATCACTGCATCCTGATCCAATATTGATAGCACATGAATAGAGACTTTACGTTAGGAGTCACTTCAGGGGCGCCGTAAGCGTTCATCTGAATAGTCGAACGTGCAGGCTTTGAGGAGGTCAAAAGCTCTATCAAAGAGCATCGCCAGCTCAGCTGTTACATGATGGTGCAGTCCAGGAGCGCAGATACAGCGCTGTCTACATTCATATCTTTACGTTGCTCCGTGCCTGCCTTCATGTATGCGCAGAAGGAGACAGTGCTGACAGCCAACACTCTCCTCGGCTCGCAGTACTGATACGATGCTCTCATACTGCTCAAACAAGTCTCATTGCGAAGGGAATCATTATGCGAGCCCAAAAAGGAAGGCAGGCCAGGGCAGGAGTTGCAAGATGTCCCCTGGGCTACGTTGCGTCACAAAGCTAGCAATGCTGGAGCAGATAGTCTGCATTCTAGGAATGGAAATGAAGCAAAAGTCGACGCTGAAAAGACACAACGCGCTCGTCGCGATCAGATCTGGTTAATGCCGATTACTATCGCCAGCGAACAGCTGGGAGCTCTTTGTCGGCGCTTTACAGCAGCAGGACGGATGAATGTAGAGGAGATGCTGCAGGCCACAGATACCCTTGTAAGATTAGAGTAGAGGGCATCTCGTAAGCGTTCTGACTGAGCAGACGCGGAGTGATGCGCAGCAAAGGCAGTGAAGTGCAACTTCGGGAGATGGTGTCACCGAGCAAAAACGTTGGTACAAGACTCAGACAAACACCACGAGACTGCTTGAAAGCCACAGTAGAACGTTCAGGTGCTCGTTTGGGTGTTATACGAGCAGATTGAGCCAATGTTGCGATGGGGAACGCGTCATTCTCCGCACTGTCACCTAGCCAATCTCCGCACCCCCGCCGCACTTTGTCAGGGAAAAGACAGAACCAAAAAGAACAGTTCGCCTCAATCAGTTTGCTACTCTAGAGAATCGAATCAGCAAAAAAACCTGTATTCATAACTTTATAGTGCCTGGACACTGTCGTGTGGAAGACCTGGATATGTTAGCGGAAGTCTTGAAGGTAAACAGAAGAAGCAACTATCTACCTGCACCATCCTAATGATGGTGGGCCTAACTACGGTACAAAGTACACATCCTTGCCCCGGATGGTGAAATGTAGATCCATTAGATGTATTATATGGTCAAGTGGTATCTGCGGGTATAGTGGGGCAGAAGATTTCATGGCCAGTCTCGCGGGGGTGAAGGACTGGCCAGAGCGGGCACAAACATTGAGCTCGTGCCCCTTCTGAGTCCCTCACTCGCTTGGTAAGCCCCGTCACTTGTTTTGATGAGGCTGCGATGGTCGTGCCACCGGCTACTGGTGTTTGACGCGTCACTGAGGATGGCTTCCAGCTTGTCAGCGCTTTTTGACCTGACGATGGCTTTGACTTCATCAATGAGCCTTTCCCGCGCTTAAGCATGCTCTGAGCAATCTCCGCGTCTACATTATATGCTCCAGTTGCCTTAATATGGTCTAGTCAGCTCCACGAGTTTATGCGCCAGCCTTGATGTTCACATCACGTCACTCCATGAGGCCGGGTTTCATCTGCAATCTCTGTCCTTGCGGCATGTTGAAATCACAAACACGATTTATATCCGTGCCAATTTTCCGGCAGATCTGAGCCAGTGGTCTCACGGCATCTAGAAAAATGCTCAGTCTGCCAGCCTGTCGCGCAGCTTGATGCTGGTGACGTTGTGTAACATTCACGTCGTCAATCATCATGTCGAGCATGGAGGAGACATCATGATATGTACAGTGCTGTATTGATCTGCTGAGCGATTGTATGATGCCACTTCTACTACCGGAGACAGCGCGCAGGCTGATCTCCTTGCGCTGGTCTAACTGCCCCTTGCCCTACGCGCCGGCTTCCTTCCTACTTGGCTTCCTTCGAAGTGTCGCTCTGGCTATCGTTCCATATCCTTCGCATCGATGAGGGTGTTATGGGAAGTCGCGATCGGAAGGTAGGCGTGGCTCTCGGCCAAAGATGACCGAGTTAGTAGTGATCATGTAGAGAATGTAGCGATCTTTCGGCCAAAGATGATCGAGTTAGTAGTGATCATGTAGAGAATGTAGCGATCTTTCTTCGTGTTTCTCCACACGAGGCCGAGGCGTGAGTAGAGAACAAATGACTGAGCGACGACGAAGACGAGCCATGAGAGATTGATGAAGACGATGGCCGAGTAAGAGGTATAGCAGTCATGTTGTCCGCGCGGTGGACCTTGAGTCAAAAGGGATGAGGAGCCTGCATTTTGTCAATTCATTGTTTCCAGACCAAGACAACTCGCGTACCAACATAGCCTCCCTGGGCCTTCATACCGGAGTCTTCTTCTGGCGGGAGGCATGCATGTATGAGCCAGGCTTGCCATAGCCCTTGTAGTCTGCCACGACGTTGGAGTGCCACCTGCCCCTCATGGCCTCACGAAGATCTTCGAACGCCTGAGCCCATCCAAGTATTCCAGACCTCTGCTGGTACAGTCTCATGCTGCGCACTATCGTATCGTCCATTTCCTTCTCGGTGACCTTGGCGCCAGCAACGGCCAGGAGCGTCTCCACAGTGCGTGTCTTCTGGAAGACTAGGGCAAGAAGGAGCAGCGGGCTGTCGTCCTCGAACAGATGTGGCGCGTTGGTGAGCATCCATCGGTGCAAGTAGAAGTACCTGAACGAGATCTCCGTGGCGGGCCCCGTCAGGAGCATGTCCGCGTCGGCGCTCGCGTCAGCCTTGTTGGCTTCATTGAAGGGATAGTCGTGCATGCAGGCGGCCACGCTCGAGACGTAGGTTCCGCTGCCCTTCTTCGTGTGGGGAGCTGCTCTGATGCGAACGCGACAGAGCGGATGTTTGCCCTTTGGCTTGATTCGACATGCATCCTCGATGGCTGTAGGAGCGGTGGGCCATTCTTTATCCGCCGCCAATGTCTTCGTCTTCGTGTAGTAATTCTCTGGCAGAGAACTAGATTCGCGCGTTAGCTGGCTCATTGATAATTTGAGCTTCTGGTGAACTCACTTGAGCTTCGCCATTGGGTCTCCGCCGTAGTGGTTGGCGCAGTCAGTCAGTATTGTCTCCAAGACCTGCTTCTGAGTAACGATGGCCGCCATGTTGTTTGTGGAGAAAGGACTTGACTGAACTTTCAAAAGATGGCGGGTCAGTCCGAAAGTCTGGTCAAAGTTGTAAGTAGACAGGCTGCTCTGGGACTATGCGCGTCCCCGTTTACGCGCTAGTTGTGGCACTCAGACGCCCACACCGAGAGCAGATGTGAAGGCAACTCTCACTACCCTCTCCATCTTCTGCTATCAATCCGATACTTTCCCCCCACAATCATGGCCACTGAGTCTCCTCAAGCCGGCGTGCGCGTCGCAGCTACCCTTCCAGCCCTTTCTCTTCGCCAGATCCTTCTCGTACATCTTATCATATTTCAAGAGGCGCTATTTGGCTGCCATGTCTTCGGGATCAGGATATCATGGCTAAACCGAACGTCACAACCCGGTGTTCCGGAAGCGCTCTTCGACTACGATCGATCGGAATTTGGGAGCCCGGATCCAACACGACTGAGCCCAGGGAGTGAATATCGCGCAGTGGTCTTCAAGCACTATTGCGAGACATTTTGCATCATGATGAAGCCTTTCGTAATCCGGTACCTCTGTGGTAAGGAACAAGGCCCGTTAAATAGTATGCGCGCTCGAACAGTGACTGACAGCGAGCAGAGCTTCTCGGCACTGGCTACACGGTTACTTGGATCAACTTCATAGCCAAACCGCATTTTCGCATACTCGCAGATTGGGCAGAGATGAACCAATTGATATATCACTCCTGTCTATTGGTATCCAATGGTAACGGTGAGAACCACGTCTTGGATGGCACTGCCGATCAATATGGACGAAACTGGAAGACACATTGGTTCATGACAGGGAAAGAGCTTATTGCAAACTTTCTGGATCCCAAGTACTCAAACCCGAGGGAAATTTGGACAACGAACGAACAGGGGGAGGTCGCCAAGTGCGAGAGGCTTGAGGGCAAAGATTGCAGCCATGGATACTGGGCGGTCGGATACTGGGTAGTCGCGCGCAGGCGTATGGAGCAGATATTCCGGGAGCTGAACTGGACATCTCTCCGTGGGCTGTCGGACGACGATGTGGAGGAACGTATCCGTTCCCTGAGCAAGGCCAAGTTCGAGGGGGCATTTGCGGAAGCGCAGTCGAAATAGACGAGCCTTCCTTACGCGGCCCTT
>Ga0265797_10003280_pt1 | contig 26095 bp, 20 predicted proteins | sample P2T30metagenome_FD_192433 | JGI IMG/M metagenome (GOLD analysis project Ga0265797, IMG submission 192433) | Plant litter microbial communities from East Loma Ridge, Irvine, California - P2 T30 | ecosystem: Environmental > Terrestrial > Plant litter > Unclassified | place: USA: California... | reverse complement strand
GGGTTGAAGGTTGTGAGGAAGTGCGTCATGATTTGGAGATGGTTTGGTTTATAATTGCTTACTGTATATGCGCTTGTATTGCCAGACTATACATACATACACAAATGTATACACGTCGATTGCCTGTCATCATTCAAAGCTCAGCATCAGCGCGTGTGTCCGCATCAAACATGCGGTATGGTATCACCAGGCAGCTTCCATCGACGCATGGCCAGGCTTCAATGCATTCATCGCCTGCGCAAATCGACACGAGAACAGTGCGCATGGCATGGATGCAGGCAGTAGTGAGCATGCGGTCTTCTTCACCCTGGTAGCCTTGTCCAGCATGTATACCGGTTCGCAGATAAGACTCGATGCCTGGAGGACGCAGAATATTGGGCAGCGATAAGGTGCATCATGTGATACCGTGGCAAACACGTGTTCCCGCCTGCGTGCACACACAATGCTGTACACTCAACCAGACCAAAGACGATGGATGGAGGCTGCTCCGTTGGCGTCGTGCAATTTACGGCTGAGCGGGCAGACATCTCGATCCCTAGCAGCGCGCCGCCAACATTTCGCTTGAGCTCGCATGTAACTGGGTGCTTCCTTGTTTATGCAGGCTCTGCAGCGCAGATTAGACGCGGGGCGGCAACAACAACAACAACAACGAGATGGGCATAGGTAGGGGGGAAACAAGGGAATATTCGATGGCCATGCATTATTCCCCTACGATGATGATGAGATGGCCATGTATTATTCCCCTACGATGATGAGAGTCCATGCTGTACGATGAGATAGAGCGAGCTGCTACTGCAAGCCCGAGGAGAGAGAATCAGATTCAGGGCGGAAGAAGCAACTGTGCGCGCGCGCGCTGACTAGTAGTCACTCCTCCTCCAATGTGCAGCAATTCAATCATCATCATAGTCTTCCAATGTTCAATAACAATAATATCTCACACTCACACTCACCCCTACACATCACCCACCTCACGAGGCACTAACCCTGCCATACCACCCACCACGGCTATGCCCGCCGTCTCGTCACGCGGCGACCACATCGTGTTGAGGGTACAGCAACGTTAGCATCAGCGCAGCGCAGCCATGGTCCGCTTCTCGCTATCACGTCCCTTCTTCCGCCGCAAGCAGTCTGCGCCAGCCACCGTCCACTCTTCTTCTCACCACCACCACCACCACCACCACCACCCAGACACCGACAACACCTCTGTCGCCAGCACCGCCGCCCACAGCTCCCGCTCCGCTGACCCTACCACCCGCACCTCTCGTCGCAAAGCCTCCTCCCTCCACAAGCCCAGAAGCCGACAACACGCCGCGGAAGTCCCGGAGCCAGTTCCAGAGCTACGAGAGAGCTTCCTCTTGCCCAAAGACGCCGACCAGCCAGACAGTGACGACAAGAGCCCTCAGTTATCCACAGACGATTTACCGACGCCTTCCTCGGCTGCTGACCGTTCTGGAAGCGACACGCTGGCAGGAGAGGGAGAACATCGGTCCCAGCCAGCCACCCCGGACACCACAGGCAGCCCTCCGGTAGTAGCTGTCCAGGAACCATCGGAAGATACCAATGGAGAAGACGTGAGATTGCCACCACAACTGGTTGTACAAGCACCTACACCGGTCACTGAGGAAGTGCGCGATCCGATTTCCAACACCGCTGTCCACAAACCCTCACCACTCGCCCAACAGCAATCCTCTGCTGAGCAGCCCGTAGAAGCAACAGTCCCACTGTCAGAACCACCTCGACACGACTCCACCCAGGAAGTTGAGGATCGACGCCAGAGCATCGTTAACAGCGCCAATGCTAAGATCGTTAAATCGCTCGTAGACGCTCCCGCACAAAAGGACCCGCTTGCTCCAGATACGAACGACAGCACCGCACTGCCAAGTGCCGTGTTAGACCTATTCACTCCTGGCCTACCTAATATGACTACCATGCTGCAGCGCAAGATATGGGTGAAACGGCCAGGTGGCTCGGCCACTCTGGTTCAGATTAAAGAGGACGACTTGGTGGACGATGTACGGGACATGATTTTGAAGAAATACGCAAACTCTCTTGGAAAGACTTTCGATTCACCGGATATGCTGCTGAGGATCGTATCGAGAGGAGACCATGGCCAACCGCGAACAGACAGAGTACTCGGACCAGAGGAGCCTATGTGCCGAACAATAGATACACACTACCCTGGAGGACAACACGTGGATGATGCACTCATTATTGACACGCCTCCTAAGCGCACGCCCAGGCCTTCGCCACGATACAATCATTATCAGGCATATCCCATGATGGAAGACCAACGACCTGTAGAGAGCGGTTCCGAATACTTCCCGCCCATGCCTGCAATCGTGCATCCAGTCATGCCTGGTACTGCAGGCTCGCACGACAGCCGCCCGAGTGCGCATGGCGAACAACATCATCGCTCAATGTCGGTACTCAACACCGGCCAGCTGCCATTGTTGCCTTCTCCTGGTGGCACTAGACGACACCCCGAACGCATGCACAGGCCAAGATTCAATCGACAACAAACATCCTCGCCTACCATCCTACAACATCACCCGACAAATGCCAACACTGTCGCGGTTGCTCCGAATGGCACTCTAGCCCCACAGCAACAGCCCGTGTCGCATCGCGGCGCCCTCCGTCAACGCACCGAGTCGATCTCTTCCGAGCATCCGAACCCACACCACCCTAACGGTGTCGCGGCACCTGTGCCAATGCCAACACCGCCCGCCGCCGAGAAAGCAGCTACAAGCTCCAACCCACCAACGCCATCTTCCGGTCAGCCGGCGCACCAACAGCGCCCTCCAAGGCCCAAGAAGTCTAGCAGGAAGCCTCTTTCTGGTGGCAGATCTCGAAAAGACCGTAACGGCAGCTCAAACTCACCCCAACCACTCGGCATCTCTAGCATGTTGGATGCGTCGATCCCACCCATCAACGTCTTGATCGTGGAAGACAATATCATTAACTTGCGCATTCTGGAAGGTTTGATGAAACGTCTGAAAGTCAGATGGGAGACTGCCATGAACGGCCAAATCGCCGTCGACAAGTGGCGAGGTGGTGGCTTCCATTTGGTTTTGATGGATATCCAAATGCCTGTCATGAACGGTCTGCAAGCGACCAAGGAAATTCGCCGCCTGGAGAAAGTCAACGGCATCGGTGTCTTCTCGTCTAGCCCACTTGAACACCGCAAGTCAAATGGTGGCGCGATTGACAGCAACGACGGAACTGAAGACGAGGCCGAGATCAAGCGTAAGAACTCGGCCGACAAACTTCCCGAAGCCGCAGGCGGCATGTTCAAATCACCCATCATCATCGTCGCTCTCACCGCTTCTTCTCTACAGTCTGATCGTCACGAAGCTCTTGCGGCAGGTTGCAACGATTTCTTGACTAAGCCTGTGAACTTTGTCTGGTTGGAGCGCAAGGTCAAGGAGTGGGGTTGCATGCAGGCCCTCATCGACTTTGACGGCTGGCGACGCTGGAAGGATTACGCCAGCAAAGAAGAGGCTGGCAAGACCGAAGAGCAGAAGCGCGAGGAGAAGGAGAAAGACGAGAAGCAGAAGCGGAAGATGGAGAAGCTGGCCATCTTGCAAGAAAAGCAGAGAGTCAAGAAAGAGGCCGAGGAGGTAAAAAAGAAGGCCGAGAGAGAGAAAGCCGAGCAAGAAGCTGCCGCCGCACCTGCTGAAGAGAATGGCGATGCCGGCGACAAGGATGAGGCCGCTGCTGAAGTGGAAAAGGAGAAGAAAGAGATCGAGATGGGTGACAAGGCGCATCAACAGTCTGACCCAAACCCTGGCCCCGACGGCGAACCTCCTACTCTTGCGCCGGAGACGATTCCGGAAGAGGGACAATAGTCTGATCAAGAGATTCTATTCCTCGTTCGACGTTTCTTTTGTCTGGGGAACGGTTCAAAATCTATCGTAAGAGAGGGCAGGCCTTCTGGGTTTTCTTGTGTACGGGGTGGGCCAAGGGGGCAGAGAGAGCACTAGGATTTCTTTTGCTTGTTTTTTTCCTTTCTGTTGCAGCACAACATAGCGCGGCGTTCATCGGGAACTGGGATGACTGTTTTTATTTGTATAACCGGGTTTACTTTCATCTTTTTTCTTGTTGTCACATAGCGGGCTATGGCGGATTGAGTAGTAGACTGTCTTATTATTATCATTTGCAACCTTGCCTCAACTCGGTCGTTTCTGTGTGATGCTGAGGGTAGGTCGTCGCCAACGGAATTGGCAGATACATTTTTGCACATGCGCTGATAACGTCGAGCTTGTGACACCATAGTTACCATCAACCTTCGTTGCAACGCTCTCCAAAAAAACAAGCCGAGGCAAGTGCCCGGCCAAACAGCTCGGAAATCCACCAGCGTGTCCTCTCTCCGTTGCCGCCTCAATATAAAACAACAGCCTAGCGATGTGGGGTCGAGCAGGGCAGACTCTATCTAAACGAGTTGTACGTGGTCCGTCCGGAAGAAACTAATTGACTTATCAGACTACTACCGACAACTGGAGACCTAAGAGCTTTGGCGAGCTGAACTGAGGCTGAGAACCACTAGGCACGGAACCGGAGCTGAGGCTGAGGCAACCACTTTCCGGGTTTGTAATCGTATATTAATCTACTTATCAATTGCTCGCTGTTCTCTTGCGATCATGCCACTTAGAGCTAAGATCACGACAAACAATATGGCTTCTTCGACTTCGTTGCAGGAGCAGCTTGAGAAGGCGGTGTTGGAGGGCAAAGTCCCGCAGGGGGTTGTTTTTGCGGCGGGGAGAGATGGTGAGTGGTGTTTTTGACATTCTTTCATACGACATGAATAGGTGCTGGGGAGGATGGATGTGTTGCGGTTGAACTTGATGGTAGCTTCAATGGATTAGCTGACTTATCCTCGAATGATCTACAGGCGCTTTCGAATTCAGCCATGCTGCTGGCAAGCACTCCGTCGAGGACGGCGCGGCCGATATCAAAGATGACGCCGTCTTCTTGCTCGCTTCGCAGACTAAGCTGTTGACTGCGGTCGCCGCGCTGCAAGTCGTCGAGCGTGGCTTGATCGCTTTCGACGATAATGTCGAGGAGCTGCTGCCTGAATTGGCTGGACAACAGGTTCTGACTGGGTTTGATGAGGAGGACAAGCCGGTTTTGGTGGAAAGGACGGGGGGGATAACGTTTAGGTACGAATGCACATTCATTAATCACAGAGACTGGTATAGTGGTATAGCGGTACTGACTTCAACTCACCAACCAAAGACACCTCCTCACCCACACCGCCGGCACAGCCTACGACGCCGGCCACCCAACTCTGATCAAATACCAAGCCCACGTCGGCGCCCCCACCAACAACGGCCCAGACGTCGTCTCGCGCTTCTCCTACCCTCTGATCTTCCAGCCCGGCACCGCGTGGTCCTACGGCTCAGGAATCGACTGGGCCGGCCTGGTCATCGAACGCTTGACCAAATCGACCCTCGAAGAATTCATGAAGACTAACATCTGGGATCCTCTCGGGCTCAAAACAATGACTTTCTTCCCTGCGAAGCGAGAGGGTCTCGAAGCTCGCGTGCCGCAGCTATCTGTCCGCGGACCAGATGGGAAACTGTACCCTTTCAAGGAGCCTTTCCTTAATTCTGGCGCTACGGGCTGTTTTGGTGGTTCCGGGGGCTATTCTACGCTCGGCGAGTATAGAACCTTCCTTCTCAGCCTGCTGCACAACAGTGGCGAAATACTTCGTCCAGAGTCCGTGGACGAGCTGTTCAGACCGCAGCTCACGGCGGTGCAGGCGCAATCCTTTAAGGACTTTTTGCTCGGTCCCATGGGACTGTTTTTCATCGGCGAGTTCAAGCCGGAGGAATACAAGCATGACTTTGGGTTTGGAGGGGTTGTTTTCGTGGAAGGGTATGGGGATGGGAGGAGGAAGGCTGGAGCGTTGAGTTGGGGTGGTGTGGCGAATACGTTCTGGATGATTGATAGGGAGGCAGGGTTGGTGCTTACGTTTGGCACGCAGGTGATTCCGCCGGGGGATGGGAAGGTGAAGGAGGTGATTACTGTGGTGGAGAAGGAGGTTTATAAGTTGGCGGGTAAGGCGTAGGAGTTTTTACGTATTGAATTTGCTGTGTTTGATAGTACTTCGCTAGTACTCTGGAAGGATATGATGGAGGTTGTTTCGAAAGATTCAGAGGCATTAAGCTCATGTTCACTCAAACATCCCCAATTGACCGTAAGAATCTGTGTTCTGATCGTAAAGCCCGTCGGCTCCTCCCAGATACCCGAGCCAATCTTGGGAAAGATGCATGACTGGGTCTTCAACCTGGTCGACGTACATGCTTTGTAAATCGTCGTAGCAATGCAGAAACTCATTGTCCACAGCAAGCGAACGCTGGACATTCGATGCCATGAGACCAGCGGGTTGTTGCTGGCCGTTCCAGTAAAGAGGTTGTGGGTTGGAATTAATGACAGCCGTGTGTGACCGCTGCGAGGGTCCATCAGGCTTCATCGCTTCTGATATTTGCTCTGCCGTCGTACTCGATGGCGTCTGCGGCACAGGTAAATATGCGGATGGCGGCTGCATCTGCATCTTCAAAGCATCGGCCAAGACAGCATCGCTAAGCCGATCGAATACTTCGTGACAGTGCCGTAGGGCGTTCCATCTCTCTGCCACGGCCACCATAACGTTGGAACATGCTCGGGAGGTTTGAGATATGTCGATGGCTTTGGGATCTTCTCGCAAGAGGCAGCATTCCGATGATGACGAGAGGTGGTTGTGCTGTTCGCGGAAATGCCTGCTTACGCTGTATAGGAAAGATAGGCCTGCCATGAAGATAGATTGGAGGGCAATCCAGCTGTAGTTGATCTTGCGAGACTTGTGAAGGGCGGAGTAAGCAGTAATTGCCTGGATGGAAGAGTCGTAGATGTTTTGTAGCGAGTGCTGGTCGTGGCTTAGATCGGCCAGAAGAGGGCAGGGTCTCCATATGCTTAGCTTTGCATTGGCGTACAGCACTCGGTACCAGACTGGTGATAGGAAGCATGATCGCTCTGACGTGTCAGAACTGGAGTCGTCAGATAGGTTGAGTTGCGCCAGTTGCTCTTGCCAGGTTTCCAGCTTTTGTGCAAGGTCGGCCCTCAATTGAAGGGCATCTGTTGTGGTCATCGTTGGTGCACGTCGTCGGTGTAAAGTTGTGAGAACATTGCCACACAGCAAGCGATACTCGATGATGCTTCTAAACACCGCAGTCCTAGGAATTCGACTAGTAGTGCCAGTGAGCGTGTTGAGCAATTCAGGATCATCTTCATAGGACGGCAATAGAGCATCAACGTCTTCGTCTCGGATCGCCAATGGTCGACCAAGTATATTGCTAGTCACGCGATCCATTGCTATCAAGCACCAGAAGGCTCTTCTGGAAACCTCTTGCTGATGATACCGCTCGCTGGCAGCCTGATCAAAATCACTGCTCCACTTCAAAGGATACGCAGACTCCCGATGCAGACCAAGCTCCAGACAGATGCGCGCCGCAATGCCTACCAGATGCCACATGGATGCCGAATTGTCTTTGATCGAGCTGCCTTGGCGGTACTGACACAGGAGTAAAATGGCCTGCAAGCTTTCGAGACCTCCGTGTGAAAGCACATGGTCGAGTTCCTGCATCGCTCTGGCATGATGAGATTCGGCGCTGGGCAGCATTTGCCAGTCGTATTTGTAGACGCTTGCTGTGGCGATTGCTAGTACCATGTTGAAGACGAATGTCTCGTAGGAGGTTGCTCGCGAAGAATAGTAGGCATCGTCCTGATAGAATCGTTGCTTTATTTGAAGTACGGCCGTTGGTGAGAGGTAGGGGAAGGCTATAGCGTCATGTTCAAAGTACGACTTCAACAGTCTTGAAACAAGCGCCTCAGGTGGGAGTTCATGCTCCCTTCTCGGGAGATGTGTTGTTGATAATGGTGAGGATGTTATGTCTGCTTGATCCTGTGATGCCGCTCCCGGGGGTGATGCGTGTCGTGATACGGACGCATCCACGCTTGATCGCACGAGGTCTGCGAACAAGACGCCACTCGTTGAGCCGAGGTAAGGCTGTCGTTCGCCAGCAGCATTGATGGACAAGTATGAGATCTCGCTGACGGCGTCTGCCCGTTTTGGATTATCCGTGGCGTGTGAGTGATCAGTATTTGCTGGCGAGACACCAGACTGAGTTCCGACACTTCTCAGCCTGGCAAGCTCGTCCAGCAAAGTCCGATTCCGAGCCTCAGACTGGCGCAGTCTCTTCTCGACCCGTTCAACATCGTCTGAGGTAAAGCGTCGCTGTCGCACTTTATCCGTGTAGCTGCAGGAGACGTTGGCTCGAGCACATTGGCCGCACGGCTGCTGCTTGTCGCAACGACCTTTCCGTCGATAACAGCGGTCGCAGTTGGATGCCTGCATGTCAAGCTCGTGTGACGTTGTCCGTCAGCCAGCGGCGCCGACATGTTGCGTAGGCTGTCACGTCCGATATCATGGAAATGCGGCGCCGAGGTCCCGATGGTTTTGAGCCCTCTCCCCGCTCGTGCCTTCCCCAGCTGGAGCAATGTGGTGTGAATACGGAATAGCGACATCGGCCTACTTGGGTCGTATATGTGTGTGGAAGAGCAAGGGTAAATGACTATAAGCTGCGTAGCTCGGAGGAATCGTGCCTGATTGCTAAGATTTGTCTCACGTACTTGCGATGGCGTGTATATTCCAAATGTGTTTTCAAAGGCTCACTGCTTTACCCTATACCCTATTCCAATCAACTTTATCCGAATTGCAACTGGTGATAATTTCGGATTGGAACCAAACTCGATGTCTGTATTGATCTCGAGAGATAAGATTTCCCGTCAACGGAAAGCCCATTACAAGCTTTTGCCCCCTCAGAGAATACCCCCTGGGGATGCTATGAACGCCTCACGCCCTGCGCCTTCCAAAGGAATCACTCAACTTCCAGAAACACTCCTCAGTTGTTCAGATAATTCCTAATAGCACCCTGCAACTTCGTCGCGCCCTCGCCAAGCATGCTCGACAAGTTCTCCAGATCATCGCCAGCGGTGATGCCGAACTTGCGCACAAAGTCCTTTGCCGCAGTCTCCAAATCGCCATAGTCCTCGACGCCACCGGCGCCCTCCTCGTCTTCGGGACGGCCGAAGTAGGCGTTGGAAGAGATGGACTGAGCGCCTTCGAAGCCTTGCAGGCGGGTCTTGGCCTCGTTTTGTGAGGACGGGTCATAGGCGCCTTTGCCGAAGAACTCGTCGGAGGAGATGCCTTTTTGGACGCCGAACTTTTCGCGGGCGTAGCGTTGGGAGTCGTCTGGGGAGACATTGTTAGTGATCTGTCTCGAGTTCCAAGTGTGGTTAACTTTATTCGCTTACCTTCCACAGGAGCTCTGGTTGTTGAGCCAAAGCCCATGGTCTTAGCCTTAGGCGCAGCAGTCTTTGCTCCACCACCAATCTGTCCAAATCCAAGCTTGCGAGTGCTGGTGTTCAAACGCTCCATTTCCTCGTCACGAGCTCTCTGTGATCCACTGCCGTAGTCGCCCTTAGGTCGAGGCGGAAGACCACTCGATGGAGAGTCGAACATTGTAGGCGCAGCAGGTTCTGGCAAAGCAGCCTTGATCGGTGCTGGCGCTGGAGGAGTGTCCTCATCAGGGTCATATCCCAGCCTCTCCTTCCTCTCTGCCTCCTCACGAGCCTTCTTCTCGGCCTCGTCAAAGTCGAGCAGACTAGCATCCACCTTCTTGGCTCCGAGCTTACTCTTCTTTGCGCCCAAGATGTTCGATTTCGGCTTGCTTGAAGTTGTGGTCTTGCGGAGAGCAGCGGTAGAGGTTGTGCGAGATGCGGTAGGTGGAGTGGGCTCGGCAGCTGTGAGAGGGGACTTTGTTCGCGCAGGAGGACCGTTGCCGTTGGCGCCGAGGAACGGAGATGCGGTCCTGGTGATGCCTGGAGTGCCAGTACGTGAAGGCGGGTTGCTTGGTCGCTTGACAGAAGGCTTGTCCCAGGAAGAGAAGAAGTCATCTGGCTCGCCTGCAGGGGTGTTGGTGCCACTGCCTGAGTCGGCGTCGGCCGCGTCTTCTACGACCACACTGTCGGGGTTCCTTGGGAGTTGTCAGCCATGTATTCGACTTCCCAGAGTCTATCTTTCTCAACATACTTCTTCTGGTCCGCCTCGACCCTTCGCGCCAGCTCATCCTTGTACTTGTTCGCTGCGTTGCTTGTGTACTTTTGTTTGGGATCCTTGCTCGCAAGCGCTGCGGCTCCGCCATGTGATTGGAAGTATTTGGTCGCGCTCTCGTTACCGCCGGTCTTCATGCGTCGTAGTTGCTCCCATTGCCATTCTATCCGGTTCAAGTCAGCATCCGGAAGAGTTGGACTGCGCAATGCTGACTCGGTAGGTTCGGATGGTGGAACTTACGGTCGAGGTTGGTGCTCTTGACGAAGGAAATGTGCACACCCAGGTTGCGGTGGTTGGCCGAGCAGTCAAGGCAGAGGTAGATGGCGAAGGGAATCGAGGACCATGTCGGGTTCTTTGCGCCGCAGTCGAAGCAGATCTTATTAGCCTCCTTCCTCCTCAGCTGGTTGAAGAGGGTTTGTGACTCGGTCTTGGTTGCCATAGCCATGATGGGCGAGTGTGGTCGTGCTGGTCACGTGGCGAGGGGTGTATCGGTGTGTCGGTGCGGCGTGGAAGTGAATGGGAGTAGTGGGAGTATGGGGTGGGATTATGTTATTTAGTGGAGGGGCCGGCCAGGCGCTTTGAGGCTTGTTGTCAAGTTGCCCTGTCGCGGATGTGGCTGATGAGCATGGAAGTGTGGCGTTGATAAGTGGCTAACGCATAATCGTCATGGTTGTCGCACGGCAACTGAACTAGCCTTTCTGTTTTGGGCGGGGAGCTCTCTTGACATGAAACAGAGGAACTGCCTGCTCACCCTGATCCATCGTATCAATACCAGGCGTCGCTACACATCGCCTTAATCCACATAACCTCGCAGTATCACTTTGTGTGATATTTTTGGCAAAACTCGAGAATCTCGCCAACACACACTGCTCCACTCGCTTCTGCCACACCGACTGTTAGCCGTCGCACTACCGCAATACCATCGAGAAAACTGGCACGGCACACCCTGCTACCACTCTCTCTGATGAGACACAGCTCCTCTTAGGTAGCTCTCGTAGCAATTGCCAATATGGTTTACCCATCACCTCCACCGTCGCAACACTCTATCTTTACGCCAGTCCACGGGCGCAATGCACACCTCTTCCAGCCTCCGAAGGCGTCTCCATCAGTCGCGACAACACCATCGCATGCCAGCACATCTATGGACTACTTCTCCAACGCTGCTTCTAGAAAGCGCTCGAGGCCGGATTCCTCTTACCGTGAAAAAGCATTAGAAAACAATTGGAACACTCCGCCAACGTGGACTGCCACACCTCATGATGACGATGTCTTCGGCAGCGCACAGAATTCGATGACAGTCAACGAACAGTACAATCTGGCTGGTGGCTACGACACCCCTGGACTTGCCGTCAACACCGAGCTGGACCGTGTGATGGACCAGGACGCACAAGCTCGCAGGTGGACAAGGGATAGAGATGCGACATTCGGAAGCTCAGGTCCTTCCCTACAGGGTCCTCTAGCACGGGAGCGAAACGGCGTACCACGGATGGCAGATTTGACTGAAGCACAAAACCAAGTGAGCTGGACTCGTTTCGCCTTCAGCCTTGTCGGCAAGGCTTTCACTTTTGGAACGAGCGTCTTCAAGGGTTTCTACGCGGGTGGAGGGGACGGCTATACGTTCAATGAGAAGAGCGGATATGATGGCTCTTCTGGTCACACTTTCGATCCACCTACACCAGTACCCGGTCAATGGCAGGCAGACTTCTTCGGCGACTTCGAGCAAGACAACCCCAGCTCGCCGCCTTCCTCTGATATTAGACCACCAAACAAGCGTCGTCAGACCGACAAAGACGAGTGGATCCTCATTGGCACACCTGACGCCAGGGGTCCAAGCCCAAAGCGCAAGACCTCAGGAAACCAAGTTCCACAAGTTACGAAAGCAGCCGCACCACGCCCCATCGCTTCCCGTGCCTCCTCTCGCCGCAGCCTTCTTCCCACGCCCATCCGACGTCAGCCTTCTCACGTCTCCCAAGTTGGAAGTCCCGCAGCTTTCACAGCTGGCCCTGACCGCCGCGCTTCCGTAGCGCATGTGCGTTCCCCTCCGTCTAGACCACAGTCAGGCATGGGCCACCGCAGCAGCCTAAGTGCAGACCTCATGAGTCCCGAAGCCGAGCGCTACAGAAAGCGCCAGGCGAAGCAAGATCGCGTGGCGGACAAAGCGATTGGTAATATGAGCCGTCAGCTGGAAGAGCTGATCAAGCAGGGCCAGGCTGCTCTGGGCACGAAGTTCAGCGTTGAAGGGGATGTTGATGAGGATATGGATGATGGGTTTTCTGGGGGAAGGTGGTAATGCTGCTATGCAATGGGATTGACGGCCGGTACACTTTTCCTTTCTATTTTTGTTTGGGCATCATACAGCGCCCGGGGTTTTCATTTTGGAGTTCTTGTTTTGGGGATCACATTTTCTACTTCGGAGGCACAGGATGATACCCATCAGCGGTCGGAAAGACTTTCGCTTTGCTTCTACTTTTCTTCCTCTCGTTGGTAGTCCTACTTAGGTAATTCAGAATGACTTTATTGGCCTTTGGGCTCATGGCAATTATGACACGCTTTTGCCCGCCATACTCTCAATGGATTTACAGCACTTCAGGGAGTCCTTATCATGCATGCTTGCTACTTGTATAATAATTAGAGTCGCGGCAAGCGAAAGCTTGGTACGTAGACTAGTAAATGTCTCATTCCATGTATAGCGATAGCAGCAAGCGAGTGTGGCGCACATGGATGTGGTGGAAAGTGGCTGTGGCTGTGCTGTACAATGACGAGAGAAGCCGAAGCCGATGCGGCCAACTATAACCAACCATTCACGAATTACACTCTGCTTGTGCTCACGACACTCAACATAATTACCTTGTCCTCTCCGCCGGGTAGTCTGATTAAAACCTCTGGAACAAAACCAACGTACTCTCAGCCTTTGGGACTGGCGGTCTTCTCCCCACCACAATCGCTGCCGTCTACAAACGCAACTCTGTCCGCTCGATCGGCCTCTACTGCTAGTCAATCTCCAACCCTACGAATAGGACCTCGTTTAGATCCGGATACTAGGCATCCTCCAGCGCACTCCCATACAAACCAACTCACGCACCACCGCAACCATGGCCCAAACCGAAACCTCAATCAACATCCCGCAACTCCTCGCCGTCGCCCTCGTCGGCTTCTTCGCCATCCGCTGGTACTTCAACAAACCCCCAGGCTCTTCCGCTCCCGGCAGCAGCAGCAACATTGCCGGCTCCTCACGCAACAACCGCGCCGTCGACCCCGCCCAAATCACCCAAGTCAGCGCCATGTTCCCGCAGCTCGACCGCCGCAGCATAGCCTGGGACCTGCACCGCAACGGCGGCAACGTCGCCGGAACCTCAGAGCGGATCCTCAGCGGGAGAGGTCTGGATGCGCCGCCGCCGAGTTTCCAGCCGCCGCTTCCTGCGCAGGCGGCGCCGGTTGCGCAGAGTGCGGCTGGGGCGAGCAAGGGACAGCCGGATTTGATCACGAGGTATGGGCTGCAGGGCAGGATTAATGACAAGGGGAAGGAGGCTGTGCGGAGCGAGGAGCAGAAGAGGATGGCGTGGACGAGCGATAAGGCGGCGAGGGCGGAGGGGTTGAAGAGGAGGAGGGAGGAGATGGTTTTGGAGGCGAGGAGGAAGATGTTGGAGAAGGATGCTGCGGCTTGATAGGGAGGGGAGTGTCATGTGAGGGTGAGGCATAGGCTGTGCAAGAGCAACGAGTAGATCTTTGATTTTGTTGTCTCCCTGTGGGTTTAGCGCTTTCTGTGAATATACATGCATGATTGATTGATGGGAATGAATTGTTTTGATTGGCATTTGCCATTCGCAGCGCGTTGGTCTTGTTTTGTAATAACTCGTGATCGATATGGCTTTCTAAATCTGTCTCACAGTCTTGCTATTTGGGAAGTCGTGACATTCCTGATATATGTAAATATATATCATTAATATGTTTCCTCATCACACGACTCACCCTCGGTCAGTCAGCCCTACGCCACGATTTGGATCGCCCTCGCTCTCTCCGCAAGCACTAAGACAAGCTTCCCGACCGACCGCCGCATCCACGCTGGCACGTCCGCGTCTGGCATAGCGAGTCTACTTTCGATAACTACCACTGCAAGCTATCGCAATTGACCAACACTTTGCGACTTACTGGACATTGTACATACCATTACCTCTTGCTGTACTCCTACTGACCATCCAATCGCACCGCACCGCACTCACTGGCGACCGACTGGCTGCGCATATCGCCCACACTGGATCCCTCACTTCGGTACGTCGCAATCTTGTGCATGAGGATAAGGACTGCTGGCGGATACATCTTGAGTGTGCTTCTGCTGTAACGAGAACAAAGACCAGAGTCGAGCAAGAATACAGAGGCACACAATCATTTCATGAGCTCTGCTCTCAAGCTAGCTCTCGCACAACGCCCGCGCCAACGCTCCTGCCTTTTGTCTCACTTGCCCAGACGCAAATTGCTAACCTCCACGACCAAACAGTCGACCGCTTCTCCCACGAACATGCGATCTATGAACATGCCCTCCTACGCCTCCCAACAACCTCAGCAACCCAACAGCGCCTCCGCGCGCCAAACGCCGCGACTCCAGAACACGCAAAAGCCAGGATTAGGCAATGGCACGGGATGGGGGTTCGGACTGCCAAACAACTCTGCTGGAGGAGCTGTTCCTGGAGGCTTTGCGGGCGCCGCGGCTGCGGGAGCTGCGCTGGGATCTGCGCCGGGACTGGGTCCAAGGCCTACGCAGTTGAGCGGGTTTGCTCAGGTTATGGGTGGAGGTGGATCGCAGGCGCCGATTGATATGAGGTGAGTTGATGGCGCGTGTTTTGTTTGCGGGTGCATGCATGTGGCAGCTGGCGGATTGTGGGCCGATGTGGATGCTTGCATGAACATGCCGATTGAGATGGTTGTTTGTGCATGCAGAACACTAGGCTGGACTATGCGGCACATGCACATGCAGAGACAACGACGGCATGATTGCTGTTGTAGTCTGGCAAGAGATGGCAGAAGATGCTGCTCCATGCCACTACTTGCCCACATCATCCGCACGGCTGCCACATGAGCTAGCAATGGCCACATCACTGAAACCTTCATGGGCGGAGGGTTTAAAAACTGAAGCTCAGAGAAAAGCTGATGCTCTGAGAAAAGCCGCCGCTCTCAGAGAAGCCGATGCTCTGAAAACGCGAGTGGATGCTCCAAGTACACGAGCTAACTTTTATAACAGTGATTTTCCATCGCTCTCTGGCGGTCCACAACCAACGAACAATGCTGGCCAATCAAGCTGGAACAGTAACATACTCCGCCAGCCGCCTGCACAGCAGCAACAGCCTATTCAACAGCGAGCTCCACAACAGTCACAAGCGCCTCAACCTACTCAGCAACAACAGCAACAGCAGCAGCAACAACAGCAGAGAGTACCGTCTGCGACCCTCTCCCAACAATCAGCAGACCAACAAGATGACCAACAAGCGCAGCAGCCAGCGACAGATCAGTCAAACGGTGGTGGCGATGAGTTCCCGCCACTTGGTGTACGTACCAATGGCGAGATGTTTGAGCAGTCGAATGGACATGGAGGTGTGACTCTGCAATCACCGGATGGCTCTCAATCTCAAGGCAACGGGCAACAAACCCAGCTTCCGTTCCGTGAGGCGAGCAACGCACCGGCACAGTCTCAACAAGCCCCTATAGGACATCCGCTTACACAGACAACGTCACAGCAGGTAAGAAGTAGCACCTGAACTCGCGACTAAACTTCCATACTGACGATATCATCAGCAACAACCTCAGACCATCCTGGCAGCAGCAAATCAGCCTGCAGCGCCGAGCGGTGGTGTTAAGCGCTATGCAGATATGACTGAGCAAGAACAATGGGGACTCGAAGCCCTCTCGGCGGCGTATGAAGCACGCAAGAACCTCGAAAGCGGACAACCTGTGGACGAGACACTACCGCCCATCATGCGATCCGCAATTTTCTTTGGCCAGGACCTGAGTGCACTCGGCATGGACCTCGACAGCATCGATCCCATCTATCCTACATTCACGCCATTCCCAGCCATGAATTCTTCCGGCAGCACATTCGACTTCCACGACCGCCATACCATTCCGGACTTCCAACTCCCGGGCGCCTACACAGTCAACAACGTCCCGCCATTGGCAGGACGCGTTGCTGCACTGAGCGATGGTAGGTTCTTACGTTCGACCTCAGATCCTGTCGTTCCAAGCTAACTTTCCAACAGAAACCCTCTTCTGCATCTTCTACCAGATGCCTCACGACATCATGCAAGAACTCGCCGCCCAAGAACTCACAGCACGCGACTGGCGATGGCACAAGGTGCTAAGGCAGTGGCTGCAAAAAGACACCCGCGAGGCGAACACCAACTCCAGCATGCCAATCCTCGACCTATCGAACGGTGCGCCCATAGCTGTTCAGCCCGTGCGCGTCAGTGAGCGCGTCGAGCGCGGCGTCTACGTCTTCTTCGATGTCATGAACTGGCGGAGAGAGAGGCGTGAATTCGTGCTCAACTACGACGAGCTCGATCAACGGTTCGCTATGGGCGGCGCGATCCAAGTCGCCAACGGAGGACCGGTGATGCCGCCTGGTGGTGGTGCTTTGGGTAGCGTGCCTGGCGGTGCGGTGTCTCAGAGTGGCATGGGAAGCAGCGGTATTCCCGGTGCTGGTTGAAATGTCTGGAAACGCGACATGATTACGTAGTTGCTGCTGTATAAGTGGTTTGAGGATGTTGTATAACAAACAAACAAACGTGAGCTAATTGCGGTCGATAGCTCTCTATTCGACAATTGTCTTATTTCGTCTTCAAACTTCTCCGTATTTGTGATTGCGTTTTGGCGCTGCGAAGTCGCAAACGTTTGACCCACAATAAGAGTTGGATATCGTTTCCAGCTTCTGGCCAGACTGTCGAGGCTGAAGCACCCCCCCAAGATATATGTAGTCACACAAACCACATCCGATGGACCCTACCGCGGGAGGTTGTTAGCCATGAGGATTTAGACGGCACATTAGCCATGCATTTGTATATTTACGGAAACTGTGAACCATCCTCGGCAACTTTGCACTCGCACCCCTTCTATCCTCTTCAATGATGTTATCTCCCGTTCCTTGAATCTAGGGCATGTTCTCCAAACCAACGGGAAAGAATTCGAGAGTCGGGGATCTTTCTAGGCTACTTGGAACGGATGTTCATGTCTATAGAAGAAGTGGGTTCTTTTATTCTCATCTAGGCTGATTCAGACTATTTCCTCTTGTCTCTGAGAGTCATTGCCCAATCATAGCTCGTCTGTCATGGGCAAAGTCAAGTCCCCTTTCAGCAGGCTGAAGAGACTCGATGGTATCTCATGATCGATCAGGAATGTTGGTTTGAAAGGTTGCATGTACTAACTGGCGGTGAAATTTATGAAACACAATGTCCAGACGTGACCGACAATATCTGCAATTTTTTAGCGCTTGCCAGAGAACGGTGAGGAATCTGAGGATTCGTTCGCCTATCATGCAGCCCCTCCGAATGAAGCCCACAAATCGCCAGTGTCTTCAGAAGTTCTCCTTGAATCCTGCTGAGGTAACGGCGTGTCTCGACGGTAATAAGTCTTCACCCTTTTCGGGCATTGATAGCATTGTTTGATTAATTATCGACAGGCTCTTCCTTGATCGTGACAACCTCGCCACTTCCACTAACCTCCACACCCTCCCCATTCTCGCCTCCCATAACGACCCTCTTCACCCCACCCCCTTCTCTCTTGACCTCAATGACCTCAACACGCCTGCCCCTCGCAGGCCTCACCTCCGACGCAAGAACAACCGTCTCAATCCCAGCGGGAACCCTCTCATCCTCAGGCCCCCACGGCAAATTCTCCACATCAATCTCCCTATTCAATAGACTCTTGAGAATCACTTCCGCACCCGCCTTACTCATGACTTGGTTCGCTTCTCGGCAGCGCTCGCTACAACAACATTCTAGACAGCCTTCGTGGCAGTGACATGCTTCCACGCGATCGCACGCTTGGGTTAGTAACAAGTCGATAAACTCGAAAGCTTTGCTTGCAATTCCTGTGCCGCCTGCACCGCCTTTTGCATCGTAGAATGTGAGGCGTGCGGGTCGCTTGCGACTTGACTCTTTCTTGGCGAATTCTTTGATGGCGACTTTGCACTCGGTCTTGACATCGCCGGGCATTGAGATGACGAAGTTTGGCATTAGACTGAGGATGGCGTGCTCGGCGGCATGGATCGCGCCGGCGAGGTTGAGGCGGCGAGAGTTCAGGATCTCGACGGCGGATCTGGGGACGTCGAGCCACATGCCTTTGCTGAAGAGGATGATGGGCGGGTTGTCGACTTGCACGGCGTCGAGGATGCGGCGCTTTTTGTCCACTTTGAAGAAGCCGAATACGTTTTGATGGATTTTGATGGCGCCGAAGAATGCTCGTGAGAGTGAGCCTGGGATGCGACGGATGGCTTCTGTCTCGACGGGGTCGATGTCGGTGTAGTCGCGTTGTTGTGTTGTCCAGTCTACTTTGACGTATTCGACTTTGGCGATCATACGTTCGGGGTTCATTTCTTTCACGAGGTACGTGCGACCTTGATGCAGGAAGATGCCGCCTTCGTAAATGGTGAAGAAGGCACGGCTGGCCTCGAGTTCTTCCAGCACTGTGTTAGCATTGTGTGTGGTGTCAATAATGGCGAAATGAGAGTCCTCGGTGTCGCGGATGGCAACAGTGCGAGAGGGATTGGGCAGGAAGCGGTCGTCGGTGTGGTAGAAGCCCAAATCGTCTTTACGCAGCCTTTCTGCGCAGATCTCGGGGAGCTGCTTGGTGAAGTACTTTTTGTCTTCATCCGGAACGATCGGCATTTCATGGGCAGCGCATTGTATGTGGCCTTCGAGCACGAGCATGTTGGTGAGATCGACCTGCAGCTCACAATTAGGCTTCGTGAAGATTTCATCTGGATTCGCCATGTAGTATTGATCAGTTGGGAAGCAGTCTCCGACTAGAACTGACAAGCTGTCTCTGTTTCTTCGTCCAGCACGTCCAGATTGCTGTCGCAAGTTGGAGATGGTATACGGAAATCCAACGGTGATGACAGCGTCCAGTGAACCGATGTCGACGCCCAGCTCGAGTGCGCTTGTGCCAATGATACCAACAAGCTTGCCCTCAAACATTTCTTTCTCAATTCGCCGACGGTCTTGTGGTGTGTAACCGCCGCGGTATGCCATCACCCGTGCCATGACCTCGGACCTTTCCAGCGCAACGAGCTCCGTCTTGATCGCGGTCGTCATGATTTCACATTGCTTCCGAATCCTGCAAAACACTATCACTCGGACGCCTCGCAGGATCAATTGACAGAACAGTCGAGCGGTCTCTGCGAAAGTGTCTCCGCGACCACTGGTCGGATCGTTGGGGTCTTTGAAAGGCGTGTTCCAGCACAAGAACTCTTTGCGGCCGCTGGGTGATCCATCAAAGTCCACGAGAGTCACATCGTCCAAGCCAAAGATGGTCTTCATGTGCTCTTCCGGATTTGCCACCGTCGCACTGCAGCTAATAAATTGAACCTTCCGGTTGCCAACCGCGGCACAGATGCGGCGAAGACGGCGCATAATGAGAGCCACGTGTGCGCCAAAAAGTCCGTTGTAGACATGGAGTTCGTCAACAACAACGTACTTTAGGTTTTGCAAGAAGCTGCGCCACTTCTCTTCTTGTGGCAGAATGGTAAGATGAAGCATGTCAGGATTTGTGAAGATGACACGAGCTTCGTCGCGGATGTAATTGCGCTCGCTCATTGGAGTGTCTCCATCAAAAGTATCACAAACGAGATCTTCCAAACCAGGCAAGAAGCCGAACATCTCTTTCAAGCTCCGCCGTTGATCTTGGGCTAGAGCTTTGGTCGGGAAGATGTACATTGCTCGCGTCTGACGATTGTCCTCCAGCGCATTGAGCACTGGAATTTGGTAGATGAGCGACTTGCCTGAGCTTGTTGAAGTTGAGACGATGACATTTTGGCCTTCATGCAGCGCATTGATGGCTTCTGTTTGGTGACTGTAGAGCTGCTGAATATTGCGAGTGTTGTAAAGCGCATTGACAAGATCCTGACTCAATGGGAAGCTCAAGTCGCCATATACTGGTTCCTGAGGATCGAAAACACGATGACCATCTGGGACAATTTGCCCAGTGTACCACTCTGAAGTCTTGAGCTGATTGACAATTTCCGGGATGCTTTCACGTTCGGTCGGGATTGACTTCGGCAATGTGTCTTTGACGGAATCTGGAGCTGGCGTTCCATTGCGACTGCTTTCGGGCAATGGCACAAAGCTTTTGTATTCATCTTCCAGCCTCTCGACTGGGTCAACATTCTTTTCGGCGCACTCGTTCAACCATGAGTTGACCGCGGAGGTGAATTTGTTGTTTCGCTTCTCGATCAGGTTCATCATTTGTTTCTGGCTGTACACTGGCATCTTCAGATCCTCTTGTCGGAGCTTTCGAGTCGCTTTCGTCGGCTCTCCAGTTTGGGCATGTTGCACTTGTCTCTTGAGGTCGCCGTCAATGAACTCGAAAAGCAGAACTTCGCCCTCGTCTTCTTCTTGGCCTGTGGATGAGCCTTCCTCGACTCTATTTTCCTCCCGAAAATTCATGGGAAAGAAGTCCTTTGCCCGCTTCCCTTGCATGATGTTCTCTTCACCCATCAGACTGACTTGCAGCATGTGTTTGTCGATGTACTGGAAGTTGATGATCTGTGGCACAAGCAGCTTGATCTTGGCGACATCGTCTATGGTTAGTTCTCGTTTGATGTTCGCCTCAACAGCACTCTTGATAGTCTCGAAAGTCGTGGCTAAGTGTTTTCGAGTGCAGCAGAATGTGTACACAAGATTGAGTGCTTTGTGCGTTTGCGCAAGCTTCGTCAGTGGTTCTGGCCATGGTATTGATGTTTCGATAAAAGTAGAGGAGCTTTTGCGCTTTAGTGTTGGTTTCTCGCCCTTCTTCGGCGTTCGCTTTGCTTTCTGTCCTCCATCATGCGTCTTGGTCGGCACTGATGTGGCGGTGGCGGATTGTGTGGTTGCAGGAGTTTCATCATCGTTCCGTTGTGCATCATCGCCAGTCTCCGTCTGAGTTTCCGGAACCTCTGGCTCAACTCGTTTGCGCTTGCGGTCGTGGACGACTCGGTTGGAGACAGTGGCCGCTTGTAACTTTGTCATGCTTCAAGCTCAAGCTGAACGAGCTTGTCAATTCTATTGCATGTTCCTGCCTTTGCAGCCTGACGTTGCAGTCGTACGATATCGAGGGATCTGAGAAATCGTCCTGTTGATGGCGAATATATTGATTCAATGACTAGGCCTGTGATCAAGGAGGTTGTTCATATATTCAATCTTCGCCTCGTCGCATTCCTCAAATCCAAAAATCGATGACGACAGATTCCACGCGACCAGCAACGCGCAGCCACGTGACTTCGGATAGATCCGAATACTGCAAATTGCTTCGACTGCAACGAGCTTAGTCCGCCCCAGCGCGGAGGCAGTTAATCGCTCACGCCAATCTTCTTACCCCGGCGAGGCCTTCCGAACAGCGACGGCGATTATTCACCCCAAGTCCTCCTTTGCAAATAATTTGAAGTAACCGGTATTCACAACAACAAAATATACTGCTGCTCCAGAGATTCCGGATCTCACTTTTACTTTCGCGGCTGTCCTCACCCGAGGCTATCACTCTGGACACTTGCAACTAGCTTTTGAGGACATTACTGCCGGCCTTATAAATATTCTGTAATCTCTGGACACCCGATTACTGCATAATCTGGTCCCATCGTCTCTGATTCTACTTTCTTGTTCGACTTCGCAAAAGTAACTACGCGACTGGATCACATAACACCAAGTAGCTCAGTCGCCTTACCTCACAACACATCCAACCATGGCGCCACAGTCAATACAAGCCCAGCTCGATGCTTTCAACCCGGCCTCTGCTGGTACATACAACCCTGGCCAAGTCGTCATCTTCTTCGACCACCGCGGCTTCAAGACCGAGCACGATGCCATGGGCCGCTTCCAGAACTATTGGCTAAGCACGAAGTACCGTCTCGGATGGCCTAGCATTTGGTACACGAGCGATCTCGAGCCTGGCAAGCTGAGACTCGTGTGGTACACTGTAAGTCTGGATCTTCATGTGGCATCTTCCACGAAAAAGACTGCATACAGCCAGCTAACAAACCCCAGCACGCCGGCGCCGAGGGCTCGCGCGAATACCCCCTGCACATGGCCTACACGGTCAAGGAGATGTACGACCATCTCGCTACCGAAGGCTTCAGGCCCATGATCATCGGCTGGTCGCTTGAGAACCCCTTCCCCATGATCGGAGGTGTCGAGCCCCCAGAGCCACCAAAGATGCCCAAGATCAAGCGCGCCACTACTTGGAGCAACACTTCTGCTGGTCACGGTGCGGACAGCACTCCCCACGAGCGTGTTATCAACATCATCAAGGCCGAGGAGGAGAGAGAGGCCAAGGCTCGTGCTGATCTGGTGAAGGCTGAGATGGTGAGAGAGGGGCTTTCTGACAACATCAAGATGTCTGCTTGTTGATTGAGTGGTATCGCATTGTCTACCGGCGCAAGGGCTGCAAGCATTTTCCAGGCGCATTGCTTTATTTTGTACTTGTTTAACTATCCATATATGTAATAGCATGATTCACCTTTCCTTGGCGCATGATTGTATTTTGTTGTCTTCTCCATTCATACACGCATTGGTTTCCTGCTTTCACTCCGCGGCCAACTTCATTTCTTCATATCTCCCACCCTCCTACCTAACATACCCCTCCCACTGCATCACCATCCAAGTAGTAGTAACAGTGCTCACCATCAACGGCCCAGCAAGCCCCCTGCCCAGCTTCGCCGTGCCATACACCAACCACTCAAGCGCAAAGTGCGCAAACGCGACGCCGAATGTCCAGAGCGTGATTTCGTACACGGCCGGGTTGTCAATGTGGTATGCGCCGTACAGGCGGATGATGGAGCTGAGCGCCGTCCAGGTGCCGAAGGTGCGGGCGCTGAGTGGAGTGACGCGCGAGGGGGTGGTGCCGGCGTAGACTTGCTGGGAGCCGACGAGGGAGAAGTAGGCTTGGATGCTGTTGCCGAGGGAGACGATGGAGATCTGTGGGTTGTGTTAGGATGCGGGTTGGTTGGTTGGGGGTTGTTTGAGGGGAGTTTTTGGTGGGACGTACGAAGAGGAGCCATTTGGGCAGGAAGCCTTCGGCGGGAGGGAGGTAGGATGTGAGGGAAGTCATTGTGACTGAATATACGTATTGGTTGTGTATACCAGTGTTGTGGTCTTCTTCAATGGCTTTTGGTTGGAGGTGTCTTCAATGGCTGGCTTCTGGCTGGATCAACAGTCTGCAGACCCTTGTGCTTGCCCAAACAAACCCCACGCCTCGGCTTGGTGAAGGCGGATGAATTTCATCACCCTCAACAAGAGCTATCGAATGTCCATTGCAGGTCGTTAGACTGTTTGACCAACATACCAAATAGTTGACAGCAATCATGGACAAGCTGAACCCAATCGACCCTTGGGCCGCGCCCGCCACCCAGGCGTTTGCCTTCATTGGCGTCCTCTACGTCTCATACAAGATCTTCTCCTTCTGGAGGCTGATCGCATCTCTGTTCATCCTGCCCGGACAGTCGGTATGTACCAACCATCCAACACTTCACTCTCCTCAGACTAATGCTCTATCAGCTCTCCAAGTTCGGCAAGAAGGGCACCTGGGCTCTCGTGACCGGCGCCTCCGACGGTCTCGGCAAAGAGTACGCGCTCCAGCTCGCGCAGAAGGGCTACAACATCCTCCTCGTCTCCCGCACCCAAAGCAAACTCGACACCCTCGCCTCTGACATCCAGACCAAGCACAATGTCGAGACCAAGACTCTCGCCATGGACTTCGCTGCCAACAAGGACAAGGACTTCGACAGCATCAAGAGCCTGATCGCAGACCTCGACGTCTCCATTTTGATCAACAATGTCGGCCTCAGCCACAATATCCCCGTTCCCTTCCACGAGACGTCACCTCAAGAGATGCGTGATATCATTACAATCAACTGCATGGGTACCCTTCGCGTGACTCAGCTCGTCACGCCCGGCATGGTCGAGCGCAAGCGCGGACTCATCCTGACCATGGCATCTTTCGGCGGCATCCTGCCCACTCCCTACCTTGCAACCTACAGCGGTAGCAAGGCGTTCCTGCAGCAGTGGTCTACCGCTCTCAGCTCTGAGCTTGAGCCTAAGGGCATCAAGGTCCAACTCGTTCAGTCCTACCTCGTCACCAGCGCCATGAGCAAGATCCGCAAGACTTCGCTATTCGTGCCCAACCCCAAGCAGTTCGTCCGCGCCGCTCTCGGCAAGATTGGCCGCAGTGGTGGTGCCCAGGGTATTGCCGCCACTAGCACCCCGTACTGGGCCCACGGTGTCATGCACTGGGCTCTCGCTACCTTCACTGGTACCATGAACAAGGCTGTTCTTGATCAGAACAGGGGAATGCACATGGACATCCGCAAGCGTGCTCTGCGCAAGGCTGAGCGCGACGCGAAGAAAGCGTAGTCCTGCCGCCACTTCGCGATCCGATGGTGACGCGCAATGTACACATACGAACTATCAAACCACATATCAATACAGCTCGTGAAATTCATATTCAGCTCTATGCTGGCCGATTCAACCCCTTCCATCTGTGCTCGAAATCCTCCTTGGGTATATCGCGCACCTTCTCCGTCCTCTTCAACTGCACGCCGCTTCTGTCCTCCCACCCTTTCAGACAAGCAGTATGATCCGCCGCAGGATCCACCCGATCAAGACCATACTTCAAATAAGCCCTCAGCATCTCCGGCAACCCAGTCTCAAACTCCTGCTTCGCCATAAACTCCTGCGTAATCCCCAAATCTTTCACCAGCAACGCCAGCCCGAAACCCGAATTATACCGCCCCGTCAGTCCGTCGCGCCGGAACGTGTCCAATGTCGGGAAACACACTCCGGTGCCCACGTTCAACACGTCGATCATCTTTTGAGGATCGAGGCCGAATTTTTGACCGGTTACGAGGCTGTCTGATAACGCGCAGATGGACGAGGCCATGATGTAGTTGTTCAGCGTTTTCATCGCGTGCCCGGAGCCTAGAGGACCCATGTGGAAGATGTAGCTGGCCATTGTCCGCAGGATGGGCTCGACCTTGGCATACGCGGCCTCGGAGTCGCTGCCTACCATCAAAGTGCTCTCGCCGGCGTCAGTGGCGTGCATGTAAGTCTGTGTTATCGGCGAGTCGACAAGCTGAAGCTGATGCGCCGCGAGCTCTTTGCCTAGAGCTTGCGTATCGAACGGGCTCGACGAGCTAGTATCGACAATGATCGTCCCCGGCTTGAGCGCAGCAGCGATTCCCTTCTCGCCGAGCAAGACCTCGCGGACAATCTTGCCTTGCGGAAGCATGGTGATGATGACTTCGCAGTCAGCGAAAGCCGACGGCTCGCCATTCGCAGCGGTCGTGTTGTGCCATTCGAAGGCGGCTTTTTGCGCCTTGCTGGCATCTGCGTCGTGCACGATGAGGTTGTAGCCCGACTTGGGGAGGTTGGAGGCCATGCTGAAACCAGCGTTGCCGAGACCGATGTAGCCTACTGTTCTAGTCAGGGGGTTGGTGCTTGTGGGAGGCATCTTGGAGCGTGTGATCTGGTGGTATGGTTGTTTTTGAGGGAGGTGTTGCCGCGCAGATCGGTGGGATGAGTTGCAAAAGAGCTCTGCTATGTTGCTTCATGACAGGTGAAGGGCAAACTATTGGCTCTTAAAACATGACAGGATCTGGGAATAAGAGCTTCATCCAAACCTTGGAATCGAGCGACGTGTTGTTCCCGAAAGTTATGGTTTGCGGCTCTGTTGAGTGTTGGTCGATGAAGGCGCCGTTCAGAGAGTGGCTTTGGACGG
>Ga0265797_10003279_pt1 | contig 26114 bp, 25 predicted proteins | sample P2T30metagenome_FD_192433 | JGI IMG/M metagenome (GOLD analysis project Ga0265797, IMG submission 192433) | Plant litter microbial communities from East Loma Ridge, Irvine, California - P2 T30 | ecosystem: Environmental > Terrestrial > Plant litter > Unclassified | place: USA: California... | reverse complement strand
CCTCCTCACTCCATCAAAATACCCTTCTGCACAAACCACGCCTCAATCCTCTCCTTGGCCTCTCTGTCAATCTCGCAGAACGATAGCATTCTCCCCCATCTTCCCCTATTCCTGTCCCTCCTTCCCGTCCTCACAACCGGCATCTCCTCCAACCCCGCCACCTCCTTCACCTTCTCCGCACTATCCAAAACCCCCTCAAGCCTGACCAGAAAAACAATCTCACCCTCCTCATCCCCAGTCTTCTTTATAAATGTAATCCTTGGCTGGAAAATCTGCGATAACCTCAAACTGTGTTCGTACGTCTCTCGATCATAGCCTAGAGCCTCTTTGGCGTCCTTGACGAGAGACCAGTGGTCCTCGGTTATCCGGTTGCGGGTTACTAAAACGAGGTATTAGATGGTGACAATCATATCTTTTCTTTTTTTTTCTTTGTGGGGGGGGGGGGGGGGGGTTTACGTACAATCATTGCGTTGGTCGCTGATGAAGCGGGTGGCTTCGCTGTGGCTGTAACGGAAGAGCTTTTCCCATCTCTGAAGTGTTATATTATCAGGGTACTCGAATGCTAGTTGAGCGTCGGCGGCTGATGCGGCTTGCGCCATACGTTCAACTTCTTCCCAAGCAGCGTCTTCCATGTCGGGCTCGGGCGTTGAATATTTGGTATAACGATGGTATGATGGAGATGTTTGGGTGGCAGGGCAAACTTTGTTTAGGAAGATGGGTATTCATGAGTCCAACTCATCGCACTTGTTGAGTCCGGAGAATGGGAAGGCGCAGGTCATGACACCGAAGGCTGATGCTTCTTCCATGGCTCAGGGTGAGAGGTAGCTGCTACTGTTTTGTGTCATAGACAGTCGGAATTTTTTCCGATGACTGGTATTAGCAAGTACGATGATAGCGTGACGCTTGCTCATGCGATCAGAAGAGGGAGAGGTTTACAACGGGGTAAAGGTGTGTAAAACAAACGAACAAAAGGCATTTATCGTAGCCTCAGTTTGAGGACCACATGTATCATACAGACAGAACGATATCCTGCTTCTAACTAAGATTACATATTCAGTGACACAAGTCAACATACTCTCATGTCTGCGAAGGTCCTTCACCTTCCTTTTTAAATGAGTAAGTTTTCCACTGCATTGGCGGCTCCACTTGAGGCTTCTTAAGCTTCCCACCCTTGCTCAATTGATTCGCATCACTCGCGCGATAGCGGCGTATTTTCGGTGTGGTACTCTGCATAGTTGTCCTAATGAGTGGTTTGCGTGTAGCCACATCATCGACCGACCGATGGCGCGGCTTCCATGGGCCCGCAGCGTCTTCAGTGCGAGGACGAGGAGGGGATGTGACGCGTTGCAAGAAGGACGACTTGACCTGTTGTTTTTTAGTAGGAAGGTTCGCTTCCATGGCTTCTACCATCTCGTCGCCGGAAGATTGGTTTGGTGATGCTGCGGGTGTGTATACGATTGACTTGTGCGTGACGTCAAAGTCGTAGGTTTCTTTTAGGTACTTTGCAATACCTTCGTTCTCTTCGTCTGTGCCTTTGCCATAGTGGTTCTTCAACTCCTTTGCTATGAGAGTATGGAGGATATGTCCTTCCCAAAGTGGTTGCTTTACTTCTTCGCCAAGGCTATCAGCTTTCGGCAGTGTGACGACGGCCTCCCAATGCAAACCCATAGCAGCCAGCCGATCTTTGTTCGCCCAGCCCGTAGCGCGTAGAGGAGTCTTTTGGACGAATTGCTTGACACGTTCCTCGAGGTTGTCCCAGCTAACAGTCCACACAAACCATGGTTTCAACATTTCTTCCACTGCCGTAGGGAAGTCGCGGAAATGGCGTGTGGAGTAGAAGACATGTCTCATCTTGCCTACCATGAACTCCACATTCATGCCTGTAATGGTGGGATTTACGCCCACACGACGCAATAGTTCACACCAGTCCTCGGTAATGTTCCTCCGGAAGTTAAGGGAAAAGATGTGCAGGCGGTTGATGAGACGGCACATGACTACGCGGATTTCTGCCTCTGTCAAGTGTCCGGAAATGTCGATGCAAAGCTCACTAAACAGAGTTGGATGGCTTTCGGTGAGCAGACGTGACCGGGCTTTCTTGAAAACGTAAAACGCGGGCCTCTTTTCGCCAATAGCATCAATAATTTTATCGAACGGTTCTTTCAACGCGACTGCGTATTTCATCTTTTTTAGTGCTTCACGTAGGTGAAACTCAACCTGCTCGACTTTCCGGATATCGTATGAGGTGCTTTCTATTTTTTCTTGCGGGTCGAAAGGCGGCACTAACCCGGCGCCTCGTAGAGGGTTCATGATGTCGCTGGGAAGCAGATCACGGCTGTTGGGACTAACACCTATGTATTGTAAAAAGAGCCGGTAGTTCTGAGTTAGGAAGCGTGGGTCTAATGTGATTGCCCTCTTCGCTCGCTCAATGATCTTTTCCCTCATCGAGGGCGTAAGTGACCCATAGAAGTCGGCAAGGACCTGCTGGTCTTTGAGCTCAGGTGCAAGCCTATCCTCAAGGCCTAATTCTTTTCGGCATTCGGCAACTAGAAGCTCCATATTGATACCAAAGTTTGCTGCAGGATACGGCAAGTTTGAATCGATGGCTCGGTAGGTATCCTTCGTTGGGTCTTCGTAATAAGCCGGATCTTTCTTTACGAGCGCCTTGACCTTGGCCAGATAATCCAGTCGTTCCTTTTCGCCGGGAAACAAAGGATAGTCCCATACGGACCAAAGCCCTTCGTTAACCGCGGTGGGGGTTTTAGCCCTTATACTTGTGTAGATCTTTTCACCTTTCGGTACCCTGTATCCTCCATCGATATAAAGCATCGTTGGCTCTGTGGATATCTTGTGCTCTAGGCTTTCAACCTTGGCAACGAGGATAACGTGATCTGCGACGGGGAACTCGTGTGTAACTTTACACTCCATTGCAGCTAGTATGTAGTCTTCCCAGATCTGCGGCGCCAAAGACGGGGTAGTAGGGTTAGACTGTGACGGCTCTTGGGGATGATGAAACTTTAGTTCTTTCCTCCGTAAGCTGTACGCATCAGGGTAGTTTCCGCGAGAAAAGAGGTCCACAACTTTTGCGCCGCCTCTATCGGCCGCTGGAAAATGAACGCGGAAGAGGCCATTGGCGGCTCGTATGGAGTCTAGTGTTTTCGAAGGTTCCTTAATGTTGAAGGAGATTGTTGGAGGGTCTAGCGTCACGGTGCATAGAGATGATACGGCAACACCCACAGGGCCATGCTTCTTGCCAGCGTCGGTACCCGCAACAGTAATGATAGCCACTGAGCTAGGAACGTTGCGCATGAAGCTGCGTACCGAGTTCTTAAGTGCCTGCTTCTTAAGCTCTGCCTCAGACGATTCAAGTGATATGTCCTGTTCGTCCACACTTGACTGCGTGTTCTCTACCTCTTCTTGTATGCTATGCGCTGACTGTGATGGCTGCTCTCCTCCTATCTGTGGTATACTCCTCCTATCTTCGGTAAGAGCCGTCGCCTGCTCATCTTGGACCTGAGATTCAGTCTGACTTTGTTGAAGGAGACGAGTCGCGTGGTAGTGCCGTGGAACCAAAATTCCGTTGCGGATATGTGAATTATTTCGGGTGCATTGAGAGGCGAGGGCACAAGGGCGTGAGCGCTCTGCATTCGTATTAACTATGGCTCATTTCAATGGGGGAGTCTATCTCACGAGTATGCAGATTCCATCTGTAGAAGGCCGCAAAGAAGTGGGAGGCGGGGCGCTGTGAAAGTGCCATTGTCACAGTAAGAAGCAGTCTTTTAGTGTCGCATGCTCGGAACTATCACAGCAAGTCAATATCGAGCCAGAGAAATGGTGCCATAATAAGAGCGATGCAATGCGAAAGAAGGTATTGCGCGTGCAAGAATCGTGACTGGGATGTGGGAAATCTTACCTAGCTCCGCCTAGACCTCCGTCTCTTCTCCGCAACTTTGACCACCAACAGCAACACCACCCCCGGCATACACGGCCATGGTGTCTCCAATCCCCTCAATGAGCGCACTACGCGCCCTTCGCCAATCAATACAGCCTCAAATACGACCAGCAAACCAAGTGCGACATGCGACACTCCTCCGCCGACCGAAGCGACCATACACCTTCACCCAACTCATAACCCTCTCCGACGGCAGCTCCTTCACTGTACGCACAACGAATCCTACGCCAGTATACAAGAGCGCCAAGGATATACGGAATTCACCCCTCTGGAACCCGAGTTCGCAGAAGCTGCTGAATGTAGAGGAGGACGAGGCTGGAAAATTGGCAGGTTTCAGGGCAAAATTTGGGCGAGGATGGGATGCGGATACTGATGCGGACAAGGTGCGTCTCCAAGAGAAGGTTTTAAGATACAAACAGATTAGCTAACTGGGCAACACAGGGCAAGCAAGGGGAAGATCATCTCTTGGATCTGATAAGTAGTCAGGGCAAGTCGACAGGAAAGACCGCCGATGCTTCCAAGACCCCGCCTGCGAAAGCGCCCGTGTCGACACCTGCGAAGAAGTGAGAGATGCTTTGGTCAAGAGAAGAGGACCGCGTTTCAACGCACACTTTATGCACAAATACATACATGTATCAGAATCTGTACCATAGAGAACACGAGGCGATGAATGCAGACCATGCACTTTTATCATTAACCAATAGACTCTCTCCATGAATCTTTGTATAGTACGGTGAGAAGATTCATACTTACAAGCACCATCCCCGTCAACCAGCAAGCCAGCAAAAAAATTCCTAGACACAAAACTGTCACCCCCTAGCTCTTAGTATTCCACATTTCCTCGTTTTCCAACAAGCTGCGAACAGATTCAGCTCCAGCATGGTGAAATCAAATTCTAACCGCAGCAAAATCACTTCTACTATATCCTAGAACGAGCATTAGAGTAACATGAAGGTGCCATAACTAAAAAAACGTCAACCCCAAAAGGGCTGTGAAAGATTTATGCAAGGACAAGGCTACGGAGAGATAGTGGGTTTGTGGAGGATATTAGTGAGTTGAGGCAATAGGATGCTGGGGATGCAGAGGATGAGATGGCTACGTGTGTGATTGTTTACTTTTGGGGGATGAGAGCTTATGGGAATGACTTCATTGGGATTGCTTGTATCTTCGCCGGATTAGTGTCTTAATGTGTACTTTGTGTGAAAGTGGAACAGGTAGTACATAAACTGGTACTTGGCTACTCTTCAACAAACGTTTTGTGCAATATGTTACAGCTTAAACAAAACAATCTCAAACTTTGATATGCATCTAACTTCATACTCGGAAGAATTTCAATTGAATAAGCCTTTGCCGATTTGATTGTCCACTCCAAGCCGTATATACTCCATAGGCTCTCGTATGTAGCATATTACGGAGTTAAGGGTACCATGCAGATCCACCATCCAGCAACCGACCCAGACACGTGAAAGCGCGTCATCACTCATCGAGCACCTCCAAAGCTCAAAATGTAAAATCATAATACCTCGATCAATTGGCGGAAAATGCTGCTACTTGGATGAATGCAGACGCGACACGCTATTCAGATGCTTATTGCAGGGACCGAGCCGGCTGACCCGAGCTGCAACACCGTCATCTTCCCAGCATTCCGCCAGCTACCATCATGACCTTTGGTGTCACTTGAAGCTCTTCACGCTTTCGTCTTTCTTCCTAGATACAAAACCACGCAAACCTAGTCTTTTCTCGAGGTTTTGATCAACATGATGCAATACTTGCGCATCGCCTCATTGCTACCGCTCGCGGGTGCTCTTGCGACCAACGATGCGTCTCGCGTGAAGCAGGTCGCAATTATAGGTAGTTCATTGATCCGACCAAAAAATACAACTCTCATAACTAACATATTCCAGGCGCGGGAGCAGGCGGCTCATCAGCTGCATACCATCTCGCCCAATACGCCGCCGAAGCCGGTATTCCCACAAACATCACCGTCTTCGAGCGCAACAATTACGTCGGCGGTCGTACAACGACGGTGAACCCATGGGGCGACAAATCCATTGCCATAGAGCTCGGTGGCTCCATCTTCGTGCAGATTAATCACATCATGGTGAAAGCCATGGAGGAGTTCAACCTCTCTACTGCAGACAACAATCTCGCAGCGACATTCGGGATGCCGGATCTGGGTATTTGGAATGGACAGGAATTTGTGGTAGTGACACAAGCAGGAGATACATGGTGGGACAAGGCGAAGTTGCTTTGGAGATACGGTACCGCGCCGTTGTGGACCAACCGGTTGATGAAGAGTGCTGTGGGCAGGTTCTTGAGCATGTACGAGGAACCCGTATTCCCATGGAGGAGTTTGAGTGACGTCGTCGAGCGGGTGGGACTACTAGAAGTTACGGGCGTAACAGGAGAACAATACTTAAAAGCTAACGGCATCGGTGAAGCATTCTCCAAGGAGATAATCCAAGCCAGCACACGCGTCAACTACGCATCGAACCTACCCTACATTCATGGCCTAGAAACAATGGTCTGCATGGCCACAAAAGGCGCCATGCAAATCTCTGGCGGAAACTGGCAAATCTTTGCCCACATGCTCAAAGCCGCCCAAGCGAACCTCCACCTGAACACTACGGTATCGCAAATCTCAAAGCAACAAAACGGCACCTACGTTATCACCACAAACACCAACCAACCCAGCCTTTTCGACGACGTCATCCTCGCAGCACCCCTCCAATACACAGACCTCGTCATCGATCCTGCGCCAGCCCATATCCCAGACGAGATACCATATACGCACCTTCACACCACGCTCTTCGCCTCACCGCATAAACTGGACCCAGCAGCATTCAACCTCCCCGCCAACAGCCCCGTCCCGCGATACGTACTCACCACGCTACCCCTCTCGGAGCCCCCCACCGACAACAGCGCAGGCTCTCCAAACGTGTACAGCGTATCCCTCTCCTCTACGGGGATAAACGCGCTTTCCACGCCGCCGCGACCGGAATACATTTACAAAATCTTCTCGCCCGAGCGCGTAAACGCAACGTTGCTATCGCACATCCTGGGCCAACGCGTCGGGGAAGAAGAAGCGGAGACGGGAAGCGTAGATGGCGCGGTGAGTTGGATTCATCATAAACTTTGGTACTCGTATCCGAGGGAGTATCCACGGGTCTCGTTTGAGGAGCTGCTCCTGGATGAGAGACTGTGGTATACGAGTGGGATTGAGAGTTTTATTAGTACCATGGAGACAAGTGCGTTGAGCGGGAAGAATGTGGCAAGGTTGGTGAGGGATGGGTGGGTTGGCAAGGAGGGGTTTGGCAAAGAGGTGAAGAGCGATGTGGAGATGATGGTGCAGGAGGAGCTGTGAGTGAGTGAGTGAGTGAGCTTGATTAGGTTAATTTGTTAGAAGAGAGAGGACCTGAAATACGATGTTTATTCAAAGCAAACAAAAAAGTAAATGCAATGAGCATATGTCTATGCTAGAGTGTAGATTCTCCTTGTGTTGTATAGAGTTTCCCTTTTCCCATCAATTCCAAACATAAGTCTACGATGGAAGCGCAAGGAAAGAAAGGAAGAAAAATAGAAGAAGAAGAAAAGTTTGAAATATTCACCCCAAACCGACTCCCTCCCATGAACGCCAGAAAGAAAGAAAGAATGAAAAAAAACTCCAAATTGTGTGACCGCTAAAATATCCCAGCATGTTACCTCTTGGGCTCAGCACTTTCCGCATCATCATCGTCATAAGTCTCGTAACGTTTTCGTCATATAAACCAACCCCCTAGCGACTCCAAAGTCTTTTCGCTTTGAGGTTCCCCATTTCCATAAGAATCTATTACAATTACCTCAACACACGAACCACTCTTATTCAAATGGCAAACTTGACCGTCCGCTTCGTACTTCTAGCAGTAGTAGTGGTCGTCACCATGTTCTTTACAGGCGTCACTTCGCGCTCGACAGTAGGTTCCCTGGACGGCGTGCCTCGGACACCTCCTCGTCGGCGCTCACTGCGTTTTGCTCTCGCATCTCTCATTTCTCTCAACTTCCATTCATTGAGCTGTTGTCGGCGCTTCTGGGACCTTGCGTATGCCAGAGCAGGCGTAGGCTTAAATCCAATGCCATTGAGCCCCGTGCCATCATCATCTGGGTCGGTAGCCGGGTCGGCCAAATGTCCCGTGATCTCGCTGTCCTGCCACGTGAGGCCCGACAGCGGCGGAGGTGACGGCGACCTTGTCCTCGGACGCGGCCGCGATGAAGAGGTCTGATTGAGGACGGGCGGCTTCTGTTGTGTCTTCGCAGATGTAAGGGCTTGCGTGATGGTGGTGGTGGTGGGCGATAAGCACGTCGACCGCGCCGAGACAAAAGTCGTGGGCTGTGTTGTAAACGAAGCGATATCTGGCAGCAAGCGGGGTTGCGACGCAGGAGGCGTCTCTGGTATCACCCTACAGTCCTCGGACCCAGACGTAACATGTACAGTGTCCGCAACGCTGCGGTTCTTGCAGTTTGCCGCTACTGGACGCCCGCGTGTTGTGGCGTCTTTTCCTGTTGTTGGCCATACGAGGCTGTCGACTCTGGTCGCATCTAGCTTTGGCTTCTTGCGTATGGCGTCGTCGGTGGGCGTGAGCGGGGACATGGGGATGGCGGTAATGGTGGCGAGGGTCATGCCTCGCAGCTGGTCGGCGACTGCATTTCGCGGACTGTCCGGGCCCGATGAAGGCCTGTGGTCGCTGCGCCGTGGTGTCGATGCCGGACGCAGGGCCAGGGCGGTATTGAGCAGTGGAGCCGGCGGTGGCTGGTCGCGCTTACGCTTCGGAGACGGGTGTGCGAGTTGCATGGGCATTTCGCCGGTAGAATGGGGGAGGGGGGAGCCAGAATTACATGAGGACTGTTGACAGAGAGCCAAAGGTTGTTTGTGTAGATGGGGAAGGGTATTGTCGTCTGCCTTCTGGGGGGAGAGCGCGGGACCCCAATTCCCATACCATCGCTGTTGGTTACGCGAATGTGGGGCAGATGCACAGGCCCGCGGTAGGGCTGAAGGACCCCTGGTTGGAACCACTGCACTGCTGCACATCATATGCGGACCATGTGCCGACACTGGCTGGTTGGCCTTGTGTATGCCCACTGCCTTTCAAACGCCCGCATCGAGGATGCCAGGGACTAGCCGCTGCTGCTGCTCAAACCTTCCATCTATAATTAGACTGGCCCTCCTCGTAGTCTGACGTTTGTCTGACTGTTCAAGCTCCCTAGTTCCAAAACATACTCGTCAAATTTCACACGACAGCACCCAAAGGACGCAATACTCATCAAGAAAAAGATCGGAGAAATTAGCGGCTGACAATGCTCATGACAAGCATGCCCTCAATGGATTGTATGATACCAGGACCATCAGTCGGACTGGTATCAGAATGCAGGTGGTATAATGTACAAGAACACAAAAGATGCAGAGTTTATTCCCTCGTTTTCCCACCCGCTGCCTATGACTTGAACGTCTTACTCCGTCCTGGTATCTCCTTCTGCGCCCTCGGTAGCCCCTTGGGTGCATCCGTCATGCCTGAGAAGGGCGCAAATCCGGCACTCTTCTTCTTCTTATCCTTCTTCTTTTTCTTCTCGTCGCCATCTTCGGCATGCAAGACTGACTTCGCATTTGCGTAGTCAAACACCGGTTCGGCGTCGCCAGCAGCTGCTTGGGCCGCAGCATCGTCTCTCTTCTTCTGCTTACGTGCAGCTTTCCTGGCCGCTTTTTCGCGAGAATGTACTGCGTCTAGGCTTTCCTCGGGAGCGTCTAAAATGATTTCATCCTTGGTCATGGGGTCCAGGCTTGGTGTTGAAGCCGTTTCTTCTTCTGGGGCGTCGCCTCGCTTTCGCTTGCGGCCTCCCAGGTGTTTTACGACAAACGTGTCGGTTCGTTCGTCTTGTGCGGGCCGTTCATCCTTGGGAATAAACATGTGTTTGGCGTGTTCGGCTTTTGGTGTAGTTTGAGCGGTCCCGTTTGCATCGGCGAATATGTGCGCGGTAAGAGGTGGCAACGGCAGGGCAAGATCAACTTCAACCGGACGGTCGTTGTTGTCTTGCGAGGCTTGCATATCCTTTGATAGCTTGCCCCAGAATGCAGATGCTGGGGCCCGGACAGCCTGAACATGCACAATTGTCGGGTGAGTACCTGTGCTAATACGTCTAATGACTGTGGGGGCCTGAGCAACCGGTGCAGCGGCAACTTCTGCTACCTTTTTTGCAGCTTCAGACTCGGCCCATTCTGCTCTTTGCATATCCGCTATCGCTTGTAGGACTTCGTGTAATTCTGGGCCACTTGCACCCCTCTCCTTAGCCTCCGCAACTACGCCCACAAGCTCATCTGCATGGGCTCGGATAATATGCCCGACGTGTTGGATGGCGTTAAAAAGACCGACCTTGTTTGAAGGCATGTCACGGGCTACGGAGAAGACGGCATGGTTTGGCATGATGAACAATGGGCTCTCGTCCTCCTTTCTACCGAGAGTGTCTCTCCACTCGTGAACAGCTCGGAAGACGGAGAACTGTTCCCGTGTGAATTGAGCGGGCGTCCTCGAAATCATCTTGTACCAGCCAGCGGTTCCGAGGCCCATTTCACTGTCGTATATCGGGTGTTCGTATCGTTTCAATGAGGTCTCTTTTGAGTTCTGGAGCACATCCCAAACCTTGTTCTTCTCTGGGTTCGAGAAGTCCGACTTGTGGACTAGCTCATTGCGCATGTTGTCGTATACATAAAGCAGGAAGTGGGTATCTGCCCGCGCATATTCGAACAATTCTTTGCTTAGTGGTCGTTGACGCCAGTCTGCAAGCTGATACTGTTTCTGGGCTTTGAAATTGACGTGTAGCTCGAGCAGGTAGGCCAGACTAGCAGCTTGGTAGCCAAGGGCCCGGGCAGCGTGAAAGGTGTCGAAGAGACCGACTATGTAGAGCCCGAGGTCTCGTTGAAGCCATATGATGTCCATGAATGCGCCGTGGAGAACCTTGAGGATGCTCTGATCTGCGAAGACCTCGTTCAAGCATTCCAACTTCCGCCGCCAGGGTTTGAGTGTGTCGACTATCCAATCCTTGTCGCGCGTACTAATTTGCATCAGACATACCATGCCGATGTAGGTGCGATTATCGTGGTGTTCCAGGTCGATTGCGATTTCCTTTGCAGTCTTTAGCTCTGAGAGCATGGTTGCTAGTGCCTCAGGGGTGTCGACAAGAGTAGCAGTAGTTGATTCAAAGGGGGTATATTGTTGCGGCTCGGCGCTCTCGTACACAGTCGATGGGTATTCATACTGTTCGATCTCGGCTTGGTAAGGATGCGGGTATCTGTCCACAATAAGCACATGACATACACACATTACAGGCGTAGAGAGCATACTGTTCCCAGCCCCGCTTATCCTTGAAGGTCTTCAAACATTCTTCCAGTGGGATCTTTGCATGTGGCTTTGATGTGAGTAATGGGCGGAAGCCACCTGTCTCGTCATTGGTGGGCAAGTGTTCGAACTTGAGCTGGGGCTTTGGGATAATCTTCTTGTCGGCAATGTTTGGACGAGGCTTCACAGCTGCCTGTGGACCGGTTAGACAATGCGCCGTGCTTCCAAAGTGCATTTCCCCTTACCTGTTCGCCTGCTGGGCTCAACCGTCTCACAAGACCCGTGTACTCGTCAAGGCTGGTGTCTGCCTTTTCAAGCAAGCTGTCGATGACATCAACAACCCCCCTCCAATTGACGTCTATAGCTTCGACATCGGGTAGCTTGGGACCTACAGCGTCCGAGCTTGCTGCAGCATTCTCGAGAAGCCGTTGCGCGATATGAAGGAGGCGCGCATTTTGGGCATCTAGCTGCTTGCCAACCTCAGGATTGAGCGATCGTTGAAAGGCGATGTCTGCGCTGCCGATGCACGAGGCAGAGTGCGTTGTCGATTTCAGGGCGGCCGAGATGTCTTTCTGGAGCGTCGTGAAGGAGTCCATGGCGACCTTACTGTGCGCTCATCCTCGAGGACAACAATCTATGACGCGGTCTAGGGTGGCGTATCGCCAAAGGTTCGTGGAGATAGTGCGAGTGGGAAGAATGCGCGTGTCGCAAGTGTTTGGAGAAAGAAACCTTCAACTATTCCCTTAGCGCGCTTTTCGCTACCCGCTATCGATAGTTGCGCAACCCTCCACTCCGTCATGCCTCGCCTGACCTGGACCTCACTTGACCAACACACCACCCAGAATGTCGGCCTCATTAGCACCAGAATGTAATCAAGTAAAAGAGTCAGCTTAGATATTCCAAGTATGCCAGCCACATATAGCTGATATGCCATAGGCGCTACGACAACTGTTTCCTCAAATGGTACAGCGAGAGTATGCAGTGCATCAACTAGAACATGCACAGCTGGAAGCGCTGACAATACTCAGAGTTCCTCAGAGGTACTGCTACTACCGACGAATGCAAGCCGATATTCGAGCAGTATGAGAAATGTCTTTCAGTCGGTCACCTTGTCAAATCGACCTGCACCATCTAACCGTCCAAGCAGAAAGCTCTAAACGAGCGAGGCATCGACAAGATGCTCAAGGAAGTTCGAGACGATAACAAGGAGAATGATGCTGAGCATATGAAGCCGGTAAGCGCAGGCTCCCGCACATGATAAATTCGAAGCTCACTGATTCTGTAGAATCGATGAGACGAAATTCCAGGCGCGCGTGTTCCTTGATAGATTCTTCATAAATATCCCATTTGCATACGTAGTCGACAATCGTAGTCTTGTGTGTTCTGTTTCCAGTCGCAGTAAGTTCTTCAAAGCGTAGTCAGGGGGAACGCTGACAGGATTCGCAGTTAGCACGCAGGATTGCAAATGAACATTTCCACATCAACACTACTACGTGTATCATTCATCTGTACAATACTCTTTGCACGGCCCATACTTTTTACAAGCCTTTTTTACGGAATCTTTGAGAAACGTCGATTCGGGCCAGTTCTTTGCACTAGACCCCTAGATGACGACATAGTCGGAAGCTGCAGATGTACTTCGGCCTTATTGCCTATTCTCTCCACTCTGAGACCCCCACAAGTTAATAAATCCCCTCTGCTTTGTTTCTTCGTTGAATGGTCAACTACATATCAGTTCCTGCAGAAAAGATGACAACCAAAGTTGGTCTCAGCGTCCCAATGCCGCTCCTCGCTCCTGCGACTGCCACCTGGGCAGCTCCCTTTGCGGCCTACTACATTTTTCTTCAAAATCGCATTGTGTACCAACGTTTTGCCACGAAGACGTAAGTGGTCCTGAGTCGACCAACAGCAACAGTCGACTAGTATTGACGATTACCAGCCGCATTGGGGACAAGTCAAAAGATTCAGAGGGTGACGTAGATCCTCTCTATGTTTCGACGCGCGCACAGCTCAACTTTGCTGAGAATGTTCCCTTGATCCTTGGAATCGCACTGCTCGCCGAACTCAACGGAGCAAACAGGTAACGTTGCCAGCTTGGGACCTGACGACGCGTTTAACAGCTGTTCTAGGTCCTATATCAATTATGCACTGGGCACTCTCTTTGCTCTGCGTGTCAGCCATGCTGAGCTGGGATTATTGGTCAAGAACACAATGGGCCCTGGGAGACTTGTAGGATACTGTGGCACCCAGGCGGTTCTTGCCGGGTTGGCTGGATATGCTGCGTACCTGATTAAGGATTTTTGGATGATTTGAACACGTCTGCTACAGTAGCGGTTAGTCAGACATAGGGCTAAGGTCCTACGCGTAGTAAGAGAATTGATGGATGCAACATCAGTGGCTATATGAAGCTATAGGGCTACGAGGCTACGAAGCTATGAGGCCATGCAGCTGTGTACATAAGCAGGCGGCGCCTATGTGAGATTGAGGCGCATTACGTAGCAGCCGCGACGCCAAGGCGTTCACTGTATGAACCTGAGTCGAGCGAATCCCCGCCAAAACGTGAAGCCCATCCGTTGACATTATTGCTACACGCGATTCCGACCGACGCATCTGTGCCCCGCCAAAACCTCCTGAACTCACATTCATACCGGATCCAGCCCACCAAGCTGAGGCTGTCCGGCGGCGCAATGGAGGCAGCATCTGCGCGCATGGCCGCCCGGGATCGTTACGGCGCATTCGGGGAGGCCCCAAGCTCACCATTGCAGCGCTTCATATGTAAGCACAGGACTGCATGGCTTCATACACGCTACTAACACGCAGTAAATAGTACAGGCGTGCGATCCGCAAAATTTCGAGCCTAATCTCGCCCTAAACCTCGAGATCTCCGACTTGATCAACAGCAAAAAAGGCTCCGCGTACGATCAGGCCACCGCACCACCACAGACGGAACACTAATGGCTCTGCAGACCTCGGGAGGCCGCCGTCACTATTGTACACTATGTCAATCACCGCAATCAGAACGTTGCCCTCCTCGCACTCAATGTACGCCCATACTGCCTGCCCCGCCTCGTATAGTGCATAGCTAACTATCAGACAGCTCCTGGATATTTGCGTCAAGAACTGCGGTTACCCATTCCACCTTCAAATCAGCACCAAGGAGTTCCTCAACGAGCTTGTGCGCCGCTTCCCCGAACGTCCCCCTGTGCACTCGTCCCGTGTCCAGAACAAGATCCTTGAGCTGATAGAAGAATGGCGGCAAACAATATGTCAGACTTCACGGTACAAGGACGATCTGGGCTTCATAAGGGATATGCATAGGCTACTCAGTTACAAGGGCTACATCTTTCCAGAAGTACGCAAAGAAGATGCGGCAGTATTAAACCCAAGCGATGTATGTGTGATGGGAGTGTAGTTTGGCCATGTTGCTGACATTGCACAGAACCTCCGATCAGCCGAAGAGATGGCTGAGGAGGAACGAGAGGCACAATCCGCAAAACTGCAGGAGCTGATCCGTCGCGGAGGACCTGCAGATCTGCAGGAAGCGAACAAGCTCATGAAAGTCATGGCCGGATACGATACACGGAACAAGACCGATTGGCGCGCCAAAGCTGCAGAAGAGGTCGGGAGAATACAGCAGAAAGCAAGAATACTCGAGGAGATGTTACAGGGCTACAAGCCTGGAGACGAAATCAAAGAGGGTGATGTGTTTGAGGTATGCTCCATGGCATCTGGCAATATCATAGTCTTTCACTAACGGCACCCGAGGAACTTGCCAATGCCCTTCAGAGCGCGCACCCAAAGATTCAGAAAATGTGCGAGGAGGATTCCGAAGATCACGAAGCCGTAGCGAAGCTTTTTGAGATCAACGACAGCATACACCGGACGATAGAACGATACAAGCTCTTCAAGAAGGGCGATATGGAAGCTGCGAACAATATTCCCCAGGGCACGCTGGGCCGCAGTGGTGCTGGTGTATCACAGGGCCCAAACAACACTCTGAACTTGATCGATTTTGGGGATACAGAGCCCACGCCTTCAGCACCGGAATCTTCACAGGCCCCGCAACAGCCAACAGCTGCGAAAAACGCGCTCGTGGACGACTTGTTGGGCTTGTCGTTGAGTGGAGAAACATATGGACAGTCCGGAAGCATATCCCTGGGCGGATCGAATGGCTCAGGTAAGTCGCTTACAACCATAGGTCCCCATTCATCCGCTGACTTGACTAGTTTTGGGCATGTCCGGCATGGCCGTACCACAATCCCAGGCCCAACAAAAGGCAACTAACCAAGCCATCACTGATCTCTTCACAACAAAGCCAAAGTCCAACCAATCTCAGATAAAGTCACCTCTACAGTCTACGTTTTCGACACCACCGCCACAACCTTCTCGCACGCCAGATCCTTTCGCTGCACTCGCCTCCACACCACGGCAAGCCTCACCATTCCAGTACCAACAGTCGATCAAGCCACCAGCATCAGCACCAGTACCAGCACCAGCATCCGGCGCTGTTGATCTACTGGGGGGCGGCACCTCGGCGCCAACAACAAACTTGGTGCAAAGTGCCGACGCTTCGAACGACGACGATGAATGGGACTTTGCTTCATCTGTACCTGATACCTCGCAAGAAATTACCGTCACCAACACTACCGTCAATGTTCTCTTCAACATTTCGCGAGAGACGGACACTACCCTTTTGATCCAATCACGAATATCAAACAACACCCCACTACCAGTATCGGCTTTAACACTACAGGTTGCTGCATCCAAGGTACATATTTTACATTGATAATTGTAAAAATGCAGTCCGCTAACAGCCGATAGGGCGCACAGTTGCAGCTGGAACCGCAGTCTGGTGTCAACCTTGGACCAAACCAGAAATTCGGTATTACTCAAAATATCCGAGTGAACAACGTGCAAAGAGGATCAGGCAATAGTGTCAAGATGAGGTGGAAGGCGTCATACTCTGTCGGAGGACAGCAGAAGAACGAGATGGGGGAGATTCCAAGTCTTGGTGTTTCGTAGCGTTCGTGATAAAAGCGTTACGAATATGGTCTTGTGGAGGATGCGTCCGAAGTATCTGTAGTGGAGGACTATAGAATAAGTTTGATCTTGTTCTCATCTACGTCTGTCATCCAACTGGCGAGGAGTGCTGTTCTGGGTGGCGGGGGACGACAACGTCATAATACTAGTGTAGCTTATCGATTGCGAGGCTCAAATGTAATTCCACTTGCCCCTCCAGCTTTGCGACTCGTTTGCCTTCAACAGCACCAGCACCGAAATCTCCTTTACCCATAAATCGCATCAGCACGTCAATATGGTCCGGCATAAGAAAGACTTCAAGGGCAACAACAAGTTCAGAAACCCGGCCAAGGCACGCGCTCCTCCCCGCCCCCGCCGCGCATCCGACGCAGACGAGAACGACGGCGCGGAACCGAGACCCGCAAAGCCCGAGTTCAAGGCCGCATGCTGGGACCTTGGACACTGCGATGCTAAGCGTTGCTCGGGCAAGAGGCTGATGCGCCTCGGCATGATGCGTGAGCTGCACGTAGGACAAAAATTTGCAGGCGTTGTAGTCAGTCCCAAGGCAAAGAAGATTGTGAGTCGCGACGACAAGGATCTCGTGGAACAGTATGGCGCTGCCGTTGTAGAAGCGAGCTGGAACAGAATAGACGAGGTGCCCTTTGGCAGAATAGGAGGCAAATGCGAACGTCTCCTACCCTACCTCGTTGCTGCGAATCCTACCAACTACGGCCGACCATGGCGGTTGAACTGTGTCGAAGCGCTTGCCGCATGCTACTACATTTGCGGACATCCAGAGTGGGCCGAGTCGATACTGTCGACCTTCTCTTACGGCCAAGCATTTCTAGACATCAATGCAGCTTTACTCAAACGTTACATGGCATGCGAGAACGAGGAGCAAATCAAGAAAGCTGAAGAAGTGTGGTTGGAGAAAATTGAGCGTGAATACAACACAAGTCGTGCAGACAAGGAAGATGGTGTCGAGGAGGACATGTGGGCGGGAGGGAACATGAATAGGCGAGTCATTGACGAGTCGGACGAGGATGATGACAAAGATGGAGAAGGTGACGAGGACGAGAATGAAATCGATCCCCGGAATCCTTACGATATTCCAGAATCATCAGACGATGAAGAGGAGATGGCAGAGCTAAGGCGCAGAGTCCTTGCGTCGAAACCCTTTACCAATCCTGCACCCAAAGATGATGAAAACGAAGATGAAGACGAGAAGAAGGAACCGGAGCGCATACTTAGGACTGAACCTGCTCCCAAGAACTCAAAGACTGGCGATGAGATTGACAGCGAGCCCGCTGAAGACGACGACCAAGATGATGATGAGTTCGATAACTTCATGGCCGCGCAACCTACTACAGATCGAACGGGTATTCAGAGCAAGCAAAGGGCGAAGGCCATGGACGGCAAATACAAGGCGACCTTCTCGAGCGGCAGCGTCAAGGCGCCTAGCGGACGTGGATACCAATGATGCAGCAGGAATCTCGGCAGTATGCTCAGGTGAGATTCTGTGTAGCAATCGAAAAGGTTGGAGCGCATGCATAGGTACCCTTTCCATGCATCATGGAAGCTAAACTCCTTGCCACCATGTCAATATTCGCAACAAGTCATTATTTTTGCCTTGCTTGCAATGCGTGGATTGATGTCGTCTCGTCATGTAACCTGATCAGGGTCGATGCTCCGTCGAAGAAGCTAATTTGCATTAACCAAAGACCTACACCGGTGTAGTAGATCAGTCGCCTAAGGAAGTCTGGCCAATTGCGATGCGCTTGATGGATCTAGACTAGTCGGGAGCTAAGATAGCCCAAGGCGATCATGTTTGTGCCGCAAACCCCTTCGCGAAACACCACTCCAAACCTCGTTGTTTGACCATCCCGCTTCGCTCAAGGCGAACTTCAATAAACTTTCCCGAAAGCTTCACCTGCAAGACATGGAAAATGAGGCCTTGACTCGAATGACTTGGTTCACCGGCTGATCATCGAGCCCATTATGGTAAGTAACTGACTATTCATGCAGCTCCGTGGACACGATGTGGGTAAGATGGAGCGGGACAAAGACCTAGAGCATATGCCCCACCATGTTACCGGAGTTGAGCAGTCGCATGATACAAACACTTGAGTAATGTCCGGTTTCCCGACCTCTCCTCGAACGGTCTCGCCATGCGTTGAGCAGTCTCGTAAGACACTAGAGCCGATCTTTCCGGCATCCGTATAAGGCGCAAAACAAACGTTTGCCTGACGTTCAAAACAAAGTGTGCCGAGAAACGTCGTTCCTATCACGAATAATTTCTTGGCCGACACCACCTGTGTAAGAAAGATGAAAGTGCTGGCCGGCATCGTCGAATGAGTCACCCGACGGCGAGTTCCAGGTGGATCCCCTCGGGCACGGAGTGGCTCAGTTTGCCTGACGAGCGGTCTAACTTTGTGCCACATGGTAACTCACCATTCAGACCTGCAGCAAGACCCGAAACCTTACGGACGGCAACTGGATACGCCGGCTTACAGTCGCGGCCATAGCACGAAACCAAGAGTATCTATATGGACCTCTGCGCCACGGCATTTTGAAGATACCTCTCTAACTCAGCAAGTCTGGTTGGTCATCTACGAGTTCGCTTTTCGCTCTTCTTCTCTTCTTTTAATAGTTTCTCTTCTTTATACTTAATAATTTTCAAGGCCCCGGTGGCTTATTTTTCTAACCTTCAATATGACGTCCGGTACTGTCTCCTCACTTTTCATGCTCTTCTTGAGCTGCAGTAGCGTGCTTGCACAAACTGTCAACACACAACAAGTCCAGTACAACCAGGTACTCAATGTAAACGGCGACGTAAGTGAACCTTTTGGGATATTGAAGCCTAGTATCACGTGCTAACGAGCTTAGATGCAACTCAACTCTTTCCAATTCCCGGATCGCTCCAAGGTTGAGACATTCTCCCAGAAGCAGCAACAGATCATCGTCAACCAGCAAACACCCTCAATTCCCTCCAACCAGATCACTGGTACCACTGGTCAGCCTTTCGTCGCTGTCTCACCGCAGTCGATGACTATCAGCACCAACGGCGCTACCGACCTGATTGGTGGACAAATCGAGATGGCCATGACGATGCAGAACTTGCAGGGTGTTGCTGTACAACCCGGCAACACATACGTTGCTATGCTTTCGCCTGACAGGCAATCTTGGATGGTCCAGGAGACTATGAGGTCTGTCAACACCACTGACATGACCGTTCGCATGGTCAAGCGCACTCAGATGGACGGCGAGTACATGGTTGTAGGTCGCCAGACTGTCGAGACCAACACACTTGTTGTTCCCTTTGGTAGCGATGGCAGCACCTCTGTTGCTATCCAAGGTTCCGGTCTCCAGGAGAACGAGTTCCAGGATGGCTTCAGGATGGCTACCCGCGCTACCCAGCCCATGACCATGAACGTCAACGTCAAGAAGGGTGTCGACCAGGGTATGTTGTCGGCTCTCCAGGGCCAGTCTTCCATCAACGACTACCGTTACTCGGTCGTTACCAACTTGGCTGCTGTCACCCCCAACCTGAACCAGCAAGTTACCGTTGTTCAGATGCCCGTCAACGCCATCCGTATCCAGAAGATGATGCAAGCCATGAACGTCCCAGCCAACGGTATGGTCGCTATTGCCGTTGCCCAACGTGGTGTCCTCCAGAACCCCGGTGGTGCTACAGGAAACCTCAACAGCGCTGGTACTCGCCGTAGCCTTCTCGGCCGCTCCGAGTTCAGGGAGGAGATTGCTGCCCGCCAGATCCAAAACACAAACGCGGCTACATCTACCACCAACAACGCCAACCCCGTCGCTCAGCAGCTGCTCCTTGCTCCTACCTTCACCCCCGTCGCAGCCACTGCTGTTCTCGACCAGGCCAACATGCGTATCGCTATCCCCGTCAAGCAGGTCGATGGAGAGTACATTCTCACAATGACACTCATGAGCGCCGGTGGTGCCCAAGCCGCTGCCGCTCCCCAGACCGCTCCCGCTGCTGCTCCCGCTGCTGCTCCCCAGACCGCCGGATCCGGCGAATCCGCCGCCTCCCCCGCTACCCCAGCCACCAGCCCCAGCGCGACCAAGAGCGAGGCTCCCGCAGCCGAGGCTCCCGCAGCCGAGGCCGAGAAGGCTACCATGGAGGCCAGCAACAGCACCATGACCGCTAAGCCCGAGCCCACCAAGTCCGAAGCCGCAAAGACCGAGGAGTCCAAGATGGCCGAGCGCCGTGAGGAGAGCAAGACAGACAAGTACGGTCTTCCCGTTGCACCCATGGGCGCCGTCATCATGACGATGAAGCAAATCGACGATATGGCCTCTGCCATGACCTGGGGTGGTGGTGTCGCCATCACCAAGATGATGAGCGAGTACGTCAAGGCGCAGACTGGCAATGATCTCTTCGGTTCCAGCAACTCTACCGGTGCGGATTCTGGTATCAAGATTACTGTTTAAACCAACAGTAGTAGGTTAATAAACAAACACACATACAAACATACACAAACATACACGAAGCGAACACGGAAGAGTTGGATAATCAAATTATGGGACCGGACACATTATATCATGGATTTGACGTTTGTATTTGGACGTCTCTATTATATTAGTGGTTTAGGTATGGAAAGGTAGAAGGAAGAGAGAGAGAGAGAGAGAGAGTTGAAAGTAGTATCTAATGTGTATGGGTGGTGCGGGAGAGAGAGAAAAGGGCTATACACGCCTTTTTTTTTCTTTGAAGACTACTCGTTCTGGAACGAGAGAGTCTGGGAGAATTTTTTTAAACTTACTGTATATAAAATGATAATCAGAGACATAGTGCATCTCAACACTTGGTGTTTTTTTTTCTATTCGAGTGAATGCGATGTGAATGTGGTGAGTTGTTGTTGGGAGGGGGCGGTTTGGTGCAATACGATTTCTGATACAAGGGAAAGGTTCGTTTGTGGCTAATTGTGTGGGCGTTTGTGAATGGTGCTTTGGAGAATCTTGAATTTTTTTTTCTCTAGATGTAGTGATTATAGGTACCTGGGTTTGTATATATACACATGATTTCCATGGTGGAGATTTTTAACAACCTCAAAGGGAGTGTTCTTATGTGTAGTATACATGTATACATAGAGAAGATTACAGACATAGTCTTGGCTAGGTCTCAAAACTGATGAATCAATGATGAGACTAGACTAGAGAGAAAGTGTCAACCTCCTGGCACCAAAATTGCAACTGTACTACCCAACTCAAGCAAATATCTCACCTGTTTTATTTGGGTTGAGTACATGTATGCATACGCATGGCTAATCCCATCTCCAGGTTGCAAGGTGGTGGAAATTGGGATGAAGAGGGTAAAATTTGTCAGGTGTGAGGATTAGATAGTATCTGCTTGAGGTTTCAATCGTGTGTGAAGGGGACTAAACAATACCGGATTTAGTGGAAAAAGAAAACAGATGCAAAAATTTCCCACGTCAGTCATAACGAAGTTTAATGATTTTGAGAAAGAAAGAAAGAAAGAAAGCAGGTTAAAAGTTGAACATTTTTATAATCTAAAGAATATTCTGGACTCTAATATCCAAAGCCCAGCCTCATTTACCAGGACCGTTGGCCTAATGTTCTGCTTCATCAAAGAAGAAGTCGAAGAAGAAGCAGACTGGAGATGGGGGGTAAATTATTTTTCCTTCTTCTTCTCCTTCGTTTACATGCATGCCGCACCGTCAATGCCAATGACCTTTCCGTTGACCCAGTCACCATCCTGAGAAGCCAGGAAGCAGACAACGCGGGCAATGTCTACTGGCTGTCCAACACGGTTGTGAGGGGACCAAGTGCATGCAAACTCGTCGACCTGGTCATCGGACAGCTTGTCACCGCCGGGAATGTACTCGCGGCATACGGCGTGGTACATGTCCGTCTTGATACCACCTGGGGCTACGCAGTTGACGGTAATTTTCTTCTCGCCGGCGTCTGCAAGGGAGGTTAGTAAGATTGACGAAAGTGATGGATGGGAAATTGAAAAAGAAAAAGAATGAACTTACCGATAGCCATGCACCTGGTGAAAGTCTCAATGGCACCCTTTGAGCCAGAGTAGACGGCGTGCTTGGGAACGCCCTTTGCCTGACCGGTGATTGAGCCCATGAGGATGATGCGGCCGCCCATCTCCATGCGCTTGTACGCCGCCTTTGCAACGAAGAATTGACCACGAGTGTTGATGGTGAAGACACGGTCAAACTCCTCGGGTGTGACGTCCTTGAAGTGGCCGAAAGAGACGACGCCAGAGTTTGAGCAGCAAATGTCGAGCTTGCCAAAGTGCTTGACTACGTCGTCCATGAGCTTCTCAGACTCCTCGACGTTTCCTACGTTGGCCTTGAAGGCCGCGGCGTCGGATCCGTTGCCGAGCGCCTTGATCTCCTTGACAACTTGCTCGGCGCCCTCGACGGCGTTGGCGTAGTTGACGGCAACCTTTGCGCCGCGCTTGGCTAGTTCAATGGCCATGGCCTTGCCGATGCCGCGGCCTGCATGGGTTTGTTAGTCGAGATGGAGATGATGGTGTTGGGTTATCGGTGGTTTTGCTTACCAGAACCGGTAACAACGGCAACCTTGCCAGCCAGGCTCCATGTCTGCTCGATGTTGGCGGCCATGTTGTATGTGGGGTAGATGTGTGTTTTGGTTGATGGGAGAGGTTGAGGATTGTAGTGGTGCGGATGCTGTTGAGGACGATGAGAGCTGATGTGATGATGATGAATCGTTTCCACCGCTCAAACAAGAATCATATATATATATGCCTGTTTCTTCACTCGGGATCCTCTGCGGCACTCCAGCGGACTTTTCATCCTGTGTAGGCACCGCTCTACTCTCTCTGTGTCTCGAATCCACACGTCTTTCCCCTCCCCACCCCCCAACTCACTGCTCTCCGGTCCGGCACATTGCCATTCTCCCCCAAGACATGTCCAGTCCTAGGGCTGAAACTCCCGTGTACCTGCGCCGCGCTTCCTGTTCCGTGGTCTGGGCCCCCCGTAGGAGATCCTGAGCCGCATCAGGGACGGCCGGACTGAGGGGCCGAACTACGGCCGAGTACGATGTAGCCGGACTGCACAACACCATGCTTGTAGTGTGGTATTTGTCGTGAGGCTTTTCGTGTTTCATTCACAATGGGAAAACGTATGCTTTCCGGTCAAACGCGGATAGAGTGGGTTGGCTATGTTGATGGTTTCGCTGTTCATGAAGAGGAACGAGGAATGACACAGGCATTGATTCCGATTTCCGAGTTCCGAACTCGGGACAAGCTTGAACTACGTTATCCAAAGAACAATGGGCTTTACTGGCAAAATGTGATTTCTGCACCGAAAGCACAATCTTTGAAGCCCATCCCGTGCCTCATATGGAAAGACAATGAGCATACAAAGTCGCAGCTCCCGTCTGCCCGGTCTTGCGAATGTGGTCCAGGTGTCGTCATGTGATATTCCCCAAACAGCTAGGCCTGCCGGCTCCCTCAGGGTCCCGGGAGCGCATCATTCTCTATACAACACCGTCTTTTCCCAGCGTGCCAAGCTGCCCATGGCTCCCCATGCCCAACGCTCATAGGTGTCTCTCTGAGGGCTGCAGAGTCCGGACACGGTCCGGTAAACGGGAGCGTCCTTTGTGTTGCCACACAGCCAAGAAGCAGAGTGTCGCAGTCACCCACTTGCGTTTCCCGGCCTTTCACAGCGGGGACCCGCCGAGGCACACCGCTCGCGCCGCGTTGCACCTCACTTCATCTTCGCCCTGTGGTACTGATGGAAAGTGGAAGTAGGCAGCCCTTTAGCCCGCTGCATCGCGAGCTGACTGCATCTTCAACACCGAGAATGTACTGGTTGTTTTGGGCTGGAGATGGCAGCTTCTGCACTTATATTAACATAGATTCGAATACGAGCAGAGGGCCACTCAAGCGAGACAGTGGAACCGACGAGGCAGGGTACCGGTTGACCCAGATTACATGTTTATGATCGGTTGAACACGTAGCTGAGTGGCGGCATGGTGCTTCAGCACTCATGGTGTAGAGTGTTGTAAGCTCCCAACACGTCTGGCTGCCATGTCGTGCCTTATTGACGGCACCGCTGTGGGTACGTTACATGAGCGCCTCCGCTGCTGCTGCTCGACGGCGTTGAGGCGCGGACATGGCGAATATTGCCTTTACACGGCACTGCGGCATCGGCGTAGGTGTTGACCGCTGTGCCGAACGTTGTGCCGGCTTTGAGTACTACGCCTGCGCCGGTGCGGTGGGCCTGATGGTGGCTGCAAAGTTGATTGATATCGAGGATAGTTGCACACGATGTACTAATCCTGTGTCGTTTGGTCGATGGCGCACAGGCACTTTGGTAGCATGGCATTGTGAAAAAGCGATTGAGACAACCAACCATTGCGTCACTCATAGCAGACCGGACTGTCTCACGGGGTACATGATGGCTTCTATTGCTACCTTCACTCCCTGTCCTGCCAGCCATGTGGGACATTACTATCGAGGCTTTCAAGATGTGCAATCACTATGCAGATCACCAAATCAAACGTGCTCACCCGTCCGCCTAAGGTGAATCGCAGCACGTTTCATGAGGCTCCTTTGACGAGAGTGAGTTGGACTATGCCTGATAAGCCTTCGCTCTCCCCTCAGTCCGTATCCCGTCAAGCAGCCAGTACTGCAAACGGAAGGCAACGGATGCTCCATGTGAGCGGTCGCTGTGCCCAAGCATCATGGGCCCATGCTCATTCCATCGGCTATGATCAACCTTACTGATGATCATTGAAGTCGTGCATAGCCGCCGACCCTAGAGCTCGGTGTCATGATGCGTCCTGGGTCAAGCTTCCTTTACAAACGAGTTGTTGCTAAGCTCAGACCAAGCCGAAGCTTCACCAAAATACCAAGACAGTATGAGGCCAAGTTTAAGGTTTGGAGGCAAAGAAAGAAAAAAACAAGAGAGCACAACATGTAGAGAACATGAGTGATGCACATCCCAGTTACGGTGCACGAACCGTTCGGATACTACCCGGGAAGAAGTCCCCGAAGCTTAGCCATGCACACACACACGCACACACACACACACGCACATACACACACACACACACACACCTCTGTTCGGCTCCTACGGCCCAAGCAGATGCAAAGCTGCAACCTGTGCACATGTTTTCCCCGCCAGCATTTCCTCCTCGGCACAAATCACACAGGACCATTCTGTCCATATGCACCGACCCCACCCCGTTTCTTTGGTACGTACAGCATGATGGCAGCCAAAAGCGCCGCCAACGGGGCTCGTAATCTCCGACACTCCGACCGTTCCGTACGCATGGAACTCACAAAGGGTCCTTTGTCTGCAAAATGCATACACACACACACACACACACGCACATACATACGACGACGACGACTTGGCCCAGATCCCAAAGCCCGATGGCCGGCACGGTGCACATTACAACCCTCACAGACCAGTTTTCGCTCTACGGCTGTCGTGCGGGCATCCGTAGGCCCTTGGCAAGGCAATGTCAATCCATCTAGTCATGCACAACCTGCATCTTTGCTCTGAAGCCCGTTGGCTGCCCATTTAGAGCCACGGCCATTACTCGACTCGGCCTTTGATGTCGTAGGGCATTTCGGTAGAGGAGCCACATCCCCCCCTCCCCTTCCCTTCCCCCATGTGACGATCAGTTGTCAGCAGAGGAGTCGTCCCAAGTCGGACCTAGTAGTGTCGGACCTCATGTGTCGTGGGCTTCAAGCAACCAGTTATATCCCGTGGTTTTTTTCGGAGAGGGAGGGGGAGAAGGGGGGGGGG
>Ga0265797_10003278_pt1 | contig 26117 bp, 17 predicted proteins | sample P2T30metagenome_FD_192433 | JGI IMG/M metagenome (GOLD analysis project Ga0265797, IMG submission 192433) | Plant litter microbial communities from East Loma Ridge, Irvine, California - P2 T30 | ecosystem: Environmental > Terrestrial > Plant litter > Unclassified | place: USA: California... | reverse complement strand
GGCCGCGAGCGAAGCTGGGATTGCGGCTGGTTGGCAGAGGGAGATTACGCGATTGAGCGATGGTGGAGTGTCGACGAGGAGGTCTACGCTTTGCGATAGGCTTAAGGAGACGAAGGGGTGGCCTGCGCGGTATGATGGGAGGGCGGCTGTTAACAAGGGGCACGAGGATGAGGAGGGAGGGATGGAAGATGGTGAGAATGTGGCTCTTTATAAGGAGGAGTTGAAGAATGGTGATTTGGCTTGGGGAGCTCATGGGAGGATGGTGACTTATGCTGGGACGGGCGTGGGGTTGATACGGGATGTGAAGCCTGCGGCGACGATTGTGGAAGAAGTACGCTTGCAGGCTCGGATCTGTCTGAAGCGTGTAGGTGATGTGTATGTTCGCGACAGGGCAGGGCCGCGCCTGTGATGCTTGTATGCTTGGAAGAGATCCTTCAAATTTGCCAATGAGCCAGAACACAAGACTTTCAAAATTACGGGATTGCGATGGTGTTCAGAATATCTTAGTATTTTTTTCTTATCAACATGCCAGCCGGCCTACATTAGGTACAGCCGGACAATGCAAATCGGCATTTTCTATCATTCATCATCATTCAGCGCCACCGGCGCCTACGCTCAACAATCGTCCTCTCGTGACACCATGAAATGCAAGCTGGCATCTAAGCCTTGACAAGCAGAGAAGAGCCGGTCATCTCCTTGGGCTGGTCGAGACCCATGACTGCGAGGACAGTGGGAGCGACGTCACCGAGAACACCATCGGTCTTCTTGAGAGAGTAGCCTTCGGGGGCGTTGGCCATGACGAAGGGAACCTTGTTGAGGGTGTGAGAGGTCTTGGGAGTCTTGGCCTCGTTAAGCATCTCCTCGGCGTTTCTGGGAATGTGTTAGCCTGGTAATTCGATCTGATTGGAAGAGTAGTGCTGATTTATGCTTACCCGTGGTCGGAAGTGATGAAGAGAGTGTAGCCGTTGGCCTTGCAAGCCTCGTAAACCTTGCCGATGGCCTTGTCGGTCTCGGAAACACCCTCAACAGCGGCCTCGTACACACCAGTGTGGCCAACCATGTCGGGAGGGGCGAAGTTGTTCATGACGAACTCGAACTTGTTCTCAGCAATGCGCTCGGCCATCTTCTCGGCAACCGCCATGGCGGACATCTTGGGCTGCTTGTCGTAGGTGGCGACCTTGGGCGAAGGAATCATGTCGCGCTCCTCGCCGTCGTACTGCACTTCCTGGCCACCGTTGAAGAAGAAGGTGACGTGGGCGTACTTCTCGGTCTCGGCGATGTGAGACTGCTTGATGCCCTTCTGGGAGAGCCAGTCGGCGAGGACGTTGTCCATGACCTGGGGAGCGAAGGCGACGGGGAAGGTGAAGTCGGTCTTGTAGCGGGTCATGGTGGTGAGGTCGATGTTCTGGGGGTAGGGGAAATCGGGCCTGGGGCTGCGGTCCTGGTCACCGAGAAGCTGGGTGATCTCACGGACACGGTCGGAACGGTAGTTGAAGAAGAAGACGGTGTCGTTGTCCTGGATGCGGGCCTCCTTGCCGTTGACAATGATGGGCTTGAGGAACTCATCGGTCTCGCCAGCCTCGTAGCGCTGAGCAATGGTTGAAACAGGGTCGGACGACTCCTCACCCTCGCCAGTGACAAGACCCTTCATGCCAACCTCGACACGCTCCCAGCGCTTGTCGCGGTCCATAATGTAGTAACGACCGACAATGGTCGCGACCTTTCCGAGGCCGATGTCCTTGGTGAAGGCAAGCAGGTCCTCCAAGTGTCCCTTACCGCTCTTGGGGTCGCAGTCGCGGCCATCACCGAAGAAGTGGATGTAGACCTCGGGCACCTTCATCTCCTTGGCGACCTTGAGCAGCGACTTGAGGTGGTTGATGTGGGAGTGCACACCGCCATCTGAGACGAGACCGCAGAGGTGCAGTCTGCCGTTGCCGTCCACGGCGCGCTTGAAGCTCTTGACAACGTTCTCGACCTTGTTCATCTCGCCATCCTTGATAGTCTTGTCGATGCGGACAACGTCCTGCCACACAATCCTGCCGGCGCCAATGTTCAAGTGGCCGACCTCAGAGTTGCCCATGAGGCCCTCGGGGAGACCGACGGCGAGGGAGGAGGCGTCGATCTCGGTGTAGCCCTGAGCGACCTTGCTGCCGTCCTTGGCGAACTCGTCCATCCAGGGAGTCTCAGCATTGAGAATGGCGTTGCCCTCGGGCGGGCTCGTGGCGGAGGGAATTCCCCATCCGTCGATGCAGATAAGGGCGACTTTCTGGTTGACCATCGTGTATGAAGCTGGTTGGTTGGTGGTCAGTGGTGTTCGGTGTAGCTGGTCAGGTGAAGGGTGGTAGCAGTAATACTCACTCTATGGATATATGTTGTTCACAAGACTACGTTTGTATGATTGTCGCGGGGTTCACTTAAAAATGTTGAACCCCGCCAAATATCACTGACGCTCGGCCGCTGCGGATCGGCGTCACACTGCCAATCTTGAGAGCCCCGGAGTGAGCGTGTTGGCAACTACCTTGACACCATATAATCAACGCCTATCTGTGACCCGCCGGACATCAATTGGCCCGCGCCATAACACATAAGTGTGGTCAGTGAGGTTCAACAACAATCACGTGTTCTTTAGGCGCGACTAGTACATCCCGGGCCAGCAGACCGACTATTCTACAGAACGCCCTCCATCTTGCGCCTCGTCGCGCGACACCACAAAGATCACAATACCGCGACACCCACCACAGCGATCATGGCCCTCACACAATCCTTCGGCACGTCCGCCATCGACGCCTCGCGACCCGCCTCGCGATCACAGCCAGAACCAGCCCAGCTCCCTCCACCCCAGACCTTCGACATCCTCCCTCCGCTGCACGAGCTTCTGGCGCGTATAGACCATGCGCCAAATGACCCGATGCACGCCGCCACGAGCGCAGACGAGGTCGTCACATACTCCGAGCCGCAGCCACTGGAAGCGAAAGACCTGCCTAACGAAGTGATCGCTATCAAGTCCAAGATCCGCAAAGCTCTGCGCGAGCTGGAGAAACTGCCGGATATGGATCGCGATGTTGAGGAGCAGGAGGCTGAGATTAGGAAGCTTGAACAGAAGGCTGCGAAACAGAAGGAGGTGTTGCAGAGGCTGGGTGATGTTGCTAGGAATAAGATGCGCTGAGGAAGATGTCTCGGGGAGGTCATCCATGGACACTCCAGTTTGAGCACTCTTGATATTTGTCAAGATGAAGGAAAATGAGGCGCCCGATACGAGCCAGCACTTGATTTTCGAAGGGAGGTGTTAGTTCCTTTTTTACCTTGCGCATCTGGGCAACACAGCGCGAAAGGACATTCGAAGTCGATGGGAGAGCCATACAGCTACAGCACGACTCTGCCGAAGCGATGCATAGCTTCCATTGCTGCTTTGCTGGTATCGACATCACTCGTTCGGAAAGATGCGTCCTGCACCGTTGAGGCATAAGAATGCGACTGAAACAATGACGAGCCGGGAGCGTCACGAGGTCATGACGGCAAACACTCCATTGCGATCATAGCAAGGCGACTATCAACATCAAAATGCTACGATGCTGGTGTTCGGCCTCGTCAAAATCGACCCATACTCATCTGATGCACTTGCACCTCTGGGTACACTGGTCAGTCAACCAGAAACGCACACAAAACACCGCAACCTCGGCACTAACTCCTCTCGCCTATCTGCCGAATTATCTTCCCGTCGCATGGCTTGAGCCTCGCCGATGTTTTGACAGCTGCAGCAAGCAGCAGCAGCACATGGCTCGCTCGCTCGGCTAAGCGAATGCGGGGATACCACATGTCGATCCTGGGGCAGCAAAAAGGTTAAACACAGGATCTACGGAAAATAGAGAGTCCTGACAAGCTGATTGCACCTATATGCGGGGGAGCGCTCGGTGGAACGACCGTCTGGGCGTGCACTCGTTATCAGAAAGGGCTTTATATACTGCGGACATCATCGTCCTGCTTGAATGAAGCGCGTTTTGTGAGCTCACCGCTTCCTGCTGTCACATTTCTTACCTACAGTCAAGCGTTTTATTCTGTTTGGCTTCCCCTTTGCTCTCACCAGCAAGATGGACACCCACATTGCAGACGAGAAGCTGAAAGAGCTTCACGTCGAAGACACTACTGTGAAAGCCAACCGAGATGCTCTGCAGTATGAAATCGACCCTGCTGCTGAGAAGAAGCTCTTGCGCAAGATTGACTTGCACGTCGTGCCGATTCTGTGGTTTTTGTTCATGTATGTCAGCGTCTGGCGAGCGCTTCTGGGGACTCTCGATTATGATTTGCTTGCTGACCTGTCATTTTCCAGGCTCGCATTCTTGGATAGGACTAATATCGGTATGTTTTGTTGATGCTTGGGGCGATGATTGAGATGGACATTTGCTGATATAAAGGCTTAGGAAATGCGAGGATCCAGGGCATGACCGAGGATCTGAAGATGACTGGCGATGACTACAATGTCGCTCTGTTTACGTTCTTCATCACGTACATCTTGTTCGAGGTACTACTTCCCATCGTCACCATCAGAACTTCTCTCTGCGGCAAGCGCACTGCTTTCATGGTCGAAACCTGCTGGCACCAGCCTCTCCCCTCAACCTCACTAACCAAACCCTCCAGGTCCCCAGCAACATCATCCTCAAAAAAGTCGCCCCCTCAACCTGGCTCGCAGCCATCATGTTCCTCTGGGGCATCGCCACCATCGGCCAAGGCCTCGTCCGCAACCAAGCCGGCCTAATCGCCATGCGCCTCTTGCTCGGCCTGTTCGAAGCAGGCTTCTTCCCCGGATGTGTCTATCTCATCTCGATGTACTACAAGCGCTACGAATTGCAGTGGAGGTTGAATTTGTTCTTCTGCGGAGCGATATTGGCGGGAGCGTTTAGTGGGTTGCTGGCGTATGCGATTGCTAATTTGGATGGGTTGGGGGGGTATGGGGGGTGGAGGTGGATATTTATTATGTTCGTTGATAACAACCCACCCACTCATCCATTGCATTCGAAAGTCATGCTAATTCATCCACAGCGAAGGCATCATAACCTGCGGCGTCGCCGTCGCCTCCAAATGGCTAATCCCCGACTGGCCCGAAACCGCCACCTTCCTCAACGACGACGAACGAACACTCCTAATCGCTCGCCTGAGCGTCGACGTCGCAGACGCAAAAATGAACCGCCTCGATGGCCCAGCGCGCAAGCGTGTGTTCGGAGACTGGAAAATTTACTGTGGTGTCGTCATGTACATCGGCATCGTCAACACGGGCTATGCTACCAGTTTCTTCACGCCGACTATCATCCGTGACCTCGGATACACCGCGCAAGCAGCGCAAGTGCGCAGCATTCCTGTCTTCGTTGTTGCTACTGTTGTTTCACTGATGGTAGCTTGGTGCGCGGACCGCGCGAGGCATCGATTCGGGTTCTGCATTCTGGGCATTTGCATCGCGTCAGTCGGGTATATTATCTTGCTCTGCCAGGACTCCGTCACAGTCGGCGTGCGCTACTTCGCCATTTTCATCATCGTCAGTGGCGGGTATATCTGCCAGCCTGTGACGCTCGCCTGGATCCAGAATAACATGACCGGTCACTACAAGCGCTCTATCGCGAGCGCGATGATGGTTGGGTTTGGCAATTGCGGCGGGATTGTGGCGAGTAATATTTTTATTACTACGCAAGCGCCACATTACACTGTTGGTTATGGGACGAGTCTGGGGTTGTTGTGGATGTGTGCCGCGGCGTGCGTGGTGCTGTTGTTAGGTGTGAGGAGGGAGAATAAGAAGCGTGATCGAGGGGAGAGGGATTGGAGGTTGGATGGGCCGGATGCGGATAACTTGGGAGACGACCATCCGCATTTCAGGTTTACGTATTGAGATGATGCATGGGCTTGAACGGTGGCATTGCGTTTTCTGGAAGACGTAACAGCTATTCTACAAAAACTTTTGCGGTTATGCTCCTTCGTTATGCCCCATTGGTGCTGTGTTGAGTGCGTGGTTGCCTTGCGCTGGTGGCGCTAGCATGCACACATCTTGCATTTTTCGCACTGCAGCAAGAAGACGGTACCGTTACCAATTGTGCGATCACACTCGGGCGCAGCACACCAAGGGCCAACATCGAAACAATAAACCACACAAAGAACCCCGGAAAGCAGTAAAAATTGAAGACCTGACCTGGAGATATGGTCGATTGCGCTTTGTGTCCCGAGGTTAATACAGCAATCTTCTTGGCCAAACGGATGCTGTAGGTTGTCGAGAGCCAGAGATCAAGATCTCGGATCGAGACTAGTTTATCGTGGCACGCGGAATACTTACTCGCTCCGACTGGCCTGATGCAAAGAAGTTGAGGGCCGAGGAGTTAATCTGATGCTCCCGCGGCAAGACGAATGTTAGAGTGGTTCTCTTCGGCACAACACAATGTTCACCAAACTCAATCCTGGCCGTGAAGACGGATCTCAAAGCTGGCAAAGTGCCAAGTGAGGCGCAGTCTCGTGGTCCACTCAATACTCTAGGAGAAACAGGTCACTGTCCAACTTCATTTGTGGAGTCTGCGTAGGTGGTCTTCCTGAAGCTTTGTCGGCAAGCCACAGTGACATGCGGTGCTGATCCGACTTCCGATATTCATAGCCACGCGAGTGGGGTACGTTGTGACCTTCTGACAACAACATGTGAATTGTTTTTTGCATACGAAGTTGAGTATGCATCGGAGCCGGCCAGGATAATCATTCCAATTGCTGCTACTGCGCTGATGCGATGAAACGAGATGGCAAGTCAAGCATTCTTACCCTCAGGACGCTCGCGCATCGAACAATTGTCTCGGTTGTCATGGCGGCTTATAAAAGCAGGCGTAAACAGACTCTTGAGCGATTGAATGTCCTCCTTGGTATGTTAAGCTTCTCCACGCTTCTACTTCTTGGTTGCCAGCAAAGCATTTCCACGCGCATGCTGCGCCACGTTGTCAGAATATTCACGTTCGGTGGGTCAGTTTCTCCGGTACACGCGAGCCACGATGCAACATCACCAGTTTTCCCTTTTAATCCATTGTAGGCAATGGTGTCCCCAATCTGTGAGTATCAAGACGTATCTTGGCGGCTCTCCTAAGGAGGGTACTTATGCCTGGCCGTAGCGCACCCAAATTGCAGAGAGTCACACCTTGTCCAGTATCCCAAACCAAACAGTCCACAAAGTCCAGCCACAATGACAGTCCCTCAGCCCTCAGACGAGCAGGTCGAACGCACCTCCGAGATCCTTGATGTCTTCCAAAAGGTCTTCGGCGACCTCATGACCGGCGACCCATCGGCGTTCCAGACGAAGTTCCGAAAGATGGCAGCAACGCCCTTCGCTTTCTATCGTGGTTCTGCATCCCTCTTCTACCATGATTTGCGGGACGAGGCTCACTCCGGCCCGTTCTTGAACGACAAGACAAGTCGGATTTGGATCCACGGCGACTTGCACGCAGAGAACTTCGGCACGTACATGAACGCGCATGGACGACTGATCTTCAACGTCAATGACTTCGACGAGGCATACGTCGGTCCCTTCACGTGGGACTTGAAGCGCTTCTCGGCCTCCATTGCTCTCATTGGATATGCTAAAGCCTTGAGCGACGAGCAGATCACGCAGCTGGTAAAGACATTCGCCACTTCGTACCGTCAGCAGATCCATGAACTAGCTTCAAGCTCCGAGGACGCGGCTGGCTTCACTCTAGACACTGCCAAAGGACCACTTCTCGATGCTTTGCGGTCAGCACGCCTGCAGAGCCGTGTGGGAATGCTGGATTCAACAACCCACATCCACGGCCACGAGCGCCACTTCACACGCGGCGGCGACGTCGACGAAGTTGAAGGCGATGCTCGCGAGAAAGTACTGCAAGCCTTCAAGAGCTACCTCTCTACCCTACCTAACCCAAAGCGGCGAGACGGCAGCTGCGTCAAAGATATTGTGAGCCGCCGCGGCGTCGGCATCGGATCCGCCGGCCTTCCCACCTACAACCTACTCGTCGCCGGCGAAAACGAAGCTCTCGACGGCGACGTCGTCGTGTACATGAAACAATCACAGCCATCAGCAGTATCGATCCAACTACAAGACGCCGCAGCCAAAGAATACTTCAAAAACAACGGCCACCGTACCGTAACCTCCCAGAGAGCCCTGCAAGCCCATGCAGACCCGTGGCTCGGCTGGACCGAGATCGACGGCAAGGGGTATATGGTTACGGAAGTCTCGCCATTTGCTGTGGATATGGAGTGGGGTGAAATCAACGATCCTGAGCAGATTGAAGCTGTTGTCAAGAACTTGGGCCAGGCTGTTGCGATTATGCATGCAGCTGCTGATGATGAGAGCGAGGAGTCGTTGGTGCCGTTTTCGACGGAGAAGGCTATTGATGTGGCGATCGGAGAGAATGGAGAGAAGTTCGAGAGTTTTCTTATGGATTTTGCGCATTCTTATAGTGCGAGGACGAGGAAGGATCATCAGCTGTTCATTGATGCGTTCCGCAACGGTAAGATCGCGGGTATGTCAAAGTGAAAGGGAAGAGAGTGACTGATGCCGCAAGCATCTCTTTCAGCGGTCGGCATGAAACTTTTTAATGATCACAGTCGATAGTAATATGTGCATGTAAAGAGTCTAGCTCGCAGGACAAATCTCACCGTCCCATCCACCTATTGCGAAGGTCAGTATCGTATGGCATTTCCTGAGATCATAACTACTTACCCGCCATCCACCGTCAACATCCCCCCGGACACATAGGAGCTTGCCCGACTTTCGAGAAACACCACTGGGCCTTTGAAATCGTCCGGACTGCCCCATCTGCCCGCCGGGATGCGATCGAGGATGCTAGCAGCTCGCGCTTCGTCGTTGATCAAGGCGTCGTTCATGTCTGTGTGGATATATCCTGGCGCAATCTAAGAGTTGAGTCAGCGAGTATCGTGTCGAAGAAGTGTACAGTAGGCCTTACAGCGTTGACGTTGATGCCTCTAGCTGCCCACTGAAAGTGGTCTCAAGCCGACGCACTCTTTCGGCACTCTCAGCCGTCCAGAGAATGTCATCGCAGACCACTTTCAGATGCTCATGTCGGAATGCAAGAGCAAGGAGAGCTTGCGACAGACGAATATGTTGACATACAATAGCCGTTATAGTATTGAGCTGAGTCGCCTAGCATCGTGGTCTGTCTAGATTATAACTACTGTCCTCATCCAATTTACTCTCCCTGCGTCACGAAGACATAGCAAACGTCAAGCTCAACTTTGATCCTCATCTAATCAGGATACACTGCAGTAGTAGCAGCAATCTTGTCATAGATAGCGCCAGCACTGTGATCTGCTCCCTCATCGGAGCAGTAGAATTCTTCGTTGTTCCTTTTTGAGCCGAGTCAGCATCTACCTAGCAACAGAGATATGGTGATGAAACTTACAGAGTGCAGTCTGCGGTACCACCACAGCAGCCAGCGTCATAGTGGCTATAGAACACGGAGCGGCAATCACTCTGTACAGCACACTTGTCGATGCATTGCTGCCTTGTGGAAGTTTCGTCTCCGCTTAGGAAGTTCTCGAAAGAACCAATGGCGTTCTTGCAGACGCCAGGCCTGGGCGTGTAGGTCGCTTGGACCTGGAAGCTCCATGTGAGATCGGACCTCGTTTTGGTCGCTGGGATTGATGTTAGCGTGTGGATGAGATGGCGGAGAAATACCTTTGGTTCTTACCAGTGCTCACGGTAGTTACTGTCTGGCCGGATATTCTTGTTTCTGTGAATGCGACGAAGGAAGTGATCTAGTGATGTTAGGCATGTCCACCAGAAATTCATCGCTCATAATTGGCGGGATTGACTCACAGTCTCGTTGTCTAGGACGGTCCGAGTCGCTGATGAGATTACAGTTGTGGTTTCTGTCAACGGCGCTTTATTAAAAGTCAGCAAATTCTTTGATCCAACAGTGCTTTGCCATACCTGGAGTTATCGTAGCGGAAGCGACGGTGATAGTGGTCGTGGTCGACAAAATCGCAAATACGGCCGATGTGGATATCGCTGTAGTGCTGGGTGCACCTGTTGATACACACGAACATACTGCGGCTACTATGCTGCTTGGCTGACCAAGGATGGCTACAAAGGATTACCGGATTAGCAGTGTAGGATGGCATCTCCTCGGGAGTACTGACCGGTAAGATCGACTGGAAGAGCTGGGAGCACCCCATCGAGAAACTGGGCATTCCTCCGGTACCGACCAAGTGGTGACGATCTTGTTTGTTCTTCCCTCTTAGCAAACGGATCGCTGCTGATGGTTCCTTTGTATAGGGTCGTGCTTGGCAACACTGTAGTTGTTGTGATAGAGGTTATAGTTGCTGTTGTGAAAGCCTCGACGGCGCTGGAAATGAATTTGTCAGCATGTTCTGTAACAAATAGTGATCGATCGGAACAGTACTAACACAGTAGATGTCACAGCGATTATCGCTACGCTGGTGCTGTTCTCGAGCTTAAGATCGATCGAAGTCTCCGTTGCAGTGACTGTCGGGGTAGGAGCCTATTGAACGTCAGCGGGCATATGCATAAGCTACCATTGAGACGAACCGTTGCGATCGCATACGCCGTTTCCGTAATGCTTGAGGTATCGGTGTATTGTGTCGCTGTCACTATTCTTCTATTAGCGCCAACAATGCGGGACATCATAACGCTGAGCACCTACCTATAGCTGCCACAAGCTTCTGGTTGAACAATGAGCAAGCGAGTAGACCAGAAACAGGAGGAAGTAAGTTGACAAGGCCGCGAATTGGTTCTTGTGTGCATGCTGCTAAAGCTGTTGCGACAGGGTCGACAGGTAAAGCTGTTGAGATGGGGCTGTCTGGCAAGGCTGAGATTGGGTTGACTGGCAATATTGGGATAGGGTTGACCGGTAAGGCTGTTAAGATAGGGTCGACCAGTAAGTCTGAGGTAGGGTTGGCTGGTAAGATTGAGATAGGGTTTACTGGCAAGGCTGAGATCGGGTCGACCGGTAGCGCTGGCAAAGCTGGAGAGCCTGGAATAGCTGGCAGATCTGGAGAGCCTGGAACAGAAGGCAAAGATGGTGAGCCTGGAACAGAAGGCAAATCCGGCGAGCCGGGAACAGCAGGGAAAGATGGTGAGCCTGGAATAGCTGGCAGATCCGGAGATCCTGGAACAGAAGGCAGATCTGGAGCGCCTGGAACAGAAGGCAGTTCTGGAACGCCTGGAACAGAAGGCAAAGCTGGCGAGTTCGGGATAGGCAAAGCCGACAAAGCCGGAGGAATAGGAAGGAGTCCAGTAGGCAGAGCCGGAGGGATAGGGATAATGCCAGTAGGCAGAGCCGGAATCAGGCCAGGAGGCAAAGCCAGAGAACCAGCAATAAGACCAGTAGGCAAAGACGAAGGAATCACAATCAGATCAGTAGGTAGAACCGGAGGGATAGGGTTAATACCAGTAGGCAAAGCTAATGGGATGGGAATCAGGCTAGTGGGCAGAGCCGGAGGAATAGGAATGAGACCGGTAGGCAAAGCCGGAGGAATTGCGACCAGCCCGGTAGGCAAAGTTGGTGGAATTGGGATTGGGCCAGCAGGCAAAGACGGCAAGACAGGTGGCGGCACCACAGCCGGTAAAGATGGCGAGAGAGGCGGCAGACCAGCAGGCAAAGAGGGTGAGAGAGGCGGCTGAATCGCAGGCAAGGATGGCAAGACCGGCGGTAGGCCAGCAGGCAAAGATGGCAAAGATGGTGAGAGAGGCGGCAGGCCAGCGGGTGAAGGTGATACAGGCGGCAGGCCCACAGGTAAAGAGGGTGAGAGAGGCGGTAGGCCGGCAGGCAGAGATGGCGAGACGGGCGGCAGGCCAGCAGGTAAAGAAGGTGATACAGGCGGCAGGCCCACAGGTAAAGAAGGCGAGACGGGCGGCAGGCCCACAGGTAAAGAAGGCGAGACGGGCGGCAGGCCAGCAGGCAAAGATGGCAAAGATGGCAAAGATGGCGAGAGAGGTGGCTGAACTGCCGGTAAAGACGGCGAGACAGGCGGTAGGCCAGGAGGTAACGATGGCAAGACTGGGGGAGGCACCGCAGCTGGCAGAGATGGCAAGACGGGCGGCAAGAGAGGTGGCAGAGACGGTGAGACAGGCGGCAGGCTAGCGTTCAGAGCTGGCGGCAACACAGCTGGTAACGATGGTGAGAAAGGCGGCTTAACAGCTGGCAGAGATGGTGCTACAGGCGGTACCACAGCTGGCAAAGATGGCGAGACCGGCGGTAGGACAGGCGGCGGGACAGCAGGTAAAGCAGGCTTCGGGACAGGTATCGGAACAGCTGGAATGAGCTGAGCAATAGTCAGATCGCTGACCAGCAGGCTCGAGATCAAAAACAAGGACTTCATGTTGCAATCGTTAGTAATAGATCGTTGGTTGACTGTTCGAGGTTAGACATCAGGGCGTCAGGCGCCGTTGATATATATCAGTTCCCAAGGACGCTTTGGATCGATGGAATGCATCATGTCGTTGCATGAAAATCTCTCTCACGACTTGACCAATATTGTAAACTTTCACGACACCCATCCCAGTTGAAACCCATCGCGGTGTCAACTGGAGATTGCACGAGGCAGTTTCGCGATGGGATCGTCGTGAAAATGGGGGGCTGGAGTAGCGTCTTAAAGGTATGGTATGCCAATGGCATCTCGATTGGGACACAGCCTTATATAACATCTTCACCCCATGTGGCCCTAGGACGTATGGTGGTACTGTATTCAGGTCAGGAGACAAGTCCGGGATGTGGTCGGGCACCGGCTCTTCGGTAATCATTCTTCGGCCCCCTGCATGACTGCACCGACATTAGTTGCCCGGAGCACCTAAGCTCAATCCATACATTGCGTATTTTCCTTGCATCCGATGTCAGAGAATCGGGCCGGTGACATTGGTTGCCCGGCATACCTAAGCGCGTGCGTAAACGTCCTTGCATCCGATGACAGACTATCGGGCCGGTCATGCTGGCAATGCTAATACTGTGCATATGTCAGTCAGATACGGGCCACACTCTTCTGAATATTGACTCAAGCTCCATACCACAATACAGCGAGGACGTGCACCTCGTCGGGAAGGTCGCTCACGAATGTAGCCAGTGGCTCTGGTAGCAGTTGAAGTTAAACCGACAGGGCCAGGGTTCTTTTCTTGCTCATAAGCCTTTGCATGGCTATTCTCGGTCTCCGCCTGATGATAGTAGTGCACAAAATGCTGAACAAACGTACAGTCTAGATAGCATCTCAACGGCAAGAGTGGGCGCTTTGTCGTTCTGCGTATAATGATAGTGGCGCACTTGACATCGAACGAACTTACAGTCCGGAAAGTATCTCAGCAGCAAGAACGCGCATATCGTAATCCGCGGGTCGATGATAATAGTGCAGCAGAAACTATGAGAGATATGAGCTCAGACAATATCTCAGCGGTGAGAATGACCGTATCATAGTATGCGGTTTGATGATAGTAGTGCAATAAATACTGAACAAACATACAGTGGGACTAGTATCTCAGTGGCAGGAACGGACTGATGATAGTCTGCGGGTCGACGGTAATAGTGTGCTAAGACCTGTAAGGAATGGGAGCTTGGACAATATCTCAGCGGTAAGAACGAGCGTACCATAATCTCCGCGTTCAAGATAACAGCGTGTCGACACTGTAAGAGACGTGAGCTTGGACAGGCATCTCAGCGGCAAGAACGCCCTTGTCATAGTCTGCGGATCGATGGCGACAGTGTACTAAACACTGTGAGAATTGTGAGCTTGGACGGTATCTCAGCTGCAGAGCGAGGGGTACATACTTTGAAGCCATATCGCAAGACTGCGTAACTCTTCACACCCATGCCACCGTGTATTGATCTCGGGACGTAGAAGCGCATGAAACGCATATTGATCTCGCTGCCGCCAGCAGTTGGTGAGCAAGAGCGCGACGAGAGGTTGATAGAATCTGGTATAAGAAGATGTAGGAGATGGTGGACAGTGCCGGAGCTGGCGGCCTTGCAGCGGCTACCACTGGCTTTCATCAATGCCGGTATAGACTCGCACATCTTCGAACGTGTACAAGGTATTACAGACCTACCTATCGCGACCAAAGGCATCCAGTGCTACGAGGATGCCGCTCTGGCATTCGACCACGGAGTGGACGGCATTGTGCTCTCCGACCATGGCGGTCGATCACAAGACACCGCGCAACCGCCACTCCTCACGCTCTTGGAGATTGACAAGTTCGCACCACACATACCGGGCAAGAACATGCAGGTGTTTGTCGACGAAGGTATTCGACGCGGAACGGATGTCATCAAGGCTTTGGCTCTTGGAGCTACTGCGTCGGCATTGGTCGACCCACGCTTTTCAGTATGGCAGGCGGCTTCGGTTCTTACGGAGTGCGTCGTATGATTCAGATCCTGCGACGAGAGCTCCAGATCAACATGGCCATGATCGGAGCGCGAAGGGTTGGCGATTTGGACAGCAGCATGCTGAATACGCGTCGATTGGAGCACTTGCTGCAGCAGGGCTCGTGTAAATTGTAGCCGCACGTCGCAGAGTGACATCAATCTCCGAGTTATCAAAGATTCCCAAGTCCCTCCTCTTGTTCACTAGTCTTCGTGTGTGCACAGTATCTTCCTTCCAGGCCTTCGACCTGGCCGTTTGCATCTCTTGCTAGTTTCCTGGGACCTGTGAATGGACGATCATCCAAGGGCCAGCGAGAAAGGCGTTGAATGGTTTACGCAGCATAGTGCACCAGCTTGTATTCAGCTGCGGTAAAGTGTGTTGGCATACATGTATAATGCGCGATGTGTAGGTGCTTTGGTCAATCAGGTCAAGGGAAGGAACGAGAAGACGAGAAGCCGAGAAGCGAGCAGTCGTCATGAGCCAAAACTTCTGGCTGAGAAGGTCACAAATTTACGTATCACCTCGCGACGATTTACGACAGTAGTCTACAGTATCTCAGGCCAACACCATGCGATCGTCTCACAGAATAGTATTTACGATATAGCTCTTTCACTCGGTTCCAAAGCGATCAAAAATGGCCTCGCCATCGAGAGGCTGTCACATTGAAACGAGCGATCTAATGGGATCGCGATTTTGACATACATGTAGTGAAAATCTGGGAGAGGAACGAGGAGCATAATTCATGATGACAAAAGTAAAAGATCGCTCGTCGCGAGTGTGTATAAGTCTATGCTGATTACAAATTAAAGTATGCGTCATGCCCAAAAGAGGCTGAATTAGATCTAGTAGTTGAAGACCTGAAGAGTGTGTTAGTGGACTAATCTTATCGTCTTCGAGAGGTTGCGGAGAAGGACTTACCATAAGGGAAGGGTTAAGAACAAGAGGAACCAAAGCGTGGAAGACCAGGTTCAAGGAAAGAGGAACGATCGCGGTGAAATCGTCGATCATCCAGGCGTCGGGCGCAAAGGCGCCGAGGTAGATCATGCCGCCGACGACGATGATGATACATATGTACATCCAGCGGTAGGTTTTCACGACGAACGGAATCTCTTGGAAGAAGTTGGAGTCCTTCTTCTCCTTGCTCGTTGCTCCCCACTGCATGTCGATGTGGAACAGGTGAGCAAGAAGAGCGAGGGAAATGTGGAACGCGACACCTCCGAAGAAGCAGGTCATGAGAGGTGACCACTTGAAGTTCTCAGCCAGAGATCCAATGAGAGACCTCTCACCGGTGCGGTAACGGAGGAGAGCGAGGGCGACTTGTCCGAGAATGTTGAAGACGACGATCAGAGACATCAGAACGTTCCAACTGGTGAGGTAAGCGCTTGACAGCTCGTCACGGAACCAACCGATGATGAGGTAGTTGATCAGAGACAGCAGAAGAGCCGATGCGAGAGCGAAGTAGGAGCACATGTAAGCCAGAATGGAGAGCTTGGAAGACCAGGGCATGTCGGAACCGAGGAAAGTGTAGAAGAGCGTGGTGAAAGGTCCCTTGTAGATCCAGCGGTGCAGAGGGTGGAAGATCATCTCAGAGACACCGTATCCGTACTTCTGCCAGCGGGCAATCTCGTCGTGGATGGTAAGCGACACACCCTCCTTGAACTCATCGCCGTGGTAGGATGCGAGACGGACAATGTTACCCTTCATCTGGAGACGGAGCGCAATATCGAAATCCTCAGACACGTGGTGCTCGGACCAGTAGCAGGTGAACCTCTCGTCCTTGGGCACACCAACGTCCTGGATGGCCCTCCAGCGAAGGAAAGCGTTGTGGCCGACGAAGGGTGCGACCTCACCACAGCCGATGGAGAAACGAATGGAGGAGTAGACAAGGTTGGTGAAGAAGGTAATGCCGTTCTCGAAGTAGTCCCAGGCGACTTGCATGACACCAGTCGAGTGTTGGATGATCGCAACCTCCGGGTTAAGATAAAGTTCGGCGGCTCCCTGAAGTAGACAGTCGACAGGAACACGAGTATCCGAATCAATGATCAAGATGATCTCACCGACACGGATATCTCCTTCAGCAACAGCAAGAGGGTTCTCCTCGAGAGCCTGGGTCAAAGCCTGGTGGTAAATCTGGTTCTCCTCCTTCTCGCCAATCACAGGGGTCGGAGTCGAAGGATCGATCAAAGCGATCTTCTCCTCCATGATCCTCTCGACGTCCTGGGACAGGTTGAGAGCGAAGTTCATGTTGGAAGCCTTCTTGAACTTGCCCTCACGGATGTAGCCTTCCTCGCCGTTGTGCTTAGGGCGGGCAACCCACCCGATGCGGTTGTCCTCGTAGAACTCACGTCTGGCTTGGATGTCCTCCTCAGGAATGCCGGCGCGAAGACCATCATCGTTGACGAAAATGTTGGCGCTGCCGCCGCGAGACTCGTAGTAAGAGATGGCAAGCTGCAAACTCCTGATAGTGGGGAGAATGACGGACTCGAGACCTTCCTTGTAGACTGGCATCTGAATAGAGACCTTCGGGGGGACGAAACCCTCGGCGTAAGCCTTGTTCAGGTTGGGCTTGTGAGGAGAGTAGTAGCGGGAGTTGGTGAAAGCGCCACCAATGGGACCGATCATCTGGAACAAGCCGGCGAAGATGGTGTTGAAGAAGAACAGACTGATCAAGAAGAGCAGAGGAACGACAGCGGCAAGTGCGAGGCGGGTGTAGTTGCCATCGAGCATGACTTCGCGGACCAACTTGCCGCAGAAGATACCGCCAAGAAGACAGATACCAAGGCAGACGGCGAGACCAGTGAAGACAGGCGAGACTCTGATGACGGGTCGCTCAAGCGATTCGGGACGGTTGATGGCGATGAGCTCCTCCTCGGGCAGCTTCTCTTCTGTGGACACCATAGGGCCCTTCTTCTCGAAAGCATAGGGTGTGGCGGTTCCAGAGCTGGGAGCCATGTATGAACCAGGCGATGCTGGCCTTGTGGGCGCCTGGAGGATGCTGAAAAGACTCCTGTCACCCCAGACCAAAGAAAGTAGTCTCTCCTCGATCTTCTGAGCTTGTTCAACGAGGGTCTTGATGTCGTCGTGCCAGACAAGAATGAGGCCTTCCTGACGACAGATACAGGCGTACTGGAACTGCTTGATAGTGCCAGGTTCGGCATCGGCAAGGGACTCCAGGATCTGCAACTGCGAGTTGTCCGCAAACTTGATCTCCGCTTGCCCGGGCATGAGGGACTCGATGATACCCTCAAGCATCTGAGGCCTCATGGTGAGTGCTGTGATGAGGTTGAGCTTGACGGCCGCTCCCAGGAGTGTGTTGTTGATCGGTGTAGGCATGGTGACGTAGACGCCTCGTTCCTTCCTGACCAGAACGCCCATGCAGTCCTCGGGGTCGGGGTTGGCAGGTGCCCAGCCACTTGCTACGATGCGCTTGTAAAGGTATGTGATCATCTGTGTAACGTAAGATGTTAGATACAAATCCATTCAATCGATTAGGAACGATGACGTACCGTCTGGTATCTGAATCCATCCTCGAATTGCATGCCATAAACAGTGGCCCTGTTGTGGTGTGTGTTGGTCTCCGACGCATCTGTCTCAGAGCGAGGAGCGGAGTTAGGCATGCTCACTGCCATCTCCATATCGGAAGGCGAAGGAGTGACATCTCCCTTGGCTCCCTTTTTGAAGAACATGATTGCTTGTTGTTGTTGTTGGGTGTTCGATGGATAGAGCTGAAGGATTGAACCAATGAACTACCACTTACTCCAAGAGGAGCGTTTGTATGTAGAAAAGAGGCACAATTGACAGTCAGGAACCTCGAAGTACGGCCTTGCCTACTATATAAAGCGGCGAATGCTAATCGGGGAGTCTGGCCGCAACATGCAAGGTTCGACTAGACTGCCAAACATGCAGAGCCAGATTTGTGACTACACTACTACCCAACAGCCTCACCACCCGTGCTCGCCGTGCAGCCACCAGACGGTTCATTCCTACAGTGTTTGGCCATTGCCATCAACGGTTTCTTTTGGCGAACGGCAAAGCCGATACAAGCTCTAGAATTAGACTACTGAGTCGGGTTTCGATAGCGCTACGGGACCGTGAGTAGCTCTCGAGCTAAGCGATAAGCCTGCCGGTCAATCAAGTGGGCCCAGACATGCTTTAGTGCCGTGCATTGGCACTATCGTTGCCAGTATTGACTACACTGCATGAGCCCCTGTGTAGCGCCATCTTTAGCTACAGTCGAGATCGCGTCTCGCTCAACCATCGATTGCGGCATGTTGTGGCTTGCTTGCAAGAGCTGAGTTTGGATCCCATCTCAACCGAAACAGTCCATTTTCGATTCACGCTCCCGTAGATTTGGATGATTGATGAGATTCGGAACCGAGATATCGCAATCTCGTATCGTGATTTCCGGTTGTTCAATCTCGTCGTTCAATTCGGTCGTTCAAATCCAATTGTGACGATGTCTCAAATCTTGAAGATTTATGTCTCAGAAATCCAAACAATGACGCAATCTCGTTGTAAACATTACTAAAGTGTATATTCTATACCTGTACAGATCGTGTGCTGTATGCTAAAACTCCGAAAAATCATAAAACGTGCAGATCGACACATGGCACTCTAAAGCTCTTTCGCGGCACCGCACTTGCCCTGCTGCCACATCTTCACGGACTTGATCGTCATTCCGCGCTTGTCACCCTCGCCCCAAGTAGGGAGCCAGTCCTTCGCAGCGTCCCAGAAAGTCCATCTGGCGTTGGTGGCCTCGTTCAACCAGGGCTTGTCGCCAACCTTGTCCCTGTTTATTGTTAGCATCGATTACTCATGTGTAGTGATCACGGCAAAACTTACAAGAACCATCCGTTGGTGCCACCGACAGCAACGTTGAGAATGAGGTAGAAGTCCTGATCGAACGGAGCGTTGCCGGTCGTCGATGTGCTGTTGGCCCAAGGGTTGGCGAGAAGAGTGTCGTTCTCGGACTGCGCTGCGAAGTTGCCGAGCTCGTAGAGCGGCTTCTTCTCCTTGTATCCGATGAAGAGAATCTGCTTGACTCTGCTGTCGACGTAGAAGTAGATGTAGTCCTCGGTCCACTGCATGCCGTAGGTGTGGTAGCTGTCGGAGTACTCGCCGCGGCGGATCTTCTTGGCTCCGGTGGACATCCAGTAAGCGTCGGTCTTGTAGGTCGGGCCCCAGTGAGTAGTGCCGTAGTACACATTGCGACCACCTTCGCTGTAGTCCTTGCTGTTGCCGCGAGACTCCATGATATCGATCTCGCCACTCCTCGGCCACTCGCCGTAGACGTTGTTCTCGGGCATCATCCAGATCGCGGGCCAAAGCCAGTCTCCCTCAGGGAGCTTAGCGACAACCTCGACCTGACCGTAACGGATGCTCTTCTTGCCCTTGGTGGTGAGGCGGGCAGAACGAACAGGAGGGATCATGTAGCCTTCGTTGGGGTCGGAGCGAATGAAGCAAGAGGAGTTCTTGTCGCTTGTGCAAGTGCCGTCGCCACCCGCGCCCTGGTTCAGGTTGAGAGTGTAGTTGGCGTACATCTGGTCGGCGGTGATATCGGTAGTCTCGGTGGTGAGGGTAGGGACGATGTGAAGGCCCTCCGCATCGACGTAGCTGTTCTTGTCGTCGGTAGTGGTCCAATCGAAGGCGTGGTTGCCGAAGCCGTCGATTTGAACTTCACGAGTCCAAACATCACTGTTGAATGTCTCGAAGTTGTCCTCGTAGATAAGGCAGAGCTAAAGAATTTATTAGCACAAGTCAAAGAATTTTTGGAAGATCTGCGTTACTTACATCTCCTTGAACGTAAGGGTAGACTGTGAAGAATCCAATCACACCGGCGCCAGCAAGACCACCAAGGATGAAGAGGCCGACGATCAAGTCATTCCAGCGGGTTGCCTTCATGGCCTTGTTCTGGAGCCATGGCTTCTCGTATTCGCCCTGCAGTCTGTTGCTCTTGAAGACACGCTTCGAGCTCATGTCGGAGTATGTCTCGTAGAAGCCCTCGACGGACTCATTTGGTGTGGCGCCATACATGTGGTTGGCATGGCGGCCATTCTGGTTGCGACCGATGGTTGTAGGGGTAGACATTGTGATGTTGTTGATCGTCAAGCTCAGGTGGGTGGTACCAGACTTGCAACAATGTCTTTGAGGAACAGAAAAGTCTCGCAACAGGAACACGACCGGTCTAAGTCAGACAAGTACTTCGCGATGTTATCAGAGCAAGGTTCTGGCCCTGTAAGGTAAGGCGGCTGAGAACGCAAACACGCCCAACAGAGAAACAAGGTTACAGCCATCTTTCTCGGGGAATCCGACTAAGCCTAGCGACATGTCCCAAAAAAAATCCTCGACTACATCTGGGCAGTTCGTAGACGTGAGTAGCGCAGCCGCGGTGCAGTATCGAAAGTCTGCAGGTCTCGCCTGTTAACGGGACGCTATAGTAGTGCCGAAAGCGATGTAGAGCTAGGACGGAGATTACAGACGACGGGCCCTTATCAGTCGGTACGGCACTCAGGCCCAATGCCACGGTTATGCCGCGTACCTGCAGCTCAAAGGAGCCGGTCCACACCTTTCGGCCAATCGGTAGGTGCTCCGCCAAGATCAAACTGATCTTCTTGATCTACGAACCTTAACCTAGAAGCAGTTCGGCCGACGGGCACCAAGCCACACACGTGTGTAGAAACACGCCGCCTGCCGCTTCCCGCCTGTTCCGTCGATGGACAAGCGCCACAACGCCATCTTGCCTGGCGAGATAGCCAATTCAGGAATCGTTTGCCAGCCTAATGTGCTCCGTCGAGAGCACGTTGGGTCAACCGTGCGGAACACACCGTACGCTGAATACCATCGCTCCAGTTGACCAGGTCGACATCGAGGCCATCAACACACGTGCCATCCGTGTTAGCGAACAAGCGTGGAAAACCACGTGCATCTGAGACCTGGAGCGCCCGCTCTAAAGGGTTCTACGGCTTCACGGAGCGCCCGCCGTTCCTGAGCCATGGTAAGAGGTAGCGAAACGAGTTTGCATATGCACCTCCCACGTTTGATTACCGCATTGGGCGTATGCGCTGTCGTGAGTCCTGATTGTCGTGCATATGTTCGAACGATGTTGACAGCATGTGCCGCTCGGCTTGCAGTAGTCAGGTACGCTTTTAGACTTTTGCGGCTCCTTTGTCAATTTCCGCCCGCGTCAAACTTCACAACCATTTTCAAACAGCGGTACAGTAGGAAGTAAAATCCCAAAGTTGATCGAACAGAACAACAACAATACAGATCTCGATGGATTGCATTGGTATACTGATAGACGAGGCCAGATCTGGAGTCACAGCGCTTGCGTGACGACCTTCTAGCCTTGCATACCTTAATTGCTTAGTGTACGCTGTACGCTGCTGGCAAGGCCCATGCTTTTGATGAGACGCTAATTGACGGCCACTGGTAGTCTTTTGCCTCGGTGCAGATTGCAAGCTGGGGGATGTGCCTTTTGCACTTTACCAAGCGCAGATCCTGAGATTCGCGCGATATTGCGATGCAGCCACACCTTTTTTCTTCCCTCAGCCACGCAAGTCATCGCATCAACGGATGTCCTGATCACGCACGTGCGAGGCGGCGCCTCACCGGAACTTGCACCCAAAACTCGGAACATAGCGATATGGCTGTGCTGTGTGCTAGGCGTTGCTAGCTACAGCAGACAAATAAGGAGTTAAGCGAGGGGGTAAGGACTCTGTGGACTGGACCGCCGGCCGTTTGCTGCGAAGGCGTTCGCCAAAACGGTCGCATACTCGGTCTTACAGTAGCTCGTCACAAAAATTGTGACACTTATCGTCTGCCACTCCATGGCGTCGGGGATGGCCCCGGGGATGTAGGCAGAAACGTGCTTGCTGTGCTTGGAGACGCACCCAGTGCAGATCAAGTCAAGCGCTTGGAGCCAGCATGGTCGAGCTGCAATCCTGTATTTTTAGCGTCCTTATCTCTGCGCTGATCTTCTGTACAGGCTGCACTGCTGTATCGCTTAGCGGTCGACCACGTTGTTTTCAAGCTTCTGGATCACCATTGCCACCGCATGGATGGTATGCAGCACGAGTCAGAGGCGTCACGGTGGAAAGCTTTTTCAACAACACCACGAAGCCACCTAATCAGCCCAACGGCGTCTCGTGGCTGGCTGAGCTGCATACGCATGGCGAACGGAGGAAGTGCCGGCATGTTCCCCTGGTCATAACAGCTTCTAGATACAGGTTTCTCAACCCTGTCACTGCCTGATCCGGTATGGCAGAAACCTGCAAAGGTGCTTCTTCGAGTCCAGGTCGTCCCAATTTGGGTCACGTCCAGAACTCAAGAAGGATTTCCTTGGAAGTGCGATGCGTTGAGATCTTCTTTGATGGGAAGGATTTGGATGGATCCCACCGCCTTCGAGGTACTCCGGGGAACGTCCGGTTGTTTTTGACAGGATCCTGGACCACTAAGCAGGACCTCCGTACCCAACGTGGTGGCGTCGACAGTCTCCAACATTGAAACAACCATGCTTGCCACAGAGGATCTCGACAGAGCTCTGACAATCCCATAGATAGGGTAGGGGCAACGCCTCATCACCCAGCAGAGAGTCATTGTCGGGGTGATCGGTGTCTCCGTACCCGGAGTGGCGGCGGTGACAATCGGGGACAACGCAACGGCTATGCAAGAGACTATTACGGTCGTAACAGGGTTCTGTCATCTCCACAGCTAGTCTAAGGGTCCTCGTGGGCGCCAGAATGGAGAACGCCACGCTTGCCGCTGAATCATTCGGCGCAGTCATCAACTTGTCAGTCATATTGTGGAGGACTGGAGGCATCGTAGGATCACGTAAGTATGATCCCTCTTAACCATATAGGCGGATTGGGGTTGCTGTTTGCCCCTATGTTGGACCTCGTGGCGCAATGCCTCAAGCCTCGCTCGACGAGACGCTGGACGGTATGGCGTGTCCGGAGTACGGCCAGGAAGACGCATTGGTATTATTCGACGGGGACTGTGTCGTCGCCTCATTCGCATTTCGTTCTCGCTAATACTTGCTGTGTGGCGAGTGTGGCTACTGGACGTAAGGAGAGGTGTCGATGTCTGGTGTTGTCAATGTTGCGAGCAAGCCGCTTTCGGACTTTCGAAGAGTCAGCCTTGCCAAATGTGAGCATGCAGTTGATACATCGCGCACGTGACTCGCCTGGTTTCCACACTTTGAGTTCGAGCATCCCAAAGGCAAGGATCCTGTTGATCAGTTTACCTGTACTTTGTAAGCATAGGAGTGGATGTGATGCCCACGCTCGGCTGAGCACATCTCATTGGCACCTTTAACCAACCACATGTACCTTTCGTAGTATTCGTGTACCTGTCCTTGTGGCTTCCGTGACAGTAAGAGAAATCCTTGTTTGAGCTCTCTCGTCTATAAGTGGTTGATATCGCGCGCAGAGATCGTGCGACAGCCAGACGTCGATAGCCGGAGGTCGCGATGATGTAGTCCAGGGTATCCGGTATGCGCGTTTTCGAGCATATCGCTACTTCGTGCCACTTCCATGATGTGAGGCGGAGACCATCGTGACTTCGACTTATGGTAGAAATGTCCAACGCGTCGAGTGCCCGGCGTGCTTTTGCTCGATTCAAAATTGTTGGAAGGTGGTCGTGAGAGAAGGCGGCGAATTTGTTTTGGGATGTCGATGGGTTCCTCAAACTTTATGGTGTTGTGAAGTCAAACAACATCAAACTTCCACGGTTTGATTTCACGTGATATCCAGGGGTCTGGAACAACAGATTTGACGTCTTAAAAGACTTTGAACACGATTGTTATGATTAGTGTACCCATAAGTGACATTTATCGAAACAATGTTGATCAATGTCGTAAACCTAACCCTGACCCTAATCTATGTCCATACCATGCACGTGGGTATGATGTCTCAAAGTGAGCACTCAAGGTAAATTAGTGCTCGAAATTCTGCGAGGACTGGACATAGATAGGTTTCATGTGGCGTGATGTTGGACACTAACCATATATTCTGAGGCAAAAGTCACTTTTCGCATAAGTTACTGTCTTGAACAGAAGTGAATTATGAATCAGGTGCGGCACTTACTGATTGGTGAACTCGTAGAGACATTCACTTCTCCCAGACGACACTCCTAGTCACCAAGCACGGCTCTGCAATACAAAAGCCCATCAGTCCGACATGTGACACCGATCTTAACTCACCGCATGTCAGCCTGCAAGATGGTGCTTTCGGAGTCCCCCTACTGCCCTCCTTGCAACTCCTTCTTCCACGCCCCGGACACTTGCCCGAAGACACTGCCTCCCACATACCAGCCGGTCTCGAACGTGCTGGTTAAGCATGGGGCCCATGCTATAGTGGTCGACTCAAAAGCGCAGGCTCCGCTGACATCGAGTGATGACTTGGCCTCCGAGCTCCGTCTTCGCTCGATCCTCGCCGAAGGGATCGGTCACGAGGGTCGTCGCTGCGACACGCATCGCAAAATGCAGCTGCAACTCCTCGGCAAGGCTCCATCAGGCCGAAACATAGGCGTGCCCATTGTACTGGACGCTTTCGACGACTCTTGTTTCGTTTCAAGGACCTTACTGCCGATCTGTTCGACCTGCGTGCAAGCCGAGACGGGCCTCGAAGAGAGAGCGCTGCCATCGGAATTGGATATGTGTCGATGCGCGACGATGCTTGCGAGGGCTCCTTGCCCCAATTGTGTGCTTTGGGAGATCCACATAGGACTCAAGTACGAGGTCTTCAAGAGAGCGAAGAAGTCAAGCGAAGATGGCTCTTGCGAGATCGCATGCAGGTGTGGGAAAACCATCACTGCTGAGAAGACGGCAAGGTAGTGCGCTTACTGCAGAGGCATTGCGACGGCTCCGATCCATGGATATGGTGGCCAGGCTTTGGAGTACAGGTGTGGCGCTGAGGCTCCGATGGTGTCGTGCGAAGAAGGCAAGACAGGCCTGAAGGTTGAGTGATCACCAGGCTTCTCATTATGGGTGTGTTATGGCAATGCGCCGCTCAGACATGCAGTATTATCGTCAGTATCTTTAGTCGTAGTAGCAATTAGTTACATATCAATATATTGCGCAGTCCCATTTACAAGGCCATCAAGGTGAGTGATACGCAGCCATTTTTCTTGCTTGCTGTAAGGTCGTCGCCATAGACGGGGTTCTAAGGTGTGCTGTTTAGTGTGAAAGAGTTTCCAGAATACAGTGTGCGTTTCAGCAATGAAGTCTTACGTGCGTAACAATGTAGGAAGAGTGCTGGCAGGTCTTGGGTGTTGTCTTGGTGTGAGGCCGGCTTCCTCGGAAGGAGAACGCGCGCGCCAGGAGAGCTGCGCCGATCATTCACGTCTCCCAAGCGGCCTCACAGCTCGTGTGGATGTCTGCTTCTTACACTCCACCACCGTCACCTTCTTGTCCCTCCTTTCATCGTTTTTCTGCGGAGAGGCCATAGTCGTCCAATATGGCCCCAAAACACCGCGACGGCGACGTAGTCGCAATTGTAAGCCCTGCAGTCTCCCAACGCCAACAGCTATGCGACCTTCAAGCTGACAGCTAGCAAGATACCCGGCCAATGGATCACCCACTTCCACACCATTTCTGCCTATGCCGCCTTCCTCGGCGCCCTAATTGTGGGCATGTCCCTTCACTACACCAAAATCGTCCAGAACGAGCACTTCGGCTACCCCATCGAATGGTTCCCCTCCGTCAGCGCGACCATCGGCGACCGCTACCCTGAGCGCTCCGTTTTCCA
>Ga0265797_10003277_pt1 | contig 26120 bp, 25 predicted proteins | sample P2T30metagenome_FD_192433 | JGI IMG/M metagenome (GOLD analysis project Ga0265797, IMG submission 192433) | Plant litter microbial communities from East Loma Ridge, Irvine, California - P2 T30 | ecosystem: Environmental > Terrestrial > Plant litter > Unclassified | place: USA: California... | reverse complement strand
TAGGTGTGCCGTACATGGGCGTCGGTGTCGTCGCTTCCGAACACCGCTACGATACGGGCTTCGCCGGCGCCGGCGCGACCGTCAACGACGACAAGAGCACCGAATGGGGCGGCAAGGTGTTTGCCGGTTACCAGATCAACCCGATGTTCGCGGTCGAAGGCGGATACACCAATTTCGGTAAAGGCGATGCCGATTACACGCTGGGCGCTGTCCGCGCCAATGCCGAAGCCAAGGCCGAATCGTTCTATCTCGCCGGCAAGGCCAGCTACCCGGTCGCCGAAAAAGTGAACGTGTTCGGCAAGCTGGGCGTCGCCCACAACCGCAACGAAGTGCGCGTGTCGACCCTGGGCCTGAGCTCGAAGGACGAGTTTAGCAAGAACAGCGTGTACGCAGCCGTGGGTGCCGACTATGCGATCAACGAGAAAGTCTCGATGTCGCTGGAATACGAACACTACGGCAAGACCGGCGTCGACTACGGCCGTCGCAAGGGTGGCGTCTCGCTGAACGCACGCTACAGCTTCTGATGGCGTCAGCCAGACCTGCTGCGCAGCCGGTTTGAATTAAAAAAGGACCCTCGCGGGTCCTTTTTTTATGCCCGGCTTCGGGCTTACGTCGTCAGCGGCTTGTAACGAATCCGCTTCGGCTTGGCACCTTCCTCGCCCAGGCGTTTCTTCTTGTCCGCTTCGTATTCCTGGTAGTTACCGTCGAAGAACGTGACCTGCGAGTTGCCTTCAAACGCCAGGATGTGCGTGGCGATCCGGTCCAGGAACCAGCGATCGTGGGAGATCACCATCACGGAGCCGGCGAATTCCAGCAGCGCGTCTTCCAGCGCGCGCAGCGTTTCCACGTCCAAGTCATTGGACGGTTCATCCAGCAGCAGCACGTTGCCGCCCTTGAGCAGCGTTTTCGCCAGGTGCAGGCGGCCGCGTTCACCGCCGGACAGGTTGCCGACGATCTTCTGCTGGTCGCCACCCTTGAAGTTGAAGCGGCCGAGGTAGGCGCGCGACGGCATTTCAAAGCGGCCGACCGACAGCATGTCCGCGCCGCCCGAGACGTCCTCGAACACGGTTTTGTTGTTGCCCAGCTCGTCGCGGCTCTGGTCGACCAGCGATACCTTGGCCGTTTTACCGATGACGACTTCGCCGCTGTCCGGCTTGTCGATACCGGCGATCATCTTGAACAAGGTCGACTTACCGGCACCGTTCGGGCCGATGATGCCGACGATGGCGCCCGGCGGCACGGTGAACGACAGGTTGTCGATCAAGAGGCGGTCGCCAAACGCTTTCGACACGTTCTTGAACTCGATGACTTCGTTACCCAGGCGTTCGGCGACAGGAATGAAGATCTCCTGCGTCTCGTTGCGCTTCTGGTATTCGTATTCGGACAGTTCGTTGAAGCGGGCCAGACGGGCTTTCGACTTGGCCTGGCGGGCCTTCGGATTCTGGCGCGACCATTCCAGTTCCTTCTGCAGCGCGCGCTGGCGGGCCGACTCCGTCGCTTCTTCCTGCTTCAGGCGGGCCTGTTTCTGGTCCAGCCACGAGCTGTAGTTGCCCTTCCATGGGATGCCGTGGCCGCGGTCCAGTTCCAGGATCCATTCGGCGGCGTTGTCGAGGAAGTAGCGATCGTGGGTGATGCCGACCACGGTGCCGGGGAAGCGCAGCAGGAACTGCTCCAGCCATTCGACGGATTCGGCGTCCAGGTGGTTGGTCGGTTCGTCGAGCAGCAGCATGTCGGGCTTGGACAGCAGCAGCTTGCACAGCGCCACGCGGCGCTTTTCACCGCCGGACAGCACGCCGATTTTCGCATCCCACGGCGGCAGGCGCAGCGCATCCGCCGCCATTTCCAGCTGCAGGTTCAGGTTGCCGCCGTCGGACGACGAGATGATCGCTTCCAGGCGTGCCTGTTCGGCGGCCAGCGCGTCGAAATCGGCATCCTCTTCCGCATAGGCGGCGTACACGGCGTCCAGCTTGGCTTGCGCTTCGAACGCTTCGCCCAGGCCGGACTCCACTTCCTGGCGCACGGTTTTTTCCGGGTCCAGCTGCGGTTCCTGCGGCAGGTAACCGATGTTCAGGCCCGGCATCGGGCGCGCTTCGCCCTGGATGTCCGTATCGATGCCGGCCATAATTTTCAGCAACGTCGACTTACCGGAGCCGTTCAGGCCCAGCACGCCGATCTTCGCGCCCGGGAAGAAGGACAGCGAAATATCCTTGAGGATCTGGCGCTTGGGCGGGACGATTTTGCCCACGCGGTTCATGGTATAGACGTAATTTGCCATTTAGAAATAACTCGGATGGTTGACAATAAAGAAGGTCAACAAGGATACGCCAAACGCCGCCATCGGGCTAGACGCCGTCTGGCCGGCAGGCGCGATTTATTCTCGATGGCCGGATTTATCGCTGTCATTACCGCTCCCGTCGTCGGCATCGCTCAACCTGTCGAGCAAACCGATCGCCTGAGCGAGGACGCGCCTTTCGTCGGCATCCAGTCTCGATGTCAGCAGTTCGGCCAGGTGGCCGGCCCGAGCCGCCTGGGCCCTTGTTACTTCCGTCTCGCCCTCCCGGGTCAGCGCGACCAGCTGGCTGCGCCCGTCCCGCGGATTGGCCTGCAGTGTCAGTACGCCCTGTTCCACCAGCCGCGCCACGACCAGGCGCATGCTCTGATGTTTCACGCCGCGCAGCAGCGCCAACGCCGTCACGGTGGTCGGCCCCTCGCGCGCCAAGTGCGCCATCACCTCGCTTTGCGCCGTCGTTGCCGTGTCACTCGCGCTGCGTACGGAGCGCACGAACCGGCCGACGGCGCCGCGCAATGCTTCCGCAAGCAGCGCGGTTTCCGGCTCGGTGCGCGTGCTCATGCTGCCCGCAGGCTGGCCAGGGTTGCCGGCAATGTGTTGACGCCCCAATGTTCGACGTAGCGTCCATCGCGCACGCGAACGATATCGATCGCGTCGATCGCGACCTTGCGGCCGGTGGCGGCAATGCCGGCGAGCGTGCCGGTATGCACGCCGTGGATCGTCTTGCGTGTCGTGACCTTGTCGCCATCGCAAAGCTGGTCATGGATCTCGACGGTCAGGTCGGACAGTGCCGGCCGCAACACGTGGTCGAAGGTATGCCACATGCCTTCGGGTCCCGCCGGCGTGCCCGGCAGCGCCGAGTGGTTGACGAAGTCCGGTGCCATCAACGCATCGAATGCGGCCCGGTCACCCTGCCCGATGACACGATGATTGAAGTCCCGTACGACTTGCTTGTTTTCTTCACTGCGCATTGCCTTGCTCCCATAGGTAGAAGTGCGTGACGAAATCACCGGATAATTATACAGGCAAGCTGTATATCTCGCGCGATCGGGGCGCCACGAAGTCGTCGGGCCGGGACGATTTATGGGACAATCGCGGCCTTTTCCTTATTGCTGACAGTTAACAATGCGGACCAACCCGGCTTTTTATCGTCCCGATATCGATGGCCTGCGCGCCGTGGCCGTTCTCGCCGTCGTGCTGTTTCACGCATTTCCGGGATTACTGCCCGGCGGTTTTGCCGGTGTTGACGTGTTTTTCGTTATCTCGGGCTTTTTAATCACCGGCATTATCTTGCGCGGCCTGCAGGCGGGCAGTTTCAGCTTTGCCGAGTTTTATGGACACCGCGCTCGCCGCATCCTGCCGGCGTTGCTGCTGGTGCTGTGCAGCTGCATGGCGTTTGGCTGGTACGAGTTATTGCCCGGAGAATATGCGCAGCTGAGCCGGCATGCGGCCGCGGGCGCGGCGTTCGTGCAGAACCTCGTGCTGTGGCGGGAAGCGGGTTATTTCGATACCGTTACCGAACTCAAGCCGCTGATGCACTTGTGGTCGCTGTCGATCGAGGAACAGTTTTATCTGCTGTATCCACCGCTGTTGTGGGCCGCGTGGCGTTGGCTGCGCCGCCCGGTGCCGGTCGTGGCGGCGCTGGCGCTGGCGTCGTTTGCGCTCGGTCTGGTGCTGACGTCGACCGATCCCGTGCAGGCATTCTTCGCGCCCCATGCGCGGATGTGGGAACTGCTGGCCGGCGGCCTGCTTGCCTTCCGCGGCCCCACCACTGCCAGCCAGCATGCGCGCAGCGCCATGTCGCTGGCCGGCTTGTTGCTGCTGGCACTGGCGTACTGGGGCCTGCGCGACGGCGGCGCCTACCCCGGCTGGCGCGCGCTGCTGCCGGTGACGGGCGCCGCCTTGCTGCTGTACGCGGGACCGCAGGGCATCGTCAACCGCGCTTTGGCGTGCCGGCCTCTCGTCCTGGTCGGTGCCATCAGCTATCCGCTGTATCTTTGGCACTGGCCGCTGCTGGCATTCGGCCGGATCGCCGACGCGTTGCCGGCGGCCGAGCGCAACGGCGCCGTGGTGCTCAGTTTTGTCCTGGCGTGGCTGACGTGGCGCCTGGTGGAACAGCCGATCCGCTATGGCACGCGGCCGGGCCGCAAGGCTGCGGTGCTGTGCGCCATGCTGCTGGCGGTGGGGGCGATTGCCTGGATCGCGCCGCCGCAGTCGGCGCAGCACGCCGCGCGCCTGGCCGCGTTCACGCAAGCCAATGCGAACAATGCGCAGCAGCCGCACTCGTGCCGGATGCTGACCGGGCAGGATCACCCGGAAGACTGGTGCAATGACGGCAATGCGGCGGGCAATACGCCGGACACGGTGCTGCTGGGCGACAGCTTTGCCAATGCCTACACGGCCATGCTGACGGCCGACGCCAGTACGCGGTTCGTCCAGTTCGGCCGTGGCCAATGTCCCGCGCTGCTCGACTACGGGCCGTCCTGGTGCCGCGAGATCGTGCGCGCGCAGGCGGCGTATGTGGCGCAACACGCGGCCGTCCGGACGGTCGTGCTGGCCGGCCACTGGCCCGCCTACGCGGCCGGTCAGCGCTGGAGCCGTTTCGATCACGAAGAAAGCGCTGCGGCGTTTTACGCCGCGTTCCGCCGCACGGTCGAGCATTACCGGGGGCTGGGCCGGCACGTGGTCGTCCTGCTTTCCCCGCCGACCGGCGCCAATCCCGATACCTGCGTGCCCCGGCCGCTGCACCTGGTCGAGAAAAACATTTGCCACCGTACCCTGGCGCAGGCGCGGCAAAGCGATGGCGATTATCGCGCCACGCTGCTGCCGTGGCTGGCCGGGCGCGACGTGGCCGTGTTCGATCCGTACCCCGTGCTGTGCGACGACCGCCAGTGCCGCCTGATGGACGGCGACCGCATGCTGTATGCCGACTGGCTGCACCTGAGCATCCATGGCGCGGGCTGGCTGGCGCGGGAAGGCCGGCCGGCGTTGCGCGCCGCGCTGGCGGTCAGGCCGTAACGGCGCGCCGGCTCGTCCACAAGCCTTCCGCCACGTACAGCCCCAGCGCGCTCCAGATGACAATAAAGCCCGCCAGCCGGGCCGGCGTGAAGGTTTCATGGAACACGACGAGCCCGAGCAGCATCTGGATGGTCGGGCCGATGTACTGCAGCATGCCCAGCACGGACAACGGAATGCGGCGCGCGCCGGCGGCGAACAGCAGCAGCGGGATCGCGGTGATCGGACCGGCGGCGGCCAGCAGCCAGCGGGTCGCGTCGCTCGGGGTGTTGAGGAAGGCATTGCTGCCGTCCATCGTCAGCCAGCCGACGTAGATCGCGGCCACGGGAAACAGCAGCAGCGTCTCGAACGACAGACCTTCCAGTGCCGCCAGCGCCGCCGTCTTGCGCAGCAGGCCATAAGCGCCGAAGGTGCCGGCCAGCAGCAGCGCGATCCACGGCAGCTGGCCGGCCTGCCACGTCAGCCACAGCACGCCCAGCGCGGCGACACCGATGGCGCCCCACTGGCCCGGGCGCAGGCGTTCCTTCAGCACCAGCAACCCAAGCAGCACGTTGACGAGCGGGTTGATGAAGTACCCCAGGCTGGCGTCGATCACGTGGCCGTTGTTGACGGCCCAGATATAGATGAACCAGTTGGCCGACAGCAGCAGCGCCGACAAGGTAAACGTCGCGACCACGCGCGGGCGGCGCAGCACGTCGGGCAGCCATTGCCACTGGCGCCGCACCGTCAGCACGGCGCACAGGAACACCAGCGACCAGACCATCCGGTGCGCCAGGATCTGCACCGGCGGCACTTCGTGCAGCGCCTTGAAGTACAGCGGGAACAGGCCCCAGATCAGGAAAGCCAGCGCCGCGTAGGCGATACCGCGGTTCATGCCAGCTCCAGGTGCAGGATGGGATAAGGGTTGCCGAACGGGTCGACCGGCGAGCGACGCACCGTACGAAAGCCCAGGTGTGCATAAAAGCCGGTGGCCTGGTGATTCTGTTCGTTGACGTCCACCTTGCGGGCGCCTGCCGTCGCGATGGCAAACGTCACCAGCGTGCGCCCGGCACCGGTGCCGCGGTGGTCCGGGTGGACGAAGAGCATCTCGATCGTGTCGTCCGCCACGCCGAGAAACGCATAGGGCCGGCCGGTATCGTCGCGCAGACAATGCAGCGGGGTGAAGTCGGCGAGCAGCTCTCGCACCAGTGGTTTTAACCCGTCGATGGCGGCTTCGGTGAGGAAGTCGTGGGTGGCGCGCACCGACGTCTCCCATACCTCGAACAGGCGGGGCAGGTCGGCTGCGTTGGCTTGACTGATTGGCATCGTGTTCTTTCGTGAATCGTGGAAAATACCACAATGCCGGGGTGACCGCACGGCAATGCCTGCCGCTTGCTTTTCCGGCAGGCTTAGCCTATTGTGCAATGCGCCAAAACTTACTTTGGGTGCACCTTGACAGACAAAAAAAGCAGTCTCGCCGCGCTGACGCTGGCAGCGGTGGGGATCGTCTATGGCGACATCGGTACGAGCCCTCTCTACACACTGAAAACCATCTTCGATCCCGAACACGGCCTGGCGCTTTCCGAGGCCAACCTTCTCGGCATTATTTCGCTGATCTTCTGGAGCCTGACGCTGATCGTCTCGCTCAAATACGTCACCCTGGTGCTGCGCGCGGACAACCGCGGCGAGGGCGGCATCATGGCGCTGATGGCGCTGGCGCTCAATTCCGTCAGCCGCAAGTCGGCCTGGCACTTCCCGTTGATGATCATCGGCGTGCTGGGTGCCACCATGTTCTATGGCGACAGCGTCGTCACGCCGGCGATTTCCGTGCTGGGCGCCATCGAGGGCCTGGAGGTCGCCGCGCCGGGACTGGAACGCTATGTCGTGCCGCTGACGATCGTCGTGCTGGTGTCGCTGTATTCCGTGCAGCGCCACGGCACCGCCGGCATCGGTCGCTGGTTCGGTCCCATCATGATCCTCTGGTTTGCCGCGCTGGCCGCCATGGGCGTCGTCAATATCGTGGAGGAGCCCGCGATCCTGCACGCGCTCAACCCGCTGCACGCGTTTGCGTTCCTGCGCGCGAACGGCTTCATCGCCTTTGTCGCGCTGGGCGCCGTGGTGCTGGCGCTGACCGGCGCCGAGGCGCTGTATGCCGACATGGGCCATTTCGGCAAGAAGCCGATCCGCATGGCGTGGTTCTCCATCTGCTTTCCGGCGCTGGCACTGAACTACCTCGGCCAGGGCGCGCTGCTGATCCGCAATCCGGACGCCGTGTCGAACCCGTTCTTCCAGCAGCTGGGCAGCTGGAGCGTCTATCCGCTGGTCGTGCTGTCGACGATGGCCGCGGTGATTGCGTCGCAGGCGACGATTTCCGGCACGTTCTCGATGACGAAACAGGCCATCGCACTGGGCCTGCTGCCGCGCATGCGCGTGCTGCACACGTCGGAACACCAGATCGGCCAGATCTACATCCCCGCCATCAACTGGCTGCAGCTGTGCGTGGTGCTGGTGGCCGTCATCGGCTTCGGCTCGTCCGATAAACTGGCTGGCGCCTACGGCATCGCCGTGACTGCGACGATGCTCGCCACGACCATCCTCACGTTCTTCGTGATCCGCTACCGCTGGCACCTGCCGCTGGCGCTGTGCTTCGGCGCCACGGGCTTCTTCATCATCATGGACATCACGCTGTTCTCGGCCAGTACATTGAAACTGTTCCACGGCGGCTGGATGCCGCTGGCGCTGGGCACGACGCTGTTCACCATCATGCTGACGTGGCGCACCGGGCGTGAGCTGGTGTTCCGCAACCTGCAGAAGCACGCGATTCCGCTGGAGGACTTCCTGTCGTCGCTGTTCGTGGCGCCGCCCGTGCGCGTGCCCGGCACGGCCATCTTCCTGCGCGGCGAAAGCGACGGCGTGCCGCACGCGATGCTGCACAACCTGTCGCACAACAAGGTGCTGCACGAGCGTGTGGTGTTCCTGACGGTGCACATCCTGGAGGAACCGTACGTGGCGCGGCCCGAGCAGGCCAGCATCACGGACCTGGGGCACCAGTGCTGGCAGGTCAACGTCAATTACGGCTTCAAGGACGAGCCGGACATCCCCGCCATCCTGGCGCTGTGTGGCGAAAAGGGACTTCCGTTCGAGATGATGGAAACGTCATTCTTCATCGCCCGCCAGACGGTGATCTCGGCCCCCGGCGGCGGTATGGCGCCGTGGCGCGAGCACCTGTTCGTGGCCATGTCGCGCAACGCCCGCGCGGCCGCCGACTACTACCAGATCCCGCCCAACCGCGTGATCGAACTGGGCACGCAAGTAGAAATCTGACACCACAGAATTGTAACGAAAGTGTTGCAGATGACCCGCAGCTACCGATGGTCCGTTACACTCGGCGGTTGTTCGCGCTGGCGCAGCCACGCGTCGTGATTGATTAACCAAACCAAGCAACCACAGTGAGACCAATGAAATCGATTTTTCAGATTGTCGCATCCATCGCCTGCGCGGTGGCACTGACCGCCTGCGGCGGCGGTGGCAATGACACGCCGGCAACCACCGCGCCGGTGCAACCCGTCTTCAGCAAGACCGACATTGTCGTCGGTACCGGTACCGAGGCAGTGGCCGGCGCCACCGTCACCGTGCACTACACGGGCTGGCTCTATTCGGACAGCGCCAGCGACAAGAAAGGCACCCAGTTCGAAACGAGCGTGGGCGGCGCCCCGTTCAGCTTCCCGCTGGGCCAGGGCAAAGTCATCGCCGGCTGGGACCAGGGCGTGGTGGGCATGAAGGTCGGCGGCAAGCGCACGCTGATCATGCCGGCCTCGATGGCCTACGGTTCGACCGCCCAGGTCAAGATCCCCGCCAATTCGGCGCTGGTCTTCGACGTCGAGGTGCTGGCGGTCACGCGCTGAGCGTTTTGATGGCGTAGTGATGGCGGCCTGCGGGCCGCCATTTTTTTGCCGCCCCTTCACGCGGCCCGCAGCGCATCGACCATGATGCGGCCGTCCAGCAGGTTGAGCGTGCGCGACGCCTGCGCCGCGTGCGCCGGTGAGTGGGTGACCATGACGACTGTCGTGCCTTCGGCATTGATGGTGCGCAGCAGGCGCATGACTTCGTCGCCGTGGGCCGTATCGAGATTGCCGGTCGGTTCGTCGGCCAGCAGGATGGCGGGACCGGCCACCAGCGCCCGGGCGATCGCCACCCGCTGCTGCTGGCCGCCGGACAGTTGCGATGGCCGGTGCCTGGCCCGATGCGCGACGCCCAGCTTCTCCAGCATCGCGGCGACGCGGGCACGCCGCTCGCGCGCGGCCATGCCCGTGTATTCCAGCGCCAGCTCGACGTTCTCCGCCACCGACAATTCCTCGATCAGGTTAAAACTCTGGAAGATGAAACCGATGCGGCCGCGCCGCAGTTCGTTCAGCTGCGCCTCGCTCCAGCGCGTGACATTATGGCCTTCGAACCAGCATTCGCCGCTGGTGGGCACGTCCAGCAGCCCCAGAAGGCTGAGCAAGGTGGACTTGCCGCAGCCGGAGGGACCGGTGATGGCGACATATTCGCCTGCGTCGATCTGCAGGTCGATGCGGTCGAGGGCCGTGGTCTGCACTTCGCCGGCCACGTGGATCTTGCTGACGCCTGTTAGTTTGAGCATTGCCGTTCCTTATGTTCGAGTTGGAAGATTACTGCGAAATCTGCAGGCGGGTGGATTTTCCGAAGCCGCCGTAGCCCGAGACGATCACCCGCTCGCCCGCCTTGACGCCCGCCAGCACCTCGATCTGCGCGTTGTTGCGCCGGCCAAGGCGGATCGGCCGCCGCTCGGCGTGCTCGCCGTCGGTCAGCACGAAGGCCCAGGCGCCGCCGCTGTCGTTGACGAACGCGCCGTTCGGCAGCAGCAGGGCGGGGCCGGGCTCGCCCAGCGTGATCTGCGCGTCCACGCTCTGGCCGGGGCTCAGCACCTCCGGCTGGCCGGCCGTAAACAGCAGCTCCGCCGTGAAGCGGCCATCCTTGATCTGCGGGTAGACAGTACCGACCCGCACGGGATAGCGCCGCCCCGCCTGCACCACGTAGCCCTGGCGGCCAACGGTCACGCGGCTCAGATAAAACTCGTCGATGGGCGCAAGCAGCTTGAAGCGGTCCGGATCGTCGATGCGGCCCACGTTTTTGCCGGTGACGATGGACTCGCCCACCTGCAGCCGGAAGTCCGTCAGGCGGCCTGCCACGGGCGCGCGCACGGCCAGCGCGTCGACGGTCGCTTCCACCAGCCGCAGGCCGGCGCGCAGGCCGCCGATGGCTTCCTCCAGCTGGCCCAGCGCCTTGCCGCGCACCTTGTCCTCGGCGGCGTTGCTGGCCTGTTCCAGCGCCAGCGTGCGTTGCGCCTTGTCGCGCCGGTCGCAGGTTTCCTCGAGCGCCGCCGCCGAAATAAAACCCTGCTTGGCCAGGCGCTGCTGCCGCGCGCAGCTTTTATTCGCCTGCTCCAGCGCGAAGGTGAGATCGTCCATCCGCCGCTGGCGTTCGCTGCGGTCGCTCTGCTCGGCCACGCGCAATGTGGACAGGTTCGAGATCTGCTGCGCCAGTTCCGACTGGCGTGCCAGCAGCTCGAGGTTGCGCTGCGGGTTGGAGATGCGGAACAGCAGCTGGCCTTTGTCCACCAGCTGGCCGTCGTGGGCGATGACTTCCTCGATGCGGCCCGATTCGACGGAATCGAGGATCACCGCGCGCAGCGGCGTGGCGCTGGCGCGCACGGCGATATCGTCGCGGAAGATCCCCCGTTCGACGGTGGCGAGGCGCAGGTCTCTGCCTTCCACCTGCAGGCCGCGCGGCATCCAGTACCAGAGAGCGACGACCGCCGCCGTCACGAAGATCAGCGTCGCGGCGGCCAGGGCCACGGTACGACCGCGCTTGCGCGGAACGATGGTGTCCATGGCGGCGCCGGTGGCGGGGCGAAGTGGATGCGGTGTCATGCCCGCTACACAGCAAGCCATGTGCCAGCCGCCTGCACGGCCCCGTTGCGGCGCTTTGGACGTGGTCTTGACCGGAACCGGACACGCAGCGCTGTCCGATAACGGACAGTGCCCGCCGACCGCCTCGCCGCGCGCAAAGCCGGCTGCTAGAATGCCCCGACCACCACTCACGCCGCATGCCATGGCCGATGCCCGCATCCTGATCCTCGATGACGACGCCGATGTCGCCTGCGCCGCGCGCCTGCTGCTGCGCCGCCGCTATCCGAACGTGACGGTGCTCGACGATCCCGCCGGGCTGCCGGGCGCGCTGGCGCGCGCGGTGCCCGACATCGTCCTGCTGGACTTCAATTTCACGCCGGGCCGCACGGATGGCGCCGAGGGCCTCGCGGCGCTGGACCTGCTGCGGCGCCAGCCACGCGCGCCGGCCGTCATCGCGCTGACCGCCTATGCGGACGTGCCGCTGGCCGTGGCAGCATTAAAACGCGGCGCCGACGATTTTCTCACCAAGCCATGGGACAACGCACGCCTGATGGCGGCCGTCGAGAACGCGCTGGCCCGCCGCGGCACGGCGCCGGCGCACGGTGCCACGGCCGCGCTGATGGGCGAGTCGGCGCCGATGCAGGCCGTTCGCGCGATGATCGCCAGCGTGGCGCCCACCGAAGCGAATGTGCTGGTGCTGGGCGAGAACGGCGTCGGCAAGGAGCTGGTCGCCCGCGCCATTCACCTGGCATCGCGCCGCGCGGCAGGCACGTTCCTGGCCGTGGACATGGGCGCGCTGCCCGAGTCGACTTTCGAGAGCGAGTTGTTCGGCCACCGCAGGGGATCGTTTACGGATGCGAAGACGGACCGGCCCGGGCGCTTCCAGGCCGCGCGCGGCGGCACATTGTTCCTCGACGAGATCGGCAATATGCCATTGCCGGCGCAGGCCAAACTATTGACAGCGCTGGAGAGAAGGGAGGTGACCCCGCTGGGCGCGGACCGGCCGGAAAGCGTGGACGTGCGCATCGTCAGCGCGACCAACCTGAACGAGGCGCGGCTGTTCGATCCTGCCGCCTTCCGGCCCGATCTGCTGTTCCGCCTGAACACGATCGTCATCCGCGTGCCGCCGCTGCGGGAACGCCGCGCCGACATTCCCGCGCTGCTGCGCCACTACCTCGCGCATTACGAGGCACAGTATGGCCGTCCCGCACGGACGCTGTCCGCCGCCGCGCTGGCGGCGTTGCAGGCGCATTGCTGGCCCGGCAATGTGCGGGCGCTGCGTCATGCGTGCGAACGCGCCGTCATCCTTGGCGGCGGCGCGCAGTACGAGGTCGACGATTTCGGCCTGCACGCGATAGCCGCGCCGGCGCCATCCACTTCGGGCAATGCCACATTGAGTACGCTGGAGCGGGACGCCATCGCCACAGCGCTGGCGCAGGCGCAGGGCAATATCAGCCATGCCGCGAAGATGCTGGGCGTCAGCCGCGCGGCGTTGTACCGCAAGCTGGACAAGCATGGCATCTGAGCGGTGGCTGAAGGCGGGGATCGGTGCATCGACTGTCCTGCTGATGGCGCTGGCCGCGTGCGCGGTCAAGGTCAGCGAGTCGCCCCGGCTGCTGGTGCTGTGCGCCATCGGTGTCGTGCTGGTCGCGGGGATGTCGTGGCGGCTGCTGGCATCGCTGACGGTGCGGCGGGCGTTGCCGGAGCCGGCGACCGTCGCACCGGCAGGCGATTCGGATGCGATGCTGGTGCTGGAAGCGCGCCTGGAACATGCGCCCATCGCGCTGTTCGGCATCGCGCAACTGGCTGGCCCCGGCGACGTCGTCCCGCTGAACGGCAACGCACGGCGGCTGCTGGCACCCGGGCGCGCCAGCGAGCCGGCGCGCTTGTCCGCAGTACTGGCGGCGCAGCCGGCCAATGCGCGCACCCTGATCGGCTTCGAGACGGAGCGGGGCACGGAGCGCGCGCTGGTAGCCGTCGCGGCGCTGACGGTGCAGGGCGCAGGGCAACGCCTGGTGGCGCTGCTGCCCGTCGAGAGCGAACTGGAAGCGGAGGCGCAGAACGCCTGGCGCCAGCTGGTGCACGTGCTGACCCACGAGATCATGAATTCGCTGACGCCGGTGGCGTCGCTGTCGCGCACGGCGCAGGACATGCTGGGCGACCTGGAAGGGGGGCCTGCGGACGTCGCGGCGGACATGGGCACGGCGCTGGATGCCATCGCACGGCGCTCCGCCAGCCTGGTTGATTTCGTGGCCAGCTACCGCAGCCTGTCGACGCTGCCGCAGCCCAGCCCGGAGCGGGTGCGCCTGGCAGACCTGTTTGCCCGGCTGGAGGCGCTGGTCGGCGCGGAGTGGACGGGACGGGGTGGCGCGGCGCGCTTCGCCGTCGAACCGGCATCGCTGGAAGTGCTGGTCGATCCGGGCCAGCTGGAACAGGCGCTGATCAATTTATTGAAGAACGCGGCCGAGGCAACGGCGCAGGTAACGTCGCCGTGCGTGGACGTTGTGGCGCGGCTGGGAAGGGGAGCGCGGCTGCGCATCGAGGTGTCCGACAACGGCCCGGGCGTGGCGGACGACATGGCGCCGCATATTTTTACGCCGTTCTTCTCGACGAAAAAACAGGGCCGCGGCATCGGCCTGGCGATGGTGCGCCAGCTGGTGCACGGCAATGGCGGAACGGTGCGGCATGCGCGCTCGGTGACCAGCGGCGCGCGCTTTATCGTGACGTTCTAGAAATGCTGGGGACAGGCACCTTTCTCAGGGCCTCCCGGCCCTGAGAAAGGTGCCTGTCCCCGACGTTTGCTATGCCTCAGCGCAGCATGTCGATATGCAGGATGCCGTCTTCGTCATACGGCTCGGAGACCGTGACGAAGCCGAACCCCTGGTAAAACTTCTCCAGCCGCTGTTGCGCGCCGATGCGGATGCGGTGGCCGGGGTGCTGGCGCTCGGCGTGGCGGATGCCTTCGGCCACCAGTTGCCGGCCGATGCCCGTGCCGCGGGAAGCGGCGGGCGTCAGGATGCGGCCCAGCGACATCTCGTCGTATTTCGCGCCGGGCGCCAGGCAGCGCAGATAGGCGGCCAGCGTACGTTCGCCGTCCTGCGTGCGCCATGCCATCAGATGGTGGGCCGCTTCGTCGTAGCCATCCAGGTCAGGGTAAAAACAGGTCTGCTCCAGCACGAACACGGCCTGGCGCTGGCGCAGCACCTCATACAAATCCCTGCGCGGGATGCTTTCGAAATCCAGCCACTGCCACTCGATCATCGCTGCCTCAGTCCAAAGTAAAAAGGGGCGGGCACCTGGAAACAGGTGCCCGCCCCCCGATTATCCTGCGGCGATTATACGATGGTCAGCGTGACGTCGATGTTGCCGCGGGTGGCGTTCGAGTAAGGGCAGACGATGTGCGCGGCCTGCACCAGCTTCTCGGCCGTTTCACGGTCCAGGCCTGGCAGCGAGATTTTCAGTTCCACTTCGATGCCGAAGCCCGTTTCGATGGCGCCGATGCCGACCGTGGCGTCGATCGACGTGTCCGCCGGGACGGCGATCTTGTCGCGGCCACCAACGAATTTCAGCGCGCCGATGAAGCAGGCCGAGTAGCCGGCTGCGAACAGCTGTTCCGGATTCGTGCCGACGGCACCGTTGCCGCCCAGTTCTTTTGGCGTGGTCAGTTTGACGTCCAGCACGCCATCGCTGGAAACGGAGCGGCCTTCGCGACCACCGGTGGATTTGGCATTGGCACGGTACAGGACTTGTTTGATCGACATGATGAGACCTTTCTGTTGAGTAAGATTCGATTTAATAGTGCACTACATTCTGTGTTGCGTCAGCAGTTTGCAGCGCCGATGTAGAGACTATACATAGTACGCGATTCAATTGCAAGCGATTTTAATAAAAAACCTTCCGATCACCGCGCCGTCTTCACAGGCGGTAGCAAAGTCCAGTAAGATTGAGAATTATTCTCATTTGCATCTGGCTGCCGCCAGCCCGACAATAAGTATGCCAATAAGCATGTCACTCCACCTTCTTCAACGCCATGGCTGACGCCATCAGAACATCCGGCTGGGCCTATCGCGGCGGTGTACTGGTGCGCGCCGTGGCCGCCATCGGTGGCGGCTACGCCGTCTCCGCATTGACCGCCGCCGCCATCGCCACCTGGCTGCCGGCGCCCCGCGTCGAAGCAGCCGTGACAGGCACCTTGATCGCACTGATCGTGTATCCGTGCGCCGTAATGTGGTGCTTTGCCGCCCGCAGCGCGGCGCGCGCATGGGTTGGATTGATCGTGGCGGCGGCGGTTCCCGCCTGCGCGCTGGCACTGCACGGAGGCGTCGCATGAAGGAAGGATTCCGCCAGTCGATGGCGTGGCTGCACACGTGGTCAGGGCTGCTGGTCGGCTGGCTGCTGTTCCTGGTTTTTGCAGCCGGCACGGCCGCCTACTTCCGTGACGAGATCACGCTGTGGATGAAGCCCGAGCTGCACGCGGCGGCGCATCCATCCGTGCCGCAGACGGTGGCGCTGGGCCACGCACAAACGCTGCTGGAAGGGCGAGCGGCCAATGCCAGCCGCTGGTTCATCACGATGCCGAGCGAGCGAGAGCCGGCCGTGCGCGCCAGCTGGATGCCGGCCAGGAAGAAGGACGCGGGAGAGGCCAAGCCACGTGGCCGGCGCCGTTTCGAAAGCGCGGAGCTCGATCCCGTCACGGGAACGGAACTGAGCGCGCCACGCGCCACCCGCGGCGGCGACTTTTTCTATCGCCTGCACTTCGACCTGCATTACATGTCGCCGCTGTGGGCGCGCTGGATGGTCGGTGTCGCCGCCATGTTCATGCTGGTGGCGATCCTGTCGGGCATCGTCACGCATAAACGCATCTTCAAGGACTTCTTCACGTTCCGCCCCGCGAAAGGCCAGCGCTCCTGGCTCGATGCACACAACGTGACGGCCGTGCTGGCGCTGCCGTATCACCTGATGATCACCTTTACCGGCATCGTCACCTTGATGTTCATGTATATGCCGTGGGGCGTGCAGGCGCTGTATCCGAGCCAGGACCAGTTCTTTACGGACCTGAACAACGCGCTGCCGGCCGACGCGAAACCGGCGAAGCAACCGGCGCCCCTTGCCCCCTTGGCACCGATGCTGGCGCAGGCCAGCGCGGCGTGGGATGGCGCACCCGTCGGCCGCGTCACCGTCAACTTCCCCGGCGACGCCAACGCCACCGTGCTGATTTCTCGCCAGTCCGGCCGTGCCATCGGCTACGACCAGCCGACGATGCTGTTCAACGGCGTCAGCGGGCGGCTGCTGTCGTCGTCAACGCCGCCGGGTACGGCCACCGAAACGCGCAGCGTGCTGTATGGGCTGCATATCGCGCGCTTCTCCAATCCACTGCTGCGCGGCCTGTTCTTCCTGTCCGGGCTTGCCGGCTGCGCGATGGTGGCGACAGGCCTGCTGCTGTGGGCCGTCAAGGAACGCCAGAAGCACGCCAGGGCGCTGGCGCGCGGCGAGGGTCACTTTGGCCTGCGTCTGGTCGATGGCCTGAACATCGGCGCCATTGCCGGCGTGCCGCTGGCAATGGCCGCCTTCTTCTGGGCCAATCGCCTGCTGCCCGTGGCGATGCCGGAGCGGCCGGATGCCGAAATCCGCTGGTTCTTTATCGCCTGGGGCGTGAGCGCGTTGGTCGCGCTGGCAAGGCCGTCGCGGCGCATGTGGCAACTGCTGCTGGCGCTGGGCGGCGTGCTGTTTGCGCTGCTGCCGCTGCTGAACGCGATGACGGGTGGGGCGCATCTGGGCACGGCGATTGCGGCCGGCCTGTGGCCTGTCGCCGGCTTCGATATCGTCACGCTGGCACTGGGCATCGCGCTGCTGTTTGCCGCGCGTCGGCTGGGACGCCCGGTCGCCATCAAAAAAGCGCCGGTCGCCCGCGTTACGGCGGAGGCGGCATGAGCACGTGGGGCGTCACGCTGGCGGCATTGACCGCGCTGACGGCCGCCGTCGCCGGCTTCGCCGCACTGAGTCTGGCCATGGACCGGCATTGGGAAGCGCTGCATGGCCGCGGCAGCGATCCGGGCACGTTGCGGCGCTGGCTGCAGGGTGGCGGCTCGGTGGGATTGCTGGTGTCGCTGCTGGCGTGCATCGCCATGAAAGGCGGTGCGCAGGGCACGGTGGCGTGGGCCGGCATGCTGACGGCGGCGGCGTTGATCGTCGTGCTGCTGTCGACGTATGCGCCGGCGCGCGTGCCGCCGCTGGCGAAGATGATGGCGCTCGTCGCCCTGGTGACCGCGCTGGCGACCGCGTTGCCGGGCGTTTTATAGCGCCGTCTCGAATCCTTCCAGCACGTTGACGACGTTGACGCCCAGTTCCCGCAGCGGGCTGCCGCCTTCGAACGTGAAACACGTCGGCAGATTCAGCCACGCCAGGCGTTCGCCCAGGCGCAGGTAATCTCCGCCCTGCAAGCCGAAGCCGCCGTGCGCCTCGCCTTGGAAGGTGTTGGCGCCGAGGGCGACGACCAGCGCGTCGGGCCGGTACATGGACAGGCGCACGCACGCCGTCTCCAGCGCCGCGAACCACGCCTGCGGATTGGCCGCGCCGCTCGGCACGACCAGGTTGACGTTGTATCCCGTGCCGGCGCCGGCGCCCGTTTCGTCCGGGTGGCCGCAATAATATGGATAGCTGACGCGCGGCTCCGCGTGCAGCGAGACGCACAGCACGTCGGCGCGGTCATAGAAGATCGTCTGCGTGCCGTTGCCGTGGTGGTAGTCGACGTCGAGGATCGCCACGCGTTGCAGTCCGTCGTCCAGCAGGTGCTGGGCCGCCAGCGCGGCGTTGTTCAGGTAGCACGCGCCGCCGTAGTAATCCGGACCCGCATGGTGGCCCGGTGGGCGGGTCAGTGCGAACGTGCTCCGTTCGCCGACGCGCAGCGCATGCGCGGCATTCACCGCGCAGTCGGCGCCGCCCTTGGCCGCCGTCCACGTGCCCGCCGTCAGCGGCGTGACGGTATCGACGGAATACAGGCCGAGGCGCGCGCCGAAATCGTCCGGCTCGATATCGACGCGCATGCCGCGCACGGGGAAGTGCGAAGCGAACGCGTCGCGCGTGGCGTTGGCCGGTGCCTGCGCCAGCCACTCGCTCCACGCGGTACGCAGGAAATGCAGATAGCGGGGACGATGCACGCGCTCCAGCGACATCAGCGGCACGCCGTGCGGCGTGACGATGCGACCGAGGCCGCGTCTTCCCAGCTCGGCCAGCACGCCTTCGATGCGGTCGGGCGTGTCGCGTGACGGCACCGGCGCACCGCGCACGAGCTCATGGCGGGGCCGGTGCTGGGCGTGCTGTTCGTTATAGAAGGTGAGCACGCGCGCCCCGCAGTGTGACGATACTCAGGGGTGATCGGTGCACAGGTTGCTGTTGCGGTAGGCCGCCACGTAGTCGTCGAAATTGCCGGTCTGGACCCGCTCGATCTCGGCCTGTTCGGCCAGCGATTGCCGCGCCAGCGCGTCGAAATACGCCGCTTGTTCGGCGGTGGGCGGGTGAGAGCGGAAGTATGCGGCGTGCTTCTCGCTCTGGCGCAGGCCGAAGTCGGCGAACGACTTGCCGTTGGCGAGCAGCTCGCGCATGACGGCGGCGGATGGCGTGCGTTCCGGGTCCGCCAGCTTCTCGGCTTGCGCGGCCAGCGAAGCCACGTGCACGTTGTCGCCGCGCAGGGAGTCCAGCAGCTCGGCGGCGGGACGGATGCGCTCCAGCAGGTCGCGGCCCCAGTCCTGCAGCAAGACTTCGCTGCCGTCGCGCGTCAACGTCAGGCCAGGGCGGCGGCCTTCCTTGACGGTGCGGGCGAAGTTCCGCGCCAGGATTTCGCCGCACGTTTCCGTGATCGGCGGGCTTTCTTCCAGCGCGCAGAACAGCAGGAAGGCGTCGAGGAAGCGGCCCGCCTGTTCGCTGATGCCGACCGGTTCGAACGGGTCGACATCCATGCAGCGCACTTCGATGTACTGCACGCCGCGGCTGCACAGCGCCTGGATCGGCCGCTCCCCGGTGCGGATGACGCGTTTCGGGCGGATCGTCGAGTAGTACTCGTTCTCGATCTGGATGACGTTTGTCGACAGCTGCTGCCATTGTCCGTTGGCGTCCTTGGTGCCGATCTTCTGGTACGGCTCATACGGCTGGTTGACGGCGCGCGTCAACGTGGCGACATAACTATCGAGGCTGTTCTCGTGCGGCGACAGGCCCGATTGCGCGTCGTTCTGGTAACCCAGGTCGCTCATGCGCAGGCTGGTCGCATACGGCAGGAACAAAGTGTCGGCGGACAGCGATTCCAGCTTATGGGGACGGCCGCGCAGGAAGCTGCTGTTCAATGCGGGCGATGCGCCGAACAGGTACATCAGCAGCCAGCTGTGGCGCCGGAAGTTGCGGATCGTGGCGAGGTAGGCTTCGGACTGATAGGCGACGGGCGACTTCTGCGCCGCGCCGTCGTCCTCGGCCAGGATGCGCCACAGCTTCTCGTCCAGCGAGTAGTTGTAGTGGATGCCGGCGATGCACTGCATCGCTTTACCGTAACGCAGCGCGAGGCCGCGGCGGTACACGTGCTTGAGCATGCCCAGGTTCGACTTGCCGTACCACGCGATCTCGATGTCTTCCTCCGCCGGCAGCTGGCAGGGCATCGACTGGCTCCACAGCAGTTCGTCGCCCAGTTTCGAGTAGGCGAAGCGGTGGATGCCGTCCAGCTTTTCCAGGGTCGTGGCGATGTCCGATTCGGCCGGCGTGATGAACTCGGCCAGCGCTTCGGCGTAGTCGGTCGTGATCTCGGGATGCGTCAGGGCCGAGCCCCAACCGGCGGGGTGCGGCGTGTGCGCCAGGGTGCCGGTTGGCTGGACCCGCAGGGTCTCCCGCTCGATGCCACGCAAGCCGCCCCGCAGCACGTTACGGTGCGGTTCACTGGCCAACAGGGCCAGACGGCGCGTCAGTAGACTGGACAATTTGCTATTCCTTTCTTGTGCATCTAACCAAAGATTTGGTGCGAGAGTAACCGAAATCGGAAAAATGCGCGTGGTGGCTCCCCGGTTGCCGAAAAAACGGGCAGCGGCACCGCGTCGGCGGGCATGGTTGGGATTCTAGCAAAGGCCGGCGGACCGGTCCGGGCGGTGCTTAACGCAGGGCGCGTCCGCCCGTGACGCGGGCGATGCCGGCCAGGTCATGCCAGCTCTGCACGTCGGTATAGCCGTGTGCCGTCAGCAGCGTTTGCACGGCTTCGGACTGGTCGTAGCCGTGCTCCATCAGCAGCCAGGCGCCCGGCTCCAGATGCGTCCGGGCGCCCGCGACGATGCGGCGCAGGGCCGAGAGACCGTCGGCGTAATCGGTCAGCGCGCCGGTCGGCTCGAAGCGCAAGTCGCCTTCGGCCAGATGGCGGTCGCCGTCGGCGATGTACGGGGGATTGGAGACGATCAGGTCGAACGTCTCGCCGGCGGTCGCGCTGAACCAGTCGCTGTGCAGGAAGCGCACGGCGGCACCGCTGGCGGCCGCGTTCCGGTGCGCGATGGCGAGGGCGTCCGCGCTGACGTCCAGCGCCGTAACGGCAGCGTCGGGCCGCGTGTGCGCCAGCGCGACGGCAATGGCGCCGCTGCCGGTCCCCATGTCCAGCACGCGCCCGCGCGGCGGCAGGCGCTCCAGCGCCAGCTCGACCAGCAGTTCCGTTTCCGGCCGCGGAATCAGCACGGCGGGGGTAACGTGAAAATCAAGCCCATAAAACTCGCGACGGCCGATGATGTATGCGACCGGTTCGCCATCGAGCCGGCGTTGCAGCAGGGCGGACAGGCGCGCCGCTTCGTCGGCCGTCAGCACGCGATCGGACTGCGTGATCAGCGCCGTGCGCGACAGGTTCAAGGCGTGGCACAGCAGGATACGGTTGTCGACCGGATCGAGCAGCGCCTGGCGCTGCAGCGACGCGACGGTGGCGCCGGCTTCAACGAGAGTCGTCATGCGCGGCGGCGCACCAGCACCCAGATCATCGTGGCCGTCAGGAGGACGAACCAGACGGCTGACCATTGCGGGATCGACACGCCGAGAAAACCTTCGGTGGCGTTCTCGCACAGGCCGTCGGCCTGGAAGATCCACGGCATGTACGTGGCCGTCGGCAGTTTATTCAGGAACGTCTGCTGCGGATCGATGCCGCAGGAGAAGCCGGGATGCGCCAGTACGTACAGGTGCTTGGCCACAAAGCCGATGCCACCCAGGCCCGCGAGCAAGCCGATGCCGGCACCGACCTTCGGCTTGCCGGACGCGCCGATCAGGCAGCCGATGGCAATCGCCAGGTACAGGTAACGCTGGATCACGCACAGCGGGCAGGGCAGCAGGTCCACCACATGCTGCAAATACAGCGCCGCGGCAATCAGGAGGAAGCAGACGGCGGCGGACGCCAGAAGAATGGTGCGCGATTTCATCGGTTTATGGTGTTGGTGGATGGTCAAGGCCAATTCTCGCACAAAGCCGTGTGGTCGCCTTAGTCGACCCTTAACGCCAGCCAACGGCCGAGCTTATGTCCACCTTGGGGTCACACCCCGACATGGACACAAGGTCAACAGTATGATTTTTCGCTATGGCGCCACGCATCTGAAAAATTACGGGCTCAACAGGAGTTATACGGCTGACTTCGTGTCCATGTCGGGGTGTGACCCCATGGTGGACACAAGGTCAGCCGTAGAGTTTATTTTTAGTCGCCCAGCGCCGCCAGCTGCTCGGCCTGGTGCTCGGCGGCCAGCGCGTTGGTGAGTTCGACCAGGTCGCCGTCCATGATCATGTCGAGCTTGTACAAGGTCAGGTTGATGCGGTGGTCCGTCATCCGGCCCTGTGGGAAGTTATATGTGCGGATGCGCTCGCTGCGGTCGCCGCTGCCGATCAGGCTTTTACGCGTTGCCGCTTCCTTTGACTGCTGTTCGCGCAGCTGCACGTCCTTGATGCGCGCGGCCAGCACTTTCAGGGCCGAGGCCTTGTTCTTGTGCTGCGAGCGGTCGTCCTGGCATTCGACGACGATGCCCGTCGGCAGGTGGGTCAGGCGGACGGCGGAGTCTGTCTTGTTGATGTGCTGGCCGCCGGCGCCGGACGCGCGGAATGTGTCGATGCGCAGGTCGGCCGGGTTGATGTGGACGTCTTCGACTTCATCCGCTTCCGGCATCACGGCGACCGTGCAGGCGGATGTGTGGATGCGTCCCTGCGTTTCCGTGGCCGGCACGCGCTGCACGCGGTGGCCGCCCGACTCGAATTTCAGCTTGGAGTACGCGCCATTGCCGACGATGCGAGCGATCACTTCGCGATAGCCGCCCAGGTCGCTTTCGGACGCGCTGACGATCTCTACCTGCCAGCGGCTGCGCTCGGCAAAGCGGGTGTACATGCGCAGCAGGTCGCCGGCAAACAGGGCCGACTCGTCGCCGCCCGTGCCGGCGCGGATTTCCAGGAAAATGTTGCGCTCGTCGTTGACGTCCTTCGGCAGCAGCATTTTTTGCAGGTCCAGCTCCAGCTCGGCCAGCTTCGCCTTGCCGGACTCGATCTCGTCCTGGGCGAACTCCTTCATCTCCGGGTCGGCCAGCATGGCCTGCGCCTCGGCGATGTCGGCCAGCGCGCTCTGGTAATCCTTGTACAGCGCCACCAGCGGGCCCAGCTCGCTGTGCTCACGCGTCATCTTGCGGTAGCTGTCCATATTGGCGGTGGCGCCTTCGGACATCAGCAGTTCGTCCAGCTCGACCAGGCGGTTGGCAAGTTGGTCCAGCTTGGACAACATGGATGGTTTCATAATTTCGACGTCGGAATAAGGGGGAACAACGACAGGGAACAGCGAATGCCGCGGGACGCGGCGGACTGACGGATGGGGGACGCTAACGGCGGCCGCGGAACAGCTGGGGCAGCAGTTCGGCCAGTTGGGCGCGGTCTTCACCTTGCGCCCGGTGCAGCGCCTGCTGCGGGCCGTGCATGAACTTGGCGGTTAAACCTTTGGACAGCGCTTCCAGCACGCCATCGATGTCTTCGCCCTTGGCCAGCAGCTTGCGAGCACGCTCCAGCTCGGCCAGGCGAATGGCTTCGCCGTTTTCCTGCAGGCCCTGGATGACGGGCACGACCGCGCGGTCGTCGACCCAGTGCATGAACGACTGCACGCGCGTTTCAATGATCGCTTCGGCTTGGGCCACGGCGGCCTGCCGGTTTTCGATGCCGGTCTGCACGACGTCGGCCAAGTCGTCGACGGTGTACAGGAACACGTCGTTCAACCGCGCCACTTCCGGCTCGATGTCGCGCGGCACGGCCAGGTCGACCATGAACATCGGCTTGTGGCGGCGCGCCTTGATGGCGCGCTCGACCATGCCAAGGCCGATCAGCGGCAAGGACGATGCCGTCGACGAGATCAGGATGTCATAGTGATGCAGCTGGTTCTGCAGATCGGCCAGGCGCACGGCCTGGCCGTTGAAGCGGTGGGCCAGCGCTTCGCCCCGTTCCAGCGTGCGGTTCGCCACCGTGATCGACTTCGGCGTCTGCGCGGCAAAGTGCGTGGCGCACAGCTCGATCATCTCGCCGGCGCCGATAAACAGCACGTTCTGCTGGCTGATCTTGTCGAAAATGCGCTGCGACAGGCGGACGGCGGCAGCGGCCATCGAGACACTGTGCGCGCCGATCTCCGTGGTGCTGCGCACTTCCTTGGCAACGGAAAAACTGCGCTGGAACAGCTGATGCAGGTAAGTGCCGAGCCCGCCCGCCTCGTCGGCCGTGCGGATCGCATCCTTGATCTGGCCGAGGATTTGCGTTTCGCCCAGCACCATCGAATCGAGGCCGGACGCCACACGGAACGTGTGCCGCACCGCTTCATGCTGCGGCAGCATGTACAGGTGCGGGCGCAGCTCGCCGTAGTTCAGCTTATGGAAATCCGCCAGGAAGTGGGCGCCGACATCGAGCGGGTTGTCCGCCGCGCTGGCCGCATACAGTTCGGTGCGGTTGCAGGTCGACAGAATCGCGGCCTCGTCACTGCCGCGCGTGTCGAGCCGCTGGAACCAGTTGCGTGCCGCCCGGACAGCCGTCTCCAGCTGATCAGGCGCGAACGCCAGCCGTTCGCGCAGGGCGACCGGAGCTGTAGTGTGGTTGAGGCCGACGGCTAGGAGTTGCATTTCTTGAAAAATCAAGGACGTAGGTGGACATTATACCCCTGATGCAGGCACGGGCTCTCGGTATGTCCTCGCGGCAAGGCTAGGACAAATCGTCCCAGCAACCGCGGCAAGCGTCAGCCGCCCAGTTTTTCCAGGCGGTAGCCGTAACTGTACACCGGCACGAGGCGGAAGCCATTTTCCGGTTTCAGCTGTAACTTGTTGCGTACACGTGACACGTGGGTGTCCATCGTACGCGACGGTACGTCCGTTTCGCGGATCCAGACAGCCTCGTGAATATACGCACGCGACAGCGGCCGGCCGATATTCCGGAAGAACAGCAGCGCCAGATAAAATTCCTTGTGCGTGACATCCAGCACATTCCCGTCCATCAGCAGGCGGCCCGGCCGGGTTTCAAATATATATTGTCCGAACTGCAATTGTTCGGCGCCATTCTGCGTGGGGAACGCACGGCGCAGCAGCGCCTGCACCCGCGCCACCATCTCGCTGCGCCGCAGTGGCTTGATCATGTAATCCTCGGCGCCGGCGTCCAGGCCGGCGACGATATCGTCCTCGCCGGATGCGGTGGTCATGAACAGGACGGGGGCGCTATCGTTGAGTTTTTCGCGGGCTTTGCGCATCAGGTCCGCACCGCCCATATCGCTGACCTGCCAATCGAAGATAAGCATGTCGTATTCCTCCTTGCGGAGTTGGCTCAACAAATCCCTGCCGGTCTGGAAACCATGACAGACGTGGCCTGCCGACGTCAGGACCTGACATATCAGGTCGGTCTGACTCCGGTCATTATCTAGAACGACGATTTTCATCTTATCGACAAGTTAAAACGAGGGGGTAAGGCTTAGTCACTGGAATATAACAGGGATTGCCAAAAATAGTTACTAAACATACCAATTATTTCTGACAGGTATTACCTTTGGTGGTCTCCCGGACGGCAGGATGTTGTAGTCGTGCGAACCCGGCCAACCGATACACGGTACACTCAAAAAGCTTCGTTTTCAATCAACTTTTACATTTGGCAATTAATTAGGAGTAACGACGTGGACACGGGATGGGAGTTGCTGCCGGGGTCACCGGAGGGTATTGCCGAGGTCAGGGAGCGCTGCCGGAGCATGGTGCGGCGTCGCGCCGCGGCATCGGCGGCGGTGTCGGCCGTGCCGCTGCCGGGCATCGACATCGTGTCGGACCTGAAACTGTTTACCCAGCTGATCGAGGATGTCAACCGCGAATTCGGGCTGACACCGGAGCAGGTCGACAAGCTGCAGCCGCGGTTCAAACTGATCGCCTACCAGGCGGCCGTCAGTGTGGGCGGCGCGCTGGTCGGGCGTCTCGTGACGCGCGATCTATTGCTGAAGGTGGTTAAAAAGTCGGGCACGAAGCTGCTGGCCAAGCAGGCCACGCGGTTCGTCCCGTTGGCAGGGCAGGCAGCCTCAGCCGCCATCGGATTCTTTGCGTTTCGCCAGATCGGCTACCAGCACGTGGAAGCCTGCGCCAAGGTGGCGCATGAATTGCTGGCGGTAAAGGAGTAAGGGCGGGAATAACGGCGCAACGGCCGAGCCCGTGACAACATCGGGGTCAGGCACCGATGTTGTCACGGGCTCGGCCGTGGGCAGACGATTACGCGTCCGGCAGGACGACGTTGACGTCGAGCACTTCCAGGTTGCCCTGGCGGTCGAGCGAGATCTTGATGTCGTCCGCGTTCACCTTGGTGTACTTGGAGATGACTTCGATCAGCTCTTTATGCAATGCCGGCAGGAAATCCGGCCCCGTGCGACCGTTGCGCTCGCGCGC
>Ga0265797_10003276_pt1 | contig 26123 bp, 1 predicted proteins | sample P2T30metagenome_FD_192433 | JGI IMG/M metagenome (GOLD analysis project Ga0265797, IMG submission 192433) | Plant litter microbial communities from East Loma Ridge, Irvine, California - P2 T30 | ecosystem: Environmental > Terrestrial > Plant litter > Unclassified | place: USA: California... | reverse complement strand
GCTAAATACCTAGCTAAATACCTAGCTAAATACCTAGGGATAACTTCTAAGCTTAATACTAATACTAATATTATCTTAAAGATATTAAACGCCTCTCTGTCTATATCTACTATCTAGGTAGATACTTCTAACTCTTTAGTATCTAGCTTAAGTAATAGTTACTTAGTACTACTAATAGGCTTAGTCTTCTATAATATTAGTATTACTAATACTAATATAACTTTTAATATCTTATACTTTTAAGTATAGATATATAAGAATAACTTTAAGAATATAATTATAATATTTATAGATATTATTTTACTAAGAGAACTTAACCTAAATAATAAAATACTATATACTTATCTTTATATAGATATACTCTTTATTATTAAGCTACTTTAGATAAATACGCTATTTATATACTATACTATAAAAAAAAGAAAAATAAAGCTTTTACCTAGAAGAAATTTAAGTATTAGAAAATAATAAATATAATGTATAATATAATAGTGCTAGTATAAGTAGTAGTAAAAAAGTAGATATAGTTAAACAAACTTTACCTCTCGACTTTACTCTAGAAGTTAGAGACGCTTAAAATTATTAAAAAGATAAGAGATAAGCTATAAGTATAAGTATAGTAGTAATAAGGCTAGTAAGCTAAGAAATAGTAGTTATAAGCGCTCTAAAATAACCTAAGTATTATTATAAAGTTTAGACTATAGCTATAAAAGCTTAGAAGTTATTAGTATAGATAGAGAATAAGTAGGTAAGTAAGTAAGAGTAAATATAGATAGTAAGTAGTAGTTATATAATATAGCTAATATAGCTAAGCTTATAAGTAAGTTTGTATAAGATATAGATTACTAGTATTTATATAAGTATTATATAGACATTATATAAGTAATTTAAGTTATCTTAGAGGCTTTTAACTAGTAATAAGCTTACTTAGTTTTTTATTATTATTACGCGATTATATAAAGCTAGTACTAGTACTACTAATTAATAGTCTAGATAGCTATTAGTAATATATAACAAATATAAAACTAGTTAGCCTATTATAAATGCGTGCGTAATAATTATTATAGATAGTAGAGATAGTATAGATATAAGTATTATAAGTTACAAATCTAGGCTTATATTAGAGATTTTTAAGTTTACTATAAAGTAATATAGTAACGTGTTATTGTGTAATTACGTAATTACGTAATTATGTAATTTTTAAAAAAGTACACTATAGGCTCTATCTCTTAGGCCTAGAGAGAGCTTATAACACTTATACTTATACTACTTCTACTACTATTAATATAATAGTTACTTTATATATAACTATAATAGGCTAACTACTTTGTATTTATTATATATTACTAATAGCTATCTAGACTATTAACTAGTAGTACTAATACTTACTTTATATAATTATATAACTCTAAAACGTAAGCTTATAAGACTACTACTAGTATAAAGCCTAAACCTAATCTATAATATCTATTTAATATCTATATAATTACCAGTAACTAAAATTTTATATATAATTACCTATTAGTCTAGCTATATTAGTACCTATAAAATACTATTTTTTAATATACTAACTATCTATTTGATTTATAATTACGCGTTTATTAGTATAGTCTAATACTATACTATTTATATACTACTTTTTATAGCTAGTAAAGTACCACTTCTTTTTAGCTAAGAAAAGTCTTACGCGCTATATTTTAGATAAAGTTAAGCTTTTTTTAAGTTACTAGTATATCTACTAACTTAGCTAGATTCTTATCTAATATACTAAGCTAATTAAACTATTCTACTATAATTACTATAATATTAATGAAAAAGAACTATCTAGACAAGATAGTATATACTTATAATATATAAAGCTATAAGATATCTTCTATTACTAGTTATTACCTTTATGTACTTTATGATGTTTTAATAAAAGATCTTCTATAGCTTTATTCTTATAGCTAAGGTTTATAAATTTCTTATTTTAAAGTCTTTAACATTAATTAAAGAGTTAAATATACTACACGTATAACTAGTAAAGTCTATTAAATAGTATACTCTATTATACTAGATATTCTTATTATTAATTATAATAAGGGCTAAAGCTTTTATTAAAGATATAAAAGAGAAGTTAAGTATAGAAGAGTTCTTATATTTAGTAGATATTTTAATAGGTTTTTTTAAAGTATATAAAGATTCAGAAAAATAAAAAATAAAAAGAAGTATTCTTTTATATATAGCTTTGTATAATTCTCTTTTAGGCTACTATAAATTATACTATAGTTTATCTAAAAGAGCATTATTTGTATATTATAGTAGTATAGTACTATAATTCAATAATACTATAGACTTATATAGCTACCTAGACTTCTACTTATTTAGTTTTATAGCTAAGAGTTAGGCTATATTATACTATACTTAAACTTCTATTTTTTCTACTAAAATTACTACTAAAAGCTTCTTATTAAAAAGCTTCTATATTAACTTTTTAGAATATTTAAATATTCTTATAGCCTTATAGCTTACTTATTACTACTTTTAAGTTTACTTTTAAGTATTTTAAAGAAGCTTATATTACTATTACTTTTTATGAGTATATTATTATTATTATTATTAAAGTACTATACCTATAGTAACTATTATAAAGAAACTTTTATTAATTATTATAGCTATATATAGTAAGTATAAGATGTTTAGAAAATATACTTATATTAAGATTACTATATAGAGTCACTAACTATGTTTTTTTACTCTACTCTATATTAATACTTTACTATAATAATATTACTACTATAACTATAAGCTATATAAGTACTATATAAGACGTAGTAGAGCTATTATAACTCTACTTACAGAGCTCTTAAGGTTATAAACTATAGACTAAAAGTGTAAGCTATAGTTAGTCTAACTAGAAAGACCTATAATTAGCTATATCTACTTACTATAATTCTAGACGTTAGCGTTTTAGATTATATAATAAATGTTAAATATACAACACTATAACTCTAATAGTAAAGTACCTATCTACCTACTCTAATAGTCTTATAGAGCTAGCCTTATAAAGCCTTTAGAAAAGCCTTTAGTAGAGCTACGAGAGAGGCTTAGCTAGTAGACTAATATTCTTTCTCTTATTAAAAGTAATAATTACTACTTATATAGTTTAATAAAACTGCTATAATAATAAGAATAATCTAACGTAATATAATGTAATAATATAAGATAGCAACGTAATATAATATATAGTAGAGTAACAAAAAGAAAGAGATATTAAAGAAATTATCTTTTTTAAAGCTTAATATCTAGGTAACTAGACTAGCTAGAACTAAGGTTTCTAGTAATTTAAAAAGCTAAGAACTTTCCTCTTTATAAAGCTTACTAGCATTTCTACTTAGTAAGCTTCTAGCGCTAGTTAATCAGCGTTAAAAAAAAAGAGATAAAAAAAAACTTAGCTTTGACTAGCTACATCTTTTTAACTAAGCTTAAAACTACTAATTTTATATTTTTTTATTATTCTTTATAAGTTTATCTGTTCTTAGTAATTGTCTTAAAATTTTTAAAAAAATATACTTAAAAAGTTATTAAAGAATTTGAAGAAAAGCGAAAAATAAAACATTATCTAGATTACGTAATTTCTAACTAATATAAATACTTATATTCTATATAGCTTAGATTATAAATTCTAGCTTTCTATCTTTAGTTTTAGCTGATTTATACTACTTTAAAGTCTAAAAATTTTAAAATATAAGGTTTCTATTTTTAGAAACTTTCTTCTATAGACTAGTAGTATATACTTATATAACCTTCTTTTATTAGTATACTTTACTTTATATTATATAATTAGGTTATTAGAGCTACTTTAACTCTACTAAAGTTTATAAAATACTATAAATAGAATATTACTATTTTTAGAACTAAGCTATAATCTTAAGCTAAAACTGTAGATTTTTTACTATTTAAGTATTCTTCTTTATCTAAGTCTAAGTGAGTTATAAAGCTTTGAAGTTAAAATTTAATATCTTAATTTTAAATTTACTAAAAATAGCTACTATATAGATATCTAAGTATAAGATTACTAAAAATATATAGACTTTGCTAAAAGTTTTAAATTATACTTTTTTCTACTATATAAAATATTGTACGCTAATTTAGAGAGCTATAATTTAAAGCTTATTATTAAGCTACTATATCATAGCCTAAGAGCTTACAAAGCTAATACACTAATTTAAGAAAAAATAGTTCACGCTTTTCTCTTTAACATTGTTTAAAAATTTCTATTCTAGCTACTCTAATTATCTAGATATCTAGCTTTAAAAAACGTAAGTTTTAGAATATCTTTTTCTTTTTATTACTCTACTATAATAGATAAGCACTATAATAGTAAAAGAAGAACTAGGTTAAGGTACTAGTAAAGAGTAACTATAGCAAGACTTATTAGCTTAACTATTAATATAGTAGTAGATAGATTCTAAAAACTTAAGATAGAGAATAGTATCTAATACTCTAATAGCTTTATAAAGCCTCTTAGAAGAGCTTTCAGAAAAGTCTCTAGTAGAGCTACTAAAGAGGCCTAGCTAGTAGACTAATATATCTTTTCTTAACTATATAAGTAAATTATATTCTTAATAATTATAGTAGTAACTAACTATTATAGTGGAAGTCTTTTCTATTATTCTTTATTACTCTCTAATACTTTCTATTCTCTTTATTTATAAATATAATATAGAAGATAAGTTGTTATCTACATAGTAGTAAGATAAGTTAGTAAGACTAGTATACCTTTAGTATTGCGCTAGTATAGTATAAAGTCCAATTACTTAAGAAAGGTTTTTTTACATAGCTACTTAAGACCTTATAGTAACTTTATATATCTAATCTTATAACTATAAACTTCTACTATAGCTTTATTACTATAGTTTTAGGTATATAAAGTAGTAGTATTTACTTATTACTTAGCACTTAATACTTAGTATTTATTTATAATCTATTATATTATTATAATATAACTATAACTACGTAAATACTAATAATAATAATAACTTATTTCTTTCTCTTTCTTTCTAACACGTTCTACTAGTTAGCTTACCTATCTAAGCCTAATTCTTAGATTTCTATACCTAACTCTTAATTTCTACCTATTAATATATTCTTTTCTAGCTCTAGCTACCTATTATTAAAAGCGCGCGCTTTAGTTAGTTAATTTAATTTATATATAGAGGTATATAGAAGCTATACTATTAGATTAGATTATTTTAAAAAAGACTAGAAAGTAAAGAATCTATCTAAGCTATATACTAGTAATACTATTAGTAGCTTCACACTTAAGAAACTTTTTTTTCTAGTCTATAAACTTTTAGCTCTTAGTATCTACCTTTATAAGTATACTATATAGATTACTCTTTTTATTATAAAAGTACGCTAGTTCTACCTAGTCTTAACTATTAAGAATCTTAGCTTATTTCTTAATGATTAGTAGTATACGTAGAAGCTTATTTCTAGTAATATAGCTAATAATTAACTCTTAGAGGTTAATTATAGTACTAAGATAGTAGAAGTTTAGTATTAGCTTATTATATAAGCTAAGATTATAAAATAGCTATACTAGCTAGGTGCGTAGTATATATATATTATTATTAATAAAGTTCTTAAAGCGTGTTATAGAAAGTAGTAGTATATCTATATATTAATTCTAGTCGTTATTTATTAATACTTAGAGTTATTACGTTATTATTTTAAATAGATAAGAAAAAGAAAGATTATATAGAATTTAGAAGAGATAGAAAGTAGTATAGAAAGAAGTACTATAGAAGAGCTAGAGTTTAGCATAAGATATGTAGATGTCTCTTCTTATAGATACTTATTTACCTAGTAAGCTATTACGTACTATTATAATATATACTAGTCATTACTTTCTAATATTACTTTATTATAATTCTAAGTCTCTTACCTATTACCTTTTTCTTCTACTTTCTTTTACTTCTACGTATTCTATTATTATAAAGCTAATTAGACTTTTATCTACTCTAGTTTAATAATATATTATATAATAGCTCTTATCTAATATTTTAGACTTAGATTTAAGATAATTATATAGAGGTAGTATAAGAGCGTATACGTAATTACTATATTATTGAATTCATCTAGAACTAATTAAACTAGTCTATAAAGTATATATAAGTCTTTCTATCTATATTATAACTTACGTACGTAGTTACGTAATAAAGATCTAAAGTATCTTTAACTTATAGCTTATTTAGGCTAGTTTAGAAGTTAAAATTACTACTATTACTATACATAAGAAAACTAATTTTTCTTACTATATATTTATTAATTAAAAGTATATAGTAAAGTACTAATTATAGCTCTAAATATATAGAATAAAAATAGAATAGTAGTATACTACTATATTCTATACTAATAACTTTAAGACTTTACTACTAAGTAGCTTAACTAGCTATACTTATATTCTTAATTATTATACTTTTATCTATAACTCTAATAGCCTTATAGAGCTTCTAGAAAAGCTCTTAGTAAAGCTACTAGAGAGACCTAGCTAGTAAGCTATTAATATAGTCTCTACTTTAATAAAAATAACTCTATATTATTTAATAAGATAAAAAGAAAATATTAGAGATAATAGTTAAAAATAATAAAGAATAAGAAGTAAGTCTCTCTCTAGCTTTAACTTAGAAGACTACTATTCTTACTTTCTAAGACTATTACTACTACTACTATAGAAGTACTTTTTACTTCTATAACTCTATACTAAGAACGTAACTTTTGAATTTTTTCTTACTTCTAGAACTACTACTACTCTAGCTACTATAAAGGTACCTTACGCTTCTATAACTCTATACTAATACTAATGGCTTTAACTTAGGCTTATTTCTAAAACTACTACTACTATAGAGGTGTTTTACACTTCTATAACTTTATACTATTATAGTAGAATATTTAGTTATTACTCTAGGTTTACTCTAGTCTATTACTCTAAAGAAATAAGGTAGTATCTATAAAGACCTAGCGTAGTTTAGATCTAAGAGCTTAGTCTAGTTAGCTACTAAGAGATTATATATTACTTTTATATAAAGTTATTCTAGTCTATACTAGAAAACTAAAGATAAAGCTATATCTATTACTTTAACTTAAGATAGCTCTATTATTAGCTTTCTTTTAGATATTATACTATTAACTAAGTTACTACTTTTACTTCTCTACTAATATATAATACTATTATAAGTAGCTATCTATTTAGCTATCTACTTACTTATAGCTACTTTAGCTACTAGCTTATTACAAGTAATACTCTAGCTTCTAGTAAAGCTTTAAGGCCTATATAGACGTTTATAGACTTTTATTAGAGTTTTTACTACTATTTTTATTCTTTATAACTTTCTAGAAACTATATAATTACTACTAAGACTTCTTTTACTATACTAGTAGCTAATAACTATATAAATAGCTTGTTCTCTATTCTTTTAACTATAACTTTAGAACTATCTATCTTACTAAAGATAGCTAAATAATTACTTTATTTAGAGACGCTTATCTAAAGTAGTTATTTAGTAAAATAAACGCTTTATATTATTAAGTCTAATTAACTTATTCTATTTATAAGAATCTATATATCTAAGAAGAAGAATTAGGTATATAAAGTAGCTAAAATCTAGTAATTTCTCTCTACTAGTGTTTACTAAAAGCGTAATATAATATATATAGACTCTAATTAAGTTTACTAGAAATAAGTAGAGTTAAAGCTCTTCAAAAATAGTAAAGCTATATATTTTATTTAGATTTTTATTAATAACTATAGTACGTAAAGTAACTAGATATCTTAAAGACTCTAATAATATAAATTCTTACTAGATAGTGTTGTTTATCTTTCTTACTTATATAGCTCTTACTTACTTCTTTATTTATTATTCTTTTCTTTCTTATCTAAAGCTTTTCTATTAAGCTTAAAACCCTCTTTATTATTAAAATCTTCTAACTCTTTAAATCTATATTAAGAGCTGTAAATATATCTATAGATTACTATCTTTCTATTAACGTATTACGTATTATAACTCTAAAGTCTATTCTCTATAAAATAGGCTAAGATCTTAGTACCTTACCTAAGCGTATATTAGTATAGTGTATTAGTTTTACTACTACTATATTCTTTAGTAAACTAGCTGTCTTTAGCTACTTAGCTTATAGATTTATTCTTTCTACTATTAGTAATCTTTCTTACGTTTAAGGCTATAGTCTTACTTTATATCTAGATTCTTTAGCTATTTAGGTAGTCTTACCTAGTATCTAATATACTAGCTATTCTAGAATAAATTATAATAATAGAGAAAATCTATAAAAGAAAAGATAACGTGTTAAGTATAGTAGATATAACGTTACAGGCATGCTTATAGAAACTAAAAAGTGTAGCGTAAATAATATTATTTATATAGTACTATAAGAAAGCGTAGTAGTACTATGCGCTAGCTTAGATAGATATAGTAGTAGGTAGCAGGTATAACGTTTTTGTTAGAATTAGACTACGTTACTATTATTATTATTAGTAGCTATTATTAGTAATAAGAGTAAAATATATAACACTAAAATTAGTAACTCTTAAATAGGTATAGTAAACTAACTATTTCTATATATCTATATACTATATATTTAAGTCTACTTAAGTAGTTCTAAATAAGATAGTACTTTTATTCTAATTTAGAAAAGTTCTATAGGTACTACCTTTAGGCTTCTTTTTTTAACTTCTAGCGTAGCTACCTAATCTATATTATTCTTATACTATTTTATAATATATAGTTTAAAGCTTTAGTTTCTATAATACTAGGTTTACTAACTATCTTTTGAGAAAGTTATAAGTTAGTGCTTATAACTAATAATCTAAATTAGAGACTTAAGAGAATACTTATTACTTAGTTAACTTATAATCTATATACTTTTAGTTATCTTTTCTTATTAAAGCTTTTATAAAAAGTAGAAGTATAACTTTAGCTTATATAGTTAAGAGGTATATTAACTCTCTTTTATAGCTTTATTACTTACTACTATTAAGTTACTATCTAGCTTAGTAGCTTTTATTAAGTTTAGAGAATATTTAAGCTCTAAAACTTAGTTACTTTAGATTATATTTAAGTCTAGAAGTTATTACTTCTTTTAGCTTACTAGTTAAGTAAGGATCTTTACACTTTTATCTTACTATTTAAGCTATTCTATTCTACTTTAACTATACTAGAGTAAATAATATATACGTAATCTCTACCTTATACTAAGTAGTAAATAAATAACTCACTTAGGACACTATATATATAACACTAAAATCTATTAACTTTATATTCTTTTTAATTGTAATAGTGCGCGTAAAACTATTTCTATCTTATATAACTACTTCTCTAATATTATAAATAGCGCGCTAACACTTTAATAAGTATAGTGTCTTTTACTACTACTACTAGACTAGTAGTAGAAAGCTACTCTATCTATCTAGTAATTTATTAATGTCTTTACCTTCTTCTTTAAAGCTTTTTTTATTTCTAAATATTACTAAGAAGTAGTATTCTATTTATAGATATAATATAGACTTATCTATAGATAAAAGTATAACTAGAAGATAGAAGAAGAAGTATTACTATTATTCTACTAGAATACCTTACTCTAAGAAATAAAACGTATCTCTTAGTTATTAAAGCTAGAGAGATAATTAATAATTAGAGATAATCAAGTATATTATAATTGTTATACTACTAAAGAAAGTTAGAATAAAATCTCTAGCTATATACTTAAAAGCTAAGTAATTATATATCTGTAATTATGTAATTATAACTACTTTTTAACTTTAATATCCTCTTTAAATTAGTAAAAGTATTAATCTACTCTACTAAAACTTATTCTATTAAATCTACTATAATTAGTATACTCTAGCAAAGTCTAAGCTTAAGGATCTAGAGTGTAGTAGTAGATTATAGCCTAAATAAGTATTTAATTATACTTAATACTAATAGTAGTAAGCTCTTACTTATTTAAACGCTACTGAATAGCCTAGAAATTACTCTAATTACTTTAAGAATTACATTATGATATTCTAGAATCTAGCTAATAGCTATAAGAATTTAGATACTTAACTAGTAAGAGATAATTATAAAGAATAGAGAGGTAATAGTAACTATTCTCTAATAATAGAATATAGCTTTATTAGAATAAAGTAGTTAAATACTATAATAAATAGTATAACTAATAAAGATTGCAATAAAGTAATTATAAAATAGATAAGAGGTAAAAGGTAATAATATTATTGCTAGGTAAAGAATAACTATAGAGAAATACTATTTCTTTTATACAAAATAGCTACTAAAATAACTACGTAAATATCCGCCTATTTCTACCTAAAGATAAAGATTTATAATTAAATCTACTTAATTCTTAGATTTATAATCTAAGTCTACTAAATCCTTCTTATCTCCTAGATTTATAATCTAGACTAGTACTAATTATATTAGTCTATACGTTATATTACATAGACTAATAATTAGTTAATTACTAGATCTTTTAGCAATTATAGAAAGAGAGATAAAAAAGATAAGAGTTATTATCTTATATAATAAATCTTATAATAGCTTGGCTGAGATAAATAGAGGTGTTTTAGAATCTTCTAGTATAGTAGATTAAAATAAGCTACTAAAATCTTAATTACGTAAGCGATTAGATTTTCCTAAAAAAATTTTAATTTGTTAAGAAATAATAATAAGTGTAATCTTAACAAAGCTTAATAATAAAAAAATAATAATAACTAAGTTATTATAATCTTTATAATAATTCTAATAGTAATATTTAGGCTTTAAGTCTCTCTTAGGTAAAGTTTATATTATAATTACTAGCTAAGTAAGCTACGCTACCTTTCTATATAGATACGCGCTTAGGCTAGAACTAGAGACTTTGTTAATAATAATAAGTTTTCTAATTCTTCTTTTTTCTATAATAATTATTCTCTTTTCTATATTATTAAGACGCTTAAGCCTTTAAGCTAATAAGCTACCTATCTAACTTTTTAATCTACTTAATATTTTCTACTTTGAAGTCTCTCTACTCTTAAGCTTCTACACTTAACTCTTTACTATACTACTCTTTATTTTTTTTATTACTATAGTAAGTTTTTACTTTTATACCTATATTAATAGCTAATATTCATAATTAAGTTTAATAATCTAACTTCTAACTCTAATAATAACTATAACTATTAGCGCTTTAGCTTCTATTATAATAGTATCTCTTATGATAATTCTAGTAGTAGTACTTATAGTGCGCGCGCTAGTATTTAGCGTAATAATACTTTGTATAATAGTACTCTATATACTAGCGCTTAGCGTAATAGCGCTTAGTATACTAGCACTTAGCCTTTACTATATAATTAACTTCTAGTAGCCTCTAATTAATATCTACTACCTTCTTCTTCTAGCATAATAACTTAGAGTATTAATTCTTTTAGCTTCTCTTTAACTACTTAGACTCTAAGCGTACTAGTAACTTAAATCTTAATATTAATTAAAAATACTATCTTATATTAAGAATAAGTATAATAGCGTAAGCGCTTAGAATTTAACTATTAGACTTTCTCTCTAAGTTATAAGCGCGCTACGTTTAGTAACTTTAATAATAAAAACGTTTATAAATCTATTAAGTATAATTCTAAAGGTAGAATCTTTATTAGTAATAATTCTTTCTAGTCTTAGAGTTTAGGTCTTTGATAATTTAGTTATATTAAGAAGTAAGATATTTAAGATTAAAAAGAGTAAGAGTCTTTAAGCTAAAGTTATAGTTATAGTTATTTAAGTAAATAATCTAAAAGTAAGACTTCTAAGTCTAAGACTTCTAAGAATTAGTATCTAGAGTATACTAGTTATTAGTATAAGTGAGTCAGAGTAATACCTAACTATAAAGCCTCTTAACGTCTCTACTATAAGTATTATATTTATTAGTACCTCTAAGATAATATTCTAAAGTCTAATTACTTTAAGCGTTTTTATAAAGTCTAGCGCTACTTATATTATAATTTCTATAAGTACTAAGTACTTAATAAAGATCTATACTAGTACTTTATTAATATAGAGTAGTATTATAGTTAAGAAGTAAGTTTATAATCTTCTTTTTAGCTCTTTTTTAATTCTTTACTAACTTAATAATAGAGCTAGAGCTTAGATAAAGCTTAAAGTTATTACTATAAGCTCTACTAGAATATTTATACTTATAAAAAAAAGAAAAAAGTAGCTAAGAGCTCTTCTAAAACTTTATCTAAATTATTAAATAAGACTCTAAAGTTCTTAAGTAAAAAAAGCTCTAAGCTTAATCTATCTATAACTTCTAATAACTTTTATTAATATAGCGCTTACGCTAAGTCTATAATACTAAATAAGAAGATAAGAGATATTAATAGAAGTAATTACTAGTTAATAGAGCTATCTATATTTTTTTTTAAAGTTACTTACTTATTACTTTTAATCTATTATAGTAGTACTTAGAATATTATTATTAGTATTAGTTCTAGTAGTAGGCGCTACCTCTATTTTAGCTTTATTCTTCTTAATTTAGAAATTAGTAGTAGTGGAATTATCAGCGTAATTAGTATAGTTACTATTAGTCTTAGTAGCGTAACTTTTAGTCTTAGTAGCGTAACTTATAGTCTTAGTATTAAATGTTTTAGCTTTATAGCTACTAATCTAATAGCTTAATATCTAGTATTAGCTAGCTAAGTCTAAGTATAAGTATAAGTAGATATATATTAAGTATAAGCGCTTACTACTTAAGTAGCGTATATAAGCTTATAATACTAAGTAGACTTATCTATAAGCTTAGATTAAGAACTTAAAAAAAAATAGATTAAAAATTCTAATCTTAATAATTATAACTATAGTACTAGTTAGTAAGTTAGTAGCTTTATAAGTTTAATCTAGAAGAAAAGTTTAGTAACTTAGCTACTTTATACTTATATTAATTCTTAGTAATTACTTTCTTATAATTAGGCTCTATTTTAAGTAACTAAGATATAACTTAGTAATAATTAACTCTTATAGTAGTAGTCTAAATAAAGTTCTCTTTACTCTATCTACTTCTTAAGAATTAAAAATTATAAATCTTCTAAGTTAAGTAGCTATTTAAACTTCTTAAACTATTACTAAGTAAGTAGTTTAGTTAATCTATCTATAGGTATAATTATAGTCTCTAAATACTTAACCTTAAATAATTCTTTAGTATATTTCTACTATAGCTATATATTTTAGATGTTAATATACCTAAGCTAAGTATTAATCTACTTATTCTTTTTAATAACTAGCTTAATAGTCTACTAATTATTATACTAGACTATCTAGAGTTCTCTAAGATTAAGCGCTAGCTTTTTAAGAAAGTGCCTAAGTACTATAGCTTTCTTAGTAGTATACTTAAAAGAAAAAAGCTTTACTTCTATAGTAGAAGTAGTAACTATACTCTACTTTTATAGCTTTCTAAAAAATTACGCCTTATATAATATAGTAATATATTTATAGAATAGGTAGTAAGTCTTTAAATTATTAGTAAAGAATACATTTCTAGTAATTATTAGATTAGGCCTATTATAGTTACTATACTACATTATATTATAGTAAGTATAGTAAAGATATATAACTACTTACTCTATAGCTTTTCTATATTATTAGCTAGAATTTATAAGAAAGTATAAGACTTTTAAAGTAGTATATACTATATCTAGTCTAAGTATAATTACTATATAGAGTATAGAGCTAACTATTTTCTAGTATTTTTTAATTCTAGCCTTAGTTACTTCTCTAGTATTCTTAATTAGCTCTTTTAATAGTAGAAGCGTTAGAAAGTAAGATTTATTTCTAAGCTTAAACTTCTTAAGTAGCTTATCTATATATATATTATAGATAAGTATAATTATTTCTAGAAATTAGTCTCTTATTATATAAATACTAAGAAACTACTCTATATCTCTCTAATCTTAGATCTTATACTTACTTAAGATCTTACTCTATATAACTATTACTTACTACTCTATATTCTTATAATAGAGTAATAGAATATTATTAATATAAAAGAGAATAAGAATTTTATATTCTTAATTAAAAAAGAAGTAAAGCTCTTTTTAAGAAGCTATTATACTAATAGCTTTTAGTATTTTAAGAAACTTCTTATACTATAATAGTAGAAAGTCTTATAATCTATAAAGTACGTAGTTAAGATATATATATAATTCTAGCTTTCTAAAGCTATCTAGTATTTTATTAATTACTAAGTTCTCTACTATAATTTTTACGTTAAAAAACGCTTTTATAATATTAAACTATTTAATCTCTAGATTATCTTAGGTAGTAATTACTATTATAGCGTAAAAGAACTTTATAGTAAGAGTTACTTTACTATATAAGTAGAGTTAATCGAGTTTTTCTTTTAGAGACTACTATGAACTATAATTTAAGCCTTATATTTAAGAAGATAGCTATTCTAATTATACTTATAAGTCTATACCTATTTTAATAGAAGTAGCTAATCTTAGACTTATAACTTATAAGTCTTTATTTAGATTCTCTTTTTACTTAGCTAATTAATTTCTCTCTTAAAGGCGTTTTTAAAAAGTGTATATATTATATACTAGAGTAGTTACTTCTATAATTTAGGTAGCTCTTAGAGATTATTATAGTATTAGTAAGTAGCTTTTAGCTTATACTTACTAAGTGTAGTAGCTATAATAATTAAGTTTATAGTATTATAGCTAGCTTAATTATTTTAGTCTTTTTAAAGACTAGAGAAGTAGGTTATATAAAAGTTAATCTAGGCTTATTTATTAATTAAGCCTATAATTACTATATTTGCGCTACCTATACTATTACTTTTTAGTTAGTTACTAGACTTAATAGATTCTCTACTCTTACTCTTAAGATATCTTAATAGTTAGTAGATATTTATAGAAAGAGTGCGCTTAGACTTTATATTTATAACTCTTCTACTATAGCGCGTTCTAAAGAACTTAGCTTTTAGCTAATTTTATAGTTATATTAATTATTAGAAATAGACTACTAATTTAGATAGTCTTCTCTTTTCTTTCTTTAGCTCTTACTTTAGTAGAGTAGATCTCTTATCTATTTTTATATAACTAAAGTCTATTATAGTAAGCTTAATAAATAGAGTTAGATTATTTTATCTATATATAAAAGGTTTCTTACTTCTAGACTCTAATAGATTAGCTCTCTTAAGCGTATACACTACTCTTTAACTATTAAAAACTTTATAATTACTTTAATTACTAATCTCTAAGACCTCTAGATCTAGTATAAATTCTAGAGTAGTAAGCCTAGTAGAAAGTAGTTAATTATTAAGAACTTCTAATAAAGTACTAGCCTTATACTCTATCTTAATTAAATAAATAGAGTCTTAATTATAATTAATAAATAGGCTAGCTTTATTACTTTAATTATAGTCTACGTTTGCTCTAAGATTCTACTTAGTAGTTAATAGCTTTACTATACTTACTATTTAATTAATAGGTAGAATATTAACTTTTTCTATAGAATTAATAAGCTTACTATTATTAAGTATTATAATCTACTTAATTACTTAATCTTTAGTTAGCTTCTTATTATAATTATCTTAATAGAACTTTCTCTTATTAAAGGTTACGTTTTAAGTTATAATTATCTAATTAACTACTAGTATCTATATATAATATATAATAGAAGCTCAATAGCTAATAAGGTATTTTATATAGCTATAAGGCTTAATATTAAACTTTTAATAGTACTTTCTAGCTACGCAATTACTATTAAGTAGATATATATAATAGCTATAAGTATAGATTCTACTTTAATCTAAGCAAAGATTAGTAGCCTAGTACCTAATGTTAAGTAGCTAACAATATTAGAAGTACTTTCTAAACTATTTATATAATATCTAATTAGAGAATTAATAGCTATAAAGCTAAAATAGACTTATTCTATAGAGTTAAGCTAATATATTTATAATTACTAGCTAGAGTCTAGTTAGAAGATTTATACTTATATATATTTTAATTAACTTAGTTATAAGTTCTTAGCTATCTCTTTTAACTAAGCTATTAGACTTATAGATATATAGTAAAGGTATTATATTTATAATCTTCTTCTCTCTAGTCTATTTCTTATATCTTAAGTACTCTCTCTAAAGTAGTATTATAGTATTATTATTCTAATAAATTTCTATAATCTTCTACTAATAGTAGTACTTAACTATAGCTATAAAGTTTATAATAACCTATATTACTAAGTTTAATAACTTGTTCTTTAAGTTATAATTATATAGCTTACCTAAATAATCTTCTTTAATAATTAGAGCCTATTTATTAAGTATATAGCTTATAAAGAAGTTAAATAGATTCTATAATATTCTAGAGAAAAGTTATAGTAATAGCTTATAAAGTCTATAAAAGATTACTTAATACGTATAAGTAGTAACGTAATTATTAAATTTACTATATTATATACTAGTAATCTCTATATTCTAGATAGATTTATAAAGAGCTTTAAGAGCTTACTTACTTAAGTAGTCTAATCTGTAATACTAAAGATTAGCGTTACTAGAGCGTAATTATAGAACTTATAAGTAAGTAATAGTATTTAAAATAATAAAATTAGAAGAATAGTTAGAAGTATTAAATTTAATAAATAAAAAATTAAATTTATACTTAAGAGTTATAGGATTAATAAATACCTCTAGTATACTTATTTTAATTATATAACTATAGTCTATATACTATATACTACTATTTCTAAGAAGCTTCTCTAAGATAATATTACTATAGAAACTAAAGATAATCTTAACGCTAGTAAGCGTAAGATTAGCCTTTCTAGATTCTTTAGAGGTACTAAGAATAAGATAAAGTATATAATTACTAATACTAATTACTAGAAGAATATAGCTTCTAGTCTTAACTATTTTACTATAGGTCTTAATAAAGAAATTAGGCCCAATTAAAGCTTTATTATTAACTAAGTAGACTATAGCTTTACTATTAAGAATTATACTAGCTAAAAGTATATAGAGTTTAAAGCCTATACTAAAAATAAAAGACTAAAACTTAGTAATTAGTTTCTTTAAGTTAATAGTTATAGAGACTATATTTTTAGAGTACTTAGAAGTTAGTACGCTTATCTTCTAGTCTAATTACTTAACTTACTTATATAGGCTACTCTATTTCTCTTTATAGTAGCTCTTTTAGATTTTTTATCTATTTTAAGTAAAGAGCTCTATAGATATAATACTTAGTAGTCTAGATCTAGTTATTATAATCTATAATTAAAAATATATAATTAGCTTCTACTTATACTTTACGTTAGGCTTGTAAGAGTAGAATTTAGATAGTAAGTCTAACTACTTCTTATTTAACTTAGTAAAAGTAAAAAGCTAATCTATAATACCGTTAAAGATTATTTTAGCTTTTTTTCTTTCTAATAGTAATTAATATCTTCTAGAGAATAACGCTAAATACTTTAATAAAATTATTAAGGCTTAATATATTTTTTTCTAAGAGCTATAGTAAATAACTAATTATATTACTACTAGTAGGCCTACTTAGAATTTAACTTCTTAATTATAGTAAAAAAGTTAGTAATTATAAGAAGCTCTTTAATCTTTAAGAGCTTAAAAATCTTTACCTTTTAGTAAAGTATTAACTAGTTAGTAAACTACTTCTTAGTAAAAGCTTCTTAAGTCTTCTTAAGATAAGTTTAATACTTTATATAGACTATATATTATATAGTCTATTTAGTAAGCGTAAGAGTAATCTTAAGAGTTTTTATAAGAGACTAAACTATTTTTCTATTATTACTTATAGTTATAAGTAATAAGTACTTAGATATAATAGTATATATAATCTAGTTCTTAATATTATTAATCTTCTTACTCTTTCTTAGGTACTTTTTAAAATTCTAGTTCTAGTAAGCTATTAGAGTAGTACTATTCTTAGTTTTATAATCATAATCTTATAAAAGAGTACTATACTTATAAGTAGCTATATTATAGTTATTTTTCTACTACTTAGTTAGTTCTACTAGAAGAGAAGCTAGCTTTATAGGCTCTAGAATAAAAACGTTATAGAACTTAGACTTATAAGTAACTATATTTTTAATATTTAGAAGATTAGAATTAATCTCTTTCTAAATATTCTTCTTATTATATTATTACTTAAGAAGTATAAACTAAATATTCTAGTTAGATTACTTTTTAAGAAGTATACCTATAGCTATAATAGCTATATTATAATTACTTATATTTAGAGATCTAGTATTCTAATTACGTTAATTAAGGTATAGAATTATACTTTAATAGATATAAATATAGGTAAAGAGGTAAGTAGTAATTATAATTGTAGAAGCGTTCTAATTATAAAATATTAGAGAAAGTAGAGTAGAATAAGATTAATTAATCTATCTTTTAGTAAGCTTTAATATATAGTAGAAACTAGTTTTATAATTAAGCTGCTAGGCTTATAACTATTAGAGCTAGAGAGATAATTAATAATTAAAGATAATGAAGTATATTATGATTATAATACTACTAAAGAAAGTAAGAATAAAATCTCTAGCTATATATCTAAGAGCTAAGCAATTACGTGTCTATAATTGCGCAATTATAACTACTCTTTAACTTTAATATTAGTTTAATAAAGTATAAGAATAACGTTATAATTTCTTATAACTAGTCTACTAGGTAACGAAATTAAAGTAAGTACTTTAGTGTAAAGCTTATTTAAGAGAACTAATATAAGTTTAGACTTAACGCCTAAGAATCTTTATTATACTAAAACCTTATAAAACTTTACTTTAACTATAAGAAAAAGTATATATAATCTATTACTATTATTTAGTATTTAAAGTAGACGTAGTAGTAGTAATAGTAGTATTAATCAATATAGAAGTATACGTTTATTTAGCTTTATACTACGTTCTAACTTCTTTTTACTAGTAGGTTTTAGAGTAATAGCTTTTCTTATTATAGCTTTTAGAAATTCTTCTAAAAGCTTAAGCTACTCTATATTCTTTCTCTTTAAAAAGAATAAAGATATAAACTTAGCTAAGATTATATTAAATGAATTCTAGTTACCACTAGATTATCTTTATAGAGAAAATAGGCGTAGTTATTTTTACTTTTCTTTTTACTCTTTAGATTAGTCTTTAATAGCGTCTTTATATTCTTTATAAACTTCTTCTCTAAAATAGTTACTAGCTTATTTAATTTATAGTATTATTACTACTAGTATTTTATATAATTTTTTCTTCTTATAGCTAGAGTCTAGCTTACCTTCTAATAATAAGCCTAATATAGACTATCTTTCTATCTCTAAGTATAAGAACTATAGATTACTTTAAGCCTAGTTACGTTATATTACTAGAGATATAGACTACTATATCTACTACGCTTATAACATTACTATTTAGTATTATAAGATATAGTATATATTTAGTAAGTATAAGTAAGCTAAATAGTCTTTTTATAATATAAATAGATAGAAGTAGAACTACTATAACTTCTATACTACTAGAGTATATAATATACTAGCTATAATTAATCTACTTATACTACCTTTTAGCTCTACTATAAATCTAAGTTCTATTTTTTAACTACTAGATCTTTCTAATATATAAGTAATTTTTTATAGATAATAACGCACAAGTAGATTATATACCAGTAAATTATAGCTTAACTAAAATCTTAAGAATCTAGATATATATTAGTATACACTAGAGGCTATTCTATTCAACTTTAAAAGTATTAAGAATAAAGATTCTACTATCTTTAATAAGCTTTAGAAGCTAAAGAAGAACTTCTATAAGACTTTAAATAAAAAGAAAATAAAAACGTATATCTAGTATTAAGAGTAATAGTTTAGTATAAAGTTAAAGTCTAGTAGCTTTTATAAGTTCTACTCTAGAAACTTAAAGTACTCTACGCCTTTCTTTAGTAATATTAATAATACTAATTCTAGCTCTTATCTAGTATAACTACTAGAGCTTACTACTATTAAGAAAATACTTATAGCTCAGATCTATATTATTATAGATATTTAATAGTAGTACAGTTAATAGTATAAGTACACTAGTTATATCTATTACTTTCTCTATAATACTAAGAAGGTATTTTAGTCTATTCTACTACTTTCTAAGAATCTTAATATTATTATACTTAAACTATTAAGTAAGAATATATAGCTTAATAAGAATAGTTAGCGTATTAATATCTAGATTTCTAAAAACTATTACGTTTATTGTAAAGTTATTCTAGTATAAATATAGTTCTTATAAGATAATTATTTTAGCTACGCTAATATTTAGTTCTTAAACTAGAACCTCTATAGTTTTTCTAAAGATAGCTTAATTTACAATTATTTAATATTAATAAAAGATAATAAGCTAGTCTAATACTAATAAGATAAAAATAAGTATAAAGATAACCTTCTAAAAATCTGTTCGCTAAAGAAGAGCGTAGTGCCTAACTTTCTTATAAAGACTTTAGATATTAATTAAATTTACTAGAATTTATAAAGTACTACTAAGCTATTGATACTAACTATTATAGAGACGCTGTTTAATAAGTTTAATAATACGTAGTCTTTACTATCTCTTACCTTTCTAACTCTATTTCTTACTAGTGTAGTAGAGTATCTATGGCTATACTCTTATAGTATTAAGTTTAATTAGCTTATATATTATCTTCTTAAGTATAATAATAGTTCTTTAACTTAGTATTTATACTTTTACTATATAGTCTTTAACTATAATATAAGAAAGTAGATTAATATATACTTAGAGTATCTTATTAAGAAGCTTAGTAATAAGAAACTAAGTTTAAAAAACTTATCAAACGCTTTTAAGAGTAAGTTACTTTAAGCGTAGTCTATTATTAATTAAGTTACGTTATACACTAGTAATATATATAGTATATACTTATTTTAGTATAGTAAGTCTAAAGCTACTAAAGCTATAGTATAGTAATTAGGTTATCTAAATGTTGTTATTACCTTCTCTATAGTAGACTATTACTAGAATAACCTTCTATAGTATTTATACTAGTATACTAAGTAGAAAGCTAGTAATTAGAGTCTATAAATACGTATTACGCAGGAATTTATATAAGATAACTTTCTTATTACTACTTATTAGTTTAATTACTAGTTCAAACTCTTTAAGAAGTATATATTAAATAAAATGTTTAATATAGAAGATTACTAGCGCTAATTTAAATAGTAAAAGTATAGTACTACTTATATATATAGGCTGTACTAGTGCTATAGCTTTTCTAATCTTAAGCTATCTTAAGACTTAGTTCTTACTAATAAATAGTAGAAAACTATATAGAACTTTACTACTTTCTTTAGTATATATATTATAGCTATAAACTCTTAGCGTTCTAAAGCTCTATAGTAGAATTAATCTACTCTAATATTTATTTTATTTAGTAGTTATCTAAACTAGCTAGAATTTCTTAGAGATCTATTAAACTACTTTATAGTACTAAAAAGTAGAGATTGTACTATAGTACCTCCATTAGTAGAAGAAGATAGAAATAGTGTTTTTAAATATTAATTTAGATATTCTGGAAAGCTTTATAAAGAGCTTAACCTTAAGATTTCTAAAGAGAAAACTTTTAATTACTTTAAACCTATCTATAATAGCTTATACCTTAATCTATATAATACTCTTCTAATACTTAGTTAGATAGTAAATACTAATATATAGACTTATACTAGCGTTAATATAGTTTTATAATATATTACTTTATACGCTATAAAGAGAGATAAAGTATTAGCTTTCTATAATTTTTTTATAAAGAGCCTTATTTCTAACCTAAATAAAAAAACTCTAATCTAGACTTTAGTATTAAAAACTATACTATAGCTTATAGAAGAGTAAGATTAGTTAGCTAGAGAGTATTACTACTTACTTTTAAATCTAGATCTTTTGTCTTATACTTAAAGTATAATAGTTATTAACTATTAATATAAAGATAACTAGCCTATTATATATATTAAAAACTTTAATAGTAAGTCTACTACTTCTAAGTTACTACTTTAGAAGTACAAAAAGTGTTTTAATAAGTATAGAATCTAATATTCTTAGAGTTTCTTTATTATTATAATTATACTAGCCTTAAAGAGAAGTATTATAGATAGGTTCTTTAATACTACTTTTATTTTAATTTTATTAACTAGGTAGAGAACTATACGCGTATTAAGCTTATACTTTATTACTCTTTTTATAAGGTTAAGAAGCTATATTATATTACTAATAGTTAGTATAAGTTCTATACCTTCACTAATATATATAATGATTATAAGACTAGCTATTTTATAAATAATTCTTATCTCTTTAACGCGTATAATTTAAAACTAGTATAATCTGAAGTAGATAATAAGTTATCTAATACGCTTAACTCTAATAATCTTAAGCTAGAATAGGCTAAGCTATTATATTATCTTTCTAGCTAAAACGCTAGCATTAAGGTTATTAATCTACATTAACTTAAAAACTATCTAATTAATTACGTATACAACTAAAACGCTTATATTAGCTATTATAATAATATTATATTAGATTAGCTAAATAACTAGAAGAAGAGTTACTTTATAGAGCTTAGCGCTAATATAGTTAGTAAATCTAAGTTCCTAAATAATCTTTAATAATTATAGTATAATTATATAGTTTATTACTTTACTACGTATCTAAATAGTTACGTAAAGAAGCCTCTAAAATAGATACTTAATTATCTTAATAGCTAGGCTAGTACTAGTAAGATATATATAATATTACTAGCTTACTACTAGCTTAAGAAGATAGTAGTAAAATACTTTAGCTCTACTACTCTAAACCTAGTGCTTTATACTATACTTTCTACTATAGCTACTTATAACTTTAAAAGCTAAACTATATACACGTTATTTTAGCTACTGTAAAACTTCTTTATAGAGGCTATTTAAAGAAGTATACTATATTATTATTAATAAGAAATCTATAATAGACGTATCTATATTAGCTTAGGTCTATAACTACTATTAAGAGATTTTTCTAGACTACGCTAGTAAGCTCTTTAGTAGACTAAGTATTATTTTAGCTAGTAATTTCTTCTAGCTACTACTCTCTCTTAGAATACTACTATTTAGTACTTAGCTAGTATTAAGTATTTCTATAAGTTAAGGCTAGTCTTTATACACTTAGTTTAATAAGATAATTAAGTTACTAGATATAATAAGATAGTCTAGACTTAATAAGTAGCTATTTCAGAATACTCTATAAGAGTTACATTATAGTAATATCTCTAGAGAAACTTAGATGCTATTATTATTATAGATATAAAGTATAATAATATATAAAGCGTAGGCCTTATTTGATAATATAGCTTAGCTTATTCTAACTAGAAAAGAGTTTTTCTAGAAAAAGTATAAGTTTCTCTATAATTAGAAGCTTTCTATTATTAATACTATTACTACTTATTAAAAAGCTAATACTTATAAGATAAAGAATAAGAATATAGGTAACTTTATAGTAATACTTTTCTTAAGTCTAGAGGCTAAGTATATACTTATAGAGAATCTCTAGATAGAAGCTAGACTAGTAAATAGAGTAATTAGTACTTTTTATAATATATTCTAGTTTACTAGTAGTAATTCTTTATAGAACTCTTTTAACTATATATCACTAAGCTTCTAAAAGTATCTTAGCCTATATTTAATCTATTATGCTCTAGAGATAATATAAATATAGAAAGTTATTCTAATCTTTTACTAGTGTTATAGGTAGTATTATAGTTAAGTTATATACTTTTGCACCTAGCTTTCTTTTATACTAGCCTACGCTCTTACTATTTATAAAAGCTAGAGACGATTAAATAATTAAGTCTAATATATACTTAGAAAGAAAGACGTTACTATAGACCTAAGTTATATTTATATATTATAGTATAGAACCTTAGATAGATTAATATTTAAACAGCTCTCTTCTTACTATATATTTTTTAATTAAAAGTATATAGTAAAGTACTAGTTATAGCTGTGAATACACGAGATAAAAAAAGAATAGTAGTATACTTATAAGAGTGAAAGCTTAGAACTCTTTAAAAAAAAAAGAAAAAAATAATATTAAATACCTCTTTAACTTTAAACGCCTATAGTAAAATAACTATAGTTCTATTATATATATACGCTAATATAATACGTATAAGTAAGTGAAGTAATATATTATTAGCTCTAAGCCTAAGTTTAAAGTATTACGTCTTTAGTTAGCGCTAATATTATTACTCTTTATATATAGTATATAGCCTAAAATACTAAGTTAGAGTTATTATAGTAGTAATAAGAAGAGTTAAAAGTTACACTTTTTAGTAATAGTATTAAGTAGTAGTAAAGTAAGTAGTTAGAATAGTATAAGTAATAATAGTAGTAGTAATAATAGTAGTAGTAGTGGTAGTAGAAGAACAAGTAGTATATAGAAGATAGAGAATAAAAACACTAAGAAGACTTTATATTTTTACGCTATAGCTATTATAGCGTATAGTAATTAGTCTACGTTATCTACTAAGTTATATAACTAGAGAGATTATTATATAGTTATAATATAGTTTTAGGCAGCGTAATAGAAAGACTATAAGAGTTCTATAAGTAGAGTATCTTTACTTTAAAGCTACATTATAATCTTTATCTTAAGTAATAATATAAAGCGTAGAGGTAAATATAGAATTTTAATCTTACTACTACTATCTATATTATTATTGTTATTAGTAAGAAGAAGTAGTAAGCATAATTATAGTAGCTATAAGTAGAATAGAAAGCGTAAGTAAAATAGAAAGCGTAAGTAAAGTAAGTATAACTTAAGTAGCTAAAATATAATAGATGTTCTAAGTTAATTTAAATTATATATATATTATTTCAAGTATAGTAGCTAAAGAGCTAAAAAGAGAAAAAGAGCTAAAAAGGTAGTCTAGTTATAAGAAAGTAGTAGTAAAGAAGAGTATAGCGTATTTTTAAGAACTTTAATCTATAAAGTATTCTATATTAGAAATTCTCTAAAGTTCTAAATATTCAAAATTATAATTAGATAATCTTTTCTTCTACTCTAGAACTAGTTATAACTAATAAGTATTTAATAGTATATATAGATTTATAGAGTAGCTAATTATATATAGATCTAGAAAACTAGTTAATATAAATTATAAATAAAGTAGACTTTAAGTTTCTAAGCGTAGAGATTATTATATATAGAAAAGTAGCTAAGATTACTAAAAAGAATAAAAAGTAACTAGCGCGTTAAAGCAAAAGTTATAGTAATAGCTTAGTCTATTAAGATAGTTCTATAAGAATATAAAAAAGTAAGTAGATATATAGTAAGTATATAGTAGGTATATATATAGCCTCTCTAGGCCTAAGAGATAGAGTCTATAGCGTACTTATTTTAAAATTAAGTAATTACGTAATTACATAATCATGTAATAACGCGTTACTATATTAGACTCTAAAAGTAAACTTAGAAAATCTCTAATATAAGCTAGATTTATAACTTATAATACTTATACTTATACTATCTCTACTACTAATATAATAGATACCATACATAATTATAATAGGCTAACTACATTATATTTATTATATATTACTAATAGCTATCTAGACTATTAATTAGTCCTACTAATACTAGCTTTATATTATTATATAATACTAAAAGATAACTTAGTAAGTTTATCTATACTAGTATAAAGCCTTTAAACTAATTTGAGATACTTATATAATACTTATATAATTACTAGTAACTTATATTTTATATATAATTACTTAAAAGTCTAATAACCTTAATTATATTACGTAACTACTACTTATTATCTATATTTACTCTTACTTACTTATCTATTCTTTATCTAGACTAATAAGTCTTTAGCTCTTACTACTATAGTTTAAATACTCTACTATTTACTCTTATTATTATATACTTTATAGAAAATATAAAGAACTTTCTACTTCTATTTATTATATTACTACTCTAGAGTAAGTAATATAGAGTTTACTTTTTTCTATATTAGTACTATACTTTTAGTAATATATATTTATAGATCTTTTAGCTATCTATATTATTATA
>Ga0265797_10003275_pt1 | contig 26129 bp, 19 predicted proteins | sample P2T30metagenome_FD_192433 | JGI IMG/M metagenome (GOLD analysis project Ga0265797, IMG submission 192433) | Plant litter microbial communities from East Loma Ridge, Irvine, California - P2 T30 | ecosystem: Environmental > Terrestrial > Plant litter > Unclassified | place: USA: California... | reverse complement strand
TGCCAAAAGTAGGGGTGCGGCTCAAGCCCGCTGATGCAGCGCGCCTTCGTCACCAGCTCCGAGTGAGCGACAGGCCAGCACCAAACAGCAATCGCCATCTCCATCCATCCATTTCCCTACACCACTATACACGCGTTCAACAAACCACTGTCCAGAAACAGAACACCTATACCAGCCGATACTGCCAAAAGTACCACCCACCATGGCTGAAGTCCTCAACCCAGCCAACACCGAGGCGCCGCACAAGCAGCAGCCGAAAGCAACCTCCGGCGGCATCAACATCGAGGGCCTCAGTGCTGAAGACGACCAATATTCTACTTTCAAGAAGCTTCAGAGACAACTCGAATACATCAAATTGCAGGAGGAGTACATCAAGGATGAGCAGCGATCACTCAAGCGCGAGCTCGTGAGGGCACAGGAGGAGATCAAGAGGATTCAAAGTGTACCGCTTGTCATTGGACAGTTCATGGAGGCCATCGACCAGAACACGGGTATTGTGCAGAGCAGCACAGGCAGCAACTATGTTGTGAGGATTTTGTCAACACTGGACAGGGAGCTATTGAAGCCCTCATCGTCGGTCGCGCTGCACCGCCACAGCAACAGCTTGGTCGACATCCTGCCGCCAGAGGCGGACAGCAGCATCGCGATGTTGGGCGCGGACGAGAAGCCTGATGTTTCGTACGCGGACGTTGGTGGCTTGGACATGCAGAAGCAGGAGATTCGTGAGGCTGTCGAGCTGCCTCTCACACAATTCGACCTCTACAAGCAGATCGGTATCGACCCTCCCAGAGGTGTGCTACTCTACGGCCCTCCCGGTTGCGGCAAAACTATGCTTGTCAAGGCCGTCGCACACAGCACTACCGCATCATTCATCCGCGTTGTCGGATCAGAGTTCGTGCAAAAGTACCTGGGTGAGGGCCCACGTATGGTTCGCGACGTCTTCCGCATGGCCCGCGAAAACAGCCCAGCAATCATCTTCATTGACGAGATCGACGCCATCGCGACCAAGCGTTTCGATGCACAGACTGGTGCCGACAGAGAAGTGCAGCGTATTCTTCTGGAGCTGCTGAACCAAATGGACGGTTTCGACCAGAGCTCAAACGTCAAGGTCATCATGGCGACGAACCGCGCCGACACTCTGGATCCCGCCCTGCTCCGTCCCGGTCGCCTCGATCGCAAGATCGAGTTCCCCAACCTTCGCGACAGACGTGAGCGCCGTCTCATCTTCTCCACCATCGCGGGCAAGATGTCACTCTCGCCCGAGGTGGACCTTGACAGCTTGATTGTCCGGAACGACCCTCTGTCCGGTGCTGTGATCGCCGCTATCATGCAGGAAGCTGGTCTGCGCGCCGTGCGCAAGAACAGATACAACATCATCCAGCAAGATTTGGAAGACGCGTACACCAGCCAAGTCAAGGGCACAAGTGAGCACGACAAGTTCGATTTCTACAAGTAAAGTACTTTGGAGAAGCAGCGAGAGATGTCAGGTGGAACTAGATGGCCACCTGTAATATTGCAGAGAAATTACACGGGATGCACGGCGAATGAATGCTGTACGATAAATAGAGATAGGTATCAGGCAACGTGCGTCTACCCATTCTCGTCCATAATACAAATCATTACATTCGTCGTGTTGCCTTCCAATCTGATTTGGTAGCATTTCTGAACACATGAGTGGGATTTGAAATTGACATAATTTGCTTCAATCTCGTGAAACCTCTCGGTCTCGTTCACTGCCACGTTTGCCAGTACCACGCATGGCCGTGCCGGCATGCTGAGCAATCACAAGCCTGAATAACCAGCAAAATAGTTTCCTGCCAGGATAGCAACACAGATGCAGTAGTTAGAAGTGAAGATAGCAGGAAATCAATGTAATGGGATGGGACTAAGGCGTAGAAAGGTACAAGAGCTATGTTATGTCATATCACCGAACTTTCTCTAGGTTTCATAGAGCCAGCGGTATATAGCACAATTGTCAATCGCAAACGAGCTTCGATTGAGCATCGTGTGATGTAGAAGCACCTCACCTGCATATGATTCTGTGATTTCATGTAGAAAGCACGTCAGATCAAAGACATGTAATCAGGTTGCCATGCCTGGCAATGGACAGCAATCGAGGATTAGCCCCACGATCTGGGCAGCACCGACCATTCATCCTATAGCTGCCTATCTTAAGGTAACTCGGGAGATTGCGAGGTTATATTGATGCCAAGTGGCGTTGCGGGTCACGTGTTCCTGCACTAGCGGGCAAGCGCAAGCAGCAAGCAAGTGACCGTGCATGAGCTGCCAGAGCCAACCAGCCCGACAAGACCAGCGAGTAGCAGCACCACGACCACTGCCATTCCCCATCACTGCGCCTGTTGCCCTTACCAGCATCAACTTCCCACTCACTATTAATGCGGTAACAGGCTGCCATTCAAACATTGATCCGCTCCGCCGCCGCGCACCCTCCCCGCCGACAACACCTCCACCACCCGCGAGCGTCCTCTTGCTCTCCGCGTCCACCGCGCCGTCCGCCGCACCACGACGCGCATCTGCACCTTCACGCGATCGCTGGACAACAACTCCTCCCGTGTGAGACTGCGGCAACAAACACCCTCCGTACATGCCGAGCGCGGCTGGGGCTCATGTCCAAGAGAAGAAGACTTCGCCGGCCAGAACCTCCTCCTACCTGAGATCCGTTTCACCAACCCCTCACACACCCGCAACAAACCAATCTCGCCCGCTGAGAACAGTCGCTCTCTCGTGTCCTTTGCTGCCCGGTGATGGCAGATGGTTTTAACCGGTTCCATACCGGCGGCCAGTATCTCTACCAGAACCAGCACAACAGGAATCTCCATTCCCACCGCAACGGCTCACCAATTAGCAACACCCGCGGCCTTTTCCAACCGAACATAGACACACCCTCTCCCAATCGATCACCTGGCACCAACTCGCCAGCCCACAATCCCTACAGCATGTTTAACCATGGCAACCACCGCCAAAACCATGGCTTGCTCAACGGCAACGCAGGACATCAAGCCTACCAGCCACAGATGAACCTAGCTAAGCACTTTCAGAACCACCAGAACGCACATGGAGGACACCATCTGAGCAACCAACACCAAGATCATGGCGGAATCGGACATGGTGCCAACTTTGCCAACCACCAACACACCATTTCTACCAGCACTCTATCAAACACCACACCCCACTTCACACCCGCGCATCTGCAGAACGGCACTCCCACGAACGGCGGCACCCTCACTAAGCCTTCCACCGCGCACTGGAACGAGCAGATCAGCGAATACGAGAAACTCAAGACAGCAGCCGAGAGACCCCATTACTACGCGAGAACTACACCGCACGTCAGCCGGATACCTGGAAGTGCGCCATCAAATACCACCCGAGATGGCGATGACCGGCCCGAGAGGCGTAGGGCTGCCGATGAGCCAGAGGAAGAGAACGTTTGGCAGGCAATCGATTTCGGCGGACAAGGACTGAAGTGTATGGGAGCATCGCTTTTCCGATACGATTTCCTTAAGAAGATCTACTTCAATCACAACAAGCTATCCTGGTTGCCCGAGCAGATTGGCGAGATGCGGAACTTGACCGTGCTCGACCTGTCGTTCAACGAGCTGTATAGGCTACCGCCAGAGATTGGCATGCTCACAAACCTCAAGCGACTCCTGCTTTTCGAGAACAAGCTTTCCGACCTGCCATTTGAGCTCGGCTCACTCTACCAACTTGAACTGCTCGGCATTGAAGGCAACCCCATGCGAACCGACTACGTTGACAGACTTGCTGAGAGCGGTACTCAAGAGCTTGTGAAGTATCTGCGCGAGCAGGCCGATCAGCCAGCTCCGCCCGAGGACAGAGTTTGGATCTCTATCAACGACATAGACACGCCCGACGCGGACAAGTTCAGCGTACTCAGCTGGAATATTCTCTGCGACAGAGCTGCGACACAAGCGGCATACGGCTACACGCCCTCGGAGGCTCTTTCTTGGGAGCACAGGCGAGGCGTCATCTTGGATGAATTACGCGCCAGGAATTCTGACATCGTGGCTCTGCAGGAAGTGGACATAGAGAGTTACAATGAGTATTTCAGGCCGAACTTGGCGGCTGAGGACTACAAGGGAGTCTTCTGGCCAAAGTCGCGTGCTCAAACCATGGCTGACAAGGAAGCCAAGCGAGTCGATGGCTGCGCCACGTTCTACAAGAACAGCAAGTACATCCTTTTGGACAAGCAGCTCGTCATCTTCTCGAGGGAGGCGATCAACCGACCTGACATGAAGGGTGAGCACGACGTTTACAACAGAGTCATGCCCAGGGATCACATCGCAGTGGTGCTTTTCTTGGAGAACAGGCAGACTGGCTCAAGGCTGATCTCAGCAAACGTTCATCTTGCGTGGGAACCTTGGTTCAGCGACGTCAAAGTGATCCAAGTCGCGATCTTGCTTGAGCAACTCAAGAAGTTTTCCGAAAAATATGCCAAATGGCCTGCTTGCACTGACAAGGAGGTCTTCCGCTTCGCAAATGAAGACAGCGCCGACGGCATCGAGCGTGAGATTCCTAAGTGCGGACCATCGGTGAAGTACGACGACGCTTCACAGATCCCTATGATCATCTGCTCAGACATGAACTCCACGCTCGACTCGGGTGTCTACGAACTCATCACCCAAGGTTCCCTCTCGAACTCCCACCCCGATCTGGGCACCCACAAGTACGGCGACTTCACCCGCAACGGCATGAGCCATAACTTCAGCCTGAAGTCCTCGTACGGCACCATCGGCGAGCTGCCTTTCACAAACTACGCGCCCGACTTCAAGGAGGTCATCGACTACGTCTGGTACTCCGCCAACTCGCTTCAAGTTTCCGGCCTGCTTGGCGAGGTTGACACGGATTACTTGAAGCGTGTTCCCGGTTTCCCCAACTACCACTTCCCTTCAGACCACTTGGCGCTCTGGGTCGAGTACGTCGTCAAGGGCAAGAAGGAGCGAAAGCAAGTCGAGGCAGACTTTGGTCAGGGCCGCAAGAACAGCAGCAGGCAATAGAGGAACAGAGCGAAGCGGAGTTGAGCAAGTTTGATTGAGCGAGAAAACACGCGGCCGACTTTGGTTGAATGTTGTGCTTGGTTTGACTGCTTTTTTGTCCATGCTGTTGGTGTTCTTTTTCCTGCTCTTTTTCCCATCCCTTTCTGCGTGCGTGGCAGGGCTGGTCTTGCCTGCTTGTGTTAGTGTACAGTCTGGTTTTTCTTCACCCTCCCTCCTTTCTGTCTTTTTCTGCAAAACCAAAGAACGAAGTTGTCACTTTTACCTTCAAAAACTACAACAACCATGTTTGCTTGCTCTTCACTTGCTTTTCTGCTCGGAGTTTGGAATCATTCTGGCGTTTTCGCAGCAACGAGCGGTGCGGGACTGTGGTCTGGAACTTCACTCGTACGACTACACGGAAGGAGGTCTTTGTTTGGAAACCAACCCAACGACTTTTCTTGCTGCCGACTTGTACCTACGTCTGGCAAGCAAGCTCTAGATGATGATGCATTGGGTGGGAAATGGGATGGGGTCGTTGAAGAAAAGAGACAAGGGAAGAGGAGTGAGGAATGGAGTCTAGGGGGAAGGAGAGAGGAAGCCTCTCTCGCTTGCTGTTTTGCTTACTTTAGGTAGTTGGGAATAACTGTGTTTTTTTTTTGGGCGTTTGATGATCGGTTGTGGCTATTGGGTGGTTTAAGGGAATTGGTAGGGAAGTTGATTGCATGGCTGAGTCGTCAGTTGGACGGAGATGTTGTTGTTAGGGACTCGACGGCGCGAGCGGTGTGGTCTTTGGTTTTTTTTTCTTTTAATGTATTTGTTTTGTTGACCCTGTTCCTTTTGGTGTGGGTTTTGGTTGTTCTTCTTCTCATTCCTGTATGCGAACAACTCACGCTTGCTCAGGCAGGCTGTGAGGATTTTCATGTGCAACTCGGTCTTCCTGTGCCACTTGATCGTTACATGTATTGTTGCAATGCTTCATATTATCTAACTCTGTGGATACCGCCTGTGAACTGTACATGTACAAGGTGCTGGTGGACGATGACATCATCGAGTTAACGTCGAGGGCTCAGTTTATATGTCCACATGAGGCTCGGTTAGCATTTTTATACACACGTACTTGTATATGTAGCGGCACCAGGATACTCCACGATCGAAACAGCTTTCTTGTAGCCATTTGAAACACATTGGATCCGAAAGGCACGTTTACCACGCATATCTCCTCCTACAAACTCCACCAAGAAGAATAAAAGTCAACCGACTATATCCAACCAACCAGCTGAACGACTCAACTCCAATCAAAGGAAAACCAGAAACAGCACAAAAGAAAGCACTCAAAAAACAATTTTAGACACTTGCCCAAAACGATGCCCCAGCCCAAACCCCCAGAGTCCTACCGCAAACCCTGCACCCTCTGCCACAAACCCAGAGACGTCCTCGTGCGGTGCCAAATCGACCCTTCCATTACCATCACCATCGATCCCGTCGCCAACGACGACAACACCGCCACACCAGCTCTGAAACCCGGCGCCTGGCACTTCGTCTGCCCCGGCTCGTGCTGGAAGCGCGTGAGCGGCGGCGTCATCGACGGGGACTTGAAGGAGGGCAGGGAAGGGTATCGGTATGGCGGGATGTGGAAGAACAAGCATGCGGGTGTTAGTGCGAAGGTGCCGAGGCGGTTGAAGGGGAAGTTTGGGAGGGAGGGCGGCGGTGGTGGTGGGGAGTATAGGGATGGGAAAGACGAGGGCAGTGAGGAGGGAGAGAGTGAGGGAGAGGAAGCGTGATTGTCTTCTCTCCATGAGATTGATGAATTGTGGCGAATTTTTGTAATATCAAAGGGAATTGATTTCGTGGCTAGGTTTGCCTTCGTTTGCATGGAAAAATTATTGCATATTATGGCATTCTTCAATTCGTCATGCCTATGGCCAGCAACGCCTTCGCTCGCTTCGAAAACCATGCCATGCCACGCCGACCCTGCACACATTCAACAAACATCCGAGAAAGATCGCTAACGCAATGTCATCATAAATCCAACACTCGAATCCTCACATGACTGCACATTCACCCTCCTGTTTATGCGCCGGCACGCCCATCTCCTCAAATGTCTTTGGTCCCTTGCCTGGCTTGCCAGAAGGTTTCGCCGGAGGCTTTGCCACAGTCCCAGTAGGCTTCGGCGTGGTTGCGGGCGAAGGGAGTGCAGGCCCATCAGTCAGAGTAACTGGTTTCCTACCAGAGACTTCAGCGCTTGGCGCAGGAGGTGGACGCGACCCGGGTCTTGATGAGGGAGCAGAAGTACGACCCGTTGGCGGCCTCTCCGAAGCAGGCGTCGAAGCCGAGCTGTTGTAGCCGGGCGACCCAGGCGCTTTACTACCACCGACGGCGTGTGATGGTGGTCGAGGTCCGTACTGCCGCCTGTTACGATCATCATGCGGAGCGGAGAAGCCGATGTCGACGCCCTGCGGTTGTGATTGAGGTGGTGGAACAGAAGCCGATGGACCTGGCCGTTGGAAGTTCCCGCCTGGAGGACCAGAGGTGATCCGTTGTACCGGACCAGGAGGGGGCCCGTATTGGTTTCGAGGATCGCTGGGAGGGAGTGTATTCGGTCGTTGCTGTGGGAGGCCGTTTGGTGGGTACCCTGAGGGTGGGTACGGGCGTCCGCTTGGGTACTGTTGTTGCTGTGGTTGATGCAACTGCGGCACCGTGGTGGACGATTGCGATCGGATATCGGGGTTGATCTGGAAGGCACTGCTCGGACGCATGTCCGCATTGATCGTTGTGGCTGGTCGAGCCAGTTGTGGTGCGTTGAAGAAGCCTCCTGCAGGACCCAAGCGTTGCTTGGGAGGTCCGTCTTCAAGTGGATAAGGTGCTACTGATGGAGCCCTGCCAGCTGATGGAGGCCCGTCGTCCATTGGATAAGGTGTAGTGAGGTTAGGAGCGGACGGCATGCGCATTGTGAGAGGCGCCACAGGTGGTACAGGCGTTCCTGGGCTTTGACTGTAAACGGAAGCATCATCAAGTGGTGAGTCGGCCATATGAGAAGATACGTGTGGCTGCGTGAATCGTTCAGGCCGCCCGCCTCTCTTCGAGCCGTATTGTGATGTGATCCTTTTGACTGTGATGTTGTCGTGGTCTTTTCGAGACATAACTTGCTTGCGAGCCAAAGCTTCGAGTCGGCCCTTCGCGTCGTCGTTGCCATGTTTCGCGGCTTTCTCATACCATTCTCCCGACTTCTCGAGATCGACCGGTACGTGCATACCAATCTCGTGGAAGTATCCAAGAGCAAATTCTGCTGTGGCCAGACCACTATGAGCCGCTCGTTGGGCGTAGGTGTAGCTCCACTCTTCATTTTTGGGAAGAACGCCATCGCATCCGACCAGGAACCACTTGGACAACGCCATGTCGGCTTCGGCTTCTCCTTGCTTGGAAGCCAATGCGTTGTAGTGTATAGAAAGTGCCGGGTTGAACTCACATCCCAGTGAACCCAGCTCATAAGCGGAGCCCATCTTCAATTGCGCTTTGGCAAATTTCAGGAATGCTGCTCTTTCGATGTTTATCCGTGCAAGTCGCTCATCAAATGGTAGATAGTTGTCCGGAATGTCGACCTGTGGAAGCTGTCTCGCAAGCAGCATACCGTATACATATGCGCCTTGTGCTGCGTTCTCATCCGCAGCTTGTGCTGAGTGTTTGATCAGTTCGATCGCCTTGGCGTAGTCCTGTTGCTGTCCATGTTGGCCTCGTAGTGTCATCATGCCGAGTCTGTAGCATGATGCTGCGTCTCCAGCATCTACACCTCTGTGGTAGTGCCTCAGAGCCTTGATGGGGTCGTTGTAAGACTCGTATAGCATTCCTATCCGGTATTCCGCTCTCGCATATCCTCTGTCTGCCGCTCTCGAATAGCACCTGAATGCCTCCTTCTTGTCCTCTCTTTGCCCAAATCTTCCCCACTCTAGCCACATGCCTCGCAAGAACTCAGCCTTGGGATGGTGTTGGTCGGCCAGGAAAGTGACAATGTTCATGGCGTCGGTCCGGAGTTGGTGCTCTATCCTGGGTGTGGAGGATCTTGCGGCTTGTGGGTTGATTGCAGCTAGGCGGTCTTCGTTGTCGGCGCAGACTCCTGCGTAGATCATTGCGTCGGAGGCCCATGCCAACTGCATCTCCGGATCATTGGCAGCGAGCACCATAGCGCGCGCATTCTCAAGAGTCGCCTCGAGCTCCTCGTCTGAAGGTGGAACATTGGGCGAAGGGTTGTGAAGCTTCGGGAAGGGCGAGAGATGTGGAGGTTCGTTGTGAGCGCTGTACTGGACGTAGTCGTGGCTTCGTTGGGTGGAGTTGGACGATGCGATCGAGTTGAAAGAGTCGCGGCCGCCGAGGTTCATATTCTGGAGACCGTGCTGGATCTGGTTGGACATTTCGGGCATATGTCTGGTGAGCATGTTGGGTCAGCACATGAGCAGATAGTTTGAAGCAATTGTCAGATCGCAAGCAAGGCTCTCAGTGCCGTGCTAGGCGACGGGCCTGTTTACCTTTGAGGCTCCGGGGCGATCAGCTCGAGAGGCGCAGGCTGATAATAGTCGTCGCTGGGCCCACCGGGGATAAAGGTGGCACTCATGCCTCGTCCATGGCTGGCCATCTTGCTCAGCTGAGGAGGCTTGCCAGGGGTATGCGCAGAGGGATGGATACGGGCAGGAGTCGCTTGGCTGGCTGCTGGGTCGATATAATATTATGTTTGCTGGGGGACTGGAGATCGAGAAGGATGACGCTGGCGGGGGTGTTGCTTCGAGGTGTCTTGGTCGTCTCGTGGTTTGGAGGCAGTTAGCTGCTTACCGATGAGACATGCATGCCTCGATCAGCTGGTACTGTATAGACACGCGAGAGACTACGACAATACAAGAGACGGAGGCGGGGCGCAGTATTGTTATGCTTATTGTGATTATTATTATTTATTATTATTATTATTCACAGGGTCCGTGACGAGGCTGAGTTCGGAGATCGAATGCTTGGAAGGAAGCCTTGGATCAACACAGCAGTCGAGGCCGCCCCGCGCACACCACCACTGACGACGACACCAACACCAAAGCGCCGCATATCCGTCCCCCTTGATCCATGTTCCCCAATAAATCATTTCCTCAACCTCACTCCAGCCCTACCAGATCACCTGACTCGGACTAGTAATATTGGACGCGTGTAGGCATTCTTCACGCTATTCTCACCTAGATCCTCTAAATCTCAAAGCTCGACCGTATGCTTTACGACAACCTCCACCTGCGGGCCTCGCGGCACCTTGCCCTCTTTCTTGGCCATTATCTACTAGTGGGGCATGCGGTCTCGCTTTCGTTCGCAAATGCTGCGAGAGAAGATAGCGTCTCCTAGCACAGACAACGATAAAAAGGCTTGACTTCAAATAGCAATCCAGGGGTAAGTCGTTCATATCGTGTGGGAGCCAATTTCCCAAGCCACACGTCTCACCCTATTTGTACTCTTGCATTTGATGTTTTCCAATGCCGCTACGGAGACACGCAATAGTTTACAGAGTACCCATGCCCGCGCGCAATCGAGTGCCCACATAACTTTACGGGCATGTTCACCCAAATAGCACTGTTGGAACTCTGTCACTTACTAGATAAGGTATCTTACGGCAGAAGCCCTATACTGTGTTCACGTTTACGCGTGTGGGGTCAAGATCAGTGATACCAGCTACTGAGACCTGGACATGAACATGTTTAACGGCTGGATCATTCTCAATTATCATATTGAGTTCGGGATGTCGGTCGATCGTCAAAAGAATAAACTCTCTTAGCTGATCCTCCAACGCTGCCCGCACTGCCAGCATCTGCGGCTGAGCAGCAGATCATGAGGCCAACCAGAGCATCAATGATGTCGCATCTTGCTCACCGGCATTGACAGAGTGCTCTGTTACTTTCACGTTCAATTGCCGTCACTTCTTCATGTGAAACAATACTGATGTACAAATGGAAAAACTCACAGCTTACACTGAGCCTGGGCTAGGCAGCTGGAAGATCCCACGCGACGGCACTTATAGGTACTTGTACGACACCTGGCAACCTCTCACGCTGTTTGTGCTCACAGTCTGCTTCACGGCTGCTTTTTACTCTGTGTACACTCCAGTTGCAACGATAGCTCCCAACGATCTCTTCTACTGCAATTCTGATGGCAATCTGATAAAAGCACTTGGATACTACAAACCTTTATGGGATCCTGAGATGTACTTTACCGTCAACATTGCCTTTGGCAAATTCGCCTTCTCGACCGCCAAAGTGATCGATGCTGTCTGGGATGCAGTTGTTGCCAGAGGCGGACAGGTGCTTGCGGCAATGGTAGCATATCGCACACTGCGTCGATCGCTCACGCTGACTATGGAAGCATCTACCGTCACAATGTCGACTGTTGCTACATTATACTGCAATCAGATTCAGATGATATCTCTGAGAAGACTGCTACAGGACATATTCTCGCACAAAGGCTCTCCTAATCCCCAGCGTAGACGGTCAATCTACCTAGGGAAATGCGTTTATTCATGCAGGCCTTCTCGGGCCTTTACGTACTTTCCTTCGCCACTCTGCTTTCTATCACCACGGGTTATCGTGCGCAATTGTCGGGATACTATGGCTACCACACGGACAAACCAATTCAGCTGCAGCCCGTCGGCGAGCTCTCGCTGCCAAGTATGGTCATATACAATGGCAGCAGGGTCGGGCGCTCAGACTCACCTATCTATGCGCTCGAACAGGTCTCTTTGCCTGTGGAAGGTTTAAACGTCGCCTCGCAAACCTATAAGATGACTGATCTCATCGACAACTCGCAACACTTCGAGGAGCCATATGGCGTGTTTTTCGACTGCAAGTCCTGCAATCTAGCCATTGCAGCATGCATGCGTGTCACCCAGACTCACCCACTCGCTTCTGATAGATTATTACACCTGTCTCGCAATCCTCGGTTGGGCGACTTCTGCACCGCCCGCAAATATGACTCCATTCACGTTGCGATGTGCTTGGCACGACTGCTCTTGTACCGCCCACGACGTCTATCCCCCGGACCCCAATGGGATTACGCTTTCGTCTTACAAGCGTGAAATGATGATGTCCAAAGTCACCAGCAACATCACCATCGACGGCAAGCGTTGGATACTCCCTGCACCGCCCTTGGCCATCGGCCTCGCAACCCTGGTTGCCAGCTCTCCCAAACGCAATCCCGCGACCACACTGAACAACTCAATCGATTTTTGGGACGGCGCACGAAGTTCCATCTACACGGGCACGTTCTACTTCAACGGCCAGCGGCCCAGCCTCATTGACGCCTACTGGAACAACGGCACCGTCATCGACCAGCAAACCATCGAACACACCAGCCGCTGCGTCTCCGAAGACGCTTACCAGTGGGGCTTCTCGTCTCTTCTCCTGCTCACGTTCTGCTCCACCACTATCGCTTTCGCCATCGTTTTAATCCTGCTGCAGACAGACGTCTACTGGAACAGCAGATTCGACCGCCACCACCAATCCCACTCGCTTTACGCAGACATCCTCTACCTCGCCGAAGAACTCAAAGTCGCTTTTGGCCGCGACCTCAAAGACAACACGCCATCACCTAAGGCTCTGCGCAAACAAGTGGAGCGCCAGAAGCGAGGCCTCAGCTTGGACGTCGACGAGCTGCCGGTGTCGAGGTGGCAGGAGCGGCTGTTGTCGCGGGCGGCTAAAGCTGCGGCGAGGAAAGAAGAGCGCGCGATGGAGTCTACGGGCAGTCTGACGCGTGAGCTTCGCGCGCTGGACGCTCGGGATACGGAGCTAGGCGCAAAGCCTCTTGAGCTACACAAAAGGCTTGACTTGGCGGTGCACGAGGAAAGCAAGCTGGAAGATGATGAGCGGGATTGTCGACGAGCTATAGCCAGGGAAGCGAGAGTTGCTATTAAAGTAGTACCGGCTCGACACCTTTGGCTGATCGTTCTTTTGTGAGCAAGCCAACAACAATTCTCCGGTATGCCAGCTGGACCGGTGCTGATGAATCAGTGACTATGAGACGTATCGATGAATTGATCACAACCCCCGGGCCGTCCACTCAGACCTTATTTACGAGAATGGAGGAGCATCTGCGCTCCCTGCTCGAATGTGCTCGAAAGAGGCTCTTGACATGAATGCATCGAGGCCGTACGCGATGTGACTGGCTCAATTGCCTAGAAAGCCTCATTTTCCATCGGGTACTGAGTCTCGATATAATGCAGAGCAGCAGCTAGCCTCGTTGATGCTTGCAGGCGTCATTGTTGTTTTCCTTGCTGCGGTCAAGTATTTGGCTCTCCGAGAGAGGCAATCAACTTGCTGACGGTGCAGCACTTCGCGTCAAGTGCATGTGCTAATCTCGCTGGCGCCAGTTACATATCACATGATTCTTCGGGTGCAGGTGACAGCTTTGACAGCTATGTATGCTAATAAATGGCATAGAACATGAACACGTTGAGAACGACGTAAATGAATTGGAAAGCGTGATTGTTGTCAGAACTCTTTCAGAAAAACGTACATTGCCTATCACCGTTTCGCCTGAAACATTAAAAACACAAGATATGCACAGTACTACAACCCCACACCTCCTTAAGGCTGAAACTCATCCTCCCCAGACACCCCGATTAGGGTATATCTTCTTGTCATTCTTCTCCTCTTCGTGTGTGTGTTTGTTCATCTCTGGTTTGTGGGCAGATTGCAAAGCCAGGTATCAGATCGATTTCGAGTCGAAAATCATATTGTCATCCTTGCTCTTCTTTGACTCCTCTAGTTCTTCTTGGCCATGGTGTTAAGGGCAGAGCCGTTGTGGAACCACTCGATCTGGCCGGCGTTGAAGGTGTGGGAGAGGGAGACGTCGAAGGTGGCGTCGCCGTTGGCGGGGTGGACGCGGAGAGTCATGGGCTTGCCAACCTCGAGCTGGGTGCAGAGAAGGTCGACCTTGTCGTGGGGCTGGATCTTCTCGTAGTCCTCGGGGTGGGTGAAGGTGAGGGGAAGCATACCCTGCTTCTTCAAGTTGGTCTCGTGGATACGAGCGAAGGAGCGGGTGATGATGGCAAGACCACCGAGATGACGGGGCTCGAGAGCGGCGTGCTCACGGGAAGAGCCCTCACCGTAGTTCCAGTCACCAATGACGACCCAGCGGATGCCCTTCTTCTTGTAGTCACGGGCAGTGGCGGGCACAGCGTCGTACTCGCCAGTGGTGAAGTTGTGGACCTTGTTGGCCTCACCGTTCTCGGAGTTGATGGCACCGATCAACATGTTGTTGGAGATGTTGTCAAGGTGACCGCGGTACTTGAGCCAGGGACCGGCCATGCTAATGAGAGTCAGTTAATTGTCCTCGACTGGAATGAATCGTGTAGTGAATGACTCACGAGATGTGGTCGGTGGTGGTCTTGCCCTGAGCCTTGATCAGGATGGGAAGGTCGAGGGCGTCCTGCTTGTCCCATGCGTTGAAAGGCTCAAGGAGCTGGAGACGGTCGGAGGTGGGGGAGACAGCAACGTTAACGGAACCGCGCTCAGCAGGGGGAGCCTGGTAGGTGTCTGTATGATCTGTTAGTGAACATTTTTCAAAAACGCGGAAGAGGCGACCTACCCATGCCTGGGTCGTATCCGTTGGAGGGAAGACCAGCGCCGGTGGGCTCCTTGAGCATGAACTCGTTGCCGTCCTTGTCCTTGAGGGTGTCGGTGAGGGGGTTGAAGTTCAGGGTGCCGGCAAGAGACATGGCGACAACGAGATCGGGGGAGGTGACGAAGGAGTGGGTGGCGGGGTTGGCGTCGTTACGTCCAGTGAAGTTACGGTTGTAAGAAGAGATGATGGAGTTGGCCTCGCCCTTCTTGACATCGCCTATACACGAGGTTAGCATGTTTATCCAGATAATTTCAGCGCGACTCTTTGCTTACGTCTGTCCCACTGGCCAATGCAAGGGCCGCAGGCGTTGGCAAGAACCATGCCACCGAAGTCCTCGAGGGTTTTGAGCTGACCGTCACGCTCGATGGTAGCGCGAATCTGCTCGGAACCGGGGGTGACGGTGAAGAGAGCCTTGGACTTGATGCCGTGGTCGAGAGCGTCCTGGGCAATGGAGGCGGAGCGGCTCATGTCCTCGTAAGAGGAGTTGGTGCAAGAGCCGATAAGACCAACCTTGAGGTCCTCAGGCCAGCCGTTGGCCTTGACGGCATCCTTGAACTTGCTGATGGGGGTGGCAAGATCGGGAGTGAAGGGACCGTTGATGTGGGGCTCAAGCTCGGAGAGGTTGATCTCGATGAGCTGGTCGTACTCGGCGCCCTGGTCCTCACGAAGCTCAGCGGCGTACTCGCGGGAGAAATCACCGATCTGGCTACGCTTGGTAGCGGCCAGATAGTCGTACATGCGGTCGTTGAAGGGGAAGAGGGAGGTGGTGGCACCAATCTCAGCACCCATGTTGCAAATTGTGGCCATGCCAGTGGCGGAGATGGTGTCAACACCGGGGCCGAAGTACTCGACAATGGCACCAGTGCCACCCTTGACGGTGAGAATACCAGCAACCTTCAGGATGATGTCTGAAAACAAAATAGTCAGCTCAGTGTCTCAATGTGCCTTTTTTACACCAAAGCTGCAGATAGCAGCTTTGAAGAACTTGAAGAACTCGGAGAACGTACCCTTGGGTGCGGTCCAGCCGGAGAGACGGCCAGTAAGCTTGACACCAATGACCTTGGGGGCCTTAAGCTCCCAGGGGAGACCAGCCATGACATCGACGGCGTCAGCTCCACCGACACCAATGGCGGCCATACCGAGACCACCGGCGTTGGGAGTGTGAGAGTCGGTACCGATCATAAGACCACCGGGGAAAGCGTAGTTCTCGAGGACGATCTGGTGAATGATACCAGAGCCGGGCTTCCAGAAACCGATGTTGTACTTGGCGCAAGAGGTGCTAAGGAAGTCATAGACCTCCTTGTTGATGTCGTAGGCGCGAGCCAAATCCTTCTCGCCACCAACCTGGGCCTCAATCAAGTGATCGCAGTGGACGGTGGAGGGAGTGGCGACGCTGGGCATGCCGGCGCTCATGAACTGGAGGAGGGCCATCTGGGCGGTGGCATCCTGGCAAGCAACACGGTCGGGACGGAGCTTGAGGTAGCTGGAGCCACGCTCGATCTCCTGACCGTGAGGGTCGTCCAAGTGAGAGTAGAGAATCTTCTCAGCGAAGGTGAGAGGCCTGTTGTTCAGTCTGGACCTGACAATGCTCAGGTTCTCGCTCATCTTCTTGTAGTTGATAAAGTGGCCCTTCTCGAGGTTGGCCATCTCAACCTGCTTGGTGAGGGGGGCATCCTGCACGGAGGCGAATGTGCGGCGGCCAAGGGCGCGAGGCTGTGACGGGTTTGTTAGATTGCAATTTTGCGGTCAATGAGATGCCATCGCTGTCTGGCGATAGGAGGCGCAAAAGAAGCAAAACATACCAATTGCCTCGCGGCGGCTCTGGCGGACATCATCTTGAATTCAACCCTTACTCGGCTCGTGGAATGTCCTAGAGCTGTATTTCAAGGCTCTGCAGGTCCAGCAGCAAGCCCAAGGGTAATGTATAAGGAATTGGATGAGAGGAGAGGAGAGTTGTGTAGTTCAGTCGTGGTGTGGCAGAAAGCAGCGGAGAAGAAGCTGCTCGCGCGGGCTCGGCTGCTCTAGGTAGGAGCTCAGACGTAGGTCAGTAAATACGATCGCTATGATTGGTCGATCGGTTCCGTAGGCAACTGGGTAACCCTGCGCTTTACCGTCGTCACAGGCGCCGGTCTGCAGGAAAACGGTCTCTCGGCGAGTCTCCGTGGAGGCTGTCCACGATGAAGACGAAATATCGCGCTTTGAATGTCCTCAACAAGAGTCCATTGTTTGTCTAGATACAACGCTCATGTCTGTCTCTAAGCAGAACATCAAAACACGCAACCAAACATATTCATTACCAGACGAGCGGGCCTCGAAACAGATCCGTTTGCCCGGCAGGCAGCTCGCCCTCACTCAAATGATGGCCATTGACGCAGTGGGCGTTGGTGGTCCCGACTCTACGTGCATACTCACGCGTGCAGTTAACCGCGGCTCTCAATATTCCATGGGTCAGCAGCTCGGCGCGCTCGGTCAGTGCCCGGCGGCGCCGAGGCCAGACCAGTGGTAGAAATGTGCAAATGTGCCAAGGGGGTCTCGGAAGTGCGGGCGAGAGTGCGTTCCTCTTATCCGTACGCACGCCGAAGCGATATCGATTTTTGTCGAAATTACTATACAGCTGCGGACACGTACAAACATTCGCATAGTCAGCACATGCGGCGTGGGTCAACGGCAGATTGACAATGGTGGACTTGCCGCATTCCGCCATCTCTCCGTTCTCCGCCTTACTAAGGTAGCGTGGTGAAACCGTCTGTGGTCAACTTGGTCTGTGTTTGCGCAAGACACGTGAAGTTGATAGCCGAAGTTGTGCCCAGACGTGGGTTAGCGGCATAGAGGCCCTCACAAATTTTGGATCGATGTTCATTCACATGCTAAACGAGGCAATATTGATCCTCGGAGATATAGACTCGACATACGACATACGACTCGAGATCGACACCCGGCACATACCATAAACACCTAACACCACCGCCACAATGCCTGCCATCCGTGGAGCCGACTCCAAAAAGAAGACTCGCCGCTACACGCGCGACGTCGACCAGATCCACGCCGACTTGCACGACAAGCGTCACTTGGAGCAGTTCCACGAGTCCCAGGTACCCGAAGAGCTTCCTGCTTTTGGCGACTTCTACTGCATCGAGTGCGCCAAATTCTACGAGTCCGAGGCCAACTACAAGTCGCACCAAAAGAGCAAGCCTCACAAGCGCCGTGTGAAGGCCCTCAAGGAAGAGCCGTACAGCCAAAAGGAAGCCGAGGCAGCTGCTGGCTACGGCACTGCTCTTGCAAAGAAGACTGATGTGGAGGACTCGATGATTGTGGAAGAGTGAAATCGATTGGCTGGATTACATACGGAAGGAATTTTCACTATGGCGCGGATGATCGAAAATCTGGAACGACCCTTCTCCTCATGAAAGACGCGCCAACTTCAGCCTCTAAGCCAGTATCCGAAGGTCGCAGCCGCGACAACCAAGCATGCGTCGACAGCAATATGGCGGGGTGTGCCATGCCAGAGTGGTAGCTTGGCCTTCACCACATCCAACCACGCCCACAGCTGTACTTTACCGAACATTTCTCCGCGGCTCGAAGACTCGACTTTCTGTTTGCTTTGGCAACGGTCTTGCGTCGGTCCGTCCTCCGAGGTCAAATCATTCTCGATCTCATGAACTGGACCCGGTGCGTCAGGCACATCTGACGCCACCTTGCGGATCACACGAGCGGGAACACCTGCCGCAAGGTGGTAGGCAGGGACAGATTTGGAGACTACGGAGCCTGCGCCAATCACGCAGCCGTCTCCAATGGTCACGCCAGGACTGTAGGATAGTGTTAGCATCGTGTTCTATCAGCAAGGGCGTACCGCTATACTCACAGGATAGTCACACCGGCTCCAATGAAGCAGTCATTTCCAATTTTCACATCTCCAGCGAGACTCGGGCCAAGTCTGCCTTGCCTCTCTCTCCAGTCGATCGGATGGGTGACACCGAGTATGCGGGCTGAAACGCCGATGATCGTGTTCTCATCAATAGAGATAGTGCAGTCAGGTGAATCAGCAATGTAGCAGTCCCAGTTGATGAAGCACGAGGAATGTATGTGGACATTTGTTCCGTAATCAATGCGAATAGGTGATTTGATCATGGGTGCTGCGATGGTTTCGCCATCGTTAGTCGGGACACTGAGTCCAACGATACTATCGAATAGTCAGCACAATGTAATGATTGTGGGTGTCGCACAAAGACATACTCGTTCCAAGCTTGAGCACGTTCTTTGTCTGTCACGTCGAAAGGCTGAGCATTGAAGGCTGCACAAAGGATTGTTGCACGCTTACGAAGATAGCGATAGTCGTCGTCGGCTGCTGGGAATGGCGTCAAGGATCCCTTGGGGGTCTGATGGTTGGTTTGGCTCGAGTCCATGATGTCTTGGACGTTGTGAGACTCGGTCATGGTTGTTAGCTTTGCTTTTCGTTCTTCTATGTCGGTTCCCTGATCCATATCGTGGTTTTCGGTTTGGGGTAGGGGACATGATCGCTTTTTTGTTATGTGGATGTATGGTGAGTGTCGGGGTGTCGACAATTATTGTTTGTGAACATGCCATTCAATGTTGTGCACTGCAGTTCAGCCAGTGAAGTATGGAGGATCGTTGTGGCCAATAACCATGGTCATATCGGTCATTTCTGGTTGATAAGTTACTGATCTCTTTGTGTACGATTACATGTATGTGAAATTGGGGGCATCGAGAATACATGTAGATACAGACGAACACACGACAGGGTTAGCAGGGTTAGTGTAGCGGTCGATTCAAACTTAATATTTCAAACACTGCATGTACGGTGCTTGGAGAATGTATCGCAAGCACTGGTCATGGTATATGGTAACCTGTGCTGCGAGTCTCGTGAATGGAATACATATATCCGACTACAATGTCCAGAGAAGCATGCAATGACTACTCGACGATTCCAAGTTCACCACTGGTCTGCTCGTTGTTTGTGGCACGGTCCACCTGATTGTTCCTTGCAAGCATGAGCATGACCTCGGTGAGACACACAATGGGAGGACAGTCCAAATACATGCCATGGTCGGTCGGAATGAATATACTCTACTATGTCATCAATAGTACATGTGATACTGAGTGCATTCCCCATCGACTGTTGTTACCTCGAAGACATGGAGTCGGTCGACCTTGCCAAGCCCAAGTCTTCAGAGGGGTCCGTGCACACCCGCACCTGCACTTTCATTTTGGCAACATCACGAAGCCAGTTCCGGACGAACACGCCAAACGAAGCCGACACTCAGCCCTTTGACACGATCAAACCGTCGCCATGGCCAGTATGTGGAGTCTTGTTGCGCGCTGGAATTGGGTGGTATACTGATTTTTCCGCAGAGTCAAAGAACTCGTCTCAGCACAACCAGAGCAAGAAGGCTCACAAGAACGGGTACGCAAACCTCCATCCACGATCGCACACCGAAATCGAACCACCGTCGCATAATTGAACAACATCCCGAGAAGAGAGGAAGCGCAATGCAACAAGGAGCAGGAGGCTAATGCGAATGCGCACCCAGTATCCACAAGCCCAAGACCAACAGATACCCTTCGCTCAAGGGTACTGACCCCAAGTTCCGCCGCAACCACAAGCACGCTCTTCACGGCACCATGAAGGCCCTGGTACGTCTCGACATTCCCAACACGCCCGGATCCTGGATGCTAACACCCATTGCAGAAGGAGGTTAAGGAGGGCAAGAGGGATGCTGCGTAAACGATGACTTCAGGAAAAAAACTTTTACACAAACACCTGGGCGTTTACGATGGCGAACCGGCACCTTCCAGTTCTGCGGACATGATCCTGTGCACAGCGCAGATGAGGTGGCTATGAGATCCGAAATCCTTCAACCTTTTCCAAACGACCCGGCCTTTTTCCACTTCTGGTTTGTACTTTTCGACTATCTCCTTGCGTTTCTGCTCCATCAAACGGGTTCTCCCAACAAAATCGCACTGCTTCTACAGAGTGCAAGGCATATGTGTGTACAGCGTCGAGCCATTCCCATGCTCCTCAGACTGAAGGATTTATCTTTACGTGCCAAGATCAAGTTTCTTCGGGAACTGCCTGCTCATTACCAAACACCGGTGTCGGCTACTCCGTCTGCGTCGGTGCATGAAGAGGTGGCGACATACATAAACTTGAGATCTCTCTTGTTCCACAGGAGTCGGATTTCTACCAAAAGATAGCTGAATCAAATTTGTTGAACCAATTTCCAGACCCAATGCCTCCAATCTATTTTCATCAGCTGTGTTGGGTGACACGCATTGCGAACATGTGCCTCTGCTGATTCTAGCTTACCGTAACCGCATGGCTTTCAATGTCTCTCACATACAAAGATATCTGTTTGCAACTGCAAAGTGCATTTCTCAAAGGCATGGCCAGCACAACATGTTTTCGTGCCAGAGCGCCGAACTAACCCAGCCAAAAGAAGATATGCAAATACCTTGAGGTGTAGGTGAAATGTGGTTGCCTTGTTGAATGATGGACGGCAGTCGCGACACGAGCGTCCCTTCCCTCACCACCTCAACTCAATTCGCACTTCACGTCCTCGCTCACTGACAGCTTCTCCTCACCTCTCACACATCACATGTCGAAGTGAACGCTTCCGCACCTCATCACACCATAATCACGCTACATCCATGGCTGACATACCTCAATGGCGTCGCAAAATCCCACCCTCGAGATCACGCACGCCGATGCTAGAGTTCACTGAGCCTGACCAGGATGTTCGTTCAGCTGCGTCCACACGTCCGTCAACACCAAAGAAGGGATTGCGACCAAAGTTGTCATCGTATCTGTCACAATCTGGGCCCTTCGCAGCGACGAGCAAATCTGAACCTGAGCCAGTCTTCGCAGAGTTATCCACGCAAAGCTTCCCATCCTGGGCCATTGAGGACACTTTTCCACACCCGAGCGCCGAGCAACTGATTGACACAATCTTGTGTCGCCTAATGTCCCAACCCTGCGATGCACTCGACACACGATTCAACGGTGCGCTTCTTCAGATCTTCGAGGCATACCGAAATCTGTCAGATCAACGCGAGCGACTGGAGAGGAGTTTGGCGGGAGAGACGGATAGCCGATTAGTTGAGCGTTCAGCTGCGCAAAGAGCCGAGCACGGATGGGAAGAAGAAAAACAGAGCTACAAGGCTGAAGTCAAGAGATTGGAGCTTGTCATAGCCCAGGGCAAGCGTGGCGTTGCAGATGTTGCGCTCGTAAGACAGGACAGTCTCATTCGCAGAAAGAAGCAGGTGATTACACCCGAGGACGAGGACGACGGCAAGGAAACTGTCTTCGAGTTCTTGGAGAAAACGAAACGGTTCGAAGACCCCGCCTGGAGCGGCCAAAGAGGTGAGTGTCGAGCATTTGGCAGTGGTGAACATTACTGACTTGCAATAGCGACCATGAGGGTTCGACCGGCATCTCCTTCGGCCAGGATGGTCAAGCTGTCGAAAAAGCTCACCAAGAAGGTTTCAAAGACGAGCATCCTGGCAGAGTTGCCTTTCGGAACCCCACCGGCCCATGCTCACAGCACCTCCTTACTCCAGGCATCGTATCTGGAAGACCAAGACAGACTTCTGAGCTCGGAGAAGAGACCAACAGAAAGCCAATCCCGAAAGAAAGAAGAGGTGAGGGTCAGCTTCTCGGATGACACTTTGTCCACCTTCAGTTGCGCTGGCGATTTACTTCCAGACGAAGCCAATGAGAAAGAAGTGCATCATGGTGATCCAGCGTTGGAACATGTATCAGACAACGATATGGAAGACATCCGTCGCATGGTAGCCACCATCTCAAATCGAAGGGGTATAGACGCTGAGACGGTCATGCCGCGTCTGCTCGACCTATTTCGTCCACAAGAACCAACGAACAACGCTCAAGCGCAGCTTCAACGTGTCGCAACTGCTCCTATCACCGGTGCCTCGAACACGACAACGTTTCGTAAGCCTTCACATCTTATGGGATTCTTCAACAGGTTGAGACCTCAACTCAGTCTCGATACACTGCCAGAAGCCCGGAGGTTCTCCTTTGAAGTCGGTGACGATAAGGGCCCAATTGGTGCTGCATATCAACAGTCAGCAAGCCGTGAGAGTCTGTTGCGTAAGAGCGTTTCGCTCTCTGCGCTCCACGAAGCAGCGCGCCCCGTACCTGCCAGATCGTCGCAAAACGATCTATCGCCAATCGAATGCAGCCCAACAACTTCGACTCGGACGAATGATAGCAGGAGGACTTCAAAGATTCCTAGTCCGACGTACAATGCTGCGCTAGCAAAGCCGAGACAACAACGTGAGGAATCAGCGAGCAGTCTGCTAACCGCGATGAGGGATGCTGAACACCCAGGGAAAAGAAGCAGTTCAGCCGCTAGCTCGGTCTACAGCACACAGTCTCGTCACCACGTCGCCGCTGATAAGCCTCGCATTGCGTCGCGTACATCACTTACACAAACCATCCCAAGCGATTGTAAACCGTCTGGACCTTCAGAGACTGCATGGGTTCAGCTCCGTTGATGCTGCAGGGACCGCTCCCAGTCGACAACTGATCGACCACACCAATGCTGTACGCGCCGGTACCTCGATTGGCGGAAGCACGATGTCCGCCGGGGACGGTGGCAGTGCCGACAACATCAAGCAACATTCATCCATGCGGAGTGGTAGCGGAGGACGTTCTCGAACCGCACAGAATGCCAGCATGCAGCGGGTGGGAGTCATATCCGAGAACGCTCATCCATTCATGTACCCTCGCGGAGGTGGCAACGAGGAGGATACTGTCGCATAGGGTCGTCAAGTGCTGCAAGAGCCGGGATCTTGGAGGGATTGACACGACGTCGCGTCGCTGCGCCTCATGGAAGTTCAGGGCTCACTTCACTGTAGCGAGCGTTCTGGCAGCGTACCGTACGCTCAGTGGTTCTTGAAGTATACCCACCTGCATTAGCTTAACATAGGTCGCATGTCCTTACATCAATATTCGTCGCAGTTGTCAACGACCAATGCGGTACAGACTGCATACGTCAGTGACGAGAGCGACCACATGAAACAGCTTCAAAGCACGAGGGAACCACACATTTTCACCGGGGAAGGCGGTCATGGTCTTTGCCCAATGACACAATGCATCATGCGCCGTCATGATGCTGAGCGGTATGGAGGAATGAGGTAGCATGGGATTGATAGACTAATTAAGGACTAGGAATGGTCTTTGCGCGAAGCGACCGGCAAGTAGTCAGGGCCATGGCGCGTTTCATTTTCAGCCTTGCGACCAGTTCGCCGTGTCACTACTGTCACTGCTGGGCCTCGAATGCTCGAACATGTGTTCGTTGCAGAAACGGCTGTAGCGGCCGGTAACGGGTGCGTCGGTGGTCTTGGTGTGCTTTGGCTGCCGCTTGGCGATAGAGAGTGGCCGTTCGGTGGTTTGCCGAAGTCGACTTACGGCGCACGTACACCGCGTGACGGTGACGGCGTTGACCGTTGTTGCGACGAAACGGCTTGTCCCGTGATCAGATCGGAGACAACGCTTACTGTCGCGATCGAGCGAGGCAGCGAACACTCGCACGCATCGTCCGCCATGGCCTCTCACCGACGTTCCAGATGATTACGCCCGACCCCGCTAATCAGACAGCAACACAGTAGCGTCCCAGCAATCCTCCATGCCAGAGAGCGCAGAGTTTCTGGCACAAGATGGCTGGTCAAAGCCTCGCGACCATCGCTGTACAATGACGCCACATGCTGTGGCTGACCCGATGATCCCCGGCGTATAGGCGGCACTCGAAATAGCAGAGCGAAGCGCAATGCTGCCGGACGATCTTAACCAAACCGTTGGAGTAACTCGTCGCCTTCGCGCAAAGAGAGTTGCGCGTCAGCCACCTGACTGCTGCAAATCTTCGGAGTTGGCGACATCACGGTTAAAGTCAAAGAGTTCTAGGGCCGAAGATCAGTATGCTTGGTGCCACAGATGTGGCTTTGCACAGCCACCCGATCAACGTCCATCGCGTGCTTTTTGGTATAGGCGAGAACGGCCTACTACCAGATCCTTCTCTGGAACAAGAACCATGACCTCAGGGAGCCTGTAATGTGCCAGCGAACTTCGCTACTGAACACTGAGCGGCTACGCGAGGTTGTGGCAAGCGACATCGCATGCCCCAAGGGGTTCTAATTGCGACGCGGCACGTAGCAACTCGTGCTGCTTTTTCCATATCCCTAACAAGCAGAGATGCCAAGCCCTAGGCCAAATATTCGATCCATCGGGGGATGGTCGTAGGGCTGCAACCATCAATATGATCGCAGCAATCGAGTGACTTCACCCTCCAAGAATTATGAGTGCAAGCCATATCGCAAGCCAAATGCCGGTTCTGATTCGCTGGCCCAAGCGCGATGGTCATTTCGCTTCGCTCGCAGCCACGGAGCACGTGTTCTGCGCGCGATCGGAGAAAGGACCCATTTACTCCGGATAACTGAATAGTGTCTAACAGTAACAACACAGCAGAGTACCACACTGACGCAGTATTTGGAACACAACGTGTTCAACCGTCTGCCCTGTAGATCGCGAATCAACAAGCCGTTAGGCCACCCGACTTTTTTGTGAAGCACGCGGCACAGCGTAGCGCAGATCAGCGAGCATATGTACGAACTATGTATTTCCCGCAATCTCGCGATGCGTTTGCCGTGGCTGCCGTGGCTGATACCCCACGTATCTTACCGCACTCGGCATTGGCACCCGGTCGCAAAAGCCTTTCCCATCCCCTCCTGAGAGGAGAGCGTTCGAGAGCGTGAGTTCGGGCACTCCGCAGTGGGCAACATCGCCGTGCGTTCGGGCGGCTGTTTAATGACAGGGCCCCAGCGGGCCATGCTGGAAATTGTGATACTGGGGTTCATACCTATACCGTGTGGATAAGCTAGGTGCGTTCGGACGACATCACAAAAGGCTGATGCTTGGGGGTGCCGGGTTGCAGTCGTTCTTTTGGTGCCGAAGGACGTATCTCTGGTCATTGGCCCGACCACGCATTTCTTCCGCCTGCTCCACAAAAGAAAGATAAACACGTCGACCAGAGGGGTGGAGCTTGAACTGCTGAGCCACAGCTCCTCTGCGCCTCTTGCCGGGATTGTGGATCTCACGGGGGCACGATGCATCATTCTGCGGTGAACTGCGCATGCCATCCTCGGCCAACAGGCCTAACGAGCCACACGATCTGCAAGACACGCCACACTTGCACCGCCGCATGAGGCGGTTATACGCCAGCGAGCGACACACGGCCCCATCTAGACCTAGTTGACACGCGGCAGAAATGGAGCCTTTGGGCAGAGGGCCGGGATTGCTGGGCGTCTGCATGCAGAGCCAGGGCGGTACGCCAGGCGTCGCTTGGACCCTCAGTGCATCCCAGTAGCCTTGCATTAGCGGCTGTGGCGGTCATTTGAAGTGGCTGCTCGTCCGTCTCCTCTGTACCTTCATCTCTCGTTTCACTTTGC
>Ga0265797_10003274_pt1 | contig 26131 bp, 35 predicted proteins | sample P2T30metagenome_FD_192433 | JGI IMG/M metagenome (GOLD analysis project Ga0265797, IMG submission 192433) | Plant litter microbial communities from East Loma Ridge, Irvine, California - P2 T30 | ecosystem: Environmental > Terrestrial > Plant litter > Unclassified | place: USA: California... | reverse complement strand
TGGATCTTTGTGGGAAAACGTTATTCGAGTTGTACACTATGCGGACGGCAAGAGAGAAAAGGAAGTAGGAAGTAGCATCGAATGAGAATATCAACTCAGATTCTTGCATTTGTACAAACTTGAGCGGCTTGTTTTCTTGTCGAGTCGCCAATATGCGTGTGCTGTAAGGCTCGTGACTAAGACTTTGATGTTGGGTGAACCACTGGATATCGAAACGGGGCATACCCTGAAACCGCTATATCCATTGGATGGACGCCAAGTTGTCTTCGGAGAGTTGTCTACCAAGTCAGCATATGTTCCGATCGATGGAACCAACTGTAGTAAGGCTGCGACTGACAATTTGAGCTTAGGGTGGCATCACAAACTACAAGCGCAGCCAAGATGTCGTAATAATCTTGCTTGAGATTTGGTTTAAAAACGGGCTCAACTGGTCTTGATCAAAACTACAGCGAGCTAGATGACACATGAGAGTCGAGTGATGCTGATGTTTGACATAGGTTGGGTCTCAGGTAAGATGACTTGCGATTGGTGCTATTAAGGATACACCTAAGCATAAATCATGAACTCCAGTAGCGGATTCATCGGCGGCGAAACCTGAACATCAGTCATGTAACGATTCGGCGCTATTAATGAACTTTAGTTTTTTTTTTATCAACGGAGTAGTTATCCAGATGTAGCAGGCGTTGGCTAGTGCGATTATGTATACCTCGTACGCTTATGATAAATATAGCCACGTCTCGGGTAGTCATGCTGTTCTAAGGGGATCCCCGAACAATATTATATGCCAAGTACGTCACCTTGGGTCTTTTCACTGGGGCAAAATGTCACATGCTGAAAAATGCAACCTTGGAGTAGCACTCTGGGAACGCAGTATGACGACGATACAGCGATCGATGCCAGAAAAGTACATAGGTGTAGTCGGGAGACTTCTGCTTCTTGATTGGGCGATCGGATGGCGGCGAGATCTCACAGGGAGCTTATGCAGATTCGTCACACCGCGTGTCGCCTGGGTGAGGATACGGCCCAAAGAGACCGGCAGTTGTATGTATACGCAGTTTGTGAAACCTTAAGCGCTTCGGTAAGCGCTTACTCTTCCACGTTAAGCAATGCATACGATGATGACGTTTCGTTCCAGTGAGCAATGCGGTTCATGTTCAGATCCTGTTCATCGGTGGAGGAAGATGGTGTTGTACCAACTGAGGAGCCAGAGTGAATGCTACAGCAATCCCAGATTAGAAGCGCGTATACCGACGGTTCGGTAAATGCGGCACGGGCAGGGCGTAAATCACCCCTTACATATATCGACAAGATCTTGTCTTCCTCGGGACGCGCTTCTCAGCTGTCGGGCGTAAAGATTGGAAGGGTTCGTATGGTTGCGAAAGGGCGGACTTCGGAGCAATTCTGTTGTAGCTAGCGCGCCATCCTGCAATCAGCATCAAGTACGATACACCAGTAATATTCCGAGTGTCTTTGTCATTCTGCTAGAGACGCAGGTTTTTACAGTCAGCCATTGTCTAATGCGAGAGACGCGGAATCCATTGAAGCGAACCATCGGTACCAAATTGTCGGGAGACTGTTCATCAGTAGTTCACCAGCAGTTCCCTTGCCAACACATCGAAATTTTGATCGATCCCAAGAATCTTACGCCGGGAAGGTGCGTTGGTAATCCGTCTCGACTCTGAATCCTGCCAACGCCGCACACGTAACCGGAGATGAATGCAGACTGTGCCGCAGCCCGGCATCGTCTCAACCCGTTTGGTGCTGGCCAAATGGGCTGAATTTGCGAAGAGTATCGTTGGTACACTCAATGTCCAAGATTTCAACAGAGTGACAACATATGATGCAAAGGAATTCACAGTAGCAGATTTGTTACGATCGTGAGGTCGCCAAGTTCGAGTACAGCATGCTGCACTGGGATCTGGACCAAATCTGACTAATGCCGCAACAGACTGCCGACGAGCAATCCTTCAGGTTCTGTCGGTGTGACCGGCATTAATGAAATGCCGAATCTCGTCGCCAAGAGGAGCGCGAATATCGCGGTGAACATTTTCAAGCCAGTGCATGTTCCCGTAGGATTTGGAGATGTGTAAGCGCGACCAGATCCAAAAGCCTTGGAGTTTCAGGAAACACATCAATGGCGAGACTGGGTACGTGTTCTGAATAAAGCCCAAACAGAAGCGGAGGTTAGACGCGTCGTCTTGGACACGGAATGTGTTGCTCCACAATCAATATGACAGAATAATCGAGATTGAGCACGGAGGTAGGCGGCGCATGTGGACGTTGGTGACAAGCGCGCTGTTCCGCGCTTCCCGTTCGCTACTCGAGTCATATGGCGGAAGGATGAGGCGAGGCTCAGAACAGAGTGGACGTCAGCTGACTGGGCACCAAAGCAAGGGGTGAGCCATTCTGGGCGACCAGAGGACTGGAAATGCAGCGGCACAGTTGCGAGGAAAATGCCGTACGGCGCAGTCCCACGTCTTTGTCTGATCATTAGCGGGAACGGAACGCGCCGCAAGAACCAGCTCGGCGGACTGTTGGATTTGTGCTCGAAATGCGCACGCATAATATGAACTACATTGCAGTGACCACAACGACATGTCGCAGCCGACGAACGGCCGCGCTTAAAGAGGCGTCATTTGTGTGCAATGCGTGGCGAAACTAGAGAGGTGCTATTGGCTGACGTACAAGGGTTGGTTAGACGCATGACCGATCGTCGAGCAACGCCTGAGAGTCAGACAGATACAACATACGACGGGTAAGTTGCTCACTTGCCACATTAGCCGAGGAGAAGCATCGCGGCTCTCCAAGTAGTGGAGGAGGTTTGACCAATTTGAGCGTGCGGGTTCCTGGCGAGCAAAAAGTTTGCACGCGAAGCGCCCGTAGATGAAGGTGTACGAACCGGGCCGGGCAGCCAACCATGGAGGGCATCACGCAGTGGATAGCCGCACTCGCAACATGGTAATGGATCGAGGCAGCAGCATCAGGCCCAGAGCAGTGCCGCAAGCGAGCATATTGATGATGCTAAGGGCATAAGACGGGTGGGCGTGGTGGGCGTGGTGTGCGGCGTGGATCTTGATAAATGAAACACGGCGAGACCCATGAGCGCCTTCTTGTTTGGTGCTGGCTTTGAAACCGGCGCAGGCAGGCCTCTGAGCAGGCGGTTAGGAGGAGGCAGTGCCGAAGGGCCATGACGGCACCCCTTGATGGAAGCGCGCGGGAGGCTGGGCGATACGCAGCGCGGTGAGCGGTGGTGGTGAGTGAGTGTGGTGATTCGCAGCAGCCATGGCTGGGTTTGGGCGATGGTTAGAGATGCGTATTGCGTGTCAGAGGGGGTTTGTCTGGCGGGCTTGATGCCGCGGTTGGGTGGACGTGTATGGTGAGGGAGGGCGTGCAGCGCGGCTACTGCGTTTGGCGATGGAGCAGGTGGATAAGCTAAGGTTGGGCCAGCGCCAATAACAACGACACAGCACTTTAATGTGGTGTTTCCGCGTTGGCTTGCATCCTTCTAACGATTTCTGGTCGATCAACCTCGCATGCCAGCACGCCGGGAGCGCTCGTCGCACGCAGTCGTCTGTGCCATCCTGGAGGCCTCTCCGCCCACTCTACCCTCCTCTACACCCAGAAAACGGCTGTAGGGCTTTAGACGCGACTTTTCCGCCCAAAAAACGTGGCAGCGGTCAAAATGCAGGGTCTATTATGTAGATAGTCGAAGGAACCGCGTCTGTGGTCCTTCTACGAGGTGTTCGGTGATGGTTCTGTCGCAGCTCGGGTGGGACAGATAAACGCGGGGGGCAGGGGCCGCCTGCAGCTCGGGCCAATGAGAAAGGGACGACATGGGTGCCTGCCCGGGATGTGTAGAGCCCATGTGTGCGCCAGCAGAAGGAGCGAACAGCCGCCCTCCGTTGAATCCTGTTGCTCACCCGTGGCCAGCGTCTGGCGTCGTCGGGTCGCCCCTCCCACATTCGTCGCGCCATATACAGTCTTCCCGCCATATACAGTCCCCGCCGTGGAGAGGCGGCTTCGCTGGCATCGCATCATCGCCCGACAACACCACGACACGCCCGTGCTCGCCAGGAACCTCCTTCGACCACCACAACACCTCAGAGCACAGACTCCGCTCTGGCCACACGTCCTCGACTCCCGCACGGTACCTGGCCTGACCGTTGAACTCATCTTGCTTCGACTACGCTACAGTGTAACCACCGACTTCATCCCCGACATCTTTCACTGCACACTTGCATCCACCTTCACCAAGCCCATCAAAACTGGCCGGCAAGATTATGGTGGCTGGACACCCTGCCCACACTTCACCGTAGATTCGACTTGATTCCGTGAACCATCCATCCAGCCTCTGATAACCCGCCTTGGACATGTCGACCGTACTGCATATGCCCGCATTTAATTCCGCTCCCCATGGCCCCGCCTTCACGTCCGTCAATGGCCGCTTGTCTCTGAGTCCACCCGACGAGCAAAAGCCATCCGTTGTCGCTAAATCTTCTACTTGGAGCCCTACCTCTCCAGACCCTGAGCACAACCGTCACTCTCCAGACAGCGATTCGAGCTCGTCCACTGTTAGCAGTGGAGATAAGTCTCCCAATAGTTCTGACAAGACAAGGTCGTCTCCTGAGAACCCAAACAAGAGGAGGCGTTCTGGATCCGACGAAGGCGCCTACGGTCAGCACAGCCCTGATCAGACGACTGCCGGCCCCAGACAGCTTCCGCCTCCCTACCAGCCTCTGAACCGCAGCACGACCATGAGCATGGAGACCCCTCAATTACCAAGTTTGCCTCCATTAGGTCGTCCAGATGCTGAACGCCGCTGGCAGACCGAGCCTCGTGAACTGCCTCATGCGACTCATCATTTCCAACCCCGTGAGCCACGTCCTACAGAGCCTTCCCGCAACAATGCTTTGTCACCCGAGTCACGCGACATGATTGAAGAGACTGAATTCACGCGTGCTGGCGTACAAGTCGAGCTCAAGAAGAGGAAACGGGTATGTACCTTTGGCCCACCCCCTTTACTATACTAACTTTTCTAGCAATTTGCCAACCGCACTAAGACTGGTTGTGGAACCTGCAGAAGGAGAAAGAAGAAGTGCGATGAGGCCAAACCAGAGTGTATGTTTGAACATGCGTTCCAAGTCTGACAAAGTCTGACCCTTACCAGGCAATAATTGCACGCGAGGCGGTTTCGTTTGTGAGGGCTATGCCAACAAAGTACCTTGGCCAAAGAATGGGCCTGCTAAACCGCCTGCCATACTAGCCAAGGAGAAGTATGCTGCCTATACGTCGTGCCCAACATGTCAAGAAAAGCACACGCCCCACTGTGGGCCACAAAGCAGTGAAACCCCTTACCCACCACCCGAAATGCATCCAGGCAACGGTACCGAGCGCAAGCCTTGGAAGTCATCCTGGAGTGATCCTGCACCTCCACCAGTCCGAGCGGCTTACCAACCGGAGGCCCCGCCGCCCCCGGCACAGTATATGCAACCTGCGGCAAACCACTATGAGAGACCCTCAACCCACGATCATCAACCGGTATCTCAACAGCAACAGCAGCCTCACCATACCTCTCGTGGCTATCACCATGCTCCACCAAGCACGAATCACCTCGCTATCAACACTGCTGTCCCTGCCACCACTATGTGAGTATTTCCTCTTAGCTGAAAACACGTCGAGTTGAGAGACAAGGCTGCCGACAATGGATCGTATCTGTCATGCGTATTCAAAACACAAACGCACTTGGACTTCATCAGCTTACACATCCGCAGGGTCGCCAAGCCTGTCCAACAGCTACATGTGGCACAGCAGCATCCTCGTCCGCCGCCTCCTCCACCGCCAACATCCTTGCCACCCACGCGATCACCGACGCGCTTTACAGAGTCCTCAATGACGTATAGATCTGAGAAAGACAAGATGCTAGCGGGGGAGCCATTTAACCCCTTTGACAAGACCCTAATGCACGAACGCCATCTTAGCACGCAAGCCCAGTCCATCTTCAACAGCAGCAAGGCAAATCCCTCCAACGTTTTGTCGAGCACAACCGTCGACCACTTTTTCAAGCAGATTCTGAATGCAAGTCGTCATCGCGAAGGAAAGCAAATTGAGATTCACATGGGTCCCAATTGCCATGTCGCTACGCCTTTTGCTTGTGACTACGGCTACCACCTTAGTATGGGCGAAAATGTTGTCATTGGTGCTGATTGCCATCTCCACGACTCTGCAAGGATCTCTATCGGAAGGAACTGTAAAATTGGAGTTCGGGTCACAATACAGACTTTGAAAACACCCACCGATAACAAGTCATTGAAAGGGAGCAACGGTACCGAGATCGCGCAAGAAGTACACATTGGGGAAAATGTGTACATTGGCGATAATTGTGTGATCGAGGCTGGAGTTCACATTGGGCCCAATACCATAGTGCGCCCGGGTTCTGTGGTGTCTCGCGTAAGCTCTCAACCCTGCAATGATTTGAATATCCGTATACTGACCTTGTATAGTCTTTGCCTCCCAACTGCGTCGCTCATGGAAATCCTGCGATCATCCTACCTAACTGAGATACTCAGTACAACAACCACCTTGTGTTCTCGCAATCTTTCAGAACAGTTCGTCATGTACGAGATATGCGCGAGGTATTTAACCTATTTGATATGGGTCTTGCATGTCACATTACGCACCACTGTGTGGTGCAGGAGTTAACGGCGTTTCTACAACCCGGAGGATACCCATTGCTATAGTTTTTTTGCTTTTGTGGGAAAGAGAGATGCAGATGGTATATAGCTGTACGTTGAGAACGGGTGGTATCTGACTTGTATAGTCTCCTTGTATCTCGGTACCCTGCCTGCTGGACATGGCTGTGCTCTAAAAGCTCAAAAACATAACATCTCCTACAACACTGCTTGAAACTTTCACAATATTCGAGTTTGTGATGAAGCCTACTTCGTTTAGAGGGGTGTCCGGATACCCCACGATGAGCTGCTAGGATACTTTGAGCCTAGCTCGAAGCGTGACTGTGAACGCGGCTACACGTGCGGGATGTGGTCCGTGCGGGAATCTGAGCTTCAAGCCGGGAATGTCAAAATATCCGCGGCGAACAATCAGCGCCGCATATCCCACGTACCCATACCATAATCACAATGCCGCCCAAAGCACCCCTCAATTGGGGTCTCTTACCACCATCCTTTCTTCTTCCTTCATCAACGCGCTCCGTCCTCCAGCAAAATGCGCATCAAATATCCTCAAGACCCGCCATCGCATACACATCGATTCGAACCATAAAATCCACTTTCAAGCCCAAACCCGACCGCTTCGCACATCATCCCGCCCGAGAAGCCCTCACCAGCACATCTACCGCAGCGCTCGAGCGAAAAGCCCACAGCACACCCCTGCGAACGGGTCTTCTCGCCCTCAAGAAGGGCATGACATCCATCTACGACCCCGAAACAGGGAAGCGCACAGCATGCACCGTTTTACAACTTGACCGTAATGAAGTGGTTGCACACAAACGGAGAGACCAGAATGGATACTGGGCGGTGCAGATCGGTGCTGGACAAAAAGAAGCGCGGAATGTCAGCAGGCCCATGTTGGGACATTTTGCGGGTGCGGGCGTGAGTCCTAAGAGGTGGGTTGTTGAATTCAAGGTTAGGGACGAGGCAGGGCTGGGCGTTGGCATCGGGGAGATGGTTGGCGCGGGGTGGTTCACAAAGGGACAATGGGTGGATGTCAAGGCGATAAGCAGGGGAATGGGATTCGCTGGTGTAAGTTCAACATGGCATACGAGCTGAAATAGGAACAGGGACTGACAACTGATGTGTTCAGGGTATGAAACGACACGGTTTCGGCGGTCAACCAGCATCCCACGGTCAATCGCTCATGCATCGTGGTATGGGTTCAGCCGGAGGTTCCCAAGGTTCAGGTTCTCGTGTGCTACCTGGCAAGCGTATGCCGGGAAACATGGGCAATGAGAGCGTGACTGTCAAGAACTTGAGGGTGTTACAGATCGACGAGCAGAATGGCATTGTTGTTGTCAATGGTAAGAAATATGAAGCGAACCAGTGTGATTGGATGCTAACACCGCATGCAGGCTGCGTACCAGGACCGAAGAACCAGATTATCCGCGTTCAAGATGCGAGGGGGAAGCCGTGGCCTGCGGGGCCCATGTCAACCGCAGAACTGAAGCCAACAGAGGTTCTGGCCGAGGCGGGCGTTCCTGATGCTACCGAGGCGACAGCCAGTGCATAGGAACAGAGATGAAGAGACGAAGAAGTGAACATTGTACCATATCAAAGAGACAGGTGGCTCAAACTATTTGAATACGGGCAAGGATTACCATACTATTGTGCATACGATATACTTCCGGTTTGATGAAGATGTTAATGCAATGGTAGTGGTACCATCTCACCGCATCTCAGAAAAGAGTGTGAGATGACGATATTATCAAGTTTTTACACTTCTATATCCTTCACTCAGAACCCGCATCTTCGCCTACTTGCACATGATCCTCACTACCATCTTCCACGATAAGATGCACCTCCAGCAACACCACTCTCAACGCCTTCACTCGTATACCCTCCTCCATCTCTACTGCGCCAACTATCTTTCTCGCAGATATCACTCTGCCCTCCACCACCCACACTGATTCGATCGTCGTCGCTGTCGCTAGGGAGGTAGTCATCACCCTCCCCTAAACCGTCATCATCACTGTCACTCATATAGCTCCCAATCATCCTTCTATTCCTGGTGTGTTTATTCCGTCTAGCAGGAGAGGTGTAGGGACTCCTACTCCTTGTGCTCCTTCCAGATGCATATCCATTCCTACTTCTACTTCTGCTCCTGCTTCCCCATGCGCCAGGCATGAGACCATAGTCACTACCGCTCTGCCGCCGCTGCCGCCCAAGTAAAGGTGGCGTAGGTACCGCAGGAGGCGGTGAGGGATAGTCTTCTGAGTCAACGGCTGTGGGTACGCGAGACAAGCGGTCGGAATGTGAGGTACTGGGTCGAGAAGCTATATCAGAGTATGCAGTGGCGTGAGTATTGTCCCTGCGGTCTGGATATACGGGGCCGGACCGGTTGAAGGAGCGGTCTGCATGTCTTGGGGGATGAGGAGCTGAAAAGGTGCTCGTATACTGGTCTTCAGCGTCTGGGTAGGATGGACCAGGCCGACTAAATTGGGGTTCTAGATTCCTTGAGTGAGATTCATAGCGGTTGCGCTGGTTGTACTCGTCGTACTCCCCCTCGGGCCGGTGGTAAAGGTTGTTCGCATGCCGCGAACGAGTACGTTGTTCATGGTGTCTTTCTCGGTAATTGTCTCGCCTTGGCGCGTAGTAATCCTCAGCATCTCGTTGAGGGCCTGGATATCGCTCGTAAGATTCATCTTGGCGATTTGCTGGGCTACTATCGCCGGTACTGTAGGATTCGGTGTCGGACCGATCCGCAGTATGAGCGTGGAGCTTGGTGTAGCGATCCAGAAATTGCTTTGCTTCACGATAGTTTTCATGCTCTCGAGGATTCAAGCTGTGGCTTTGCGTGTGAAGGTCGCTGCTATCCCAGCCTGCCTTGATTGTCTGCGTGTTTCGCCTTTCGTGATGCTGAGCATAGTCTGAAGGTGGACTTTCACTGTGATGTCTTGATGAAGAGTCACGGATCGGTGAGGCTTCCCTAAAAGAATTGTCGCTGTACCGGTCGTCGTAGCTTGATGTACGCTCCCTCCATGCATCTCTCTTCAGCTCAGGTGAGGCTATGTAATCATCGTCAGACTGGGAATCCTGCGCTATGTAGTCTGAATCTTGAGATCGAGTCCTATGCGGCCGACGAGTCGGTCGCGGTTGGTAGCCCGGACGAGGCTGCGAGAACCCGTTCCCATCCCTGCTCCGCCTTGTCTGCGTAGTGTAGTCGTAATCCATGGCCCGATTTACATATTGCTTATAATTAAGAGGGGAATTTTCATAAGATCCACGGCGTGGGGTGATGTAGTCCGAGCTCGAATCGGTGGGCGAGGAGATGCAGTCTGATGAAAGATGGGTATCCTGGTAATCACAAGGAACTTGGCTACTGTATCTCGGTGCTGCACGGTAGGAGTTGCTCTGCCTTTCATAGCTTCGGCTACTCTTGTATGGTTGGCGCCTCATGCTGAAAGTCGCGTGCAGGCCTCGCAGCCCAGCGATTAGTCGACGTTGAGCTGTGTAATTGGGTTATGCAGTTTGGCAGTGGAGAGACTTGGGCTTCTCAAGTTGCTTCATTTCGTTGTTGTGGCTAGCTATTGGAAAGTAGGCAAAGCGTCATGCACAACCACGTGTTGGTCCTCTAGCCGTGAGTAAAACGCGCTAGTGTCGCCACGACCCCTGCCTCACCGTTTTGTCATCCTATCACGCCTCTCCACCATCCCTCCATCTTCTGCCCGTGCCATTCTGTCTCCCACCACCCGTTCTGTACTACGGGAAGTAAACTTAACAACTACAAACTTTACGCCTTAACCTTCCCGACAGCTGTGGGATGGATTGCGTTATTGTGCGTTATATGACAGATGACAGGTGACAGCTAATAGCACTAGCTGGGTACATCACTACTCCAAGCAACGAAATGCGCGACAGCAGCGACGGTATCACTTTGCATTCTTTAATTAACCATCTGTCCCATTCTTGTTCATCACACTTTCCCGTCAGCCTTGCATTCTCGGTCCAGCCTGTTTTGGAACTTGTAGATTCCACCTATCGGAAAAATGAATCCTACAACATCGCAAAGCACAGCCTCATGAGCCACAGGCCAAGTCTCCTTCCTCCAACAAGGGGCAATCCTCTCATCTTATGTCGGATAAGCTCAATCAAAATGTTTCCAACTATGACCCAGGCATGATTTTTGTGGAGCTAGCGGCTGCCCTGTCATGTTGACATGAAACAACAACAGCGGGACTGTCGGGACTAGACTCCTTGGGAAGCTACATCCGCAACGCCATCCTGTTTGCAAACAACGGTCAAGCAACTCTTCCCTGAGCGCATCAACGCCAAACTACGCACTGTTGACCTGTTCATGACTCTCAGTCGGTCGAAGTTACTTTCCGCCCCTTCCAGACGCCGGCGTCCAGCGCCGCGCTCCTGGTAACACATGGAAATGCCCGACATCTACCGCAGTCGGTGATGAACGGCGCCAAAGGATCCAGGTGGATGCTCGAAGGGAATATATCTCCGTAGAGTGGGTGGGGCGTAGGTTCAAACACCAGCCAAGAATCCTGTCAGATATAAAGATGCGAGATCAGCCACCGGATCTTATTATCCAGCTTCTATCATCATTCACTCATTCTCTCGTTCATCATCTGTCATTCTTTTCAGCAAACTGTGTTTGCTAGCCATTCTTTATCTTCAATCCGATAACCTTTCACTATGAAGTACTCTCTCTTCACCGCTGTTGTTGCGGCTTTCGCATCTGGTGTCAGCGCTGCTGACGCCGTCAAGGGCGCTGCTGAGGGTTTTGCTAAGGGTATGTCTCACAACATGTCCATCTCTGACTTCAATCTAACATTGTCCAGGTGTCACTGGTGGTGGCAGCGCCAAACCTGTCTACCCCTCTACTACTGCGGAGCTCATCAGCTACCTCGGTGACTCTTCTCCTCGTGTCATTGTTCTCACCAAGACTTTCGACTTCACTGGCACTGAGGGTAAGGCTACCTCTGCCGGTTGCCGCCCATGGGGAACCGGCTCCGCTTGCCAGATCGCCATCAACAAGGACGGCTGGTGCGACAACTACCAGCCTAACGCTCCCAAGGTTAGCAGCATCACCTACGACAAGGCTGGTATGCTCGGAATCACTGTCAAGTCCAACAAGTCTTTGATTGGACAGGGCAGCAAGGGTGTCATCAAGGGCAAGGGTATCCGCATGACTGGCAACGTCAAGAACATCATTGTTCAGAATGTCCGTTTCACCGAGATCAACCCTCAATACGTCTGGGGTGGTGATGCCATCACCGTTGACGGCGCCGACATGATCTGGATTGATCACGTCACCACCGACCTCATCGCCCGCCAGCACATTGTTCTCGGTAACGGCGCTTCCGGTCGCGTTTCCATCACCAACAACGAGATCAACGGTGCCACCGCCTGGTCTGCTACCTGCGATGGCCACCACTACTGGGGCATGTACTTCACTGGCAGCTCCGACATGGTCACCCTCAAGGGCAACTACATCCACCACACCTCCGGCCGCTCCCCCAAGGTCGCTGGTAACACCCTTCTCCACGCCGTCAACAACTACTTCTACGCCAACTCCCAGCACGCTTTCGAGGCCGACTCTGGTGCCAAGATCATCGCTGAGGGTAACGTTTTCCAGAACGTCAAGGAGCCTGCTCAGTCTGGTCTCCCAGGCAAGGTTTTCGCTGTTGGCTCCAACGGCTCTGCCTGCAAGTCTGCTATGGGCCGCAACTGCGAGCCCAACGCTTACGGCAGCTCTGGCACCATGGCTGGCTCTGACACCAGCATCATTGCCGGCATGAAGGGCAAGAACATTGCCGCTGCCGGTACTGCTGCCAGCGCCAAGAACGTCCAGCAGACCGCTGGTTACGGAAAGATCTAAGCGACTCTGATGGAGTCAGCTATCGCTTAGAGGAGAGTAACTTCATCTGTTCTTGTATATACATTCTATTACTTCGTACATATTCCATTTAAATTGGAGATTTTTTGTCCTCCATTGAAAACCTCCCTGTCCCTGAATTTCTAGTGTTCTAGTTCATTACTATGATGAGTATTGAGATCTTCCCTTGACGCTGCCCTATGAGCGACCGTTTATTCGCGCTACCTTCTTCGATAACTTCACCTTGTTGTCATCTTGTCTACCGATAACGCAAATCGAAATACATTGTGTGCGCCAAAGGGAGCTTCAAGCGTAGGAGAAAGGGTGAGTAGTAGAAACAACGACGTAGTACGGTACACAGCGGAGTTTCATATCTACCTACCCGCTTAGACGCTCGGATACGACTTGTATAAGGAAAAAGGTACTTGGAGTCACTCAAGTTGAGAAAAGAACACTCATGAGTAGAGTCTGAAATGACACATGTCATTACTATTTCACTTTGTAGGATGTGTATGGCTAACAGGCTGGAGAGGAGAAAGCGATACGAGTCCGAAGATGTTTTCCGAATGTTCCGCATCCGCGAACTTGGCTAAGTTGAACTAGCCAGAAAACAATAGAAGTTGACGCAGACAATGTGGTAGCTAGTCTGCGGCCCGTCATGTTCATATAAGCAGAAGACCTGCGCTTTCCATATCGTAATCGGTGCTGTTCGAAGTTGATATAGAATGTGCGCGTGGCAAGTGTGTTGCCTGGCGGCGCTACTACGGCCCGCCGTTTGGGGTATTCAATCTCTCTTCCTGCCTCTTGATGCAACTCACCTCTGTCTATCACATCCCGGGTACCCCCACTATTCGGCATAGGCTCAAACGCACCAAAATGGTGACCGACCGAGACTGCGATTCAATGTAAGCTATTTCGACCACTATTATCGACTCACTAACATCGACCCAAGTGCTGCGCAAAACCAGCTCTCCTCCCCACTGCTTCGCCTACCAGCAGAACTTCGAAACCGCATATACAAAGAAGTTTTCGCTCCACGGATTGCACGTGTCGTCCCTCGATCGGTCATCAAGGGTCACACGACATGGCCCTTCACGGCCCTTCATGTCTGTCGTCAAGTCCGGCACGAAGCCAAGCCGATCATGTTTGCTAGTATCACCTTCGACTTTCGGGCACTTGAACCAATTGTCGATCCCGCCGCGATTCTTACACTGGGATCCTTTGAGGCCATTGTAGTGGGATCAAAGCTGGTCTGGTACGTTTCAAATGCGATGGGGTATAGCGGGGGTTACCCGGAGCGCTTCAAATCACTGCAGAAAGTTTATTGGGGCACTCTTCAATCCCCAATTAAGTTATTCTGGAGGCGCGGATCGGGTGGCGTTGTCACTCTGTAATCTTTCTACATAGAAGGCGTCCAACTGAGACAACTTTCTCGCCACTGCGGGATGTAAGCTCAGCTCAGATGTTCAGGATTTATGAGGGATATACAAAGCCAGGTTCATATGCCGGTCCTGCTTCAACGGTAGTTGAATTGTTCGGACAATAGCCGGCGCATTAATATCAATGACCATATGCGGTAGTAATAAGTTGCCATGAGTATGTGGGGCTCCAGGATATAACTTAACCCTCATTTTGGCGTGTAACGCCGCAACAGAACACGCAAAACTGTAATGCTCGTCATGTTGTTCTCTATCTTTCTATGTCTCTTCTTCCTTCTTAGTGCAGTCTTCGTTGATGCAGCGCTCGATGTAAGTACCCTCGCTCGCGAAGTAGCGCGCGTCGAATCGGTGCGACGAGTCAAAGACCTCCAAAGGCAGTTGTCCCACTTCGCACAGTATGGGCAATGGAATAGCATCTCTCAACTCTTCAGTATCAACAGCACCCTCGTCTGGGGCAACATGACCGCTCATGGTCCGGCGTCAATCGAAACATGGCTGCGCAACGATTCTGGTGACATGAACGGCTTGGTTTCTGGGTCCCTCAGTACAATGATCGTCGAGACCCCTGTGGTTAGCTTGAGCATTGACGGAAAGCGCGCGAAAGGACGCTGGAACGGCATCTGGTTCCAGGGAGACGGCAAGGGTGGAACGCGAATCCAGGGCGGAGTATACGAAAACGAATATATCTTGATGGACAATCGGTGGCATATATCGTTGCTGCACTACTACGACATGTATAAGGGTGATTACGAAAACGGTTGGCGTAATGTTAACGACAAGGGCGTCTCGATTGTTCCGTATCATTTCACAGCCGAAGGGTCTGGACTACCGATACCGCCGGCAGTGGGAGACCCTGAACCGTACAATGGGACCATCGAGCGACTAGGAGCTAGGATCCAGAGGTTGAACGATGAAGACGATGTTCGGAACTTGATGCATGCCCATGGCTACTACGTTGATCGAAGGATGTGGTCAGATGTCGTAGATTTGCATACTGCAAATACGACTGTACGCATTGGCAACGAAACTGCACTAAGAGGTAAGACTGGTGTCAGGCAATTTCTCAAACGCATGGGTCCAGAGGGCTTGATGCAAGGGGTCAACAACGATCATCCGATCTTCGACATGATTGTTGAAGTGGCAGAGAACGGTAGAGAGGCTATAGCTCGTGGTACCGAAATTGCCATGCTGGGTGATGTCAACCGCCAGGTTGCCTCATGGGAATTTAATGTCTTCAGGAACCGGTTTGTCAAAGAGGATGGGGTTTGGAAGGTCCAGGATATTGTGGTGGCGCCACAGATCGTTGCTGATTACTACATCGGGTGGGGACAAGGTGGATTGAAGCCATCAGATGCAGTTATCCCGCCATTCTTGAATGTCACTAGCAGTCCTGTGGCAGAAGGGAGTACGACACGTGCGACAAATGTGACAGTCAACGACCTTAAGCGCCGCCTCCAACGTAGTGCAGCCTGTGATGGTACTGAGAACGTGTCACATGCTTACGGCTATTACGCCGACGATATTCTAGGGGAGCAGCTGGGCGAGCTGTTCGCGAAGAATGGACACAAAGCATCGCCATTCGCAGGATTTTTCCATACCCCCGAACGTATAACTGGAGCAATGAAGGCATCGTATGGTACGAACCGTTCGGCACTCCGATCTAGCATATCTTTCCACTGGCGTCCGCAGCCTGTCATCATCGTCTCAGAAGATGGCCGATCGGCAAGCCTGCGAGCGAGATTGTTGCAGCCTTCGACGTCCGTCAACAAAGCGGGCAGCTTCAATTCTGCCATATACCAGGACCAAATCGTTTCTGAAAATGGAAAGTGGAAATTTTGGAGTGTCACAATAGACGAGTTCTACTGGCAGTCATCGTCCTGGAAAAGTGGATGGAGCATGGCGACTCAACAGAATTCAACCCAACCCGATCCTCCTGCATGGACGAGGAGGTATCCACCTGACCTCACCATAGCAGATGTCGGAGACAGGGAGAGTACGTTTCGCGGTGGAAGTGGCCGATTCATCCAGTGGCCTAAGATTCAAAGAATGTGGTTTGGGTATCGGAACTCCGTCAGCGGGCGGAAGCCTGAGTGGTACTGGCCTGGCTGTGTTCCATGTGGAGTTCGGCCAGACTGGTCACTGGAGGCAAATGGATGGCAGGAGCCGTGAGCTGCTGGCCCAATGTAGGAGCTAAGTGCACAAGTCCTATTCAAGTGTTGTCAAAAGGAACGAAAGCGATAAGATGATACCAACCTGTGTTGGTTCTTTGATGCAGTGCCGCTTTAGGATAGTGCGAAGCAGCGCCTTACCTGCTACGTAATCAGCGATGTGAACGCTGTACGAGGCTGGCAGTACCAGCCACCCCAGTTTCCCCGCTTTGTACCTGCGTTTTGCGTCGAACCCGAAATGATGATGTATGCTTGCAACAGGTATAGTGTCGGGTTCGACGGCAAATCGACAAGTAGGTAAGTCTTGGCAATACCATCCACAGATGCCGGCTGCTTCCTCACAGGGGCCTGATGACGTTCTTCAACCCCAACTAGAGCTATGACATTCAAACGTTGCCAATCAAAACCAGATCTTCTTTACGCCCAGCTAGGCGACCAGCGAAACAAACATCAAGCGCGATTTTCCAGTCGACCAAGGCCTCGGAGTCGCTGCCGTTTATGCGGTGAAGCCCGCGGCGCGTGGCTGACACGCTACCCATCTAGGTCGGTACGGCAAATACATCAGGCATCTCACAGCGCAGACAGCGCGGGTGTCTGAATGAAACTCCACGACACGAGGGACTCTCATCGCATCCAGTCGTCAAAGTGACGGGTCTATGGTGCGGATCAAGCGTAGCGCAGCCTAATGATGTCTGACATGGCAGAGGATCGTAGAGGCGGGTCATGATGCGCGCCGAGACCCGCACAAGCTTTTAGACATCCGCCTGGTAGTTGGAACGGCGCAGCAGGAAACGGACGAGCGTCGCGCCTTATTTTAGGTAGGTCATGCCCATGTACTTGCGGGCTGCTATTCCGCTTTTTGGAATCTGGCCATCACTTGCGACGTCCTGCCACAGTGTAGGACCGACTCCTGAACGTCAACATGCTCCAATACGACAAGATTTTGAAATTCGCCCTGGTGCCGTCAATTGTTTTCCTCCTCATATCCCTCGTCTCGGTGGCATTGACGACGCATTACTGGATCCTTACAGACTGGGTCATACCACGCGGTCTCAAAGTAGTAACAAGCAATTTCAACGACCGACTGCAACAGTACGAGACAGACGACACAATCGTTTACTTCAAGGAGGCCTCGACAGATGCGACTATCGTTTCTGGATGTCTGAACCTGACGGCGGCTGTTGTGGCTCTTATTGCCTGGAGTACGTTGCGCAAACCAGATATGGATTCGCAGTACAACATTGTACGTATCTTTGAGGTCGATTTGATTAGACAAGACTGACCACCTTCAGAGCACACGTCGCTTTTGGATGCTTAGTATTGTTGTTACCACTCTTGCTGGATCTGCAACTGCTCTTTCAGCTGTCGTGCTTCACTATACCGAACGAGGCGACGACCAGTGGGGCTGCAGTTCCGAGAGGTTGATGATGAGTGGCAAACTGAACACGAATCAGTACTGCACACGCGAGATGGCAGCTTGCAACTATCAACCAGGCTTCGTGCCAAGGGGAGACCGCGAGAATACCAGCATAGCTTGCACCGAAGCGGTCAGTCGCCCGTGTCATGTCGCAGATCACCCACTGACATATTATCAGGTAACTGTCAAATGGTTGCAGATCGTCATGATCGTGAATGCTCTGATAATACTGGTGATGTTCTCCCTCCAAGCACGCCTCCGAAGAAAGTCACGAGAAGCACGATTGAACGAACCGGTACCGGAGGAAAAGACGGCACCATGATGATGCGATACGATATTTACGACATACTCACGAACTTTTACGACACACTCCTTTCACGAATTCATTCAACTCAAAGCATTGCATTATCATCGGAGTTTGGGCTACAGCCAGAAACACTTTTCTGTAATTGACAATAATGATTGCCAGGCTGAGTCATGGTCATAAACCTTGGAAGTAAGAGCGGGAGCGATTTCATAGGCAACAATTAACGCGCCTCATATCAAACGGTTCTCGATGTCTCGCGCATAGTTCATTGCTTGACAAATTTCCAGCTATAATGCTCTATTTACATTCCAGATGCATCTGGTCATTCCAGCACCCGTTTTTCTTTTTGACGACCGGCTCGCTGCGGATGGGGCGTCATAACGGCTGCAACACTAATATCAGTAGAACATCTGACTGCTGCTAGTCCAACAACTAGCGTTGGACGGACAGAACAGTCGGCCTGTATTCTTTAGCGTCCTGCGACGTCAGCGCTCGAAGCGGAAGTTCGAGTATACAGAAGCTAGTACGCTTTGGGCTGCGTACTACGAACATGCAGCCTGAAGGTATACGCTGCAATCAGAGTTGTCATGCTGGAAACTAATAGCTATTGTATGTGCCTAGGGCCTATCTTGTGTCGAAGACAGCTCTGAGAGTGCGGCACGTGCAGCCTACGTCGTTCACCACGTTTTTAACCAAATGCGTGTTCAGAATGAAAAAGGGATCTCTCAATAGCGATGGCGAGGAGGAGTAACGTACAATGAATCCAGGGTTGTAGAACTCAGTGAGGTGAGCGGTGAGGTCGTCGTTGCCTCGTGCCTGCCTCCCCGGCATGAAGCATATGGCTGCTTACGTACTCACACTGCTCCTGCCCACAACAGCAGTTGTTTGTAGACAGAGCGCGTCAGGTAGCAACTCTCATTTGCTCTCAATATCTATCGTCACGAACCTCCTCGTCATGGCCCCGCACCCTCTCTTTCCCAACCTCGAAGCGTCTGTCCTTGTGGACAATCGCCCCGTTGATGAACTGTATGACCATGAAGATGCTAATCTCCAAACCAAGATAGTCTACATCGAGTCTGAAGCAGGCGAGCAGTTCGGTGTCCGCTACTACATCCCCGGTTACCTCTTCGAGCACTATAGCATCAAGGCCATAGTCAGCATCGACGGTGTGGATATGCGCAAATTCATCTTCGAGAAGCGCAACTACGACTACTACGGTGTCTCGAGGCACATTTATGCCAGCAGCGCAAAAGCAGGCCGTAACTTCATGGGCCAGCGCTTCCGCTTCGCCTCTCTGGATACTCGTGAGTGTAGCTAGTCAGCATTTCTGCCACATGGCTAACGTGTCTAGACGATGAGAGGAGCGCAATCGAGCACGAGCTCCAGGAGCAACTGGCACACACGGGTACCATCTCTATAGCATTCCACAAAGTCACCAATGTACGCATGGCGGCTGCATGGAAGGATGTCCCGTCAATGTACCAGTACGACAAAGTCCCTGAGAAGGCTTTGAAAGGCTCATCCGTCTCGCACAAGACTACGTACGTATTGCAAAGCTGGCTTCCTATCATGCGCTAACAATCCTGACAGCCTCGACCCGCCTGAGCGCATCGCACCTGTCAAGTTCATGGAGGCTGACTACGTCGATGGAGAAGGTCGCCCGTTCGCCGTCATTGAGTTCAGATACCGCTCTGCAGCTGCTCTGAAGTCACTCGCCATTCTCCCCCGATCATCGAGTCCAGCACCAGTCAAGGATGTGGTCTCAGAAGAGGAGGTAAAGAAAATCTACGTGAGCCTCCTTTACCCTCTGTTATCTAGACAGAAACTTACCGGATACGACAGCTCAAGCAGGAAGAGGCCGAGACACGCAAGCGAAACCGTGCCGATGACGATGGTGATGACGGAGACGTTGAGATGGTGAATAAGAGGCCCGCAAAGCGACGTTGCTTCCCAACCAGCAACGATGAAGTCATCGAGCTGGACTGAGTAGGCTTCGTACATATGATATGGGGTTGTTCGGCAGGCAGAGCACATGATTTGCAGAATACGTAGCATCCTTGCATAAGCAACGTTCAATATGATAGTATGGCATGCTACAGACAGGCTCATCTACCGAAAAGACGCTCGCTAATATAACATAGCATGCTGAAAGTCGCTTCGTGGATAGACTCGTAATTCATTACCATGGTCTCCGTTTCATCACATCTCTACATATGGCACCAATGCATCTATAACCTTAGTCAAGTGCTCCAGCACATGCCCCACTTTGAGTACATCCTCATCCTTGGTCGCTCTTCCGAATATGTATGCCGAGAATGGTATTCCAGGTGCGACATTGACCAGGTGGTTTCTAGAATCCTTCTCTATGGGCGTATCTATCGGAAACACCCCCATCGGTACGCTCATCACCGGACTTCCTGCTTTCGCAGCGAAGCTCTGTATGGTGACACTCAAGGTAGGTAGAACCATAACGTCGCAACGATTTGTACACAAAGCTGTTTCGATGCCACCTTCGCCTGTGTAGTAGTCGTCTTTTGCTAACATGGTCCTGTAAAGCAGCCCGTTCAGATCGGAGGCTTCCGCCCTCTCGAGACCTTCGACATTCCGCCGCGGGTATTGCTCCGCTGGATGAGCTTTCGTAAAGGTGATGAGATCTTGGAGATTGTGGATTCTGTTAGGATTTGTCTCGAGGGAAGAGAGGTATGAGTTTATCGCAACCTTCATATCTGTGTCCAGAATAATGTTTTTAGCTTCTGGTGAAAGAGCTTCCCAACTCGAAGCACCAGTAATCTGGAAGTCGTGGATAATGGTAGCACCTGCGTTTTCTAACAATGTGAGCGTCTTTTCAAATGCTTCCTTCCTACACCTAGGAAGGTTTTTCAGTTCGCTGAGATCATGGGGGACGCCGATGCGAATGCCGTTTAGATGAGTGCTTGAACATGCACTGCTCAGGTTTTGCAATAGCTTCTGCTTTGTTGGCGAAGGGATGTGATCGCTTTGCTGCACAAGACCAAGGACGAAAAATGATGCGTCAGATACAGTACGCGTAAGTACCCCAACAGTGTCGAGTCTTTTGGATGCGTAAATTATCCCCTTTGAAGAAAGAAGACCGCGCGTAGGCTTGAAGCCCACGATACCTGATTTCTCGGCCGGAGAAACAATGGAGTAGCATGTCTCTGTGCCTAACGCTGCAAAGCACATACCTGCTGCAACCGCTACGGCACAACCTCCCGAACTCCCGCTGGCCTTCATGCCTGGGTGGCAAATGCCTGTAGTCTGACCTCCTCTAGCACTCCAACCTGAACATCCACTCGTAGACCGGAAGCCTGCCCACTCAGCCATATTTCCTTTGCCCAGTACTATAGCTCCCGCCTTCCGTACCGCTTTCACAATTTCACCTTCCTCAGACGGTCTGGCATCTATCAAGGCAACACTGCCACATGTTGTGGACGTGGCGTCAAGAGTGGGCATATTGTCCTTCAAGAGAATAGGCACACCGTGTAGCGTGCCTCGAGCGCCGTTTGTTAGTTTTTCAACATCGAGGAGGTGGGCCGTGGATGTGGCGTCTGGGTTGACTTCTGCCACCGCGTGAAACTGGGGGTTTAATTCACGAATACGGGTAAGGTAGACTGAGGTCAGCTCAACGGCTGTGAAGAGGCGGTTTTGGAATGCTGTCTGAATCGTGAGATTGTCGAGACCGGCGAGAGGTAGGATGTTTGGACGGGTCTTGGTGGATCCGCTAGCTTTTTGGGTACCTGCAGTCATGATGGGTGGAATTGATGTGTTTGCAGATCTGCTCACGGACATATTGACCTGGCAAGTTCGCAGTATTTCTATAGCGTTGAGGAAATCTATTTGGATACTTAGGGAGACAGTAGTACCGATGAAGAGATGGGTAAATATACATGTTTAGTTGTGAAAGATTGAAGAGCCAATGTTCACACTGATCTTCAAGAAGATCATTGTGAAATGTAGCTTCGATGCTTCAAACGCGCCATCATATTTGCCATATCGTTGTGGGTTCTCTTCCTTCACATTGCTTAGTCAAGTTCTATGACCTCCGTCTCATCAGTTGGTATCTGTCTGACGCGTTGCTGCTTCCTCTTTCTACGCAGATCGACCGAACGTATCTCGATGAAGTCGTCGTCGCATGTTGCACTCAGGCCACTGGATCCGTGATCATTGCCTCCTACGGTTGAGGTATCGGATAGCTCGCGTTTCATGCGTACACGGGTCTCTTCTTGCTCCTAGTTCATGTGAGTGCGTCAGATACAGACATATGGTAACAGGTGACCTACCCTGAAGCGCCGTACAATAGCTTCTAATTGTTCCCTATTCAGTTGTCCGAGAACAGTGTCATCACTATCGAGGAAGTCGACTGGATCGGGCGTGCGTTCAACAATGTGTAGGTCCTTGAGTGCAGCTACGAATTATATGGTCAATCCGCTAAAGTTCTACTTTGAGGGCAAATCTTACCAAGCGAGCGATAGTAAAAGTGAAATGTTGCGAATGGCTCCCCTCCGTCGGCATATTCGGCATCGTAATACTCAATCTCTTCCGCGGGCTTCGTCTCTCCAAGACTGCAATCACGTTAGTCCGTCTTGATGTTTAGCGCAAATCATACCGACATTGCCTGATGCGACAGCGACTCGCCCTTGATAGCCTTCTCGTTGACTGTATCCAGTTTCTCAAGCTCCTTGTGTACGAAGTTGGTCTTTGCACTGCGTCTCGCGTTGTTGAGGAAGTAGAACTCGCAAGTAATAATACCAACGAGCCGCATCTTCTTTTTTACATCTTCCGGTATAGGATTTTCGCTGCATTCCCCTGTATATACATCAATATGCTGTTTTGCAAGAAGCAAAGACGTCCTACTGATATCAAGTGGTGAGAAGCGATATGGCTTTGTCGACCAATTCCTACCATCGTTCGAGATTGGGCCGGAACTGACATGACCCTCTTGGTTGAACAGTTCACAGGGACGAATAAGAGGTTCGTCGATGTCCTTGCCGTCCATTGTCACGATCATAGATACAGGGCGGTCGACGGGAAACGGCGCCTTGAACGAGTAGTGAATCTCGAAGGCCGAATTTGAATGTACTTCGATGTAGCTTTCCGAAGTGGCTTCCGATACGGCTGCGTGCTGGTCGACATACTCGCGAAGTGGATTTCCATTGACGTAGATCTGAATCTCGAGCCCTGGGACTTCATCTACGATTGCCATGGCGCCAGGTACAGATTTAGGGCAACAAAGGAAACGAAGAGTGATGAGAGAAAGATGTCCGTGGGAGTGGTAACGTTGCCAAAGATATATTGAAGGTGTTTTCTGTGGAAGAGCCTTCACCTCAAATGAGGATGGAGGCATTGGCGGATGGAACGTGAGGTGAAGGTGACTATCGGCAGGTGAAAGACGGTAATTCTGAAAGTTCTCATCTCCGACGCGTCACTGAATCGCGCGTCCATAGCCATAAGATGTAATTTGGGCATGCTAGATTCCTCGATGCTTCCCTTCTAGCGACCTCGGTCTTAGTGAGAAGACCACACGCCCTACTCAACGAAAAGTAGGATCAAGGGAAGTAGAACGCCGTGAGACATCTGAGAACTGTAGGAAAAATGAAGTGAGGAAAATCGACCGACCATGTCACTGAAATCGCCCCAACTATGGCGCTTGCGCACCATCACAAGCACCAAACCCGCCATGTTGGCCAATGTTCATCGACCTCATTACTTGAAGCGCTCAATCGTCCAAAGCTACCACGTCATCTTTAGCCCCAGGGCCACGGCGTACCTTCTCCACTCACTGCTGTTTTGGCTGAGTCAAAGTCCATTGAACTTCGTCGTCATCTACGAGGATGGTATCACCGGCCTGGCTTTCTTCTTCGCGTTCGCGCTTGATCCTGATCGCGTCTTGCCTCTTTTCCTGTGATCAGTCAGTCATAAGTGTATGATCGTTTCTGCGATGTCCTATCACTTACGCGCACGCGCTTGAGCTCCGCCCTCATCTCTTCCTCAGTCATGTCTTCCGGATCTTTGTCCTCATCCTCATCCTCTGACTGCTGTGATGGGCTTGGAGTACGCGGGATAACACCAATAGACTTGAGCGCATCTGCTCGGTTATCAGCGGACGGAATGACTTGGCCTGACATACTTGCGACTGACCAATTGATCTGTAGAGAAAAGTGAAGGTCGCAAAAGGCTCATTTCCTGTAGTCTCTACTTCGTTAAAAGTGATGCTGTCGCGCTGTACTGGTATAGTGAGGCTATTGGGCATGTCAGTGCCGACGCTTTTCGTGGGTGTAACAAATATACCTAGTTTGGTGAGACAATGCATCGCCCTGTGCTGCAGCTGTTTTGTGCAGCGCCTTTTCACTGAGAGAATCAAACTCGTTGTTCGCAAGCTGAGGTACTTCGGCGGGCTTCACTGCTTCTAGATGCTCAATCAAGTAGAAGTAAAGCACGATACGGCCGGTAGTTGACAGCCGGTCAGCAACCTCTTTGGTAACCGGGGTATTGGTATCGTCTTTTCATAGTCAGCTAATACCAAGGAAGATGCCGATGAATAAGAGCTCACTAGTCTTTAGCTCGGCGAATTGGAAGCCTTGAGTAAAGCTACGTCCACCAGCGGACGAAGTACATCTCGAGCATAAGTATCCCTCGCAGCCTTCTTTGCCACCCCACTCAATGAACGGAGCTTGCACGTAGTTGCCATCCAGAAGTATATCCATTTGGATTGCTGAAGGAGGGGTGAATGGTGGACGATAAAGATAGCGGATAGAGAAGTCGGTAGCTGGTGGTGCTTCGATGTATTTGGTAATTGAAGTCGTAACCTTGCCGTCCTCGACAACAGCATATTCGTGTTCTGGTAGCGCTATTGTGTCAACCTCGACAGTGACCTCAAGGCCTGGGATACCGGTTGTGATAGCCATGGTATTCGTGAGTGCGGAGTGCAAAAGAGTCGTGACAGGAAGGTAAAAGTTAAAACGACGATTATATGAGTTGCAGTCACCTGAGTGAGATTTTCAGACTGATTAAACAAGTGAGAGAAGTCTATACTGACAGGGAAGATGCGGACCAAATAAGATGTTGAGAGGAGAAGATTTTTTGAAGACATGAAAGATTCGCAATCGATAGAAATGCCTCTAGTAAATCACTCTTGTCAGGCTATATTTTTGGTTAGTCTATATTGCAAGCCTCCTATGCGTATCCCTCTTTACATTGTTTGATGGGACAAGACTCTGCCCTTCGGAGCCTTCTCCGGTATGTTGCCAAAGTCCGAGGTACTCATTGCGGATACCTCAAGCTTGCTGGAATTGCGAATGTTCTTGACGAAGAAACCATGGACTTTAATCTCCCCCATCTCCCCCATCTCTTTCATGTCTCTCATAAGCTGATCTCCAGCGGAACGGACGTCAGAATCATCTGGGAGGAAGTCAGATCTAGCGATATATTAATGTTCAGCCAGAATACCAATTTGGAGGGCAGAGAAAGCAGATCTGGTTATGAACCGCCGCTCGTTTTCTGTATAAGCTGAGCCTTCAACCAACATCTCGTAGCTAGTACCTCTGAAGTCCTCCTGCTTTGCGATACAATCTCGAACGTGCCGCCCATCTACATAGGTTCGAAATAAGACTGGGTTGTCTGGCCATTTTGGAGTCATCTCAAAGCGAATGTCGAAGGTCGACCCGGAAGTGGCCTCAATGTATTTCGTCGCCGCATTCGTCGAGCTCTCCGCCTCATCGTCGTCATATTCCTGTAGGGCGGCTTCAGCAACACGAACTTCGACCTTGATTCCAGGGTAGTCTGTAGTGATCGCCATGATGTTTGCTTGGTAGCACAGTGCCTGATAATAGAAAATCCGACAGGAGCAAGCTCAAGCGTGTTGGGAGTAGGGAAGGTGTGAGCGTGAGCGTGAGAAGATAAGTGAATGATGAAAGTGTGGAAGTGAGCCCTCAGGATAAGGGCCATTGGGGTTACACGAGTACTGGGGTTACACAACAGTTGGGGTTACACCAACGTCTATCGTTACGTGATTACCACTGTATCTCTGAGACGAGGCGCGAAAGCGCGCTGCCGCGCGAGCGGTCCAAATACTGAACCTCACGGAAAGAGCTTCCGAAAGCTCGACAGTTCTGGGTCGAACGCAAACTATCGTGGAATGGCTCCACAATTAGCCTAAATGATACAGTGAGCATTTTCAAAGTCTTCAAGAAGTCACATGCAGAAACTCGGTCAGCGTATATACAAA
>Ga0265797_10003273_pt1 | contig 26132 bp, 13 predicted proteins | sample P2T30metagenome_FD_192433 | JGI IMG/M metagenome (GOLD analysis project Ga0265797, IMG submission 192433) | Plant litter microbial communities from East Loma Ridge, Irvine, California - P2 T30 | ecosystem: Environmental > Terrestrial > Plant litter > Unclassified | place: USA: California... | reverse complement strand
TGTTTTGGGGGGGGGGGGGGGGGGGGGGGGCAACGGGGTTGGTGGGAACTTACCGACGAGTCGGCCGGTGCTCTCGAGGAAGTTGACGACTGCGAGCCGCACTATGCTTACCACGCAGACGAAGAAGCCTAGCAGGAACATGAGGGTGAGGCAGATTTTCTGTTTGCGGGGCAGGCGGAGCTGGGTGATGGCTGGCAATGGGAGTAACAGGACTGTGAAATCCATGCCGATGTTGATGGCCGCAGCGGAGAGCCAGTACTGTCGAGGGTCCATGCAGCGGCCTGGGAGATGTGGTTTCCACAGTTTTGCCACTGGGGTGCAGAGGAAGGTGCCGGCAAAGACACTCCAGCACACTACTGGTATCAACAGTACCAGGAGAAAGTAGCAGAAGAAGCGGGTACTGCGACTGCTGAAGAGTCGTAGGTATTGTGCGAGGATCGAGGCTTTGGTGATGTTGACGGCCACGGCCCAGAGGTTGTTGTTGATGATGACCAACTTGGCTAGATGTTGTGCGTCTACTGGGCGATTGCCTTTGTAGACGCCTAGTCCTTCGTGCATTTCCGCGCCGACTACGGCACACATACACCATGCAAGCATCTGGAGTAGCTGGTCAGCTGGAGTAGCTTAGATGGCGGGCACGAGTACGTACAATCGAGAAGAGGATGATGACATCGTCTACGCCTATGCACCGGGCAAGTCGGTATCGCGTATACCATCGTGATGCAACGACAATGGTAGCGAGCGTTGTGCATGCAATGGCAGGACCTAGCGCTTGCCACCCGATTTCTTCGGCGCCGAAGCTCGTCGAGATTGGAGTTGGAGCCCAGTCAGTCACGCGATTCCGTGGAGCTCCGAACGCGCCATGGCCGTAAGACATTGTGCGTGATAGTCAGGGATGGTCTCCGATGATATCAGAGGGTTGATAGGGAAGTGAGGATGGTGAAGAAGCAGCCCATCTTGTACGATCCCTGAGTGGAAAGGATGGCATGGCAAGCAAGCAGTCGATGCGAGCTTCGATTGCAGCATACAATGATGGCTTTGTTGGAACAGAGCATGACCCTTCCAAAGCCTGTGGGTGCAGCTGGCGTGTTAAGCAACGCCGATTTGCCATGGTCCTGTCCATTACGACAGACATGAGAGGTCCAGCCCGTAGAAAGGTTTGCAGCGGACCGCGGTTGGAATCCCATGAACAAGGCGAAGTGACTGCAGCTTGGACTGATTGTGTCGCGCTGTCTTTGTGATGCGGCACTGGGCTGTAGGGAAGCAATCCATCATCGTGCATATCGTTCCCAGAGCATCTCACATGACCTTGGCTTCAATCAATGGTCGATAAGTGTGAAGTCGTTGTAGGATGTACACTTTCCGGGTGGGCCGAAGGCCGCGAAGTCAATCAGTCGTGATGATTACCAAAGCGGGCAGTCCGGTTGGATGTTTGCACAGATGCAGACCCGAATCCATGGATCTCAATCGTATCTCTCGTCATGTCGTCGACGACGGTGCGGGCCGTCAAGATTTCGGATCTGTGGCAATCATCGTTGCCGCTTGCCACATGGCAACAGTGGCGGTCGTATCAACCTCTTGTCAGCTTGCTAATGCGAAGCAGAGCCAACTTCGCTTCGATATATGCTTGAACAGATGGGTCAGACAAGCCTTGAGATCCAGGGTTCTCAGTCAATTTATCGGGGACCTGTTCATTCCATTGTTGTATTGCTTCTGCTTGGCGTTCGCCTACGAAACGATGAGTGCTCCGAGTGCTTGCACCAGAAGATGAAGAGGCGATAGAGGCCGGTGTACGGGTGTCTGCCATGCGAGAAGGATGAGCCATGACGCCGTTGTCGAAAAGTCGTTGCGATTTCAGAAGTCGAGATGTATTGTTCCGTGTCAGCAGTACCATCAACACGACCGGGGGGCAGTGCAGCATATATAGAGCGCAAGCATGAAGGTACCCTATGCTACACGATTTGTGTAATGTAATGAAGGATTTGTCCTAGCTAGCCATGTCTGACGCTAGTGCTGAGGACGAATCTGATGGCGGGTTAGAAGTTGGGGGTGATTTGAGTATAAGGTATGCCTGCGATAACAGCACTGACAGCATGAAACGTCACGAAGGGCGCCAGATGGCTGTTAGCCAGGCCAAAGGTGTACCTACATGTACATACATAGATAGTATATGAATATCCTTCAAGCCTCGTAGGTATATCGGGCAGATGCCGGAGCGCTACGCTTGGTCCATCATGCATGGTTTATGGAGTGCGCAGAAGGTGAACGTAAATATGACAGCTTTATCCGACGAAACAAAAGACTTGTGTGGTGATCATCATGTCGGTGAAGGCCAAAAGGTCCAAGGCCGAAAGAAGATGGTGCACTAATGGCGAGCTCTGACAGGTGGAGCGTGTCTACATCAGCCGGCTGGGTGACAAATTGTGTGCAGCCGTCTGACACGACGTCCATTGGCCATCCACACTGTCGGTATGGAAGTATTGAGGATGGAAATTTGGAAGGGTTCCGATGGCTTGACAAGATGAGATTGGCGAGGGTGGTGTTTCGTACGTTTCGTATCTTGCCATCTGGCGATGTGGAGAAGGCGCCGTTTGCTCGCATATTCCAAATCAGAACGCAAATTCCGTCCGCCACGCGAGCATGCTTGTTCTCGAGCAGACACACGATCATACTGCCATTTGGCAGTTACAACAGCCTCCAGCTCGGTCAGGAGATCCCCTTGGAACTCAGTCATAGCATCTCCAGAACCGATCGAGTTGTGCCGAGGCAGATCGTCAGACGCAGAGTGACAGGATAAAGACAGAAGAAACGAAAGTATCGTGAATGTGTGCCTTTGTTTGGGGCTGGATGGAATACATCCGCGAAAGCACAGACAAGCCGTTGGGACTGACTCTTGATGACTTGATCCTGACGCGGCATCAGGTGGACAGGCGAAAGTCCGGCATACCTCAAGTGGCATATGGCGGTGTTGAGTGTTGACTTGGTAGTATGGTACAGATACAAAGAATCCACTCGAAAGGATGGCGTGTTGTCGTTAGCGAACGTCGTCCTTTTTGGGAAGCCACAACTCGTGTTCCGCAGCCACCAGATCTCATGGTTTGTGCCCTGCAGGAGGTGAGAGCAAGAATTGCCGGGCCTAGCACGAAACGACGATGGTGGTATTGTAGATATGTATCTGTCAGATTTGACGCCTTTTATTGAAGCATCACCACCCACCACGTGCAGTCACACATGACGCGCGCCACTGTCGCACCGCCAAACGTGATGACAGATACCTGACACCGCTTAAGGAAGCAATGAAGTGTTGTTGCTACTTTGGGACAGACTTTAGTTCTCGTCAGCAAAAGTGTCGTAAGCTGCTCGAATTCAGCATGTAGGCTGTAGGTCGTAGGTCAATCATCGATTGCTGTTGGTCGAAAAGCATCCTGGTCATGTTTTTCCCACACCCTCCGATGTGAAAGCTACACATGCAAGTGCTTTGACGAGAGGAGAGGACGGAGTTTCTTTAGGATCCAACCCTCCTCTTTCGACTCATCAGGCTAGGCCTTTGCTCAAAGACACAGTGTTCATATTGTGTGCAGCCAAAGCTTTGTCACACAGCATTGGTGGTTTAGTGGTAAAATTGGCCGTTGCCATTCAAGATCTTCGATCTAAGATGTCGGCCAGCCCCGGGTTCGATTCCCGGCCGATGCATACTTTTGATTTTCTCTGAAACCGCTTTTTGCTTTCTTGCTGATGGTCACAAGACGTTCCTTGCGAATTTGCCAGCGAGCAATGATCCAGCACATATCTTTTGTGCTCACGTAGGCAGTTCTCGAACTATCAACACATCGATCGATCTGGCGTACCTTGCATTGATGACCTTGCGAGGCAGCGGGCTTGATGTTCTTTCGCATGCAGGGTTTGCCAACCCGGCGTTCCAAGGTGTATTGAGGTTGTTATAGCATCTAAAGAGGCGAAGTGGCATTGAGCAACTCCAGCTTCAATAACCGGCTATCACCCTTTCCTACGCTAACGGATGTCCAGAAATCCACAACAACGATCGCCAAGTCAACGACCCAGCATGTTTACAGTAGTATTGCCCGTAACTCCTCCCGTACTACACGCATCCCGGAATCGATTCCAATGCGTCTGATAAGACCTCATCGTCAGCGCAATTGATGATTTCACTATCCTTCGATGAAACCTAATGAATTCCCCCTATTCGGTCTTCAACGCATGGAAGCGTAATTGAAGTATATAGAACGTTCACTTAACAAAGGAACAATGATCGAAACGACATCATGTCCTTCCCAACACCACCTTTCACCGTCCGCCCCACGACTCCCACCGACATCCCCTCCCTCCCTCTCAACCACAGTACCCAGATCCTTCCACGTAAACGAATACATACATCCAGAACCTCTATTCCCCAACAGCCCACTACTCCAATAATGGTGGAAAGATATCTGGACAGCGGAAATTGTCCACGCTGGGAACTTTTCGTTTACTAGCAGTAGGAATCGACCCCAACCCGAACCCTAATATCAACGACGACGACAACGACGACGACAGAGACAACAAGAAGAACAAGAAGAACAACAAGCACTGGGCATGAGGAGTTTATGCTTGTGAGGCCTGCTGCTGCTGCTGGATGAAGACTGGAGTGAGGGGAATTGGATTAATACTCCGCACGGGCGATGTGATGAGAAAGGGAATAGGCTTCCATTCTACCCCCAGCACTCGACAGCGTGTTTCACTCACATTCAAAAAGCGATGCATCTAGACTTCCACTCTTGTCTATGTTAAGTTATAGTGGGGTGTGTGTGAACAAGGTAGTCACACTCGCACTCACATGATCTAAAATTGCACTTTCCACCCCTCACCGATCTTGACGGCCGGGTCCCGCACAACAGCCCAAGCAGCTCGGCCCTCGACAGGACCGTAGTACTCCATGGGAACCTTCCTGGTCCCACCCTCGCTCTTCGCGCCGCCAGCCACCTCCTCACTGATCTCGACCTCGCTCCAAGACGCCCAAGACTCAGGGGCGCCGACGATGACGATGCGCTCGACGCGGACGGTTTCCATACTCTTGAGGTACTCCTTTGCTTTCTTAGACGTGGCAGCAGTGCCAGCAGCAGGAGCGAGGTCTTCGGAAGTCAAAGCGCGGGTCTCGGCGTCGAAGTGGAAGCGGCGATGGATGAAAGCGCCCTGCTGGAAATCGAAGCTCTCGCCGTCGTCGACGTACAGGGTTCCCTCTGCGTCTCCGGACGTTCCCAGGGCTACGACCAGCGTGAAAGGGTCGTACTTCATGAGGCCGGAGCTGCGGCGTGGGCGGTCGCGGCGTGGGATGATGTGGCCGCCTTGCATGAACAGTGGGATGACATCCAGGGGAGCCGAGACCTTGTGGCTGCCGGGACCTTGGTAGGTCCAGAAGTCGAAGTAGTCGTAGTACTTCTCATCGTCGGCGAGGTAAATTTCGGTCGACGTGGCGCCCTCGGCGGTGATGGGCTTGGCTAGGAGGCCGGTCGATCCAACGTAGAATTGGTCATCGATAGTGAAGCCATTCTCATCCGACGGGTGGACGTAGTAGTTGGGACGTAGGATTGGTGCGCCGGTGGTGGAGGCTTCGTGGAAGGCCGTGTACCAGGCAGGAAGGAGGGAGTAGCGCAGGCGCAGAGCTTGAGTGATCACACCCTTGTACGGCTCGCTCGCAAGGTAGGGTTCGCGGCGGCGAGTGTCAATGTGTGCGTGTCCGCGGAAGAAGGGGTAGAAAGCACCAGCCTGGTACCAGCGAGCGAGAAGTTCCTCGGATGGGTTGCCGAAGAATCCACCGACATCAGCGCCGGCGAAGGGGAAGCCAGCGATGTTCATGGAGAGAATCATGGGGATGGAGGCTTCAAGGTGCGACCACTCAGCCTGGTTGTCGCCAGTCCACATGGCGCCCATGCGTTGGGAACCAGAGTAGAACGAGCGAGTCAAAATGAAGGGACGGACATTGTGCTTCTCCTCTTCCTTGTCGCGAGCAAGAAGAGCGTCGTAGGTAGCATTGACGAATGTCAGGCCGTTCACGTTGTGAATATCGCGGTGCTCCCAGTGACCGTAGTGCAGGTTGTCCTTGGGCATGGTCGTCTCCGGTCCGTTGAAGACCGAAGGCTCGTTCATGTCGTTCCATAGCCAAGAGTTCTTCGCGGTTCCCTTGAAGTTGGCGTAAGTGAACAGAGTCTTCCACCACTCTCTCGCCTTCGGGTTGAACGCATCGACCCAGCTACTGCTACCAGGCCAACACCAGCCCTCGTAGATGTTGTCATCTTTGTTGTGAGTAGCCAGATCCTGCTTCTTTAGCGCATCCACAACAGGGTAGTTGCCTTCATTCTTGATGTGAGGATCAATGATGTACACCAACTTGCGTTCGTGCTCGTCTAGCTGCTCTTGCATATCCAACGGGTTGGGGAACGTCATGGGATCCCAGGTAAAGTACTTCTTGCCGTCGGTATACTCAATGTCAAGCCAAATGACGTCGTAGGGAATGTTGCTCTTGTCGAACTTGCGGTCGACATCCTTGACATCCTCGTCAGTCACGTAATTCCAACGACACTGATGGTAGGCGATCGCGAACTGCTGCGGCAGCTGTGAGTAGCCGGTCAACTCGCCGTAAGCACCAATGACATCCTGAGGGGTGGGTCCAAGGAAAACAAAGACGTCCAGAATTCCGCTCTCGCTGATCCAGTGTGTGCTAGTGGTGGTCTGCGAGCCGAGACCAAGACTTAGCGGGTTCGCTGCTGAGGTGTGTTTGGTTATGTCGATCCAGGTCTCGGCAGTGTTGAGCCAGAACACACCGACGGTTGAGTCCTTCTTCTGCGCCTGCATGAAAGGGATCGAGCCATAAAGTGTCATGGGGCTATCCATCTCATATTCGAATACGTCGCTGTTGTGAAGACGGTAAGGGTCGTCGTACTTGCCCTCACCACCGCGAGTTTCCCTAAGACTAAGCGGACCGGCGTGTTCTGCAGCACCAAAGACGTGGTTGTAGCCGGGGAAGCTAATGTCCAAAGCGATAGATTCGGGGCCACGAGGCTTGGAATCAGTGTTGCCACCAAAAGACTCCTCCCACCACGTGCTCTCATCTTCAGATGTAGACTCGGCTTCCTTGACCTCTTCGCCCTCGGCGGGCTGGGGCTTGTCAACCTTGGGACGCCAGTGCTCAAGGTTCATGAAACCGCGGTCGTTGAACTTGATCTGGGTCTCGCCGTCTCTCTTGAACTCGAGACCGAGCGGCGAATGGGTAATGACGACTTCGAACTTGCTCTCTGGGCCGTACACGACCCTGGTCGTGCTGTCGTCTGCCTCACTGATTGCCGCGCCAGTGCTGACCTTTGTGCCACCGACGATTGCCCACTTCTCAGCCTCGTTGTACCTTTGCTTTCTGGCCTTGCTGCCATGTCTGAGTTCAATCTCGCCCTTTTGGCGTTTTTCCTCGTCCATCGTCACCCTGGCGACACCAGACTCCAAGAAAGCGACGGTAAGCGGAAAGCGTACATCCTCAACTGGAGACAAGGCCTTGAGGACGACTCCAGTCAAGACTCCCTTGTCGATTTGGAGGGAGGTCGAGTCGAGCTTGTACGGCGACTGGAAGCTGGAAGTGGAAGAAGCGGTGTCTGCATAGGCGCGATTACGCTTGCAAAATCCAGATTGATCGCATGTTTTGAAGTTCTCCTTCTTCACACTCACTGCGAAAGAGTATGTTGTCAGCCGGTGGGCGCTTGGTTGAATCACCTGAATCGCGTCGAATCGTCAATGGCATCGGAATGGACAGCTTGCTTACCGGCCGGCGTGATCAAGGCAAGAAAGGCACAAAGCAGCGCCAAAACACCTACCCAGCGGGTAGATGAAGCATTGTGACTCTTCATATTCGCACCAAAACGTTGGCAAAACAAAAAGAAGCCAGCCAGACGATGGGTGAGTGTCGTCTTGACACGATGTAAATACACGCAAGGGAAGGTATTCACCGATGCCGAGAGAGACCAGGGACCGAGATGGATCTAATCTTATCTGACCTCTCCGCAAGGCAAGGGTTGGTCCAGTAGCATCTGTTCGAGTGGGGCGTTTTGCCAGACCCCTCCAACACAACACTTTTTATCTCAGCTCCGACTTGAACCCTTCCCTTTACCATCCACCACCACATACAACCACAATGTCTTCCTCCGAGCAAACGTAAGCAGCAGCGACACCACGCTCTTCATCAACGCCATTGGCTAACCCTCCCTCGCAGCTTCATCGCTATCAAGCCTGACGGCGTCCAGGTACATATCCTCCTCCTCAACCACCACCCTCACCGCCCATCCACCATGCAGTCCAACCACAAACAAACACACGAAACATGACAAGACAAAAGACCACTACACCTCTAACACCCCCCACAGCGCGGCCTGATCGGCCCCATCATCCAGCGCTTCGAGAACCGCGGCTTCAAGCTCGCGGCCATCAAGCTGGTCACCGCCTCCAAGGAGCACCTCGAGACCCACTACGCCGACCTCGCCGGCAAGCCCTTCTTCCCCGGTCTCGTCGCCTACATGGCCTCCGGCCCCATCTGCGCCATGGTCTGGGAGGGCCGCGACGCCGTCAAGACCGGCCGTGTCATCCTCGGTGCCACCAACCCTCTTGCGTCCCAGCCCGGCACCATCCGTGGTGACTTCGCCATTGTAAGTTTTTTCTTGACTTGACATGACTTCCCACAACGCCATCACCCACACAAGGAACAATCGCTAACGTTCCTTCTTTCCCTCCCTCCCAGGACGTCGGCCGCAACGTCTGCCACGGCTCCGACGCCGTCGAGTCCGCCCAGAAGGAGATCGCCCTCTGGTTCAAGCCCGAGGAGCTCCAGAGCTGGAAGCAGGCCTCTCACGACTGGGTCTACGAGAAATAGATGCATCAAACCTGCGTCTGCCTTTCTCTAGACTTTAGTTGAGGTCCCGATGACATGAAAGAGGCAAGCTTCGGATCTGATCTTGAAAAAGAACTTGATCCTTGGCTTGTCTTTTACGATTGAAACGGAAATTGCGGACACATGTTGTGGCTTCTTTCAGTCTCGATAGAACAGAATTGAGAAAAACCGACATGCGTTCACAAAACAATCTATTGCCTCTACGTGTCGTGTACCTTATTCTCACCACTTACTCACTGCTGGCCATTCAGACAAGTGAACCACCTCTATCGATGGCTGGCTTGCCCAGATTTGGGACAAAGGGTCCATCAACTCTGATCCAATTCCACACAAATGCAACAGGCGACCCTCGCCAACTCGTAATCCAACTCATCCAACTCAAAAATCGGAAACAAACCCCTACCACCGCAACAGGGCATCGATGTTGCGCGACGAACAAGCGGGCTGGGCACATACTTACATGTACCTTACCTATAGTACCTACCTATAGTACTTTTCCGGTATACCTCCAGTACACACCTACCTCATACCTACATATATATACATATACACGTACCTTACCTTGCTTACTTAGGGTGGTACAGTATGCACCCTCAAAACCGAACGCCGAACCCGGTGTAATAAAATGATAAAAACCTCACCTTCTCACCTCATCCGACCAGCACCTACATGTACCTAGAAAAGAAGTTGATCAAACAAAAGACTACTACATAACTACCTTACATGTACCGCAAAACAAGAGATTCCATAGATGTTTTGCGTAATCGAAAACAGGCTAGGCTAGGCCTAGGACAAATCGTCTTTTCTTTCTTTCTTTCTTTCTTTCAAAAGGTGTTGTTTTTTGTACATAGTAGTAGCTCTCTAGTGCCTGATATGCACGCATAACGCTAAAAAGAGAAAGAGAAGGAAAGGAAAGGAGAGGAAAGACAAGAAAAGACCTCCGGCATATAGCAGCATTGATGCAATACAATTGAAAACCACAAGTTACCTACCCAGAGCCACACAAAACGCCTCCGCTAAGCCGTCAAAAATAAAATAAAAATGTTACCTTGCCAACAACAACGCATCCCTTTTCTTTCCTCTTCTTCTTCTTATCATTCTCCATTCTCCATTCGCCCCGAAAGGATCGAGTGTATTTCCTTCCAAGCATCAACACCACGCCGCCCCCTCACCACCATCCAGAACAGCCCCCACAATCCCCTGCTCCACCTCCTCACCACCACCAGCAGCAACAGCAGCCACAATCCTCTCCGCCAGAACCTCCCCGACAACCTCGCCCAAGCGCTCCCTCAACGCCTCGCCTTCAGGGAACCCATTGCTGCCGCCACCAGCCCTAGGCTCCCTGGCCAAAACGCCCAGAGCCCGCATCAGAGCCCTGACGACGTGTTCAGCCTGCTCGCGGCGGTTCTCGTCCCGAACCCCCTCGGACAGGACCGTGTCGTAAGCCTTCAGGTTCGGCAGGATGAGGGCGCGCACGCCGTCGGCGTCGGCGATCATGGTCAGCCCCAGGACGGCGCCGTAGTGGGTGCCGAAGGGCTTGTGGGAGTCGAGGAAATGTTTGAGGCAGGAGCGGGCGATGCGCGGTTTGAGGGTGGAGGAGGCGGCGCCGTGCTTGCGGGCGATGGCGGAGAGGAGCGAGGCGGCGTAGTCGCGCAGGGCGAAGTGCGTGGTTGGGCCGCCGTCGTTGGCGGGCGTGCCGAGGTGTTTGCCGATGAGGCAGGTGAGGACCGAGGGGACGAGGGCGGGGATGTAGGGGGCGAGGTAGAGGGAGGGGTTGTCGATCAGGGCCGCGATGAGCGAGAGGGATTGCGTGAGGGCCGGGAGCGATTTGAGGTTGTTGGTCACTTTGTCTGCTACGAATTGCACAAAATATGGGACCAGTTGGTGGATGCCGGGATCGGTGCGCAGGGACTGGAACGCGGTCGATCGATAGTCGTCGTTGCCTTCGGACATGATTGCGGAGCAGATGCGTTCGAAGTAGATTTGCAGTTCGCGCGAGAGCACATGCTTGATGAGAGGCTTGACGGCAACATTGTCGGCGCCGCTGGCTGCAGCAAGAGTCTGGTTGCCACCACCACCGGGCCCTTTGGGCAGGAGCTCTTGGTTCCGCTGGTCGGCTTGTGTTGGGTTCTGAGGAATACTAGGCTGCACGCCCTCGACCGCCAGCCAATGTGCAGTGAAACTCATCTCGCGAGGGATCTTTGGTAAAGGCGCGTTGATGAGCTTCTCAAAATCCACCTCTTCGTCTTCCACGTAGAACAGCGGTTGTCCGGGTCCTATGCTGGCCTCTCCGAATTTGAGCGGTCGCGTGCTTTCGTATCCGTACAAAGGCTCCACGTCAAGTAGGCGCAACGCTTGTGAGATGTCATTGGTTGTGAGGGTTGTTCGCTTGCCATGGCGCATGAACTTGAGTGCTTCTTCCAGGACCTGACTAAGGCGGTACTCGACGTCGCGTGCCAGGTGCTCTTGGACATCCTTGTTCAGACTGACGATGCCAACGGACTCGGCGACGTCGACGATATTCTCCTGGTTCCAGACAGACATGGTCGCCAATGTGAGATGCGCGTTGCACCGAGTGAGAGCTGGTCGCTGCTCGGCTCAGAAAGTCGCGTTGTCGCAACCGACGGAGCCGTGGTGGAGATGTTGCGCTTGCTCACTGGAGCGGATGTAGGGTGATTCAGCTTGATATTTAAGTTGATCCGGAGTCGCGGAGGTAGTCTGTAGAAGCGTCGCTATACCTGAATGAGAAGGCGGTCAAGGGCGTGTGGTGGGAAGTGTCGTGGTAGTGGTGTTGTAACTCAAGTCGAGCTCGAAGTTCACTGGTGGCTCGTGGTAATGCTTGCCTCAGGCATTACATTCACTTACACATATATGATCCACGTTACATAGCTTGTATTGCAATTCACTTAATATCAAAGATTTCAAACCCTGGTATCTATGAACAGACGATTACATGTCAACTAATCCATGAACGAAGAATTTCAATCGATCATTAATTCGTATCTAGTCAAACAATCTTTGCAAGAACACCCGCCAAAGACTTCCTACATCCCAATCACCACTCCACCCTCTACTCATACTTATGCATCGGCTTAGCATACGGATTCCCCCCATCAACCACAACCCTCCCCGCCTTCCTCACCCGATAATCACTCCCCTTCATCTGATGCACCAACAAACTCGGCAGCGCCAACCCCGTCAGAACCCCCACCCCCCCAAACCGCGTAACAGGACAAAGCTGGCTGTCCTTGTCCCTGCGGACGTACACTTTGTCCTCCAGCGCGTCGATGGCGTCCTGGTTCCCGCCATAAGGCGACGCGAGCCGCAGCTCGCGCGCGACCAGGTCCTTGAGCAAGTTGCCCTGCACGACGGGCACGGCGGCGTACGCGTCGAGGGTGTAGTTCTGGCTGAACGAGGCGACGTCGCCGAGGGCGTAGACGCGCGGGCCGGCCTCGTCGACGCGGCACGTCGAGCCGTTGGTTCGGATGTAGCCGGCGGCGTCGCGCAGGGCGGGCGGCGCGAAGGCCGAGTTGGGCGAGACGCCCGTGCAGGGGATGTAGGCGTCGACGATGAGCGAGGTTTCGTCGTCGAGCTCGACTTTGACTTGGCCGGTTAGGTCGAAGTCTTCTTTGGCCGAGGTGACGCGGATATTGTGGCGGATGTCGACGCCGAGGGAGAGGAGTTTGCGCTCGGCTTTTTTGGATTGTTTCGGGGGGAAGCTGGGGAGGCAGCGGGAAGAGCCGGTTATGAGGATGATTTTTTTGGGGGCTGCGGTCGGGCGGCGGACGGGCCAGTGGCGGGTGTAGTTGAGGTAGGTGGCTAGCTGGCCGGCGGTTTCGATGCCTGATGTTCCGCCGCCGCAGACGATGATGCTCTTTGCTGCGGCGAGTTTGGAGTGGATGGAGGTGAGCGCGGCGATGGTGTCGGTGTGTGGGCCGTGGAGAGAGAGGAGATTGGAGTGTGCTGAAGAGCCGGTGGCGAGGATGAGGGCGTGGTAGGGGATCGTCTGAGTTCTTGGGGAGTCTGACAGTGGGTCGTCGGACCTGCGCTTCTGTGCGCCACTTGTGGTGCTGAGTTGCGAGTATCGCTTCTGCGCCGCGCTGCTCATCAGCTCGACTTCGATGGTGCGAGCGGAGTTATCCCAGTTCAAGGCCCGGCCTTGGATGATGGTGTATGGACGACCATTGTGGCGTTGGAAGCCGGGTTCGATCGGGATGAAGAGATCGTCTTGCTTGATGAGTCTGAGTGCTACGAGCGCGCGTGGTGCGCCGATGTTCCAGTAGATGTGTGTCGATGGTGAGACGAGGATCAGACGGTAGTTGGGTGCAGTCGATGTTGTCCGAAGCTGAGCGAGTGTAGTGTCAAGGAACGCATGCGCTACGGATAGCCCGGCGAACGAAGCCCCGAGGACTACGATATTCAGAGGCTGGTTCAAAGCAGAGCTGACTTTGGTGCTGTCTGATGCGGTGCGCAAGTGATTTGATTTGGGAGGTGGGTTGGCTGCAGGGAAGGTGGAATCGCATTGAGATGCTGCATTCGACGTTGGAAGAGCATTTTCGGCGTATTTGGCGTCGTTCATTGGCGCCGAAAGATCACTGTCACGGTTTGTGTTGACCATTGTGAAGATATTGTTGAGCCCGGGATATTTGTTCAGTAGGTGGTTCGTCAACCGAAATCAAGGCGATATACCGGAGAAGGGCAGCGCATGTTGTTTACAATCGAAACACAATGGAATCCTTCCTGAATAGGAGGTACGTAGCAACAAACAATGGAATGCTCCTTGCTTCAGCACGTGTCACATCATCCAAGTATGTGGTTTGACATAGTTAGCTTGGTTATTCGACGAAGCCGGCTGACGCAGGTTCGAGTTGTTCATTCAAACACTATCAGAGGCTGTGTAGCTCTTTGTGTTGATACCTTTCATTGTCCCCAAATTCCGAAAACGTAAACTGTGGTCGCTTTCTGCCACTTGCTCGCTCGCTGGTCGCACCGAGATGACCGATACTCATGTGCCGTGTGGGTATAAAGTGAACTCCAGACTCCGTGCTCGCTAATCACATTCCCTTGAAACCCCAGACCGACGCCGCGCTCCAGGATGTGTTGTATTAATTCAGGAAGAAGAAGTGTCGTTGAAGAAAAAGGTCGTGACGATGTTGATGATCTTGATGATCGTGATCGAGGTGAGGTGATCGTTCACCAAGTAGGCATGGAGCACTGAGATGTAAGTCAGCATTTGCATAGCATGAATGAGAAAGTTATCAAGAAAGCTTACGATGTCTGCGTCCCTCTTCTTCTCGGCGATCAAGGCCTCCATGTCAGCCAGAGTCTTCTCCTTGATGGGTGTGGAAGCATGGTTCGGCGTGGCAGTGCCAGAGAGAGTCCTGAAGGTGTCGCCCAAGAAGCCAGTGGGACGGGTGGTGTTCTGCTGGCGGTTGAGAGCGGCAGCCAGAGTGCGCGGGCAAGGGCCTTGGGATCTGTTGGACTGCTGCACCGGAGTGGTGGCGCTGGTTGTGGCTGATGTGGATGCGCATGAAGCGATCTTGGACTGAAGAGCGGCTTTCTGGCGCTCCTCGTAGTAAAGTGGCTGCATGGCCTCGACGGTGAACATGATTGCGACGGTGGGAAGTCGTGTGGTGTGGAATTTGGTGGTGTTGTTGTTATTAGGTACTGTCGAGGAGAGGATGCGCTCAAGAGGATTGAATGTCGAGCAGTCGGTGTGTATGTCTTGGTCGCGTGGTGTGCGGTGTGATTTCTCGGTCGCGTGCTCGTGCGCTAACCAATGTGGAGATGTGGGATTTGGGCGGGTGGGTTGAACGGGCGCTTGCGCAGATTTTGGTTGATGTACGGGCAGGCGAGGATATTCTGGTGCGTAGTTGTTGTAGGTGGAGGGAGGCAGTCAGTGAGTGTGAGCCTGATTGAAAAGCAGGTGTGGTGTGAAGAGTGGGAGTGGAAGGCGCAGTGGCCGGTTAAAGGTGGAAGTACGACAAATGTTGTCAGCAAACATGCATCCTTGTTCTTCCGGCGGGGCCGCTGGGGAAAAGTCAGGTCTAGTTCTGGATGCCCAGCCGCCAGAAGCTTGGAAGCCTTTGAACGAAGGTCTAACGAGCCTTCGAGCCCAGTCTATTCCCGACGAGGATGTTCCACCCGACAATTTGGTGCAACACTGCCGCCGAACATTCTAATTGCGTGTCTCTGCTCTTGATGGTCTGGACTGCAGATCTGTAAGCATGCAAGAAGACGGTAGCACGAGTGTCTTCTAGAGGCGCGTCTCGTCTTGTCATCTCATCTCCGCGCGCGACTCTCCGCAAAGATGACAATCACCCCGCGCAGCTAAGGAGGTGTATCCTCGTTGTATACAGGCATGTACCTGTGGTATTGGGCGCCTGCCACTCCCCCGGTCGTCCGTAACGAAAACAGACCGTGACATTGAGACGCCACACGCATCACGAACTTGCCGTCAGCCCACGGTGGAAGAAAGGGGGAAGACAATTACAATCAGGTTTCGTGTGTGTGTACCGCATGATCAAGATATCTGGTCATGTGCTACTCCGTGAGGAAGGAGGCCGAATCTATGGAAGCCAAGTTCCTGGCGTCGTGTTCAAGCTACCAGGTGGCAATGCTCTTGAACAAACACCAGGAGTCTTCTGGAATCTTGGAAGCGACTGAGTTGACATGGCAGTACCTGCAGATGATCAACCAGCGGACAGATAACACTCCGGATTTTGTACCACATTTGATGAAAGTGGGAAAGTTGCTTTGACTTCCTTTCCCTGTCGTCGCAGCAATAATGTGTTTGCTGTGCAACACAGTAACTAACGGCCGAAGGATGAGGAGCTCGGTCTACAGCACAATCTTTGCAAGATAAGCTAACCGAGAACGCGAATGCGACTGTCCACTGCCTCCAAGCTCGGCTCGCAATAATCGAAAGGCAAGTTGTTGTTTTGTTTCCCAATCTTTTGTCGAGCGAAATCGAGTACAAGTCCATCATTTGACGCAACTTGGAAGTCCGGAAAAAACCACCATACCAGAACAACGCCTCGGCAACACTCGCTCGACATACATACTGTATATCCAACTAGAAAACACAAAAAAATGACATCCACCGAAGGAAAGGAAGTGACCCTCAAAGGAGGCTGCCACTGCGGGTACGTTCGCCGCCACCCAACCAAAAATAATAATGAAAAATGACAACGACAAAAGTACTACATTATGTCATCTAACACAACGAAAGCTTCATAACCTACACCGCAACCACCCACCTCACCCCCAAAGGCAACCTAACCGCAACCCGCTGCAACTGCACCTTCTGCCAAACCCTCGGCTACACCTCCCTGCACCTCACCCCTCCCTCATCCTCCTCGTCTTCAGAAAAAGACAACACCACCACCGAAAGCTTCACCCTCCACACCCCCTCCACCCTCACCCACCCCCAACTAGGCGACTACGCCCCGCGCCTCAAATCCGTCCACCGCTACTTCTGCCGCGCCTGCGGCTCGCATGTCTGGATGCAGGGTGAGTATCCTCTCGGAGGCGACGACACGATGCCTGTCCTGGCTATCAATCTAGGCAGTGTGAGGGTCGAAGGGTTGTTGGAGACCCAAGGGGTGGATGTGAGGCTGACGGAGTTGGGGTATTTTGATATGTTGAGGGGGAATGTGGAGGGGGGGTTGAGGGGGGAGGGGCCTTGGGAGGGGGGGTTGGTTTGATTTTTGATGATGGGTGTTGGTGATTTGAGGTGTTGATTAGGACGCGGACGCGGTTGTGTGATTTTTTTTTCTTTTTCTTTTTTCCTTGAGATTCGCGATTTGGATTGAACCAGGCGATAAACATCCGGTGGTTCTGCAGTAGCCCGCCGCGTGGTTACTGTATTGTCGCGTGGTGGAGTTTTTTTTTTTTTCTTTCGCGAACCGAACGGTTTTCGATGCTGACACCACACCAACGTTCGGAGCGTTGGTTGTTGGAAAAGAAGATTAGATGTAGAAATGATTGTGGTATGGAGTTTGTGTGTGTGTACTAAAGAGGCTGAGTTGCATCGTATCCTAGTGATCCGGCATAACGAAGAAGATAAAGAGGGAGAGAGCGAGAAAGGGAGAGATAGATAGAGAGAGAGAGAGAGAGACTCATGGGCTCGTCAATGTCTAGAAGATTAAGAATAAATAAAAAATCAGGAAGCAAGACCGCTGCCGCCACCACCGCCGCCAGAAAAAGGTAGGGAGGGAGGGAAGGGGGTATAAAAATAAAAAAAGAATCATCGGTGGGAAACCCAGCCCACTTTTGTCGCTCGCGCTCACTACCCTTGTTTCCCCAGATCGAATACAGTGACAAGTACCTCTCAATCACTTGGCCCCGTCCCGCGAAACCACTTTCGGCATACTAAACAGCTTCTCGACATCCTCCTCGCCCTCCTTGATCGAGTACGCCGGCACGGCCTCGACCTTGATGTCGGTGCTCCGGACGGTCTTGATGTTGGCCATGGGCATCGGCATGCTCTCGCGGCTGCTCTTGCTGAACAGCCGCTGCTTGTCCTTGCCCGCGCTGATGGTGACCGTGTTGCCGAGCCCCGGCATCTGCACGCCGAGCATGTGCGCGAGGTCCTTCTGCAGCTTGATGCTGTCCGAGGACGAGTGGCGCGAGACTTCGTTGCCGTGGCGGCTGTGGTTGTTGCTGCCGTTGTGGGAGGCGAAGGTGGAGCTGGATTTGGTGCGGATGAATTTGAGGGCTGGGCCGAGGGTGGGGATTGCGGCGGCGATGAGGATGGTGCTTTGCTCGAAGGAGGAGGCGTAGAAGTAGGGTACGGCGCTGTCTGGTGGCTTGTTAGTGTTTTTGTTTCTTGAGAGTTGGTGAGGTTGGTGAGGGAGTTGGTGCTTACGGGTGAAGTCCCAGTCTGCCGCGAAGATGTCGTCGAGCTCGATGGTTCGCCATACGGCAGCGCCACATGCGATGCTGCTGAAGCCTAGGAGGGCAGAAGCAAGCCATTTCGCTCTTCTGGTGGTGTGCAGACCGGCGATCAGAAAGACCGGCGTGAGGACGAGAGCGCCGTCTGTGAATGCGTTGAAGGCTAGGAAGTGTGAGCAATTGTTAAACGCCATGCGTGCATTTATGTTGAGATAACATACCACCAACGAATTTTGCGAAGCGTGCCCAAGGTGATGGCCTGTAGCACGTGGTTTGAGGACTAGGCGATACTTGTCAGCGTCTGTACGATTATGGGAATCGAAAGGCGTGGAGGCGTACTTTGAAACTTCCATCATGTCAAACCCACACACGGCGAGGAGCGTGATGACAATGCCGATGTTGGAGACGACTTGTGTGAAGATCAGACCCCAAAGCCATGGTTTAAGATAACCCTTGGCCTTTCCGAATAGGTTGATGGTGTACACGGCGACAGAAATGCGACCGAAGAGTGGCGTAATAACGCAGAACATCTGACACACGTACGCCCATTTTAGGATGTTGAGGGCTTGGGGTATCGTCAAGTAGACTGAGAAGACGCAGCACAGTCAATTTCATTGCTCTTTTGCAGGCAAGCGAGGAACAACAAGACGGAGCCTCACCTGAATGTCGGCCGAAGCCATGATGATATGCAAGTTGTATACTTGCTGCGTATGCGATGGAACATGCCTAAACGATAGGTCAGCAGACTGGACTCGTCAGAATGGCCAATGTGTCAGTAAAGTCTTACCCATGTCAACAGTATGAAGACGTCGTCCATCCGGAACCTATGAAGGACCAGCACCTTCGACATGACACGTCCAGCAACCAACACAGTGGCGACCCCCAGCATCACCCATGTCATAATACAGAGTCCATCGCCTCTGTTGGTGTTCTCTGGCAAGTGTCCAGACGCAGGTTTGTAAGGGATTCCAGCGGCTTCCGCAAGATCAGCAATTGTCGCCATCGTGATCGTTATGTTGTAGAGTCGTCTTCCCCAGGAGCGACTGCATGTAAGAAAGGCACAAAGGACACGCAAGAACGACCACGCGACAAACGTGGGTCTCAAAAGACGTGCATGACTGCGGAGACTTGTACTGTAGTAGTAAGAAGTCGCCCGGGACAGGTTCATGCAGCGTGTAAGGAGAGCCTGGGAAAACGTGTGTTAGTGCATAGCGCACCGCTATATCCGCTGTAACACACTACCCAAAGACACTTTGAGGTTCGGGAATCATCACCGCAGATGATCTACCTGATTGCCATGCGCTCCACAATCTAGTATAGCCAGGCTGGCCAACCAGCAGCTGCATACCGGCAGTTGGAAGCCCCACCAGGTCGGTGTAGACAGGGATCTGACACGGTAGCGCCAATCTGGCCGTTCTCCTCCACTGTTTGCTCATGATTCAGCATGTTTGAAGGGTGTGGCAGTTTTGGATGGGGCACAGATGGATCTGCGTGAAGACTTCGCAAGGCCGCCAGTACGGTGGCGCCATTCGCCTGCGTTTTACACCCATGTGGCCGAAGGCATGCACATGGCATGTCCCATGCTGTCGATTGTATCAGGAACGGCGAACCATGACGCCTGTTGCCAGCCAAGTCTCGCGCGGCTCAACATCGACCAGGATGTATATTACTCCAGCGATAAGTCTGTTGGGTGCGATATAACGCTGGTCCTGCATAATGTCGGTACCGCGCGCCGGGGACAGAGAGAACGGAGGAGCGGCCGTCAACAGCGGCGTCCTGACTAAGTCAAGAAGCTCAAAGTATGAATGTAATAAGGCCTGGGCCGACCACGGGGAGGCCTTCTAGAGTGGAGTTGTGTTATTTCAGGAGGCTCGAGTGGCTCGCCAGGTCGAACTATAGCCAAGAAGTCTGCGAGAATCGAAAGTTGCTTTTGTTGTTCAAGTTGTTTCCCTCCAGGCACGCCAGGGTCTGGCGGCATGTTGACTTCAGGAACCGAACTATAACACTGCAAATGTTATGATTCCCTGTAGACATATCCTTGCAACAGCGCGATGGATCGTGGTGCAGTGCCGCGGCGAGGGTCACCCGTCATGGCGAGTCACTGTCCCACTTGTTTTATCATCGCGTCGACAGTTGCAACATACTGGCCTCCATTATCATTGCTGTCATCTGGGCTTCCGGTTTTTCCCTCGTAAAGTGGCGCTGGCACGAACGATTAGCAGTACATAGCAGTAGGAATGAAAACCTTGACGGTCTTCGGACGTCTGGAATGTCACCTGCAGACTGGTCGTGACTCGTGGGTTCAAGGCGTGTGGCAAAGGCGAGTAAGTAATCAAGAAACCCCCGGCGGTCATTCGGTCTTGCGAGGAAGGAAAGCCACGGGTCTGCCGTCGAGCCCTAAAGTGTCACTCCGTCCCGCCCACAATACTTCCTACCGACACGGCACAGTATCTTTGACACCTATAACAACCCGGTTCCTTGCATCATGGTGTCTATAGAACGATCAAAACCTATGCGAACTGGCCACTGCAATAAAACGTGCATCATATAGGTACACAAGCGTCGAAAGAAGCCGGAAACGGAGACTCGTCCTACTTTGAGACCATATCGAGGTGATCGACATACGAGTGCAATACGAGACTCACTCACTCGCAAAACTCCGAGTGCTCGACGCCACGCCAAACAAAACGTCCAAGTCAATCGTCCGCCTAAAAGCCTCAAGGAACCCCAAAGCCGGCTTCCTTGTCTGAACGAGAGGACCTGGTGGTCTGTTCGGCCACGTTTCAGGTGGGACCTCATGCCTAGATTTTCAGTCTACACCTGCACTAACCTCCCAAGCTACGCGGCTCTAGAGTTCTCAAGCGCGTTCCCTCACGCCTGTTTCCGACGGCGAGATGACCGTCTTATGCCCGCAAGCAGCTAGTGTCCCATTGACTGATGCACTGCTCACGTGTGGTAACGATTGTCGGTGTCGTGACTTGATAGAGTTTCAGTGAGTGACAACGTCGTGAACGTGGTGGTAGTAAATAATTCCGCCGGTGGGCCCTCACCTCCCCTCCTCCACCGGCTACTCTTTCTTTCTGTCCAGTGCAGCGTGGGAGCGTTGCTAGTCGTGCCTTTTGCTTTTGCGGGCAGCGGAGATGATGGGTGAGTTCGGGAGCACAACTCCGCGGATGGAAGGGAAGACCTGTCACCTGTGGACCTTTTGTTGAATTGGAGAGTAGGTAGCGACTAATTGAACTATAGGCCCTCATATGCGGTCACATGCATAGCATCCCAAACTTGCTCTCATAGCAGATAACAGCTTCGGTCGTTATTGCCATCCACTCGCGGCTGGCTGGAGGCCCGCAATTGTCTTGTTTCGTCATGAGTGTTCGTCTACAAGCACTGCGAGTAGTAGTCTCCGTTCTTGACGCAGGTAGTACCGGAGACACAAGTGGTCGGTCCAGTGTAGCCGATTCCCTGCAACAGAAAGTCAGTATGTGCGATCAAAGAGGTGGTTAACATCAATGAGTGGAGAAAACTTACACCGCACTGGCCCCATTTCTGGACAACACCGCCAGACGCGCTGGTCGTGGTGGTCCTTGAGCTGGTAGTTGTAGTGGTCCTGACACTGGTGGTGGTAGTGGCCCTGGTGGTGGTGCTGGAGCTAGACGACCTGGTGGTAGCGCTGGATGATCTGGAAGAGGAAGAGCTGCCAGGCGGGCCGCCACCGCTGCCGCCACCGGGCTGGAGAGCACCAGAGTAGGTCGAACCGAAGGGACCGGTCTTGATGTTCGAGTAGGTGACGGTCGCACCAGGGTTGTCGCGCTCTACATCGGCGGGTTTTCCAGAAGTGATCGAGCAAGTTCCGCGGGCAACACCAGGCTTGCTGGGGTCGGCGTCCGTTGGGTAAGGAGAGTTCAACCTGTTCAGACTTGATTAGTAACCCCCTAACATCCAGAAGTAATAACACTATGCTCACCAGTGCATGTTGACCTCATAGTCGTCCCAGATAGACATGACAAGCACCATGCCCTTCTGGAAAGCGTCGCCCATAGCCTTCATGCCACCAGTGCGAGCGAAGTGGTTGTTGTCTCCGAACACAGACTTCTGGTTCTTGCAGAATTCGTCGGTGATAGAGTTACCGCTGACACCAGCGACGTTGGATGTAGGCTGCTGCCAGACCTTGCCGCCCTGGACGTACAGACGCCTGATCTCGACAAGGTCGCCGCTGTCAGTGTTGTCGGAAGTGACAAACTGGGTCACAACGGTGAGAGGCTTCGTGGTGTCGATCGTCTTGCCCGGGCCGTAGAACGAGGTGTTACCCATGCGGAAGGGGTTGAAGTCGCAGCCATCTCTGTCGCAGTAGCCGGTGTATCTGTTGCCGTCGCCACTTCCGCAAGTTGCGTCGGTGGTGCAGGCGGCGTTTCCGGGTACACAAGAGTGAGGGGTGACGGCGTTCGAGATTTTGTTGGCCTTTTCAGATGTCAGCCGGATATTCTCAACACTTCAGGGGTGGAAAGACTTGCCTCCCAGATGTCCATTTCGTTACAACAAGTGCCGATCTTGCCAGTTCCTGTGTTGCCATTGTTGGAGGAACCGCCCCAGCCCTCGGAGTTGGCTTTTCCTTCGATAAATTTGATGTCCTTGGAGTCAAAGTCAGCGGTGCCCTTGACGAGTATGTATAGCACGTATGTATGCTCGAGTATCCAAGCTCAAGGCCCTGCGATTTGCGACCCAGATAGTAACCCATCATGGATCTTTGAAGAATGGGGCCTCGAAACCCTGCCGCCCCTGACCAAGACGCGCGAAAAAGAGGCTGTTCGACAAACCTTGGGGCACTGAGCATCGCAGTAACCAGTACCGAACTTGGTACCAGCGGTGTTGGTTGCGGACACTCCACCGTCGGCAGGCATGGAGACGAAGTAAAGAGCACCGTTCAAACCACCTTATTTTCGTCAGTGATTGCGTTTTTTGGGGGACTTTTTGAACCTTTTTTCTTTGAGATCTGCTCACTTACAAACGAGCTGGCTGACATCCACGTCAAAGGTGAATTCCTTGTTCTTGAGGTTGAAGAGCTGGTAGTTCTTGTCCTGGTCGTCCATGAGGTAGACTCTGGAACCGACGTTGCTTCCGGTCTTGAGCTGCATGCTGAGGGAGCTGCCTGACGCCTTAATACCGTAGGTGCCCGTGTAGTCGGCGCCATCGAGCGCGCAGTTCTTCGCACAGGTAACACCATCGGGGCAGAGGGTCTTATCCCAGGTGTTGCCCGTGTAGCAGTTGGTCGATCCAGAAGTGGAGTGGAGCCAGCGCCAGTTACCGTCGAGGACGACGCTCTGGGCCTTGGATGTGCACCCGCTGGAAGTGCAGGTAGAGACAGAGAGAGGCGGGTGCCTTTCAGGAGTAAGGGTGCCGGCCTGTTGAGCGCGGACAACAGAGCCCAGAGAAAGAGCAGCGAGGGCGAAGGTGAAGGCAGACATGCTGGCAGATAGGAACAAGGCTGTTCAACTGCTGGCTTCGTTGGATGTGGTGTTGAGATGTGTGAGATGTTGAGGACGACAGCCTTTATATGGTCGGTTGGATCCAGCATTATGGTTCATGGCTATTGTTACACAACGACTTCATCCAGCCTCCCATGATCACATCTTCGTGGTCAATTGGATCCACTCGTTGCCCTCGTTATGCGGTCCGTCGGAGAGACAAGTCCAACGGAGCGATGTCCATAAAGAGCCACGCCTGGTGAGCTGTATGTGTATGCCAGGTGTAACGGAGAACCCATCCCGTTCGCGAATGGCGGCCAGTCAGAACTGCAGCAATGCAGAAGACGTGAACTAGCATTGAGCCAAAGGCCTGGTCTGGGTGCTAGTATGTCCAGCTGACGAGCAGACGCCCTCTAGACAATTTACGGGTGTATGCATCAAGTAATAAGCGGGGGTAAGTTAAGCCTCCAGACAAGATGCGCAATATAGCAGAATGTAGCCCGGAGCAGTTTGTGTAGTTGATAAAGAGCCCGGGCAAGAATGGTAAGGCGCCGCCAAGGTCTCCGCGTAGCTTGCCCTGCGTCAATTTAATTAATTCTTCCGTGTAGTTATTCGGCTTGCACAGCCGTGCAACTCTTCTGTTGTTATTGAGTTGACCAGCAGATCCCGTACACCCGGAGTCATTGTCGACAAAGAGCATGTGGTATTGACTTAGTGTAAGGGAAGGTTATCCTCTCCCAATTTGCACGATGTCCACGGTTGTACCTGACTGCAGCCACATCGTGCATCAGTCGCATGACATATCTAACAAGCAGGTATGCATGTAGATTCAAGGTAAGGCTCAGATTAGGCAGTCCTACCAAGTGTCTAGAGCTTCTTGGGATCTTCGCCGAGAGACGATCTCAGGGCTTGGTGATGACTTTGGGTCGTTCTGCACTTCTCAAATAGTAGGATACGAGCCACACAACAGAACGTCCTGACCTGGGGTGGCGGAGACAAGCCCTGCGTTACACGAAGTTTGCTACGGTTTGGGTCTGCAGTCGTGTAATACTTCGCTTATGGGCAGGAGTATGTGGCGGTTAAACCCCGATCTTAAGTTGCAGACAGCCGATACAAGTCTAGGTGAAGTCGCCGGTGAAGTCGCTAAAGTAGAACTCTTTGACTCCGGGAATACTAGATAGGTGTTCAGTTTCCTCATGACTAATCAGAGTACGCAGTATGTCCAGACCGTGTAAATAGGGGTGTTCGGCTTCACATTCGAGGATCTGCTTCGCCGACCTAGCAGCGTTCGGAACGTGAAGAGTGCCATGGTTTATTTCAGTGCCTTACACTCAATGGCTGCTTGTGGATATTTGCATGTACACATGTTGGTAGGTACATGTAGATACAGTCAAGGTAGGAGGATACCTTAGAGCCCCTGCTATCATGAAGACCTCACCGTCGTCTTGGCTCACGTCATCGCTTGCGTTGAACATTCATGTTGTCATGTCACGTTGAATGGAAAACATCCCAGTCATCATATCACTTGCACTTCCATCTTGCGTATGTAAGATCCATCAGCGTCTGTGGACAGACACATGTAGTCTCCCATTCGGCCTTTTTCATCCCACTGAGATTGATTAAAACAATACACTGTGCCATCAAAAGTAAAACACGATCCGCTCCAAGCACGCAGTATTCTCTCCGCATACAGTGGGTCGCCACCGTCATCACCATAAACATCGTCCATTACCGATCCTTCCACAGTCCTCACTGATTTGAGGCGTTTGTCTTCTCTCGACTAATTAACCAAGTCACAACACAATCAGAATGGTCCGCGTATTCATCACTGGATCCAGCGATGGCATTGGCCTCGCAGCCGCCAAAGCCCTTTGCGAAAGAGGACATCAGGTCACCCTTCATGCACGAAATGCCCAACGTGCAAATCAAGCCCGCGAAGCTGTGCCTAAGGCTGAAGGGGTACTAGTCGGAGACCTCTCTTCGATCAGCGAGACAAAGAAGCTTGCCGAAGAGGCGAACAAGACCGGCACATTCGATGCTATCATCCAAAATGCGGGAATCGGGTACGGCGGCACGAGTTCAAAAGAGATAACCTCCGACGGGATCTCAGCTGTATTTGCAGTAAACACTCTCGCGCCCTACATCCTGACATGCCTCATGGACAAGCCGAAGTCGAGGATTCTCTTCATGAGTTCTGACAGCCATTTCGGCGGCGATGCTTCGCTGAAGGGCTGCACAACCTCGACTTCTTACGGCAACAGCAAGCTACACGATACGATGCTTGCCAAAGCTTTCGCCAGACGGTGGGATATCCAAAGCGTTAGCATGCATCCCGGGTGGATTTCCACCAAGATGGGAGGACGTTCGGCACCTGGCACGACGAAAAAGAGCTCAGAGGTGTTGGCTGAGTGGTGTGAAGGAGAAGGCTTCGCTTCGAAACTAAAATCTGGAGCATTTTTCACAACAAGTGGTGAAGAATCATCACACCCAGGTGCGAACAACGTTGACAAACAGGAAGAGTTGATGAAGATCTGCCGAGATGTTTCTGGCGTCGCGGTACCCGGCGAGGAGTGAGAACGAAAGTTGGGTGGGATCAGGTCTTGTACGTAACATCTTCCACGCGTGAACGAGAAGGGCATCTGCAAGAAACGACAGCATACAACACATCGTTCTTTCACCTGAACAGCAAACGAACAACGCAGTGAAATCCATCGAGCCTCGCAAAGACCGTCATTATAGCACACCAGACAGTGTCATAGTCGTTCAGGTACAGTTGCAGATGATACATGTGATATGCCAAGGTGGTAGAAACTAAACGCCAAACAGGTCACATGCATGCAAGCCGCACTCAT